>OCZT010001845.1_pt1 | contig 21966 bp, 19 predicted proteins | sample 1539031 | NCBI WGS metagenome assembly OCZT01 (sample SAMEA3539308, study PRJEB22396) | soil metagenome | biome: tundra; feature: field; material: soil | place: USA | collected 2010-05 | depth 0.15 m | reverse complement strand
ACCCAGCCGAGCCGCTGACAGCCGCCGGCTTACCGCATCGTTACGCGGAAAATGGGGCTAGCGCCGCCGTGCGGCCGGCGGGGCTCCGCTGCCATACCCCCATCAGCCACACCGCGTCGACCGGCAGCCCCGCCAGCACCTCCCACTCGGAGGCCGGAACCTCGCCCAGCTCAAGCGGGCGCCCGCGCCCGCGACCGAGCCGCTGCAGCCACGCTGCCGTATTGATCTCATAGACGGTCGGGCGGGCCGGGAGACGCATCAGAGCCCGTCAGCTTGCCACGCCCGAGATCGCGGCAAGCGACCGGCTCGTCGCCATCGCCACGGAGTGAGCATCTCGCTTGTGACCCACTTGCCTCAACGCGACCCAACGCGAAAGGAGCCCGCAATTCGTGGTGACGCCATCATGCGCGCCAAATCCAACGCTTGGTCGATTATTGCCGCAGTCCGCCCGCGGGCGAGACTTCCAAGCAACCCGCAGCTGGCGCTTGCCGGTGTGGGCCAAGCCGGCAGCATCAGAAACGCGTCGTCTCTCGCGATCGTGCACAGCCGGAGCGTCGTTGAGACACCCGGTTTTGCCTGCAATCCGGTGGTTCAACATGGTGTTGCGGACTCCGTCATTGATGTCATGACCATTCCTGCTTGTATCTGGCTGTGCCGATCATCCTTGCTGAACGATCACGAGGCGGTTGCCGTCGGGGTCGCGGAACGTAAACATCGGTGGTACGAAGTCACCCATCCGCATGATCTCAGCGTCCGTATCGACGCCCTCGGCGAGCAAGGCAGCGTGGTCAGACTCGGCGTCAACGGTGCTGAGGCGGATGCCGGTGTCGACTCCGATCGGGGCGCCTTGGGGCGCTGAAACCAGCGCGATCGACGTCGTGGCGCCATGGGGTGCGACCTCGAGCCAGCGGCCGTCGCCAAAGGGGGCGTCGAGGCGCTTCTCGAAACCCAGCTTCCCGACGTAGAAGTCAAGCGAGCGACACTGGTCGCTCACAGGCACACCGACCGTCCGGATGTCCGTGATCCTGGTGTGCTCGGAACTGTTAGCCATCTTGGCGCTCCGCTTGGGTTTGGTTTTGGGTTTGCATGAGCCTCAAGCCGCCGACTTGGGTCCCTGGGCGTACATCAGTGACCCAGGCGTGGTGAGCGTCTCGCCGGTCTCGAGAAGTGTCTTCAGCCCCGAGAGGACCATCGGCCAGCCCCCGTAAAGCGCACTGTTGGCGTTCTCGGGCAGCTGGTCGTGGGTCACGGTCAACCGGCAAGAGTCCGCGATGGCTTCGATCTCCCACGTGACGCGGGACGTGCCCTCGCGCTTAACGTCATCGCCCCATAACGCCGTGAAACTCTGAACGAGTCTGCGCGGGGGGTCGACCTCCAGATTCTCGCCCTCGCTGAGGATGCCGGGCGCGTCGGGGTGCACCGTTTCGTAACGGGAGCCGCGAGTCCAGTCGGATTTGACGCCCACTCCAAAGTTGTATTTCTGGCGCATCTCGCTGCTGGTGATCGCCTCCCAGAGCCGCTCTGGGGTCGTCTTGATGTAGATCTCAAAGATCTTCTCCATGCTGTTTTCCTCCGTCTCGCTTTTGAGCTCGCTCAGGGTCGCGACCCAGGGTTCGGCGTACTTGCTGACCCACCGGTCATGGACCAGGCGGATCGGGACCGCGTTCAGGAAGTGGAGCTTCTCCCGGCCACGTCGCCTCGTCACGACGAGCCCCGCCTCCTCCAACACCTTCAGGTGCTTCATCACCCCGAACCGCGTCATCGCCGGTCGTTGCTCTAATGCGCTGAGGGTCTGACCGTCCTGCTTGAACAGCACGTCCAGCAGACCTCTGCGCGTGGGATCGGCAAGCGCCTTGAACACCAAGTCCATGTCCACGCCGGGATCATAGGTGACCATATGGTCACCTGTCAAGGGGCTCACTCGGCCTGATCGGCCACCGTCCTAGGAATACTCGATCGCGCTAGCGGTTCGGAACGAGGTGATTTGCCGGGTCGGCTTCGGAGCGTGCGGCGTAAGCTTCCCCCGGCCGCCCTGAAGATGCGCCCGTTCGTACGGTTGCAGCATAAACAAGCGTCTAGGCTGGCTTCGGATGGCCGCTGAACTTGATGCCCGGACACCGTTCGAGGGCGCGGTCGCTGTCGAGCCTGTTGGTCAGGGGCGTTACTTGGCTGTGGTCGACAGTGCTTGGGATGGCCCGGCTGCACCCAATGGCGGTGTTCTGGCGGCGACCATGGTCCGTGCCGCACAGGCGGAGCTCGGCTCAGACGCGCCGGTCGCGCGCACGATCTCGGTGCAGTTCCTCGAGGCTCCGAGTCACGGACCGGTGGAGGTCGGGGTTGAGATCCTCCGCAGCGGCAAGCGGGTAGCGGTCTGCGACGTTCGGATGCGTCAGGCAGATCGGCTTATCGCTCAGATGACCCTTATCTGTTCGGCGCCGCGCGCGCAGGAGGCGACTCTGGCGGGTGGATCTCCGGAGGCTCCGCGCTTCGGGTCGGTCGAAGCGGTGGACATCGGGAGCGCTCTGGGGGCGCCGCCGCTGTTCAGTCAGGTCGAGATCCGGCCAACCTTCGGGTCGGCGATCTTCTCGGGTGCCGTGGACCGGGTCACTGGGGGGTGGTTGGCGCTGCGCGATGACGTCGCTCCGCTCGATGCCGCTCGGCTATGTGCTCTCTGCGATCTGTGGTGGCCGGCGATCTTTGGCTGGCTGACCTCGCCCGCGGCGGCCCCGACGTTGCAACTCACCATCTACCTTCGTAACACCGAGCAGGACGTTCATGGCCCTGTCCTGGCTCGTTTTGAGACCCGCAATCTGCAGGAGGGCCACATTGAAGAGTACGGGGAGCTGTGGTCCTCGGATGGAAAGCTCTTGGCCGAGAGTCACCAGCTGGCTTTACTGATCCCGATCAAACCACAGGGCTGAGAATCTGCCTCTCGCGTTGCAGGAAGCCGATCGGGGCAGCCCAGCTGTGGTTGTGAGTCATCCAAGAAGCACGGGGAGATTGCCCATCGGCATGGATGTAGCGCTTCTCAAACTGCGCGACGTCAGTTTGTCCCTCAAGCAAGGATCGGAGATTCTGTTCGTCGACTGGGATGTCGTCCGTTATCCAAAGGAAGGTCGCCGCGGCTGGTGTCTGGGTCCGGCAAAGTGCGGGGGATGAACACGTTGCGCAACGCGGATGTGATCGTGGTCGGATTGGGTGGCATGGGCAGCGCCACCTGTTTTCAGCTGGCCGCTCGAGGCGTTTCTGTGATCGGCATCGACCGCTATGAGCCGCCTCATCCGTATGGCTCCACCCACGGCGACACCAGAATCACCCGCTTAGCCATTGGCGAGGGGCCCGACTATGTACCGCTGGTCCGCCGCTCGCACGAGCTGTGGCGCGAGATCGAGCAGCAGACGGGAGCTCAGCTGCTGACTCGATCGGGTGGGCTGATCCTTGCCCACCCCGGCGATCCGTTCCTCAACCAGACGCGGGCGGTGGCGCGTCAGTACCGGATCGCCCATGAGAACCTCTCAAGCGCTGAGGTCATTCGGCGCTTCCCGATGTTCGCGGTCGATCGGGAGACCGAGGGGTACTACGAGCCTGGGGCCGGCTACCTACGGCCCGAAGCCGCCGTCCGAGCGCAGTTGGAGCTAGCCCGTCGCCATGGGGCTCAGCTACGGCTTGGCGAGCACGTTGAAGAATGGACGGCCTCGGCCAATGGCGTGACCGTTAGCACCGACGCCGAGACCTACGAAGCCCAGCAGCTGGTGCTGTGCGCCGGTGCCTGGATCTCTCAACTCTTTCCGGAGGGCCGAGACATCTTTGCCGTCCACCGACAGCTCCTCTATTGGTTTCCAATCCGCGAAGGCTTCGAGGCGCTGCGGGACTTGCCGATCTTCATCTGGGAGCTTGAGGGCGAGAAGCAGGACTTCACCCACTTCGTCGGGTGCTACGGTTTCCCCGCTGTCGATGGACCCGCTGGCGGCGTGAAGGTGGCCACCGAGTCCTATGCGAAGACGACCACGCCAGACGGCGAGCAGCACCCCGCGACGCAGGCGGAGATCGAGGAGATGTACGAGCGCTACGTTGCGCCTCATCTCCCGTGGCTGGGGGCCGATCCGCTACGGACGGTCTCCTGTCTTTACACCAGTACGCGCGGCAGCCGCTTTGTAATCGATCGCCACCCGGCGCATGAGGCGGTGTTCATCGTGTCGCCCTGCTCGGGGCACGGCTTCAAGCACTCGGCGGCGATCGGGGAGTCGGTGGCGCAGTGGGTGACCGAGCGCGCAAGCGACATTGACCTCAGCGCATTCAGCTTGTCGCAGGCATGGCGGTAGAGCGCCCGGCCGCGGTCAGTCACATCAAACAGAACCGTGGCGTCCGAGCGCGCGGGTCCAGCCACCCTTGCCACGTCCCGAGTTACGTACGCCCCGCGGGGGCTTCCCTGCACAGAACAACCACGAGCGCAAGGTCCCGTCGGAGCTGAAGGACCCCGTCTCGCTGTCCTGCACAGCGTGGCCGGCCAATATCCGGGCAATCCCACAACAACCCCGAGGAGCGCTACGGAGCCGGATTCGCGCGCAGCACCCGGTCTACCATGAGGCCTGCCGACAATGTTTAGCTTCAGCGCGTCTGCGCCAGACGCTCCAGCGACCGCTCGCCCGCCGTACGGCGCCAGGCAAGCATCACTCCGTCGCCGATCGTCAGTAGCACATTGTGCACCCGCTCGTCCTGCTGGACTCGGCGAGCGAACTCCCGGATCCCGATTGTGCCCCCGTCCTCGGCGGTCGGGTCGAGCGCGGCTCCGTCGCGGAACAGGTTGTCGGCGACGACCACGCCCCGCTCGGCGAGCTTGGGGAGGACGGCGTCGTAGTACGCGGGATAGTCGGCCTTCCACGCGTCGATGTAGACCAGGTCGAACGGGCCTTCGAGACTCGCGATCGTCTCTAGCGCGTCACCCACGATCAGCTCGATGCGGTCCCCGTTTGGACCAGCGTCGATGTGGCGGCGCGCGACGGCCGCGATGTCCTGATCGACCTCGAGGGTCGTGACGCGGCCGTCAGCAGGCAAAGCCGCCGCCATCGTCAGCGCGCCGACCCCGGTGAAGGTTCCGATCTCCAGCACGTGACGCGCGCCGGCGACAACGATCAACGCCTCCAGCAATCTCGCCTCCGCGAGCCCGCTCATCATCCCGGGCGAGGGCGTGTTGCCCTGCGTCCACGCGGCAGCGGCGGCGAGTGGTCCATCGAACGGACTCGTGTTGTCCTCGGCGTATCTCGCCGCCGCGGATCCGACCAAACGGCTCACTGCCCCAGGTTACCGCCGCCCACCGCGAGGCGCCGTAGATATGGCTCGGACGCGAGTTCTCGGGCGTTGACGCTGTGTCGCCGACCCCACCGGTGTCCTTTTGCGACTACGGCGACGAGCTCGTCGCGATACACTTGGTCGCTTCGAGGCCGTCGAGCGGGTCAAGGCCCTCGATGAATCCAACCTCGGCAGTGCGAGGGATCGCAGCCAGAACGCCTGCCCAAACGACTGCAGTCGCTCGAGCGCCGCACAGGCGTCGTCCTATTCGACCGGGGGCGTCACGGCCTGCGATCAACTCCTGCCGCCCGCGTGCTGTATCCCGGAGCCAAGGCTGCCCTGTCAGCCTTCGCCGTCGGGGATCGCGCCCACCGACTCATAGCAGCGGTCACCCTCCACCTCCTCGGCGTTGGGGTTGATGGGTATCGCGAAGCCGACGATAGATCAGGTTGGCTGGCTGCTTGGAATCACGCGACACCCCAGCTACGGCAATCCGGTGCTGGGAGAGAAAGTCATCCGCGGCTTGGCGAAGGGTCCTCATCGTGCGCCTCTTTCATTGGGTCATTTTCGGGTTGATCGAGTTGCTTCATCCGCGGAGGGCGCGGAGTGCGTTGAGGATCACCGCGAGGTCGATGGCTTCTTGGAGCAGCGCGCCGGCGACGGGTGGGAGGTAGCCGCCGGCTGCGACGCCCATGGCGGCGATGCTGAGGCCCATGCCGGCGAGCACGCTTTGGCGTGCGATGAAGACGGCTCGGCGCCCGGCGTGCACGGCCTCCGCGACGCGGTCGATCCGGTCGACGGTGATGACTGCGTCGGCGGTTTCTGATGAGACGGTGGCTCCGGCGGCTCCCATCGCGACGCCAAGGTCCGCGAGTGCGAGCGCGGGCGCGTCGTTGATGCCGTCGCCGACCATGATCACCGGGCGCAAGTCATCGCGCTCGCGCAGGCTGCGAACCACTTCGAGCTTCTCCTCGGGGGATTGCTCGGCGTACACCCGGTCGACACCGAGCTCGCGCCCGACTCGCTCGGCAACCGAGCGGCGATCTCCGGAGACCATCGCGATGTGACGTATTCCCTCGGCGCGCAGCCGCGGCACGATCTGATCGGCGTCTGGTCGCAGCTCGTCGGCCATCACGATCACGCCGCCGAGATGTCCATTGACCGCGACGAGCACGTGCGCTTCTGCGGAGCCGTAGCCGCTCAGCGCGACCACCAATGCGACCTCGGCTTCGGGGACCCCGACGCTGCGTAGGAACGCGCGGCTGCCGACCGCGACGTTGCGACCGTCTAGGAATCCCTTGATGCCCTGACCAGGCTCCTCCCGAACACCCGAAGGCGTGCTGAGCGTCTGCCCCGCTTCGCGGGCGGCTCGGACGAGCGCTTTACCCAGCACGTGCGCTGAGAGCTGGTCCACGGACGCCGCGAGACGTAACAGTTCCCCCGCCTCGATGCCATCACACGGAATCACTTGGCGGACGTCGGGTGTGCCGACCGTGAGCGTGCCGGTCTTGTCGAACAGCACGGTCCGGGCGTGACCCAGGGTTTCGATCGCGCCGGCGCCCTTGACGATCACGCCCGAGCGCGCAGCCCGCGAGAGGCCGGAGACGAACGCGATCGGCGCGGCAAGGATCAGTGGGCACGGAGTCGCGACGACCACGACTGCCAGCGCCCTGACCGGATCGCCGCTGAGCGCCCACGCACCACCGGCAGCCAGCAGCGTCACGGGAAGGAAGAAGCCGGCATAACGGTCGGCCATCCTCATAAACGGCGCGCGGTGCGCCTGCGCCTGCTCGACCAGGCGAACCAGCGCCGCATACGCGCTCTCCACCGCCGCTCGATCGGCCGTTACCTCAAAGGGCGCCCCGGCGTTCGCGGTGCCGCTGAGCACGCTCATGCCCCTGGACACGGTCACTGGCAATGGCTCGCCGGTCAGCGTGCTGGTGTCGATTACCGCCTCGCCGCTCTCCAGTGTCCCGTCCACCGGGATCACCTCCCCGGTTCCCACCAACACAATGTCCCCAATCTCGACCCGCTCGACGGGCACCTGCACCAGCCGATCTCCGATCCTGAGCCGCGCGAGCTTCGGAGCGCGCTGGACGAGCGCGGTCAGCTCACGGCGGGCACGGCTAGATGCAACATCCTCAAGCGCCGCGCCACCAGAGAACATCAACCCCACGACAACCCCTGCGAGCTCCTCGCCAAGCGCCAGCGCGCCGACCATCGCGACCAGCGCGATCGTGTCAACACCCATGTGATGATCAACCGCCACCGTGCGTACGACCTCAACAAACAGCTCGGCCGCGAGCAGAGCAACAGCCGCCCGCCACACACCGTCTCCCGCCGAACCTTGTCCGATCAGATGAAGCGCGCCACCAGCCACGATCGCGCATACCGCGACCACAGCCAGGATCCGGGCCCGATGCTCGATCAGCCGGCGCAGATGATCGTCACTAGAACGCTGCGCTGCTCCCAGATCGGAGACAAGTGGCCCGACCGCTCGGGGACGGTCGGGCGAACCCGCGGTGGGAGCGAGCTTCATCGCTCGAGCTTCGCGATTCGGTCTGCCACGCGCATCCGTAGGCGCCCGCTCTTGCGCTGGGTGTGCTCGCGGATTATCCGCGACCACCGTTTCGCACAGAATTGCGGTCCGCTTGTGGGAGGTCAGCGAAGGTGCTTGGCTGCGAGTGCGCCCGCGGGGAGGGTCGCGGTCACGAGGGTTGCGCTAATCCCGCGGACGGTCACCTGGTAGCCGCCGGTGCCCGGGTTGATCGTCTCGGTGGTGGGGGTTCCTTCCCAGCGGCCTTGCGCGCCAAGCTGCTGCCCGTCGAGGGTCACGCCTGAGGTTGAGCGCGCCGAGCGGGCGAGCAGGTTTTGGACTGTCACCGGACCGGTGGCCGAGATCTGGAGGGACACACGGGCTGGGTGTGTGCTCTTGTCGATCAGCAGGACATGCAGGGTGTTGCCGCTCACCCGCACCGCCCATGCTTTGAGCCGTAGCGACGGTTGAGCCTTCAGCCGTAGCGGCAGCAGCTGCGGATTTGGCCCCAGTGTCCTTGAGAACAGCGCGAGCCCGTAGAGGAGTGGGTAGGCGACGAGTCCATGGCTGCTGAGTGAGAAGGCCATGTTGATCGCGTCGGCGCGGACGTGGACGGCGGCCGAGCTCACGCCGGCTTTGAGCAGTTCGAATAGCGCATCAGGCGCCCATAGTGCGGTCGCGAACGTGTTGCTGACGCCCTTCCGGCCGCCGCAGGTGACGGAATTGATCTCGGTCAGGCGCACCGGCAGGCCCGCTCGCCTGGCGCTCCGGACGGCACCCTTGGCGGTTCTCGCCATCCCGGCGGTGGCGCTCTCGCTCAGTACCCGCGCGATGGTGGGGAACGTCTTTGATCCTTGGTGCGAGCAGGCCGACAGCGGATATCGGTGGATGGTGATCGCGCGCAGCCCCGGATGCGCGCCCGCGAGCAGCTGGGAGATCCAGTTGAGATTGGTGGCGGGTTCCGAGAGCGCTGGGCCGAACAGCGGAACCCCACGGTCGACACGAGCCAGCGCTTTAGCGTAGGCGCGGAACGATTTGGCGTAGCTGCTCGCGGTCAACCGCTTGGGGAGGGTGGTGGAGCCTTTGCCGCCGCCGGTGGTCTTCCGCCACGAGGCCGGACTGTATATATCCGGTTCGTTGCCGATCTCGAACCCGACGATGCTTTCCGTGGGTAGCGCCGCCTCGGCCGCGCGCGCCCACCGGACCGCGATCTGAGGCGTTGCCGTGACCAGGTTCAGATCGAGAATCACTCGCACCCCGAAGCGATTGACGATCTGGCGGACCTGTCTCAGCCACGACGGCGTTATCTCAAACACCCACTCTGGCAGCTCCTGTGCGGGAGCCCAGCGCGCTTGATCGGCCGAGGACCCGCCGATTCGGAGCACGATCGGACCGTCCGGGGCGAGCGAGGACAGCACCTGCCCCAGCAGCGAGAGATGGTTCGCCCAGACCGGGATCGTCCAGTACTCAGTCGAGATCCCCAGGAACGAGCGCGGGACGCTGATCGTCGCGCCCTGCGCCGGGATCCTCAGCTCGGCCAGCGGCAGCGTGGACTGGCCCGACTGGCCGGCCGCCTCTGGCGAAGCCGGCGGCTGCGAGTTCCGCACAGCTGCCTGATGCCCGCCGGTATCGAGCACCAGCACCGAAACCAGCACCGCCACGAGCGCGGCGACCACGACACCCACCCACACAACGCCATGACGCACACGCCCGGGACTCAAACTGAGCAACTCGCGTGCGCGCAAAACCCTTGCGTGCAGCGTGGACCCACGTGAGCTCATCGTGATCCCACTTTGGCGTCTCGATCCACCGCACGCACCCGTACGAAGCCGCGGTTCGAATGCGCAAAACCACCGGCCCCGCATACCACGAAACGCGCCGCAGGTGCGGCGGGCACGATCTGACCTCATTTTGAGGCTAATGCCGCGACATTCTTCCGTGGCACGTCGCCCTCGGCAACCGCGACCACGCCGCAGCGCCGACGTTTGCCCAAAGACCAACGCCTGAAAGCCCGTTCAGCTATTCTGACGTACATGGCTCATGGCGGGAACCACCACGAACCTTCCGAGCTCGACGCCGAGTTCGCCCACGCAGTCGCTGAGACGATGCAAGCCCTCGCCACGCCGAGTCGGCTGCTTATTCTCGGCAGGCTCCACACCGGACCTTGCCCGGTGAACGAGCTGGCGTCAGCCGTCGGCATGGAGCCCTCAGCGGTATCTCACCAACTACGCGTGCTTCGTCATCTGGGCCTTGTCGTAGGCCGCCGTGACGGGCGCCAGGTTGTCTATGACCTGCATGACGACCACGTGGGAGAGTTGCTCGAACAGGCCATCTCCCACGTCGAGCATCTGCGCCAAGGTCGCAGCAGGTCGGTCCGCAGCGTCGAGCTTCAGGAGGCGTGAGGTGGGTGCGCCGCAGCACGCTCACGTCGACGAGCACCAGCATGTGCATCTTGGACATGACCATGCCCAAGACGACCACGCGCACAGCCGTCAAGAGCATTCCCCCGGCCATGACGACCATGGCCACTCCCACGGCCTTGTTCATGACTCCATCAAGCGCTCGCGCGAGGGCGTGCGCGCCGTGCTCATCTCCCTCGGAGTGCTCGGCCTCGCCGCCGTCGCTCAGACGCTCATCTTCGTACTGTCGGGTTCGGTCGCACTGCTGGCCGACCTCATCCACAACTTCGGGGACGCGCTCACCGCAGTTCCCTTGGGAATCGCCTTCCTGATGCGTTCGCAGAGAGCCGAGCGCAAGGCGGGACTGTTCGTCGTTGCGGCCATCTTCATCAGCGCGTGCGTGGCGGGGGTCGAGGCGGTTCTCCGCCTCATCCACCAGAGTCCACCCACCCACCTGTGGGTGCTCGCGCTCGCCGGCGTTATCGGGTACCTGGGCAACTTCATCGCCGCCAAGGTCCGCAGGCGCGCCGGACATCGCCTCCACAGCCCCGCGCTCATCGCCGACGGCAACCACGCTCGCGCGGACGCCTACGTCTCGCTGGCGGTCATCGCCTCGGCGGTCGTTGTCGCCGTCGGCGCCCCCATCGCCGACCCGCTTATCGGCCTGGCCATCACGCTCGTCATCCTGCGCATCAGCTGGCAGTCGTGGGCCACAGTCCGCGGTCACGACCATCACCGTTAGTCATCGAGCTGCGCGCGACCGCCGACGGGCCGTTGGAGCTTGCGGGCGACCCCGTCGCCGCACTTGTCCAGAGTGCGCTCACGTTGAGCTCACACTCCCATCCCCGGCATTCGGCGCTAGGCATCGCTGGCTGGCCCTGACCGTGGCCGCGATGTTCGGTCTCGCTGCCGGCAAGCGCGACACCGGCGAGCGGCTCGGCAACCCCGTCTCGCGCACCGAAGCGCGCGCGACCGTCATCGACAGCGCGCTCGCAGCGGCGGCGCTCACCTCCTCGTGGTTCATCGCCGAGGTAGAAGCTGATGGTCGCCGACCGTGCGGTCGATGACAAGTGCGTTCATGGGAGCGCGGTGATCCGCTGGGGCGAGACGGACGCCGACCTCGGCTAGCGCGGGCTGCCGCCTGGCTTTAGCTTGAGGTCGAGGCCCTCGCGGCGAACCGCGTTGCGAGCGCATCGCGGAGGGCCGCCATGTCACTCGGGTGGGTCGATCCACCGAGCCCCTGCATCAGCCGCAGGGTCCAGAACGTTGCCTCGGCCGCCTTGCCCTCGAGCGGCACCGGCCCGGTGAATCGGTCGACCAGCACGTCCTCGATGCAGTCGGCCACGGCCAGCGCCCCATCGGTCCAGTTGGGGTTACCGCTGAGCTGGGACGCCAGCGCGATGTCGCTGGGGAAGGTTCCCTTTGCGTAGTTTCGGAGCTTCTCGGCCAGCAGCCTGGCCTCGTCGTAAGTGACGCGGTACAAGCGCTCCGAGAACTCGAACGCGGTCACGTGAGCCAATGTACGGCGCACCGCGGACGGTCAGGTCAGCCGATGGGAGCCCGCACCGGTGCAGCCGTCGACTCGCGTAGCGTGAGCTTGGTCGCCAGTTCGACATGGAGCGCTTCGAATCGCTGCTCCTCGAGCAGGCGGATCAGCAGGTTCACGGCCATTCTTCCCATCTCGGCCAGAGGTTGGCGGACAGTCGTGAGTGGCGGGGTGACGAGCGATGCCTCCGCGGTGTCGTCGAACCCGACGATCGAGAGCTCCTCGGGCACCCGCAGGCCGCGGGCCCGCGCCGCCTGCAGCGCGCCGATCGCCAGCATGTCGTTGAACGCGAAGATCGCGGTCGGGGGACTCGGCCGCTCGAGCAGTTCCAGCGCTGCGCTCACGCCGCCGGTTGCGTGGAAGTCGGACTCGATCACCAACTCGGGATCGGGCATGACGCCGGCGGCCGCGAGCGATGCGTGGTATCCACGTAGTCGGTCCTCGGTGGCGATCCACCCTCTTGGCCCGGTGATCGCCGCGATCCGCCGGTGACCGAGCGAGAGTAGGTGCTCGGTCGCCTCGCTCGCTCCGGATGAGTGAGCCGCCGAGACCGCCGGGACGCGCTCATCGACCCGTTTCAGCGGGTCGATGATCACGAACCGGTAGCCGTGGTCGTGCAGCGCTTCGAGCTCGTCGCTCGACTCCTCCGGCAGGATCAGCAGGCCGCCATCGGTCGTGCCGTGCATCAGGCGGTCGAGCAGCGACACCTCGCGGTCGTGCTCGTGGTGAGTCGGGCAGAGGACGACCCGCATCTATCACTGGGATCTGCCACAGGCGCTCGAGGACGACGGTGGCTGGGCCAACCGAGACACCGCCCTGCGCTTTGCCGAGTTCGCGGCGATCGTCGCCACGGAGCTCGGCGACGCGATCGCGCTGTGGACCACCGTCTCAGAGCCACAGGTCGTGGCCGATCAAGGCTACCGCCTGGGCACCCACGCGCCCGGACACGCCGACGACACGCTCGCCGCGGCAGCCACGCATCATCTGCTGCTCGCGCACGGCCTGGCGTTGCAGGCCTTGCGGGCCGCGCTTCCGGCGGGCACGCCGGTCGACCTGGATCCGGTCCGGGCCGCCGACGAGGAGGCTCGGAGCGCGGCCGCGGTCGCCGACGCCGAGCTGAACCGGATCTTCCTCGATCCGGTTCTCCACGGCTCCTATCCGGCACTGGCTCGACCCGAATTGCTGCCCCCCGACGCGCTTGTGGCACCCGGGGACATGGAGCTGATCAGCGCGCCGATTGACTTCCTGGGCGTCAACTACTATCGCCCGACCTACGTCAGGCTCGCGGACTGGGCGCAGTTGCGCAGCGACGAAATGCCGCTGGCGGGCCATCCAGGGATCGCTACCTACATCCCAGCCGGAGTGTCGCGCACGCCCATGGACTGGCTGATCGAGCCCGACGGCCTCTACGATCAACTCAAGGCCCTTGCGGCCGAGGCACCAGCACTCACCCTGTACATCACCGAGAACGAGTGTGCCGCCGGCGACTACATCAACCCGGACGGCGAGGTCAACGACTTCGAGCGTGTCGAGTACCTGCACCCCCACTTCGACGCCGCTTGGCGCGCGATCCGGGACGGAGTCAAGCTCGCCGGCTACTTTGTCTGGTCGCTGATGGACAATTTCGAATGGGCATGGGGCTACCAGCAGCGCTTTGGTCTCGTCTACGTTGACTTCGGCACGCAGCGCCGTCTCCCGAAGCGCAGCGCGCGGTTCTTCGCGGAAGTTGCCAGAAAGAATGCCCTCCCCCCGCGCGAGGCAGTGATCAACGCGTGTGATGTGGCTCCCGACTCCCCGCGGCTGCTAGCGGCCGGCGTGGCGGAGTAGTCCTGGTTGCCTGCCAACACGGTGCCCTCGGGCTCGGGACTCTTGGCCGCAACCCCGGAAGCCGGCGCTCGACGCTAGCCGCCAGCGTGGCGGCGGCCAGCTCGCCGTAGAGCCAGGCGTCAGCTCGCGGCGGAACTGAAGTGCTGCGCCATCTCGCGCGGGACTTCCTCGGCGGGGTCTCGCTCGGCCAGCCAGGCGGCCGCGTCAGCGAGCGCCGCGGCGTGGTCGAGCGGTGGGGTGCTATCGAGCAGAGGGCCGAGATCGTTGATCCCGAGGACCGCCATTGTCTCGTCGCGCAGAACGCTCTCTGGCCAGAGCTCGGAATCGAGCTCAGCGAGGATCCGCTCGGCGTGCGCAAGCCACCGGCCGGCCGCCTCGGGGGCGACGCCCGCGGCGTAGCGGGCGACGAGCCACAACGCGAAGGCGGCGAGCGGCTGGACGCTGGGCCGGCGCATGAGCTCCAGCGCCTCCGCCAGCGCCGCGTGCGCGATCACGCCGTCGCGAGCGGATTGGGTGAGCAGCCGCGTGCGGGACGCGCTCGCGAGCATGAACTCGTGTCCGATCGCCTCGGCCTTCTCGGCGCTCAGTGACGCATGCTCGCAGGCCGACTCCAGCTGCCCGTCCACGTACGCGTCAAGTGCGAGGAAGTAGTGAATCCATCCGAGGGCCTTGATGCTGGTCTCGGGCGTGATCAGTGCGAGCAGCTCCGGCCTGAGCCGTCTCATCTCGTCACGGTCGCGCGCGTTGAGTGCCTGCCCGAAGAGGTTGCCGGTCGCCATCACGAGCGCCTGCTGGTCGCCGATCTCGGCGGCGCGTGCCGCGAGCCGCCGGTTCCAGGCCTTCGCGCTTGGTCTGTAATTGAGGAACGCCGCCAGCGCCGCCACCTCCCGCTCGCGCCCGACTAGCCTCGTCAGCGGCCGGGGCAGGTTTGACGCCGCGCGCGCCGCCACAGCAGACGCCTGCGCTTGGGGGAGGAGCGTCGGGTCGCGCTCAAGGATCCGCTGCTGCAGTCGCATAAGAAGTTCGCCCGGCTCCAAACCCAGCTCCCCGGCAAACAAACGACGCGCCCGCTGATAGACCTCAAGCGCATCGGCCTGGCGACCCGAGCGATACAGAGCCAGCATCAGCTGACCCCACAAACGCTCCTCAAACGGATGCTCACCGGCAAGCCGCTCCAGCTCCGCCACCAGCTCTCCCGCCGCGCCGGCCGCGAGATTCGCATCCAGCCGTAACAAGATCGCCTGCAAACGCTTCTCCTCGAGTGCCCGGCGCCACTGCGCGACGCTCCCCTCGGACGCCACATCGCACAACGGGTCGCCGCGAAACAACCCCAGCGCCTCACCCAGCAGCGGCCCTGCCTGCCCGCCATCCGCCCTCGCCTGCTCCACCAGCGCATCGAAACGCCACACATCAACCTCAAAGCCCCCCGGCCTGAGCGCATACCCGGCCGCCTCCAGCACGAGCAGCCCCCGCAGCTTCGAGAGATGCACATGCAATGCCGACACCGCGCTCGCGGGCAGACGCTCCTCCCATAGCTCATCGATCAGCCGGTCACGCGAGAGCGGCACACCCCCACCCAGCAACAACAACGCAAGCAATGAGCGCTGACGGCCGCTCGGCAGCGGCACGGCTCGTCCATCCCGCTCGAGCACAAGCGGACCAAGCACCCCAAAACGACAAACGCCGCCGGCCACCCCGCCAGAGCCTAGCTCCCCACCCGCCGCAGAACAAGGCCTCGCTTTGGCGGTTCTTTGGTGCGCCTTCGGCGAGGCCGCTCAGGGTACGGCGCATCAAATCCACGTTCCCACAGGAGGGACAGACAATGGGGCTTTTGAACAAGATGCGCAACCTCTCCGGGTCGGTTCCCAAGGAGCTGCTCGATCAGGGGCTGCTTGGCCGCGGGATCATCGTCAGCGTCCAGCAGACGTCGGTCAGCACAGGAGCGGACTTCGACCCCGCGCATGTCTGCGTGTTCACGGTCGAGGTTGCGCTCGACAACGCGCCACGCTACACGGCCACCTGCCGGCAGGCCGTCAGAGCGACGATCCTGCCGCAGCTGATGATGCCCGGGGCAACGGTCGCGGTGCGCGTCGATCCCAACGATCACAGCCGCATCGCGCTGTCGCTCGGCGAGGAGCCGCCGACGGTGACGATGGCCAGCTCCGGCGATCCGAACACCGGGTCGGCCGCGCGGATCCTCGAGCTGGGCGTGCCGTGCAAGGCAGTGATCGTGCAGAGCCAGCCGCTCGGAATGCGCAGCTCGAAGGGCAAGGACATGTACGCCTTCGTGCTGACGGTCATGGCCGAGGGGCGACCCCCGTACCAGGTCCAGGTTGGCAACCCGGTCCCCGCGGCGGCTCTGCCGTTGCTCTATCCGGGCAACACCGTGCCCGCCAAGCGGATGCCCGACGGTGACGATCGCGAGCTCGTGATCGATTGGGAGGCGGCGCTCGCGCAACTGGCAACCACAGCCGCCTGACCGAGGCGGCCCTCGATGTCCCCGGCGGCCGCGTGCTGCCGTGGCGTCAGCAGACAACCAACCACACATCGATTCAACAAGGAGTTAGAAATGGTTTTAGTTACCGGCAACTGGCGGATCTGGCTGGCCGGAATGGCGGCGTCCCTGGCGATCTTCGCCGTGGTCTACTTCACCGCGATTCAGCCGAGCATGAATACAGCCAACCAGGCGCTCAAGTCCGGCCTGCAACAGACTCAGCAGGCGGTCAATCAAGCCCAGGGGCAGCTTGGCAGCGTCAGCGGCCAGGCGCGCGCCGCCGGCGGGCAGGCCCAGCAGCAGCAGCTGGGCAACACTGCGAAGCTGACCACATGCGTGGCAGCGGCCGGCACCGACGCGACGAAGATCCAGGCCTGCCAGGCCACGTACGCCAACTGAGCAGGAAGCCACGACACGGAGATCGAGGCTTGTGATCTGGTCGGGGGCGCCGGGGGCGAACGAGGCGCCGCACCAGCGGCCCGCGAGGCGCGCAACGCCGAGCGGGCCGCCGGCGCCGATGGACGTGCGGGCGTAAGGTCGGCCGGATCCGGCAGGCCACCGCCAGAAGCGCGGCCTAGCCGCTGCGACTTCGATGCCTCGGGTTCTCGATCACGTCCCGGCCAGGCGCGTCGCATCCCCTGAGCGTTGCGGATGTCGATGCCGAGGCGACGCTCGATACAGGCATAGAAGCGAACACCTCAACCATCGCCGCCGAGACGCGATCGACGCCGACCGCCAGGACGACGTGCGGAACGCCCCCGTCGCTCTCCGAGCCGGCGTTCTCGGCTCCGAACGTCTTCTGCAGGCATCGCGCGACGATGGTGACGCGCGCCTGCGTCGGACCAGCCGCGCTGGTGCTGGCGCTCGAGCCGGTGCTTCGTCCCTGGCCGATGGGCTGCTCGCGTTTGATCAGCCACTTGCCGCTCGACCGGCTCAGCTGAAAGGTCGCGATCGTATGCCCATCGAGGGTGGAGGTGCCGGTTGCGGTGTCTGCCTGAGCTCTCACGTCGATGATCTCGATCTGCTGGCCCCGCACGGCTGTGCGCTCGCGGCCCATCTCCCAATGGGAAGCTGGCGGATTCGCCTATGCCGATCCGATCCGGAGTATCCGCAACGCGTTGAGGGTGATCATCTCGTCTGGAGCGGATCGGCCCCAGTCGACGACCTCGACGTGGCCGCGTGCCGTGCCGGGCGGCTTCCACCAGTAGGCACCGGGCTGCCAGCGGCCGTCCGGGCCCGGGTTCCTCTGAGGAGAGCAACCAGTGGACGGCGTCGCCGGTCTTGTCGTCGATCGTGTTCAGGCGGCGATCGTGGCGTCGAGGCGTTCCCAGAAGTCCTGCTCGCGGTCGGCGATTTCGTGCATCGGCCCGGTAGCCGTCTCGAGCAGGTCCGTTGGGTTCTCGGCCTGCGCCGCCTTGGCGAAGGCGCCGGCGACCTCCTCCCAGCGGTCGCCGATCGCGGTCAGCTCCGTTCCCAATCCGGTCAGGCGGCTCTCGCCGGTGATCGACGCGGCCTCGCCGAGGAAGCGAGCGTACATGTAGCGGAAGATGCCTCCGCCGGTGCCGCCGCGGTGGTCGATGAACATCGCCACGTTGAAACAGGTCCGGCGCAGCGCTTCCGCGTCGAGGACCTCCGGCCACCGCATAGTCTCCCGGATCGCCTTCCGGATCCCTTTGACGCCGACGTTGGCGATCGGTGGTGCCAGCATCCTGTGGCACACCTCGCCGATCGATTCCCGAACGTCAGCCGGGGTCGGTGGGCGAGCGGCGGCGAAGCCGAACGTGAACCAGGTGTGCCGCGGCGGGAATGGTTTGTACTCCGAACCGCGCGCCTTCTCGAGCGCGTCCCATTCGACCGGGTGCAGTTCCCGGTCGCGGTCGGCGACCAGCACCCGTCCGGTGGCCGGGTCGTATCCGGCCACGACGATTACATGCCCACCAAAGTGATACTCCTCGGGGAACTCGAAGTACGGCAGGAACCCCATGTCCAGATACACGAGCACCGGCTCACCCGCCCCCAGTAGCGCGCGCAGCGCGCTCTGGGCCTTGCGGGCGCTCGACGTCGCGTACGACTCGACCGCCACACCGGTTCGCCTGCCCGCCGTCTTCTCCAGGCCCTCCTCCTTGGGACCGGCAAAGTTGGCCCTGCCACCGTAAAACGGGTCGGTGCCCTTGATATGGAAGTACACGAACCCGAGCCCACGGCCGAGCCCTAGCAGGAGGTCCTCGGAGATCGGGAACCCGTGATAGTCGTAGATGTGCCTCAGCGACCCGGTCACGCAGTGGTGGGTCGGATACGTCGCGAAGCCCGGAAAGGGTCGCTGCATCTCGACTGCCTCCTTCGTGCTCGCGATGACGGCCCAGTCAAGCCGAGGGGCCCGGGCACCCAAGCCGACACTACCCCGCCACCAGACACCCCACATCCGAGCTAACCACAGGCTGCGAGCACGGCCAAGTACTAACGCGGTTGCGGCAACAATAGGGCCCGCGAGTGCTCGGGAGCGCTGCGTACGTCTCGCTGCTGGATGCCCGGGAAAGGTGGGAGCCAGTTGGTGTCGGCGGGGCTTGCGGGCACGGGCTGTGCGTGTCCGTAGTTTGGGCCGGAACTGTGCGCTGGACCGCGGTTGAGCGCTTGTGCCGGCGTTCTACCGTGAAGGGGTATGACCGCGCGCTGGACATCTCGTCTCGGTTGCCGTGCGCGCCACGGAGGGCTCGGGAGAGCTGGTCTTGCCTTGCTGAGCGCGGTCGTGCTGGGCCTGTTTGGGTTGCTGTCGACGGTGGCTCAGGCCGCGGGTACGAGCTCGGTGCCGTCATCGGTGTGGATCACGGACGGGATGGTGAACTCGGTGCTGCCGGCGGGCAAGCTCTTGTATGTCGGTGGCCGCTTCACCTCGATTGGCCCCTACACGGGAGGTGGGGTGCCTGTCAGTCTGACGCGTGGGTTGCCGGTGGCGCGGTTCCCCAAGGTCGACGGGGAGGTCTACGCGGCAGTTCCAGACGGCCACGGCGGCTACTACGTGGGCGGCGAGTTCACCATGGTCGGGGGGGTTGCACGCGCGGATCTGGCGCACGTCAGGGCCGATGGCAGCGTGGATCCGGTCTGGAATCCTCGCGCCAGCGCTCCGGTGTCCGCGTTGGCGGTGTCGGGCTCCACGGTGTACGCCGGCGGTGAGTTTCGCTCTGTCGGCGGTCGGCCGCGCAACCGGATCGCTGCGCTGGACGCCAGAACCGGCCGGGTGACCGCGTGGAATCCGGGCGCCAACGGAACCGTGGACGGGCTGGCGGTGTTGGGATCGACGGTGTACGCCGGTGGTGAGTTCCGCTCGATCGCGGGGCGGGCGCGCAGCTACATCGCGGCGCTGGACGCCAGGACCGGTCGCGCGACCGCGTGGAACCCGGGCGCCAGCGGCAGCTCCGATGGCATCTATTTCGGCGTGCGCGCGTTGGCGGTGTCGGGTTCGACCGTTTACGCTGGTGGCGACTTCACCTCGGTTGGCGGCCGTGCGCGTCACCACGTCGCTGCGCTGGACGCCAGGACCGGTCGCGTGACCGCCTGGAACCCAAACGCCGGCGGTCGGGTGAGCACGCTGGCGGTTTCAGGCTCGACGGTGTACGCCGGTGGTCTTTTCCGCTCGATTGGTGGCCGTGGGCGCAGGTACATCGCCGCGCTGGACGCCGGGACGGGCCGCGCGACGGCGTGGAACCCCCGCGCCAACAGCGGCGTCCTGGGCCTGGCAGTATCGGGCTCGACGGTGTACGCCGCCGGGTTCTTCACTTCGATCGGGGGCCGCGCGCGCAACTACATCGCGGCGCTGGACGCCAGAACAGGTCGGGCGACCGCATGGAACCCCGACGCCATCGGTTACGGCGCGACGGTGGTGTCGGTGTCGCGCTCGACCGTGTACGCCGGCGGTTTCTTTAACGCGATCGGCGGCGTGGCGCGCAACCGCATTGCCGCGCTGGACACCACCAGCGATCGCGTGACCGCGTGGAATCCCGGCGCCGGTGTCTCCGTGGATGCACTGGCGGCGTCAGGCTCGATCGTGTACGCCGGCGGTGAGTTCCGCTCGATCGGCGGCCGCGCACGCAACTACGTCGCCGCGCTGGACGCCAGAACAGGTCGGGCGACCGCTTGGAACCCCGACGCCAGCGCCCCGGTGAGCACGTTGGTGGTGTCGGGCTCGATCGTGTACGCCGGCGGCTACTTCCGCTCGATCGGCGGCAGCGCCCGCAACGGCATCGCCGCGCTGGACGCCACGACCGGCCGGCCGACCGCCTGGAACCCTAACGCCAGCGCCCCGGTGAGCACGTTGGCGGTGTCGGGCTCGATCGTGTACGCCGGCGGCTACTTCCGCTCGATCGGCGGCAGCGCCCGCAACCGCATCGCCGCGCTAGACGCCACCACCGGCGCAGCGACTGCGTGGAATCCCAACGCCAACGCCCCGGTGAACGCACTGGCACTGTCAGGCTCAACCGTGTACGCCGGCGGCAGCTTCACCTCGATCGGCGCCAGTTGCACCTCGATGGGCTGCCGATCGCGCGGCGGCATCGCCGCGCTAGACGCCACCACTGGCGCAGCGAGCGCCTGGAACCCATACGCCGAAACCCCTCTTGAAACCGAGCCCGCGATCGTGGACACGTTGGCGGTATCGAGCTCGACCGTGTACGCCGGCGGCCAGTTCGCCAGGATCGGCGGCCGCGCGCGCAACTACATCGCCGCGGTGGACGCCGTCACCGGCCGCGCGACCCCCTGGGACCCCAAGATGAACATGTTCGGCACGTTCGCGCTTGCGGTATCGGGCTCGACCGTGTACGCCGGCGGCGACTTCGGGATCGCCGCCTTTGGAACGACGCCCTGAGGACCGCCGCTCCCGTCAACCCGGAGGCGGGCGCCCTCAAGCTGACCTCGGTGGGAATGTGGCCGCCCGGTTATCACGTGCAGTCGGGGGTGTAACGGCTTCTAGAAGGAGGGGTGTTTGTATCATGACGACAGGACTCATCCAGTTGGCGCTCCGGCGGGTGCATGGCCACCTGTGGCCGATTCTGCAGACGGCTGTGGCCGCGGTCGGAGCGTGGTACTTGGCCGTGCTGCTGGGTGTCGAGCATCGGCCGGCGTTCGCGTCGATCGCTGCGGTGATCTCGCTGGGCGCGGCGTTTGGGGAGCGGAGGCAGCGAGCGGTGCAGCTGATCGGTGGAGTGATGCTGGGAATCGTGCTCGCGGACCTGCTGCTACGGGCGATGGGGAGCGGACTGCCGCAGATCGGACTGCTGGTCGTGCTGGCGATGCTGGCGGCCGTCATCCTCGGAGGGGGAGAGCTGCTGGTGACCGAGGCAGCCGTGTCGGCGATCCTCGTGGCGACGCTGTCCTCGACGCCCGAGGTGCGTCTGCTCGACGTGCTGATCGGGGGTGGGGTGGCGCTGGCGGTGCATACGCTCGTGTTTCCGCCCGATCCCGTGCTCGGTGTCGCTCGGGCCACGAACGCCGTGTTCGGTGAGCTGGGGGTCGTGCTGCGCGATGCGGCCGGGGCGCTGGCGGCCGGTGACGTGCGCCGCGGTGAGGCCGCCGCGCAGGCGGCCGAGAATATCGAGGTCCATGTGCGCGAGCTGAGGCACGCGGTACTGCTCGGCACCGACACTGCCCGCTGGGCGCCGCTGCGGCGCGCCACGCGAGCGGAGCTCGAGCGCTACGCCCGCACCGTGGGCCACGCCGACCTCGCGGCCCGCAGCGCGCGTGAGCTCTCGCGTAACGTTCTGCATTACGTGCGCGGCGGGCGTCCACCGCAATCCGAGCTCGCGGATGCTGTCCGCGACCTCGGCCTGGCGGCCTGGGAGCTGCCAGCCCAGTTTGAGGAGCCCTGGCGCAGCGGCGACGTGCT
>OCZT010001844.1_pt1 | contig 21976 bp, 21 predicted proteins | sample 1539031 | NCBI WGS metagenome assembly OCZT01 (sample SAMEA3539308, study PRJEB22396) | soil metagenome | biome: tundra; feature: field; material: soil | place: USA | collected 2010-05 | depth 0.15 m | reverse complement strand
GGGCGCGGGCGGGGCCCCCGGGCTGGGAGCGGAGCCGCCACCAGCGCGACCAGCCAGCCAGAAGCCGCTACCTGAAACCGGGCCGCCCCCGGGGATAGGCCGCGAGACCGAGTTGCTTCAGGCGACGCCGCTCAGGCGGCGGCTCTGCTCCTCCGCCTGAAGCGGGTCGATCAGCAGCTCCAGCTCCCCCGCCAGGATCTTCGGCAGCTGGTACACCTTGAGGTCGATCCGGTGGTCGGTCACCCGGCCCTCTGAGAAGTTGTAAGTCCGGACCTTCTCGCTGCGATCGCCGTGGCCAACCATCGAGCGCCTGGTCTCCTGCAGCTCGGCGTCCCGCTCCCGCTGTTTCAGGTCGTAGAGCCGAGAGCGCAGCACCCGCAGCGCCTTGGCCCGGTTCTTGTGCTGGGACTTCTCGTCCTGGCAGGTCACCACGAGGCCGGTGGGCAGGTGGGTGATCCGCACCGCGGAGTCGGTGGTGTTGACGCTCTGGCCGCCCGGGCCGGTGGACCGGAAGACGTCGATCCGGAGATCCTCGTCGCTGATCTCCACGTCGAGGTCGTCCGCCTCCGGCAGCACCACCACGCTGGCCGCCGAGGTGTGGATGCGGCCCTGGGACTCAGTCTTGGGCACCCGTTGCACCCGGTGGACCCCGCTCTCGAATTTCATCGTGCCGTAGGCACCCTTGCCATGGAGCTCGAAGGCCACCTCCTTGAAACCCCCTCCCTCGGTCGCTGAGCTATCCAGCAACTCCACCCGCCAGTGGCGCCGCTCGGCGAAGCGCAGGTACATGCGCATCAGGTCGGCGGCGAAGAGCGCCGCCTCGTCGCCCCCAGTCCCGGAGCGGATCTCCACGACGGCGTCGCGGGCGTCGTCGGGGTCACGGGGCAGGAGCAGCAGCTTGAGGGCGGCCACCCGCTCGGTGGCGTGCTCCGACTCCTGGCGCGCCTCCGACTCCAGAAAGGACTTCATCTCCGGGTCAGGCTCGCTACCGGCCAGCTTGCGAGCCTCCGTCTCCGCCGCCTGGGCTTGGCGCAGGAACGCCAGCGCCTCAACCACCGGTCGCAGCTCGGCCTGCTCTTTGCCGAGCCGCTCCAACTGGCCCGGGTCGCGGCTCACCTCCGGGTCCTGGAGCTCCGCCGCAATCGCTTCAGACCGGGCCCGGACGGCGTCCAACCGCGCCTCCAACCCGGGGGCAAGCATCAGCCGTCCCTCCCGGCCGCCGTCCCCGGCAGGGCAGAGCACCGCCAACTCGCCCTCATGAACTACTCCCCAACACGACGGTCACCTTAGCGAAATGGTCGCCACGGCGGCCCGTTTGGCTGGAGAGACCGAAGCATCCGAGATGCGAGGCTACCGGAGTACAGCGCTGGCCAGAGCGGCCTCGCCTGGATGGGCCCGGCGGCGAGCTACTGCTGCTGGGCGAGCTGGGCGCGGCGGCGGAAGCGTTCCACCTGGCCGCCGGTGTCCACAATCCGCTGCTCCCCGGTGAAGAACGGGTGGCAGACGCTGCAGACCTCGGTGTGCAACGCCTTCTGGGTGGACCCGGTCGTGAACGTGTTCCCACAGGAACAGGTGACCGCGGCGTCGTGAAAGTACTCGGGGTGAATTGCCTTCATGGTTGCTCTCCGAGTCTACCAGGCACCGTCAGAAGCTAAACGGGAGGTGGACGGTGTGCACGTAGTGGAGGTAGGGGTACCCCTTCACCACCCCCAGCCCGGCGACCAGGACGATCACCAGGTAGGAGCCCAAGAACAGCCAGCGCTGGCGGGTGGGGACCGCCAGGTACTCGGGCATGCGCCGAGCCTGGCGAAACCTTGAGATGGTCCCGAAGACGGCGAACAGCACGATGATCGCGATGACCGGGCTCACCGCCGTACCCGAGCTGAAGGCCCAGAGCGCATAGAGGATGAGGATCCCCAGTCCGACCAGATTGGCCCACTTGGAGATGGCGGCGGTGACCCTGCCTCCGTCCAGGGGGGTGGCCGGGATCAGGTTGAAGAGGTTGAGCAAACACCCGAGGTAGCCCAGAGCCGCCCAGAACTCGGAGTGCAGGGCGACCCCCACCAGGACGCAGAGCCAGGCGGCCACGGTGCCGACGGTGGGGCCGGCCAGCGCCATGGTCGCCTCCTGCTGGACCGAGGCCGGCTGGCGGCGCAGGTTGATGAGCGCGCCCAGGAAGGGGATGAAGACGGGCGCCGAGACCGACTGCCCGAGGCGCTGGGCCATCAGGTAGTGGCCCATCTCATGCACCAGCAGCAGCAGCACGAATCCGATCGCAAAGACCGGCCCGAAGAAGATGGAATAGGCGACGACACTGATCACCATGGTGATCAGGGTTCCCTTGAACGCCCCCAGCTTGAGCAGCAGAAAACCGTACTTGAAGACGGCGAAGCCGCCGGCCACGATCGTGCCCAAAATCCCCCGCCGGCGAGCCCGGACCTGGCCGCTGTTAGGCGGGAGCTGGTAGCGGTCGCCCCAGGAGCCGGGTGCGAGCGGCGCCTCGTGCTCCGTGGTCGGGGCCGAGAGGTCAACCTCTGGGGGCCCAGCGGCGGGCGCGACCTGGGACGAGGAGCCGATCCAGCCAAAGCCGTCCCGGCCATCGGGAGGCGAACTCATGGCCGGATCATAGGCCCAGGCCAAGCTGTGCCCCCGTCTCTACTCGGTCCGCTCCCGTCGACCCCAGTCCGCCGGCACCCGGCGGTCACCGCTCTCGGCCTGGGCTATCCATCGACGGGGTTCTGCTGAGGGCCACGCGGGCGACTGAGCCGGGCATCCTGCAGCCGCCGACCAAGTTCGTCTTCGCTCCCGATCCGGTCCCGGTCGCCCGCCAGTCCGAGCCCGCCCCAGACCCGCGCCAGCAAGGCGATGCTGACTGACAGTTCGCCTCGCTCCCGGCGCGAAACGGTCGCCCGCGTGGTACCAACCCTCGCCGCCATCTCGGCCAGCGTCTTCCGGCGTCGTGGGCGAGCCAGGCGCACCCGCTCGCCGAGTGCCTCAGCGCGACGCTCAGTGGCTGGGAACAGCGGTCGGGACGGCCTCGACCTGAATCATGGATTCACCGCTAGACGAGCCCGCGCGAAATGTAGTGCTCCTCGCCGCGGGAAGTGCCAGACGCCCCAGCCACCGGCGTCCGCTTCGTGTTCAAGCGGTGACGCCGACTTGGTCGACCGTCCCGACAGCGGTCACCGGACGGGTGAAGTTTCCCAACCTGGTCGACGGCAACTCCTGGCGCAGGGTCTCCACCAGCACCTCCAAGCCCATCCCCCGCCCCAAGGCGGGCAGACGGCTCATCAGCCAAAGCGGATCCGCGTTGAGGCTCCGCAGCTGCACCTGCTCCACCTCGAGGTCCTGGACCATCCGCAAGGTCAGGGCGACCTCCTCGGGAGTGTCCGACACCCCAGGGAAGGTGAGCAGGTTGATGGTCAGCTGAGCACCACCTCGGCGCGCCACCCGGGCGCACTCCAGGACATCCTCGATCGAGTAGCCGCGCGGCCGGTAGTAGGCGGCAAACAGCTCCTGGCGGAAGCTGAAGACGCTGATCCGGCAGCTGTTGACGCCAGCCCCGATCAGCCGCCGCAGGGCCGCAGGCCGGCTGCCGTTGGTGTTGATGTGCACGGTCGCGCCCGGGAATCGGTGGCTCAGCTCAAGAGCGACCTGGCGGAGCGCCCGCTCCCGCAGCAGTGGCTCTCCCTCACAGCCCTGACCGAAGCTGACCATCCCCGCCTCCCCTCTTGCGCGGGCACCCTCCAGGTGGTAGCTGCCCACCTCGATGAGGTCCTCCGCAGTGGGAGCTCGGGGGATCCGCGGCTGGGGGGTGGGGGCGCCGGAGTCGGTCTGCAGCGAGATACAGCCCAGGCAGTCGGCGTTGCAGGCGGCTGAGGTGGGCAGCGCCCCCTCGAACCGGCGCAGGAAGGTGTTCTGGGCGGTGAGGCAGTTGTGTTGGAGGGCACACACTGAGAGCTGGGCGATGAGCCGGCTGCGAGCCATCTGGCGCTGGGCCTGCTCCACCGCGGCGGCGAGCCGGGCCCGCGAGGGCCGGCGCCCAGTCCAGGGCGAGAATTCATCGCTGCGCGAGGCCGCCACCACCACCTCGCCGTCCCGCTCGGCCACCGCGGCGTACCCGTAGAGAGGCAGGGTCGGCAGGGGGGTCGGGCCGGTCGCGGCATAGGCGGGAAAGAGCAGCCGGAGGTGGCCCACGGGGAGCACCGCCGCGACCGCCAGGGCGCCATCGGCGACCGGTTCGACGGCGCCGCTGCCCCGCCTCCTGCCCAGCGCCTGCCTCTGGGGCAGGTGCATCAACGTTGAGTTAGGCGGCAGTGGGATCCACGAGGAGAGCGGCTGGGCCAGAAGACCGCTCTGCCCCAGCGCCTCCCAGCCAGATGGCGTCGGCCGCAGTTCCCCCGAGGCATCGCTGAGGAGCGGCCGCAACCGCGCACTCAACTCCTGGTAACGGCCATCACCGGTGCCTCCTCCGCAGTCCCCCGAACTCGAACCTGGTGGGCGCTACGCACGTGCCAGTTCGCCTATGCCGGCCCCAGTCATGCTCGGATGATAGGCCGGACTGCGCAGCGATCCTGCCTGGCTACTTTCCGTCGGGAGTGAACGCGACCGGGTGGTCGCGGCTGTTCGCTTGCTTCGCCCAACTGCCGGGTGGCTCGGCACCGACCAGCCGATTAGGTGGTCGCCAAGTGGAATGGGCCGCCCGACCGGCGATCCCACTCCTCCACCCTGGGCCAGGCCCGGGTCGGCGGCGGGGAAATGCCCCGCTGCCGCTGGCCAGAACTCGCGTGCCCGCCCGGCTGAGCCGGGGCTCGTTGCGACCGCCTTCGGCACTAGCTTGGTCGTGTCGCGCATCAGATACCCAGGGGTAGCGGAGCTGGTCATGGGCATGAGAGAGGCGGTTGCCAATGGGTAGCTTGCAGTAGCAGCATCAACGAACAGGCGTTCGCCAGAGTGATCGCCAAACCCGGGCGACCCTGAACCCGACCGAATACCGGGCGCGTCGCCCTCAGTGCGTGGGAGACGGGAAACGACTTAGGAGCGGTAAGACCACTTCGGTGGCCAGCTCCGCTGCAACAGGAACCGGGATCGGTGCGGAGCCCCCCCACCCGAGCGCTGGTCCTCAACTTCGGCACGGCTCCTGGTCCGCCGGGTCCGTTGTTGAGGAGCGGAAGCAGATGCTGCGTGACCCGAACCACTCTGAACATTGACGCTGACCTGCTGGAGCAGCTCAAGCGCTGCCGCCGCCGCCCGGGTAAGACGCTCGGGGCGCGGGGGTCGGAGCTGTTGGCGAGCGCTCTATCTGACCCGCCGGTCGCCCCGGCCCGAAGGCTGCGCTGGATCACTCGCGATCTTGGGGCGCGTATCGACCTGTCGGACAAGGAAGCGCTGAGACGAGCGCTGGCCGAGCGCTGACTTCGACCCCGGTCCGGGACCCCGTCGCCCGTTCCGGCCCCTGAGCGGGCCAGCCGGGTGAGCGAGTTGCCGCTCAGACCGCGGCTACCGCCGGGTCCTGGGGCAGTTCGGGCTCGATCGCCAGGCCAGCTCGCTCCAAGCAGGCCGCCATGAAGCTGTGGAAGAGCGGATGAGGCCGGTGCGGTCGGGAGCGGAACTCGGGGTGGAACTGGGTGCCGACGAAGAAGGGATGTCCCTTGAGCTCCATGATCTCCACCAGCCGGCCCGTCGGGGAGGTGCCGCTGAAGACGACCCCGAACTGCTCCAGCGCCTCCCGGTAGCGGTTGTTGAACTCGAAGCGGTGGCGGTGCCGCTCGTAGACCACCGACTCTCCGTAGGCGTGGAAGGCCTTGGTCCCCGGCTCCAGCTTGCAGGGATAGAGGCCGAGCCTCATGGTGCCGCCCTTGTTGGCGACGTCCCGCTGCTCGGGGAGCAGGTCGATCACCGGGTTGTCGGTGAAGGCGTTGAACTCGGTGCTGTTGACATCCTCGGTGCCGAGCGCCTCCCTGGCCACGTCGATGCAGGCGCACTGCATCCCGAGGCAAAGGCCCAAGAACGGCATCCGGTGATGGCGGGCATATCTCGACGCGGCGATCTTGCCCTCGACCCCGCGGTGCCCGAAGCCCCCCGGGATGACGAGCCCGTCGAGACCCTCGAAGACCGAGGTGTCCCCCGGGATCAGCGCCTCGGTATTGATCCAGCGGATCTCCAACCCCACCCCGTGGGCCACGGCCGCGTGGCGGAGTGACTCAGTGACGCTGATGTAGGCATCGGGGAGGGCCACATACTTGCCCGCCACCCCCACCACCACCTTCTCCGCGGCACCCAGGATCCGGTCCACCAGCTGGCTCCAGGCTTGGAGATCCGCCGGGGGCGCCTCGATCCCCAGGTGCTCGGTGACGTAGGCGCCGAGGCCGCTCGACTCCAGCAGCAAAGGGACCTGGTAGATCGTGGGGGCGTCGGGGACGCTGATCACCGCCCGAGGCTCGACGTCGGCGAAGAGCGCGATCTTGTCGCGGACCCCGGCCCCGATCGGCTCCTTGGAGCGGCAGACGATGGCGTCCGGCTGGATCCCAATCCCGCGCAGGGTCTGGACGCTGTGCTGGGTGGGCTTGCTCTTGAACTCCTCGCTGGCGTCCAAGAACGGCACCAGGGTGACGTGGACGTAGAAGGTGTTGCGCCGGCCCACGTCGTTCTTGAGCTGGCGGATCGCCTCCAGGAAAGGCAGGGACTCGATGTCGCCGACCGTCCCGCCGACCTCGACGATGACCACGTCGGCCTCGGACTCCTCGGCCACCCGGGCGACCCGGTCCTTGATCTCGTTGGTGATGTGGGGGATCACCTGCACGGTGGCCCCGAGGAAGTCACCCCGGCGCTCCTTGGCGATGACCTCGCTGTAGATCTTCCCGGTGGTGACGCTGCTGGCCTTGGTGAGGTTGGTGTCCACGAACCGCTCGTAGTGGCCGAGGTCCAGGTCGGACTCGGCTCCGTCATCGGTGACGAACACCTCGCCGTGCTGATAGGGGGACATCGTCCCGGGGTCCAGGTTGATGTAGGGGTCGAGCTTCTGCAGGGAAACCTTGAGCCCGCGAGCCTTGAGGACGGTGCCCAAAGAGGCGGCGGTGATCCCCTTCCCGATCCCGGAAACCACTCCGCCGGTGACGAAAATGAACTTCGCCATCAATGGCTCCGGCCGGCACACGGGGAAGCATCACCCATGTAGCCGAATCCTAACACTCCTGCGTCAGCGGCGCGCCTCCAGGATCACTACCCGGGTGTCGTCGCTGATACCCGGGGAGCCGGCCAAGGTGAGCTTCCCCTGCGGGTTCACCTGGGTTAGCCCCATCTCGTTGGCGAAGGCGGCCAGCTCGCCGGGCGAGCCGTCCGCGCTCGCTTGGTAACCGACCGGGACCAGCACCGACGGCTGCAGCTGCGAGACCAAAGCGGCGACCTCGACCGCCCGCGCCGGCAGGCCCTGCTGCAGGGAGACTGCCAGCACGTCAATGGTGCCGAGGGCGTCCAATGCCTCGACGTCGAGCGCCCCCGGGAGCTCCCCGAAATCGCAGACCGCGACCTCGTCCACCTCGGTGACGAACAGGGTGCCTCCCTTGGTCACCACCCCTCTTACCGAGACCCCGCGGAGCTCGTACTCCCCCTGCCGGGCGACCACCTGGGGGCCCTTGGAGGGGCGGAGCACGTTGTCCACCCCAGCGGAACTGACCACGATCTCGGCGGCGCCGTTGGCGAGGGCACCTCCCGGCTGGTAGGCGGGGTCCAATAGCACCTTGGCCTCACGGCCCTTGAGCAGAAGGGCGTTCTCGCCCAGCCAGGTGATTTCCAACTGCTACCTCACGAAGAATCCGCTACCGAGTTCAACGCCGCCCAGGCCATCTAGCGTGAGGGAAGCGTAAGCGAAAGCTGGTGGCTGACCCCATCCCGGAAGATCGTGAGCTGAACCGGGGCGGCGGAGCCGATCGACTGCAGGTAGTCGGAGAGGCTCGGATAAACGGTCGCCTTGGCGCTCCCGGCGGCGCTGCCATCAACGAGAGTCACCACATCCCCCGCCTGGAGCCCGGCCTGGGCGGCGGCGGCGCCGGCGTCGACTGAGAGCACCAGCACCCCGGGCGGGAGTCCGAGGGCGGCTGCCGAGGCCTCATCCAGCCACCTCGACGTGAGCCCGATCGGACGGGGCCCGGAGCCGGTCGAGTTGAGGGCGGAGACCAGCTCAACCGCGGCGGAGGCGTCGAGCGCGAACCCGGAGGCGGCGGCGCTGGCGCCCTGATCCAGGGGTTGCATCCGGTCGCCGGTGAGGATGCCAATCACGGCTCCCGCCGAGTCCACCAACGGGCCGCCACTGCTCCCTGCCGGCTGGGGGGTGTCCGTCCGCAGCACTCCGTCCACCACCGCCTCTCCACTCGCCGTGGCCAGGTCGGGGACAGTCACGGTGAGGCCGACGGCGCTGACCGTGCCCACGTCCACGCTGGGGCCAGCTCCAACCGGTAGCGAGACGGCGATGGCCACGTCCCCCACCGCCGGCGGCGACGGGGCAACGGCCAGCGGGGCCGGCAGGGAAGAGCTGCTGACCTGCAGCACCACCACCCCGGTGTCAGGGTCAGCGGCGGCGATGGTCGCGGGCAGGAGCTGCCCTGAGGCCAGCGCCACCTCGACTCCGGAAGCGCCCGCGACCGCCCCCTCACTGGTCAGGATCAGGCCACTGGCGGTGGCGACGAACCCGCTGGCCACATCGGCGGCGGTGATGGCGCTGCCCGTGGGCGGCACCCGGATCACCTCCACCAGAGAGGGGCTCACCCGGGCCACCAGCGAGGGCAGGGACGCGGTCCCGCTCCCCCCCGGGGTGGTGACGTCGCGGATCACCACCTGACCCGGCGAACTGTTCTCGAAGTGCCGCACCAGGAAGTAGGCGGCCCCGCCGCCCACCACCATCCCCACGATGGCGGCGACCACCGCCACCGCACCCAGCCGCAGCGCCGGGGGAACCGCGGGCGCCGCCGGCGCGGTTGGGATCGGCTCCGGCGCAGTCGCCGCCGGCACGCTCACGAGGATGGGTACCAGGTCAGCACCAGCTGGTCGGTCGGCCCGAAGCCGGCCCGGCGGTAGGCGCTGACCGCGGCCGCGTTGGACTCCCTGGTCCAGACACACGCGAAGGTGACCCGGTGCTTGGCGAAGAGCGCGACCGCCTCCGCCACCAGCTGGGAAGCAACCCCTTGTCCCCGCGCTTCCGGGGCCACGTAGAGCTCGGCCACCTCACCCTCCAGGCCGGTGCCCGGGTCGAACACCAGGCACCAGCAGAAGCCCACGATCCGGCCCTCTTCTTTGGCGGCAAAGATGTGGTTCTCCCCCCGAAAGGAGGCCGTGGTCGCGGGCAGCCAGCGCTCCAGCTGCTCGCGGCTCAGCTTGGCCCTGGGGCTCTGCTCCTGCTCGCCGTGGAGCAGGTCGACCAGGAGCGGCCTGATCATGCCCAGTTCCGACTCCGGGAGGCTCTCGATCACCACCTCGCCATCGTACGGATCTCGGCGGATCAGCTCTCCGCCCGCTCCACCTCGTCGTAGTAGTCGGGCAGCGGCTCGACCCGGGCCACCCCGGTCCGCACCGCCGCCTTGGCGACCGCCTTGGCCACACTGAGGTGCACCCTCGGATCGAGAGAGTCGGGGACCACCTCGTCGTCCTGGGCCAGGCGCGCAATCGCCTCGGCCGCCGCCAGGTACATCTCGGTGTTGAAGCGCCGGGCCTTGGTGTCGAGGGCCCCTCGGTAGAGCCCGGGGAATCCCAAAAGGTTGTTGACCACGCTGCCATCCACCGCCAGGATCGCCCCCGCGTCCATGGCCCGCTCCGGCTCGATCTCGGGCAGCGGGTTGGAGAGGGCGAAGATGATCTGGCCCGGCCGGATCTGCTCGGGCCGGATCAGGCCCGGCTGGGCGGTGGTGGCGATCACCACGTCCGCCCTGGCCAGCAGCTCGCCCATCTCGACGACGTCACCACCCGCCACCCTGAGCCGCTCCACGGAGTCGGGGGTGCGGCCGGTCCCCAAGACCGCTCGGCCCTGATAGCGCATCAGCAGCTGGGCGATGGCGGAACCCGCAGCGCCGAGGCCAATGACCCCGGCGGTGAGGGTGCTTAGGTCCAGCCCGGTCAGGGTCGCGGCCCGCAGCAGCGCCGCCAGCACCACCGTCGCCGTGCCGTGCTGATCGTCGTGCATCACCGGAATGTCGACCCGGTCCTGAAGAGCTGGCGCGATCTCGAAACAGTGGGGCGCCGCGATGTCCTCCAACTGGATCGCTCCATAACTGGGGCTGATCCTGACCAGCGCCTCCACGATCGCCTCGGGCGGCCCCGGCTGGACCAACAGCGGGTAGGCGTCAATTCCCACCATCTGGGCCATCAGGGCGCACTTGCCCTCGATCACCGGCATCCCCGCCACCGGCCCGATGTTGCCGAGCCCCAGGATGGCGGTGCCATCCGTGACCACCGCCACCGAGTTGTTGATCCCGGTGTAGCGATCGGCGAGGCCGGGATCGCCGGCGATCAGCCGGCACACCTCGGCCACCCCCGGGGTATAGACCCGCCTCAGGTCGGCCACCGAGTGGACGGGGTACTTGGGGAGCACGCGTAGCTTGCCCCCCAGGTGCACCCGCAGCACCTCGTCGCGGACATCCAGGAGGGAGGTGTGGGAGAGCGCCCGGATCTGGTCCAGCACCACCTCCAGCATGTGCAGGTCGGTGGTGCTGACGTCGATGTCCCGCACCACGTGGCGCGAACCGCGCTGGACACTGCGGATGTCGCCGAGGTTGCCCCCGGCCGCCCCGATCGCGGTCGCCACCTCACCCAAAACCCCGGGGAGGTTCTCGTTGCGGAGCCGCAACGTGCGCACGATCCGGTAGGTGGGGGCGGCGTCGGGAGCCTGGCTCTGCTCGGTAGGGAAGGCCTGATCACTGGGGGGTGAAGGGTCTCCCGGCCGTTGCGCGCTCATCGCGGCTCCGCGATCTGGATGCCCTGGGCTGTCGTGCTTCCCGGGTTCACGCTGGTGAACTTACCGCGTGGGCCGGGACCGGCGCTTACGCCGGACCGGGGGGCCCCTCGGTCCCCCGGTCCCTCAGTCACTTTTCGATCGGGGCCTTGACCAGGCTGCCCCACTCCGTCCAGGAGCCGTCGTAGTTGCGGACGTTGGGGTAACCCAACAGCTCGCTCAGGACGAACCAGCTGTGGGCCGAGCGCTCCCCGATCCGGCAGTAGGCGACCACCTCCTGGTCCGGGGTGATGCCCTCGCCCTGGTAGAGCTGGCGGAGTTGGTCCGCGGTCAGGAAGGTCTCCTGCTCGGGATCCACCGCCTTGCTCCAGGGGATATTGCGGGCCCCGGGGATGTGGCCGCCCCGCTGGGCTCCCTCTGAGGGCAGATGGGCGGGAGCCAGGCTCTCGCCCCGGTACTCCTCCGGGGAACGGACGTCGACCAGCCCCTTGCCGGCCTTGCCGACGATGTCGCGGGCGACTTGGTCGCGGTAGGCGCGGATCGCATCGTTGCCCCGGGGCACCGGGTAGCCGCTGGTGGGGGTGACATTGGAAGCGTCGGTCACCAGCGGCCGGCCGTCCAGCTCCCACTTCCGGCGGCCTCCGTTGAGGAGCTGCACCGACTCGTGGCCGTAGTACTTGAAGTACCAGTAGGCGTAGGCCGCGAACCAGTTCTTGTTGCCGCCGTAGAGGATGACCCTGGTCTGGGGCGTGATCCCGTAGCGGTCGAGCAGCTTGGCGAAGCCCTCGGGGCCGATGAAGTCGCGCTCTAACGGCGCCTGCAGGTCCTGGCGCCAGTCCACCCCGACCGAGCCCGGGATGTGGCCCCTTCCGTAGGCCTCGGTGTCCTCGTCGACGTCAAGCACCCTAAGGTCCGGGTCCGAGAGGTGCTCCGCCAGCCACTCGGCAGTGACCAGCGCATGGGGATTGGCATATTCGCTCAAGTTCTTCTCCCTTGGCAGATGGACAATCGGAAATTCAAATCGGAATCGACCTTCGATTGCTGCCGTCGGGGGCGGTGCCCCCAGGCTCTCAGGCCCGCCCCCGGGGCCCCCGGTCGCCCGCTGGCGACGGCCTTGGCTAGCGCGCTAGCCCAGCGGGCGCCCAGCTACATCGCCGACCGGCGGCGGCGCGCCCCGCGAGAGATCTCGCACGCATCTGGCCCACGCGGAGCATGTTAACAAAGTTAACCAAATTAGTTCATGAAGCAACCGCGGCGGGTACATCGTGAGCCACCTCGGCCTGGTCCAGCTGGCCCACCTGGATGGCGGTGACCTTGCCCTGTTTGTCAACGAAGACCGCCACCGGCAGCCCCGGGACGCCGTAGCGATGGGCCACCTGCCCGTTGCGGTCGAGGAGCGTGGGCAGGTCGATCCCCAGCCGGGTCAGGAACTTGTCCGCCGCCGGGCCCTGTTCCTCAAAGTCGATGAGCAGCACCCGCAGCCCCTGGGCCCGGTACTGGGCGGCGGTCTGAGCGACCAGTTTCATGTCGGCCTGGCAGTTGGTGCACCAGGTGGCCCAGAAATCGATCAGCACCGGATGGCCCAGCTCCTGGCTCAGCGCCAGGTTGCCGCCCGCCGAGCTGGGCAGCGAGAAGTCAGGGGCCGGGTCACCGACCGCCACCACTCCGCCGGACTTCGGCAGGGTTGGGTACGTACCCTTTTGCTCCAGCAAGGGGGTGATCGACGCGAGTAGCGATTGCGGGGTCCAAGCGCCGCCCGCCTTCTGCTGCTGCTGGCCCTGGGCGTCCAGGTACTGGTAGATCAGGGACGGAATCGTCGAGCTGTTGAGGGTGGGCTGGTCCTCCAGCTCGGAGACCACGTAGCCCTCCGGGTTGACGACATCCACTACCGACGCGTGGACGATGTTGTATTGCTCTTTCTGGCCGGTGAACAGGTCGATCGGCGCCGGGCCGTTCCAGGCGTCGTTCTGATTCGGGGGGACTTTGAGCTGGGACCAGAACGCATTGACGTTGCCGGGGGTCCCGGTCAGGAGCGGCCAGGGCAGCGAGAAATAGCGCTGGTACTTGGTGAGGATGGCCGGGGTGTCGTCCCCGGGATCCTGGGTCACCTCCACGATCTGGACCTGACTCGAGAGGTGCTGCTGGTCCAGCAGGCGCTGCAGCTGCAGCAGCGCCGCGGCCACCAAGGGGCAGGTCTCCTGGCACTCGGTCAGGAACGAGGCGAGGATCACGATCTTTCCCCGATACCGGTTGAGCGACATGCTCTGGCCGGACTGGTCCACCAGCTGGACCGACGGCAGGCTCATCACCTTGCCCTGGGCCACCTCTAGGCCGAAGTTGACCTGGTCATTGCCCCCGTAGGCGGCGGTCCCGGTGAGTGCCAGGCCGGAGGTGGCGGGGCCCGCCCCAAAGGTGAACAGGAGCGGGGTCAGCCCGGTCGCCGCCACCTTCAGGACCAGTTTCTGGGAGTCAGCCAGCTGCCGGCCGGCGGAGGATCTCAGCACCAGCTCGGCGGCTCGATAACTGCCCGCTGGGACCGGCTCCAGAAAGAGGCTGTCGGAGTTGGGTGCCGTCCAGTTGCCGGGGAGAGTCACCGCGGTGGGCCGCACCGCGACGGTCAGCCAGCTGCTGCCGCTCGCCGCGGGCAGCAGCCGCAGCCCGACCGCCTGACCTTGCAGCGTGGCCGGGTGGGAGAGCACGGGGACCTCAACCGTCAGCAGCACCAGCAGCTTGCCCTGGGGGCTCGTGGAGGGGCGCACCAACAGCCCCACCGAGCCCCCCAGCGCGACCAGCAGGACCGCTACCAGAAGCGCGGCCAGATACCGGGGGCGGAGCAGCCTCCTCACCGCTACGGCGGGCCCTCATCCCGGCCCTGGGCGTCGGCCCGGGAGCTCGCGGTCACCGTTCCTCCCACTCGGGGCGCTTGCGGAAGAGCCCACCCCAGCCCAGGTGGAACCAGCGCTCCTCCTGGTAGGCGGGCAGCCCCTCCACCAGGTCCGGGGTGACGCTGGTGTGGACCCCGCCCAGGGTGACCTTGTCGATCTGCTCAGCGGCGATCTCGGCGATCCGGCCGCCCTCGTGGAGCTTGACCGCCAGGCCATGGAAGATGTCCGAGGCCTCGTCTCCGAGGAGCGACTCGGTGGTGGCGAACTCGCCGCCGGACTTATCGAAGACCGGCGCGTGGTAAGGGGTCCGGATCCAGGCTACCTCTTGCTCCAGGTCCACTTCGCCGGACGGGTCGTCAGACGGTTCGGCCATTTGCTGAACTCCTCACGTTGCGGTTTCCGCCCCGGGCGCTCATGTTAGGGCGGGCTGGCTGGGGCCTTCCCTCAGCCGACCTCGGGCAAGCCGTAGGTCGACCAGGATTCGACGGCGATCAGGTAGCTGATCCGCCCTTCGGGGTCGCCGTAGTCGTGGCCGGTGTAGTGCCGGCTGAGGCGGTGGATGTCCTCCGAGGCCGCCTCCCCGGCGCGCCGCCCCGCCACCACTCCCCGCACCTGCACCGAGCGGTAGGGGTCCTCGCTATCGAAGACCGCCAGCGCCACCCGAGGGTCGCGGGCGAGGTTGCGAACCTTGGACCGGCCCACCTTGGTGTTGATCAACACCAGGTCGCCCTCCAAAAGGAACCACACGACGGTCACCTGGGGAGCCCCATCCCGACCCAGAGTGGCGACGGTCGCCAGGTTGGGGGCGCTGAGGAACTCCTGCACCCGCGAGGGCAAAGGGCCTTTAGGCACAACTATTCGCTGACAGCTCGCCGAGGGTGATCGAGACGGTGCCCTTGGAGCCGTCCGCATGGGTGACCGAGAGGGTGATCTTCTTGCCGGGGCCGAGGTTGGCCAGCGCGTTGGTCAGGTCCTGGACCGCCAGCGTGGGCTGGCCGTTGACGGCGGTGATCACGTCCTGCGCCTTGAGCCCGGCCTGGGAGTCGGACGCCCGGGTGATCGAGGTCACCAGCACTCCCGCGTCCTGGCCGTCCGAGCCGGTCACCTGCTCGACCTTGACCCCAATGCAGGAGCGGTCCGAGGTCTGCACCTTGCCGTACTTGACGATCTGGCCGGCGATGTTGGCCACCACGCTACTCGGAATCGCGAACCCGATTCCGGAGGCCTGGGACCCGCCCAGCTGCTGGTCAAGGGCGGCCAAAGTTGGGATCCCCACCACCTGCCCCTGCAGGTCGACCAGAGCGCCCCCACTGTTGCCGGGGTTGATCGGGGCCGAGGTTTGGATGATGTCGGGGAGGGTGACTCCGTTGGGCTCGCTCACGGTTCGGCCCACCGCGCTGATGATCCCGTCGGTGGCGCTGCTTTGGAAGCCAAGGGGATTGCCGATGGCCATCACGATATCCCCCACCTGCAGCTGAGCAGAGTTGGCGAAGGTCGCGGGCTGCAGCCCGGTGGCGTTGATGTGGAGCACGGCGAGGTCGTCGGGCGGGAAGTTGTTGACCAGGGTTCCCGGGTACTGCTTGCCATTGGCGAGGGTGACCTGGAAGCTCTTGAAGCCGTTGGCGACATGGTTGTTGGTGACGATGTCGCCCTGGGCGTTGAAGATGATCCCGGAACCGAGATCGGACTTGGTGGAGATCTGGACCACCGCCGGGCTGACCTCTTTGTAGAGATTCACGTAGGCCTGCTGCAGCACCAGCAGCGATTGCGAGAGCGCGCTGGGTGAGATCTTCTGCGAGGGGATGTCGACCACCTTGGGGGCACTGCCAGAGGTCCCGGCGGCGGAGCAGCTCGCCAGGACGACGCTCAGCGTCAGGAGGGCGGGCACGGCGCCCCAGGTCAGCCTTCTCATGCGCACATCCTGAATCCCAGCACCCGACTCGGGCAACATTCCCCTTGCAGTTGCCGCGTCGACTGGGCAAATCGGGTCCCACTGAGGATAAGGTAGCGCAGCCATGTCGCGGTCGGCTGAATGACATCGAGGAGGATTCGGCGATGGCGGCAACCCTGGTCCGATCGGAATTCTCAGGATCGGTCGCCCGGCTACAGCTCGATTCCCCCTCCAACCGGAACGCCCTCTCGACCAAGCTGCTCACCGATCTCACCGGCGAGATCGAGCGGGCCCAGTCGGACCCGGAGATCCGGGTGCTGGTGCTCGGTCACACTGGACCCGCCTTCTGCGCGGGGGCGGACCTCCGCGAGCAGACGGCCGGCCTCCCGGAGGGCCGACCCGCCCCCGGGGTGGGAGCGCTGGCCCCGCTCTTCCAGCTGATCCTGGACTGCCCCAAGCCGGTCGTCTGCTCGGTGGGCGGAGCCGCCCGAGCCGGCGGCCTGGGACTGGTCGCCGCCTGCGACATCGCGATTGCCGCGGAGTCCGCGACCTTCGCCACCGGCGAGGTCCGGCTGGGAGTGGCGCCGGCGGTGCTCTCGGTGGTGGTGCTGCCCAAGGTGGGCCGCAGCGCCGCCGCCCGGCTGTTCCTCACCGGGGCCACGATCGGGGCCCGCGAGGCGCAGGCGATGGGCCTGCTGGCCCACGTGGTCCCAGACGAAGAGCTGGGCGCGGCGGTGGAGCTCGTGGTCAGCCAGCTCCTCCTGGCCCACCCCAGCGCCCTGGCCGCCACCAAGCGGATCCTCACCGAGGTGCCGGAGATGTCCCGGGACCACGCCTTCGCCGCCATGGTCGAGCTCTCGGCGAAGCTCTTCTCCAGCCCTGAGGCCCACGAGGGCATGTCGGCGTTCCTGGAGCGGCGCCCCCCCAGCTGGGCGCCTCCCCCCGAACCCGGTTAGCCGGCCCAGCTCAGCTGGGCCGCCCCCCATTCACGTAGAGCACCTGGCCGCTGACGTAGGCGGCGTCCTCCGAGCACAGAAAGGCGATCACTGCCGCAATGTCCGCGGGCTGGCCCAGCCGGCCGAGGGGGATGTGGCTGGCGGCCTCCCGCCAGAAGTCCTCCAGCGAGACGTGCAAGCGCTCGGCCACCGCCCTGGTCATGGCCGTTTCGACGAAGCCGGGGGCCACCGAATTGACGTTGATCTGAAACGGCCCGAGTTCTAGGGCCAGCGTTCTGGTCAGCCCTTGGAGGCCGGCCTTGGCGGTCGAGTAGTTGGCCTGGCCGCGGTTGCCGAGGGCCGAGGTCGAGGAGAGGAAGACCATCTTCCCCCGCTTCCGGGAGACCATGTTGCGGGCCACCGCCCTGGCGCAGAGGAAGGCGCCCCGGGTGTGCACCTGGATGACCTGATCCCACTCCGCCAGGGTCATTTTGTGGAGGAGATTGTCGCGGGTGACGCCAGCGTTGCTGACCAGGATGTCGAGCTGGCCGAAGCGGCCCAGAGCGGCTTCCACCAGGGCTTCCACGCTGGCCTCCACCTGGACGTCGCAGGTGACGCCTAGGGCCTCTCCAGCGTCGGCGCTGACCTTCTGCGCGACTGCCGCGGCCGCCTCCCCGTTGAGGTCCGCGACCACCACCTTGGCGCCTTCCTCCGCGAAGCGGCGGACGGTCGCCTCTCCGATCCCCTGGCCGCCGCCGGTGACTAGGGCCACCTGATCTTGGAAGCGCTTCACCACTAGGTCCTCCTCCTACCCAGCCCCAGCATCCGCCCCCGCCTCGCGAGAGCCGGATGGGGACGGTTACGTACACTAAACCGGCCCACCTAGCCGCGTGTCACTGCTGGGGGCCGCCGCGCCGGCGGAGGGGCCACCCCCTCTGGGAGAAGCCGTAGCTTGGGAAGCGGAGTGCCGGCGGAGCCCGCCCTGCTGGCGGAGATCCGTCGCGGTGGGATAGTCGAAGGACTGATCCGCGGCCACGCCGTCCTGGTCGACGGCGAGGGGCAGCTCCTGCGCTGGGTCGGGGAGCCACAACTGACCAGCACCCTGCGCAGCGCTGCCAAGCCCTTCCAGGCGGCCAGCTGCGTCGAGTCGGGCGCCGCCTCCGCCCTCGGGCTGGGCGAAGAGAGCCTGGCCATCGCCTGCTCCTCGCACCACGGCGAACCCGGCCACGTGCAGGCGGCTCGCCGGATTCTCGAGGCGGCGGGGCTCGAGGAGAGCGCACTGCGCTGTGGCGCCCACCTTCCGGTCGACCCATCCGCTGCGGCGGAGCTACTCCGGACTGGTGGCGTTGCCACCCCGATTCACAACAACTGCTCGGGGAAGCACGCGGCCATGCTCGCGACCTGCGTCCATGCGGGCTGGCCCACCGAGACCTACCTGGAGCGGGAGCATCCGCTCCAGCGGCAGATCGCCTCCCGGCTGGCCCGGCACGCGGGACTTTTGGCGGAGGAACTACCCTTCGGGATCGACGGCTGCGGCCTGCCGACCTTCGGCCTCTCGCTCCGGGACTTCGCTGCCGCCCTGGCTCGAGCCGCCGGCTCCGACCCCGCATTCCAGAGCTGCCAGACGGCCATGGCCCACCATCCCTGGCTGATCGGGGGAACCACCTCGTTCGATACCGCCCTGGTCGGTGCCGCCGGGGAGACCCTCACCGCCAAAGGGGGTGCCGCGGCCATCTTCGGCGCCACCGCCCGCGACGGCAGCTGGGCGCTCGTGATCAAGCTGGAGGCAGGCGCTTCCAGCGGCCTACCCCAGATCGCGGTGCACGCGCTGCAACAGCTGGGCCTGCTCGGCGCTTCCCTGTCAGGAACCCTGAAAGAACTGGCGGAGGCGCCGGTGACCAATTGGGCGGGGACCGCCGTCGGCGAGATCCGGGCCCTCTTCCAGCTGTAATCGACGGATTGGCGCCGGCGCACTGCCAGCGGACGCGTTACCTGAGCGCGACCCTTTCGAGATCGGCCCCGTTCCGGGCCTCTGCTACCCTCACGAGGTCTTGAGCGCGTCCATGGATCGCCACCGCCCGTCCGTGCGCGAGGCCCAGGAGATCCTGCGCCGGCACGGGAAACGCTTCCCGACCTTCCTCAGCGTCGGCATGGTGGGCTTGGTCACCACTTTCGTGGGCACGGTGCTCCTCTACCACCACGCGCACTTGGCGCTGTGGCTCGCCTCCTCAATCTCCATCCAGTTAGCCATCCTGGTTACCTACACCCTCAACTCCCTGGTCACCTGGCGGGACCGCCGCGGGGGCCAGCCGGGCCGGCGCTTTCTCACCTTCGAAGCGGTCAGCCTGGTGGGACTGGGGATCAACGAGGCGGTGCTGCTCACCTGCGTCTCCCGGTTCCATCTCTACTACCTGGTGGCGCTGGTGTTCGGCAGCGCCGTCGCCGCCGTCTGGAACTATCTCGCCAACCACAACCTGACCTTCGCCGGCAGTCCCCTCGGGGGCTGAGCCGCGGCGGGCGGACGGCGACTAGCGGCGAGCGACGCGGGAGGTGACCTGCGGCAACTCCCAGGTGTGGCCCAGCAACGCCATGCCGACCTCTCGGTGATCGGCGCTGTGGACCCGGAACGGCCGCACCCGCTCCAGCCGCTTGTAATGCTGACCGGTCGCGATCTCGGTGATGTCCACGGTCACCGAGTAGAACCCCTCCAGGAAGGGCACGCCGGGTAGCGCCAGCCGCACCACCCCCTCCCGCGGCAGGGCGGCATCGCCAGTCGCTAGATCGTCGGTCGGGACGGTCAGGATGGGCGCTCCATCCCCGCGGAGGAAGGTGATGCTGAACCTGGCTCCCCGGAGCGGTTCGGGAGCTTCGTACCCGACCGAGATCGTGAGCGGATCGCCGGTGTTGAGGACCGCAGTGGGGCCGTCCGGGCCGGAGAAGTCGATCGCGGTGATTCTCACCCCCATCCGCCCGGGGCTGGTGTCGACCTCCGCTATCTCGGTCACCTCCAGCTCCGCCTCCTCCCGGCGGTTGACCTCCGCGAGATAGGCCGCCACCACCGAGTCCACTCCGCCCAGCATGCGTGCGGCACCATGGTCCAGCCAGAGGCAGCGGTCGCAGATCGCGCGCACCGATTCCAAAGCGTGGGACACGAACACGAGCGTGCGCCCGTCCGCCCGAATTGCGTTAATGCGCTCCATGCATCGCCGCTGAAAGGCCTCGTCCCCCACGGCCAGAACCTCGTCAATCAGCATGATGTCCGGGTCCAGGTTCACCGCGATCGAAAACCCGAGCCGCATGTACATGCCGGAGCTGTACGTTTTCACCGGGTTATCGATGAACTGCTCCAGCTCGGCGAAACTGACGATGTCGTCGAGGATGGTCGTGATGTAGCGACGGGGCAGCCCCAAGATGGCACCGTTGAGGTAGATGTTCTCCCGCCCCGTGAAGTCGGGATGAAAGCCCGCTCCCACCTCCAGCAAGGAGGCCAGCCGGCCCTGCACCGCGATGGTGCCCTTGTCCTGGATCAGGATCCCCGCCACGCACTTCAGCAGCGTCGACTTGCCGGAGCCGTTCTCGCCGATAATCCCCAGCGACTCACCCTCGGGGACGTCGACGCTGACGTCACTAACCGCCCAAAATTCCTCAAATCTCCCGCGCTGGCGGTCGACGAGCGCCTGCTTCAGTGAGGTGTTGCGCTGGTGGTACACCCGGAAGCGTTTGCTGACGTTCTTGATCTGGATCGCGAGGTTGGACATCAGACCTCCTCGGCGAACCGGCGTCGCAGGCGACGGAACACCCGAAGGCCGAGCCAGATCGACAGCAGCGACACCACCAGCGAGTAACCGAGCCCGTGCCAGTGCTGAGGCCAGCGGTCGAACACGAACACGTCTTGAAAGCCCAGCACCACCCAGGTCATGGGGTTGGCGTAGAGCACGAACTGAGCGGCCTGCCCCTCCAAACCGTGGCCCGCGAACTTGGATTGAACCAGTGACCAGGGATAGATGATCGGGGTGATGTAGAACCAGATCATCGTCCCCAGATTGACCAGGTACGTCAGGTCGCGCAGATAGACATTGCCCGCGGCCAGCATCAGGCCCAAGCCCAGCGACAGCGCGAACGTCACCGTGACTAGAAGCGGCACTGCCAGGATCGGTAGCCCAATCCCCTTGTGCGAGAGCAACATGAAGGGAATCAGGAGCAAGAGGCTGATGGCATAGTTGATCAGCGCGGCGACCACCGACGAAACGCTGAGCAACATCCAGGGGAATGCGACCTTGCGAACCAGCGCCGCATTGCCGACGATGCTGTTGGTCGCCACCGTCAACGCCTGCGAGAAGAAGGTCCAGGCCAAGAGCCCAGAGAGGATGAAGACGGTGGCCGAGCCGCCGGGATAGTGCACCTTCAAAAATTTTCCGAAGATGACCGAGTACACGATCATGAAGATGAGTGGGTTCAAGAGCGTCCACGCGACCCCGAGGAGGGAGCCGCGGTAGCGCGACTTGACGTCGCGCCGAACCAGCTCTAGCAGCAGCTCAATTCGCCCCGCGAGGGGACCAGCGTGGGGAGCACGCGGCCGCGGCGGCAGACTCCTCTCGGGGAGCAGTTCGGTGCTGGCCACTTCCGGCGAGTCTAGCAGGAGCCCGGAGTCACTCAGATGACTTCCAGATGGGTGCTCGGGACTTCAGCTCGTCGATGATGTAGCTACAGGCGTCCAGGGCCTGGCGACGGTGGGCCGCTCCCACCACCACCGCCACCGAGGTGACTCCGGAAGCCACCGGGCCGGTGCGGTGCTGGACCCGCGCCTCGGTCGCGCCGAAGCGCCGACAGGCCTCTTCGGAGATGGCCGCGAGCACCGGCTCGGCCATCTCCGGGTAGGCCTCGTAGACCAGCTGGCTGACCGGGCGCCCCTCGTCGGGGTCTCGCACCAGCCCCACGAAGGTGGCGATCGCCCCGATGCCGCGGCGCCGCACCGCTGAGTTCATCTCCTCGAGGTCGATCGGTTGGGGCCCCACCCGGACCGCGACGGCCGGCTCCGGGGTCGGGGCCCCGCCGGAGACCGGGGGCAGGAACGCCAGCTCATCCCCCGGGGCGATGACCGCCTCCCAGTCGACGTACTCCAGGTTGAGAGCGGGCCGCACCGACGCCCGCCACGAGGCGAGCCCCTCAAACAGGTCACAGAGCCGGCCCCAGCAGCTCTCCACCGAAGCTGGGCCCATCAGTTCCAGCTCCATCTCGGGAGTGCCGGCGACCTCGCGCAGCGAGGCGAAGAGGCGCACCCGCACCTTGGAAGTCCCCATCCCCCGAGCCTAGCAAGAGTTCCCCG
>OCZT010001842.1_pt1 | contig 21986 bp, 18 predicted proteins | sample 1539031 | NCBI WGS metagenome assembly OCZT01 (sample SAMEA3539308, study PRJEB22396) | soil metagenome | biome: tundra; feature: field; material: soil | place: USA | collected 2010-05 | depth 0.15 m | reverse complement strand
GTTGCGCCTGTATAACGGACGCAAGGCTAGTAGACAACCTCGGGATGGACACGACGGCTTTCCGCGAGAGCGGAAAACGTTACCAAGAAACGCTGGGAATGGACTCTGAAGCAGCCGGAAGTCTAGTGAAGTGCCGCGACCCATTTTGGGTTTCTACCCTCCTGGTTCGCACTGACGTGGTTAAGCAGGTTGGGTGGTTTGATCCTCATATCGAGTATGCAGAGGATCACGATTTCCTTTTTCGCCTGTCTCTCGTGACCTCCTTCTGCTATGTTAATAAGCCGCTGTCTTTACTTGACCGGAGTAAGTCTCCCGAAGGCTCGAAATGCCGCCCATGGGACCAGGTTGAGGTACGCCTCCGGGGTTCGCAGTCGATGCTCGAGAAGTGGCTGGAGTTGGATTCGAAACTCCCACCGAACGTGCAGAAAACGGTCGTCCAGAGCTTGCGACAAGTTTATAGTGCCTGGACAAACTGGTATCTGGAACATGAGCGATACCAAGAAGCGCGGCAGGCAGTGGGCAGGGCTATAAAGTACGAGCTAACGCCAAAGCTGGCAATCAAGTGGATTCTGACGTACGTCGCTCCCAGTCTCGCTAGAAGAGTTTCGCCGAAAATGAGGGTCCATTGATACGCCTGCAGCACATATGAGGTCGAATCTAGCATCCTCATGTGCTAATGTGCGACGAGTATGCGCCATTGTCATATCCCAGGAAATCACCTTTAAGGAGTAAAATCATGCGTCACCCGAACCGGCGGCCGTTCAAGGACCCATTAGAACTTCTTCCAAGGGGACTTACTAAACTATATAGTATCTGGGTCAGCCAGTTGTATCCATTTGCCTCAGTCGGACGTAATGTATCGGTTCATTTCACTAGCGGCTTGGACAGGCAGCGGGCGGTTAGGATCAGCCTTGGTAACTCAGTAAGCCTGAGAAAGGATTCGTGGCTCAACGTCGCCACCGAGGATCCCACAGGTGAGCCCGTGATTGTGCTTGATGACAATTGCTGTATAGGCAATGGGAGTATCATATCCGCCAAGAACAGAATTCATTTAGAACGTGATGTGCTCGTCGGCCAGCAGGTCATTATGTTAGACCATAATCACGAGTACGAAGATATCACGACACCAGTCCGCGAACAGGGTATTACGCAAGGCGGCAGAATCCGAATTGGTCAAGGGAGTTGGATTGGCCGTGGGGCTGCTATCATATGCCCAAGAGGAGAGCTGACAATAGGCCGTAATTGTGTTGTCGGGATCAATTCGGTGGTGATGGGAAGCATCCCGGATTACTCCGTAGTTTTTGGATCGCCCGCGACGATAATTAGACAATACGATCCGGAGGCGCGAGCCTGGCGTATTGGTCCAGTAAGAGCAGTTTCACGCGAACCGTCAGTCGTGACTGGTGAATAATTCCTCGGTGTATCCGGGGGTGATTTCTCATAGGAATAGGGACTGAATCGGTATGAGGGCAAGCGGGAATGGTATTTGTTTGTGTGCAACAAAACGATTTTGATAACAGGAGGCACGCGCGGCATAGGCCAAGCGATTTCGCTCCGCTTCGCGCGGGCGGGTGCTACGGTAATCGCGAATTATCTCCGCAACGAAGAGGCTGCCGAACAGTTGAAGGCGATCGCTACGGAGGAACGTTTGGCCATTACGCTTTGTCGTGCGGATCTGACCAACGAAAGAGGTCTGGAACAGCTAAACCGCCCCGCGTGGAGGACACTGTGGTGGCGCGGGGTAAGCTGAGCTTTGCCCGAAAGATTGTGTGAAGTATCCGCAACCTTAACCGCCGTCAGTCCTTGCAATGATTTTTCATGAGACCAAGCTGGCGCGAGTTTTCGAGATCAACCTCGAGCTCAATAGCGACGAACGCGGTTTTTTCGCGCGCTCCTGGTGCCAGAAGGAGTTTGAAGACCAGGGCCTGAATCCCAAAGTCGTGCAGTGCAGCGTCTCTTTTAACGCGCGAAAGGGGACCTTGCGAGGCATCCATCACCAGGACGCACCGTATCCAGAGGCCAAACTGGTGCGCTGCACTAAAGGAGCGATCTACGACGTGGTCGTCGATCTGCGCCCGCAGTCGCCGACCTTTAAGGATTGGATCGCGGTGGTTCTGACGGCCGAAAAACGTAACATGCTCTATGTGCCCGAAGGTTGCGCGCATGGATTTCTGACGCTAGAGGACGAGACCGAGGTTTTCTATCAGATGTCGGAGTTCTACCATGCGGAGGCGTCCCGGGGAGTGCGCTGGGACGATCCTGCGTTTCAAATTGTTTGGCCGGGGAAAGTGGAAGTGATTTCCGAGCGGGACCGGACGCACCCGAACTTCGAACCAGTGCAATGCACTTCCTAAAGGAACTCGACCAGAAAGACTCGATGAAGATCGGCCGACAATTGCACGCCTTCGCGGCGGAGCTTTATCCAATCTGCCGGAGCATTACCGGGGATGGAATTCGGCGGACTTTGGCAATGATCCAGGACCGGATTCCGCTGCAGATCTCCGAGGTACCAACTGGAACTTCAGTTTTCGATTGGACCGTACCCAAAGAATGGAACATCCGTGATGCATATATCAAGGACTCACGCGGGCAGCGCGTGGTCGATTTTCAGCGTCACAACCTGCACATTGTGAATTACAGCGTCCCGGTGCGCGCCACGCTATCGTTAAGTGAGCTCCAACCGCACCTGCATACGCTATCGGAGTATCCGGATTGGATTCCTTATCGTACGTCCTACTATCGGGAGAATTGGGGGTTCTGCCTCTCCCATAAACAGATGCTGGCGCTCGAGAATGGCGACTATGAGGTATGCATCGACTCTTCTCTCGAAGAAGGGAATTTGACGTATGGGGAGTGCTATTTACCCGGTCGATCGAGCGAAGAGGTTCTGGTGTCTTGCCATGCTTGTCATCCGTCATTGGCGAATGACAATCTCTCTGGGCTGACGGTGGCAACCTCTTTGGCGCAGTTTCTTTCCGGACGCCCTCTTCGTTACTCCTATCGGTTTCTGTTTATACCCGGGACGATTGGAGCCATCACGTGGCTGGCGCGAAACCGGGAGAGTGTCGGACGTATCCGCCACGGACTGGTGTTGACGGGCATCGGAGATGCCGGTGCGTTTCATTACAAGAAGAGCCGGCGTGGAGATGCTGAGATTGACCGGGCAGCGGCCCACGTTCTCCGACACTCTGGCGAACCGTCCGAGGTTCTAGAATTTTCCCCTTACGGTTACGACGAGCGTCAATATTGCTCACCAGGCTTCAACCTTCCGGTCGGCTGCTTGATGCGGAGCGTCTGGGGGACATTTCCTGAATACCATACGTCCGCTGACAATCTCGACTTTATACGTCCACAGCAGCTAGCTCAATCACTGCGTGTGTGTGCTTCGATTTTTGACGTGCTGGAAAACAACCGGTCTTATCTGAACCAGAACCCATGCTGCGAGCCCCAGCTTGGCAAGAGAAACCTGTACTGCAGCACAGGCGGAGACTCGATTGGCGCAGAAATCAACGCGCGTCTTTGGGTCCTGAATTTCTCTGATGGCGAGCGCTCGCTGTTGGACATTGCCGAGCGCTCTGGGCTGCCATTTGAGGCCATTCGCGACGCCGCGGACCTTCTCTGCGAGAACGGCTTGTTGGCCGAGATCCCCGGCCGCACATAAGCGCTCTAAACGGAGGTAACATTTCCAAGGTTACCCGAATCTACGGTCAGGCCATGGTGGCAGTTGCCGCCAAGTCTTACCATAGTGTTTGCCCGTTCCGGATCGACGAAAAGTGTTGTCAGGTCTGATCTTTACGGATCAGTGATGCGCAGGTTTTTCCGGCGTATGCGTCAAAGTCGCCCGACCAGAAACATTTGCAAAGTCTAGCGGTTCGGCGAGACCATCAACGCGGTTTTTCGAGATAGGAGTTGCATGAAAGTACTGCTTACTGGCCATAAGGGTTATATCGGCGCAGTAGCCGGGCCCATCCTGCGTTCTGCTGGTCACGACGTGGTCGGCTTGGATACCGACTTGTTCGCTAACTGTGATTTTGGCGATGCAACTTCCGACATTCCTGGAGTTCGCAAAGACCTTCGCGACCTCACCAATGCCGATCTCAAGGGCTTCGATGCGGTCGTGCATTTAGCCGCGTTGTCGAATGATCCGGTGGGAAATCTCAGTCCTCAGCTCACCTATGACATCAACCACCTCGCGTCGGTGCAACTGGCAAGACTCGCGAAAGAGGCGGGGGTAACGCGCTTTGTTTTCTCGTCCTCGTGCAGCACGTACGGCGCTGCCGGCGACAATTTTCTGGATGAGACTTCCGACCTGAATCCCGTCACCCCGTATGGTGAGTCGAAGGTCTTGGTCGAGCGCGACATTGCGCCCCTGGCCAGCGACACGTTTACACCGACCTACATGCGCAATGCGACTGCCTATGGCGTTTCGCCGCGACTGCGCCTCGACATCGTGTTGAACGACCTGGTAGCCTCGGCGCTCACCACGGGCCGGGTCTATATCAAGAGTGACGGCACGCCGTGGCGCCCCATCGTCCATATCCGTGACATTATCGCGGCCGTAGTCGCCGTGCTCGACGCACCGCCCGAAGCGGTACGTAACCAGACTTTCAATGTGGGCCGCAACGACGAAAACTTTCGCATCCGCGAACTTGCAGATATTGTCGCGGAAGTTGTTCCCGGCTGCCGCGTGGAGTACGCTCCCGGCGGCGGGCCGGATCTGCGTTGCTATCGCGTCAATTTCGACAAGATCAACCGTCTGCTCCCGGAGTTCCGCCCGCAATGGACCGCGCGCAAAGGCGCACAGGAACTCTACGACGCGTATCGCACCCTTGGACTCACAGCCGCGGATATGGAACAAGGACGCTACGTGCGCATCAACGAGATTCGCCGTCTACAGCAAGCCGGCCGGCTGGACAGTTCGTTGCACTGGATAGGCAAGAACGCTAAGACCACGGTTGGCGTGTGACGGGGATTACGATCAGATCATGACGACCACAACCGTTCTTCAGAAAGTTGATGCGCAGACAGCGAGCAAGATCTGCCGCTTTTGCGGCGCGGGCCTGCAGCGGACGTTTGTCGATCTGGGCATGTCGCCGCTGTGCGAAACGTATCCCTCTGCCGCCGACCTGAATCAGGGCGAGGTCTACTATCCGCTCCACATATACGTCTGCGAGAAGTGCTGGCTGGTGCAGCTCGAAGAATACGAAAGCGCGGAGAGTATCTTCAGCGACTACCCGTACTTCGCCTCGTATTCCGACTCTTGGCTCAAGCATTGCGAAAAATACTGTAACGAGGTGAAGACGCGTTTCAGTCTCGGCGAACAGAGTTTCGTGGCCGAGGTGGCCAGCAACGACGGCTACCTGCTGCAGTACTTCGTGCGCTTGGGCGTTCCTGTACTCGGTATTGAACCGGCTGCCAACGTAGCCCAGGCTGCAGTCGAAAAAGGCGTTCCGACGCTGGTGCGTTTTTTTGGAATTCAAGTGGCAAAAGAGCTTGCTGCGGAAGGCCGCACTGCCGACCTCGTTGTCGGCAACAACGTCCTGGCGCAGGTGCCCGACCTCAACGACTTTGTGGAAGGCCTGAAGATCCTGCTGAAGCCAGAAGGCGTCCTCACGCTTGAATTCCCGCACCTGCTTCGTCTGATTGAGCTCAATGAGTTCGATACGATTTACCACGAACACTTTTCCTATTTTTCCATGATCAGCACGATCAAGATCATGGAGGCGCACGGGCTACGGGTGTTCGACATAGAGGAACTAAAATCGCACGGTGGTTCGCTGCGCGTGTACGCGTGCCGCGCCAGTAGCCAGGCTCACGCCCTTGCGCCGAACGTGCAAAAAGTCATTACCGATGAAATCAACGCGAAACTCGACAGGATCGAGGGTTACGAGAGCTTCGCCAGGCAAGTGAAAGAGACGAAGCTTGATCTCGTCGATTTTCTTCTCACGGCTGCCAAGCAAGGCAAGAGAGTGGCGGGCTACGGAGCTCCCGGCAAAAGCGCCACGCTGATTCACTATTGTGGCATCGGAAAAGACTTGATCGAGTACACCGTGGATCGCAGCCCGTATAAGCAGGGTCGATTCCTGCCGGGCAGTCACATCCCCATTTTTCATCCGGACCGGATCCGCCAGACCAAGCCTAACTACGTCGTAATCCTGCCTTGGAATCTAAAAGACGAAATCATGGAGCAGTTACAATTCATCCGGGAGTGGGGTGGCCTTTTTGTTGTTCCGATTCCGAGAGTGGCTATCTACTAGGGGGTAACTTATGAAGGTAGTTCTGTTTTGCGGGGGAGCCGGTATGCGGCTTAGGGGGTACGCCGACGATGTACCCAAACCCATGGTGGAGATCGGCACGCGGCCAATCCTGTGGCACTTGATGAAATACTACGCCCACTTTGGGCACAAGGACTTCATTATCTGTCTTGGGCACAAGGGTAACTGCATTAAGGACTACTTCCTTCATTACGACGAGTCTGTCTCCAACGATTTTGTTTGGTCGCAAGGCGGGAAGAAGATCGACTTTCTAAACCGCGACATCGACGACTGGACGATCACGTTTGTAGAGACTGGCGCCAACGCTAACGTTGGCGAGCGACTCAAAGCGATAGAGCCGTACCTAGAGGGCCAAGAAATGTTTCTGGCGAACTACGGCGACGGGCTGAGCGACGTCCGACTTCCCGCCATGCTTGAGACATTCCGGCAAAGCAACGCCGTTGCTTCACTGCTGCTGGTGAAGCCCACAGCGAGTTTTGACATCGTCCATGCCGGCCCAAACGGAGTGGTCGGGGAGATTTGCACGCTGCCCGGCAGCGACATTTGGATCAACGGTGGCTTCTTCGCAATGCGCCATGAGATCTTCCGCTACATTCGTCCAGGTGAGGAGCTGGTGCGGGAACCCTTTCGGCGGCTGATTGAGAAGCAAGCCTTGTTGGCCTACAAGTACAGCGGCTTTTGGCAGTGTATGGACACTTTCAAGGACAAGCAACGCCTTGAAGAGCTCAGCGAGGGTCCCGCGCCGTGGAAAGTGTGGAATCACGCTGGGAGTTCAGTCTCGAACGGCTCGAAACTGATATCGGCTGGAGTATGATCCATTTGCAGCTGGACGGAGGGGCTGACAAGGCGTTGCAGGTTTTATGCCTGGGCTCCCATTCCGACGATATAGAAATTGGTTGTGGTGGCACGATTCTGCGGTTGGCGGAACAGTACCCAGGCTCGGTGTTTCACTGGGTGGTTTTCAGCGCCATTGGAATCCGGGAGACCGAGGCCAAACGCGCTGTCACGATGTTTGTCGATCCCGGCAATCTGGAGGGACCACTGCTGAAGACTTTCCCGGACGGTTACATGCCATTTGTGGGTGCCGAAGTGAAGGCAGTTTTCGAGGACTTGAAAGCAATTTCCCCGGATCTCATCTTCACGCACAACCGCAAGGACGCGCACCAAGACCATCGTCTGATCGCGGAATTGACCTGGAATACATTTCGGAACCATTTGATTCTGGAATACGAGATTCCGAAATACGACGGTGACCTGGGACAGCCGAGCGTGTTCGTGCCGCTCGAGCCGGAAGTGTGCCAGAAGAAGGTCGGTTACATCATGGATGCCTTCCAGTCCCAGCACGCCAAACCCTGGTTTCAACAGGACACGTTTCTTTCCCTCATGCGGTTGCGCGGGATGGAATGCAATGCTCCCAGCGGCTACGCCGAAGCTTTCTACTGCCGCAAGCTGGTGCTGTGAGTTTGAGGAAGAGGATATGACGAGCGATTCCATTGCCGAGCTCTGGCGCTACCGCGAATTGCTGTATTTCTTCGCGTGGCGCGAGGTTAAGGTACGCTATCGGCAAGCGGCCTTCGGCGTGGCGTGGGCGGTGATCCAGCCGCTGTTCGCCATGGTTATTTTCACGCTGCTCTTCGGCAAACTGGCCCGCGTGCCCAGCGAGGGCATCCCCTATCCGATTTTTTGTTACACCGCGCTGCTGCCTTGGACATACTTCTCCACCGTGTTGGTGCTGGCGAGCAACAGCCTGGTCAACAACGACTCGCTCCTCACCAAGGTGTATTTCCCCCGCGTGCTTCTGCCCGCTGGGACCGTGCTGGCTGGTCTAGTGGACCTCGTGATCGGGTCGTTCCTGCTGGTGGGGCTGATGATTTACTACCACGTGCGGACAAGTTGGGCACTGCTGTTCTGCCCCCTGGTCATTTTGGTCACGATGCTCTTGACCATGGGAGTGAGCATGGTGATGGCAGCGGCGAACGTGCGCTACCGTGATGTCAGGCACGCAGTGCCATTCTTGCTTCAAATCTGGATGTTTGCAACCCCCATCATTTATCCAGTCTCGATGATTCCGCAGCGGTTTCGGCCCATTCTGGCGCTAAATCCATGCTGGGGAATGGTAAACGCCTTCCGGGCTTGTGTGTTTCCGGGCCTGCCGTTCGACTTCAGGCTAATCGGGACTTCGATTGGAGTGGCTTTTGTCGTGTTCCTCGGCGGTGCTTATTACTTTTACAAAGCGGAGAAGAGTTTCGCGGATGTGATTTGACCGGAAAGATTGAAGATTCGCCCATGAGCGCCGTAATCACCGTAGAACAGCTTTCGAAGCAGTATCAGATTGGCCATGCCAATCACGCCACGACACTGCGTGAAGCGCTGGCCGACCTAATGAAATTGTCTTTTCTCCGCAACAGGTCGCGGGAGGAGACGATCTGGGCGCTGCGGGACGTTTCCTTTTCAATCGAGCGCGGCGAAACGGTAGGCATTATCGGGCGAAACGGGGCGGGGAAGAGCACCCTCCTGAAAATTCTCTCCAAGATCACCTATCCCACATCCGGGGGGATCAAGGTGAGCGGAAGGGTAGCAGCGCTGCTGGAAGTCGGCACCGGCTTTCACCAGGAACTAACCGGCCGGGAAAACATCTATATGAACGGTTCGATCCTCGGCATGCGCAAGAAAGAAGTAGACCGCAAATTGGATGCAATCATCGAGTTCTCCGGCGTGGAGAAATTTCTCGATACGCCGATCAAGCGGTATTCCTCCGGTATGCGGTTGCGGTTGGGTTTTGCGGTCGCGGCGCACCTGGATCCCGACATTTTGATCATCGACGAAGTACTGGCCGTGGGTGACGCCGGCTTCCAAAAGAAGTGTCTGAATGCGATGGAAAACCTGCGCGCAGGGGCGCGCACCGTTCTGTTTGTCTCGCACAATCTGGCGGCTGTCGAGAACTTGTGCAGACGCTGCATCTGGATCGACGGTGGCCAAGTTCGCATGGACGGCGAGAGTCGGCCCGTGATCGAAGCCTACCTGGGGAGTATGACGGGGACCCAGACCGTTGCGGCTGACCTCGACCACGTGGAAAATCGGAGGGGCAACGGCAAGGTAAGATATCGCGCGGTTGAGTTCCTCTCTCCTGAAGGGACCTCCCAGAGAGTTGTTCGCACTGGGGACCCGGTCACCATGCGTTTTCACTACGCGGTCAGCGAGCCGATTTCCTACCCGAGCTTCGGTTTCCGGATGTACACCGACATGGGTACGTTGGTGACCGATACCAGCACGTGGCATCATGGCATAGCCATACCTCTGCTGGAAGCGGGGGAAGGATACCTAGACCTGGAGATTGACGGCCTGAATTTGTTGCCCGCGAAATACACGCTATCTCTGTGGCTGACTGACATGGTGGGGGGGGTGGTGTACGACAACGTCGAGCATGGATTAACCCTCGAAGTGGAAACTGCAGACATATATCACTCGGGCAGGGACATCGACAGCCGCTGCGGCATTGTGTTTTTTCCACAGAAGTGGAATCTGTCCGGCACGCTGGGGCGCGGGCACCCTTTGCGAACGACCCGCAGCACCAGAGAGAATCGCTGGCGACATGAAGTTAACAAGCACACCTGAGGACAGTTCGAGGATGGACTCCCAGACCTTGCCCTTGGTCAGCATAGTGACCCCTGCCTACAACGAGGAGAAGTATCTTTCGACATGCATCGAGAGCGTCCTGGCGCAGACGTACTCTAACTGGGACTACACGATAGTTAATAATTGCAGCGCGGACCGAACACTCGCGATCGCCCAGGAATATGCGGCGAAAGACCTCCGGCTCCGTGTTACTACTAACGATACCTTTATCCCCGCAATCGCTAATCTCAACAGGGCGTTTCGCCGGATTTCGCCAGTCAGCAAGTATTGCAAGATGGTGCTGGCGGATGACTGGATGTTCCCAGAGTGCTTAGAACGTATGGTCGCCGTGATGGAGGAACACCCATCGGTTGGAATTGTTGGTGCCTATGGGATGCAGGAGCGCCTGGTGCTTTGGACAGGGTTGCCTTATCCCAGTGACATCGTTTCCGGCCGCGGGATTTGCCGGCAGAGGTTGTTGGGCGGACCCTACGTGTTTGGTTCGCCGACTTCAGTCCTGTTTCGATCTGACTTGGTCAGGAGTCGCGATCCATTCTACAACGAGTCGAATGTGCAGGCTGACAGCGAGGCGTGTTTCGAGTTACTGAAAGACTGCGATTTTGGCTTTGTCCACCAGGTTCTTACCTTCTCGCGGGATCATCGTCCGGGGTCGCGGCTGGAAGCTTCGCGGGAACTCAATACGGCAGCTCCCGGTATGCTGCATGAGTTAGTCGCCTACGGCCCCTACTACCTGAGCCCAGAGGAATACGTAGCCTGTTTGAAGGCCACTGTGTCAAAATACTATGACTTTCTTGCCTGGAGTTTGCTGCAACGGCGGCGCAGGGAGTTTTGGGATTATCACAAGAAGAAACTGAAAGAAGAAGGAATAGAGTTTAGATACACAAGATTGGCGTATTTGCTGTGCAAGCGGGTCTTGCGCAGATTTCGTTTTGCACCAAACAGGTCACAATCCCGTCAGTGGGGGCTGTAGGTGAAGATTGCTCCGCTATCAGCCCGTGGCATCAAGCGGTGTAGTGGGATTCGCTTTGAGGTACCACGTGTGTTTTGGAGGGACTCCCCTCTATTGGTTTCTTAGGGTTGCTACGTGGACGTTGTGATGGATGGTCGCGAATCGAGCCTTCTCGGCGATTCTCCGTCAGGAGTAACGTCTGGGCGGTGGCTGGAGATTGGGGAGTCCTGTAACCAGCCACTCGACGGGGAGAAAAAAAACGAGAATTGAAATGCCTGAACGCACAGGGGCGAGGTTCCTAAATCTGAGGGCGGGAGAGTGGGTCGAGGTGCGGAGCCGGGAGGAAATCCTGGAAACGCTGGACGAACACAGCCGCCTGGAAAACCTGCCGTTTATGCCGGAGATGTTGCAATACTGCGGGAAGAAGCTCCGAGTTTCCAAGCGTGCCGATAAAACTTGTCAGTACGTCGTGGGCTGGAGCATTCGCCGTATGAAGGATTCCGTACTCCTGGAGGGAGTGCGGTGTGATGGGACGGGACATGGGGGATGTGAAGCCGGCTGCCTCATCTTCTGGAAGGAGGCTTGGCTCAAGCGCGCTGAAAACGAGGTTGTGTCTCCTGAAAATTTGTGGCAAACGGGTGCGGTCTTGGCAGAAGGAAGGGGCCAATGCACAGTGGACAAAATCCTGGCCGCCAGCCAGGCCACAAACTCGGAAGGAGAACAGATCTATTCCTGTCAGGCCACAGATGTATATAAGTTCACCTCCTACATGAGGATGTGGGACCCCCGCCAATATGTGCGCGACCTGCGTTCCGGCAATCTCGCAAGCGGGCTTGCGGGGCATTCCCGAGCCCAGCGGGCTCTCGATATGGTACTGAGCATCTTGCGAGTGCTGAGTGCGATCATCGTAAGCCTTTTTAATGAAGTGCAGACGAGACGGCACGGCGTTCTCTATCCGTTCATTGCGGGAAAGTTGGAGAAAACTCCCATTGAGATGCTTGATCTTCAGCCCGGAGAGCTGGTCCAAGTGCGTAGTAAAGAAGAGATCATGGCCACGCTCGACAGACAGAACCGTAACCGCGGACTCCTGTTTGACTTTGAAATGCTCACGTACTGCGGCGGAATTTACAGGGTACTACGCCGAGTGCACCGTATTATCGACGATAAGACTGGTAAGATGATGAACATGAAATTTCCTTGTATTGTCCTTGAGGGAGTAGTTTGCCAATCCGATTATCATCGGCTTTGTCCGAGGGCGATCTACTCCTACTGGCGCGAGAGCTGGCTCATGCGGGCTTCTCCCAAGTCGCTGCCGCCAACCCAGCAGGAACGGGAAGTTGGAAGTTGTCAACGAGACTGAGTTGGCTGACTATCAAATCAGCAGGACCAGTCGTTTAGCCGGGCGTCTGGCCGTTGTGACCGGGGCGAGCAGCGGGATTGGGCGGGCCATCGCATTGGCATTGTCGCGTGAAAGCGTGCAGTTGTGTGTCGTCGGAAGGGATCCGGTCGCGCTGGCGGACACGGTTGCAGCGGCTCAACAGTTTTCAAAGGTGACGAGCTTTCAAATCGACTTAACTGTTGAAGAGAACCTCAAACCGCTGCTCCGGTACCTGGAGGAGGAGGAAGCCGGCAGGCTTGACATTCTAATTCACAGTGCAGGGGTAATCTATCAGGATCCTATGGCCTGCGCCCACATTGAAGACTTAGACCTCCAATATGCGACGAATGTCCGCGCACCTTATATGATGACCCAGCATCTGCTCCCGTTGTTGACAACCGCTCGGGGACAGATCGTTTTCATCAACTCCAGCGTTGGGCTGATGGCAAAACGACCGGAGATAGGGCAGTACAGCGCCACAAAGCACGCCTTGAAAGCGATTGCCGACAGCCTACGTGAGGAGGTTAGTCCGAAGGGAATTCGGGTGCTCACGGTATATCTCGGACGCACTGCAACACCGATGCAAGAGGTCCTCTACCGGCAAGAAGGAAGGGACTACCACCCGGAATCGCTTCTGCAACCGGAAGAGGTTGCGAGCATGATAATCTCCGCCCTCAGTCTTCCGCAAACGGCGGAGGTTACCGACATCAGCATGAGGCCGACGAAGAATCCGCACTAGGCAAGCATCTTCCGCTTGGAGACTTTCGCCGAGTTCGGAGAATCAATAGAATGAGATCCGCTCGAGCAGTTACTGCATTAAGCCAATAGAGAAGCAATGGAACAGCCTAGATCCGAGGGGAAATTTTGGCCAATTTTTGCCATCCTCACGGTGATCATAATCATGCTCGCGGCTATTCGCTGGTCGCTCGCTCATCCCTATGGCATCCACTGGGATGAGGCTGAATACCTCAATAATATCTGGATTGATCTTCAGCGCCTTTACCAAGGTAACCTACTTAAGCTGGGTGGCAGAATTCTTATGAGCTGGGGTAAACCCCCTGCATATCGTCTTCTCGCTCTCCCATTCCTCGCGTTGTTCGGGTTCCACACAACGATGGCGCGATTGGTTTCTTTGGCAGCCTTCGGTTTGAGCTCCTGGTTTATATACCTGGCCACGCGCCGGGTCGGAAGTAAGATAGCTGGCGCTTTCGCGGTTCTCATCTTTTCACTGTCTCCCGAGGTTGTGTCGGCCAGCATCTTTTTCGGCACTGATCCTCCGCTGTACTTGGCTACCTCGGCGATGCTGTATTACCTCTTCGTGCATTGGAGCGACCCATCGGAGCGGCTCAGTACCTGGATTGGTCTCGGGCTGGCAATCGGCCTTGGGTTCTGGGCGAAGGCATCGTTCGCGCTGATCGCGCTTCCTGTTCTAGCGTTTGCTCTGGTCGTGGATTATCGTAAAGACCGCAACGTTCAGAGTTTGGTGCCAATCACTAAGGCTGGAGCACTTGGAGCCTTGCTGGCCGCGCCTTGGTGGCTGGTAAACGCCAGACATGCACTAGCCTACGCCCAATACGCTAGGGGATTTGTTCGAGATTCTTTGGGATCACCGTCCCTCGTGACGTGGGGACGGTGGCTCAACACCGTCTTCCAAGCTCTGTTGGGACACTGCGTGAGTATCTTCATATGCCTAGTCGTCATCATGTGTTTTCGAGAAGCTTTCATCAGACGGCGGACGATTCTCGATAATCTCCAGAAAACGGCGATCGGAGCCTGCGCGTGCGCGGGAGTTCCGATCGTGCTTTCACAATTATCCGGCACAAATCATTTGCTTCGCCACATATCTCCCGCGATCATCCCGCTGGCTATTGCGATTGGCGTGCTTTCGGACAAGGTAGGATGGGGGCGTTCGGGGGCCTCGTTTGCAGCTTCCGGCGTTCTCTTTTGCGTTCAGCTGCTGATGATTGTGTATCCAGTGGTCTCCCCTAATAAGCGTCCCGTTGGTGTGGGCTTTGTCAATGGCTCACTTCCTTGGCGAGCGATGGCCCGATTCGATCAGTGGGACTGGAAACCGATTCGAGACATTAGCGATGCCTGCGCCCTCGACCATCCGCAGATCTCGTACCTGGGCAGCGGGAGGGTATTCAATCCGCCTTCGATTCAATATCCTTGGATTCGTTCGGCATTTATATCCTATCCTAACGTCACTTGGCTGTGGAGGTACGAGGAGGGGTCACTGGATTGGCAGAAAGTGATGGATTCCGCCCGGCAGAGTGACGTCGTTCTGACCGCACCGCACTACATCGGAGATGTGAAAAACAAGGAGGATCTCGACAACCAATACAATGCCGAGTTCGCTGGCCGTCTTTCCCGGGATCCGCGTTTCCGCGGTCCGATTCGAATTGAAATGGGACGCTTCCAACCGGTCGAGATCGACCTATTCCTGAGGAAAACGCTTGTCTGCCGCGCAGGGCAAGGGTTTCCGGCGAACTGAGAGAGCGGAAAATGACTCAAGACTACCTTACACCTCGGCCGGATCCCAGGCTGCTCTCGATTGTTATGCCCTTCTATAACGAAGAGGAAATCGTTCCTCTTCTGCGGCCGCGCCTCACCGAATTTCTCGACAACTCGCCCTATCCGTGTGAACTGGTGGCGGTAAACGATGGAAGTTCCGACCGGACCATTCAGCTGCTGGTGGAGTGGTGCCGAGCGGATTCGCGCATCAAGGTTCTGAATCTGTCGCGGAATTTTGGCCACCAATATGCATCCACGGCCGGAGTCGATCATGCGAGCGGTGACGCAATTGTCTTGATGGATGCGGACTTGCAAGACCCCCTGGAAGTGGTGCATCGGATGGTCGAGCAATACCGCAAAGGCTACGATGTGGTTTGTGGCCAACGGGTTATGCGAGCAGGCGAAGGGGTGTTCAAGAAAATTACGGCGTGGCTTTTCTACCGTTTCATGCGCATGTTCTTTCTAAAGTCGCTGCCTCAAGACGTGGGCGATTTTCGGCTGATGTCTCGGCGGTGCGTCGACAGTCTCCGCGCGCTGCGTGAACTGCACCGCTTCCTGCGAGGCATGGTCGCCTGGGTGGGCTATCCGCAGATCTGCGTTCCTTATGAACGCCAGGCCCGCGCCGCAGGAGAGACGAAATATCCTTTACGAAAGATGATTCGCCTGGCATGGACGGCAACCGTGTCATTTTCTGCACTGCCGCTGCGGCTCAGTTTTATCGGGGCTGGAGTAATGACGTTGATCGCGTTCGAGGAAGCCATTCGGGCCGTGATCGAACACTATTCACACAGGACCGTGCCGGGCTGGACGTCGCTAATGGTTGTCCTCTGTTTGTGCAACGCGGCTCTCATGATTTCAGTTGGTATCCTCGGCGAGTATGTGGGCCGGATTTATGAGGAAGGCAAAGGACGGCCGCTATATGTGGTGGCCGACGTGTGGAACCTGACCCAACGGGAGAATCGCGAAGGGAATTGCAGGCTATTGCCCGACGGATCAGTCGGCGATGAGGTTTCTCTGCGGTCAGTCACGGTGGTCGGAGACTCCGCCAACGTTGACTGAACAAGGTGCGGAACTTCCTGCTCGAAAGACTATTTCTGAACCTGAAAGGGAAGCTTACAGACGTTGGTTCACGACCCGTTTAGCAGGGGGCGGAAGTCGAAGTGGCCACACAATTGTGCCGTATGCCCGGAGTCGCTGTGACGAGAGCTGAGCGAAGAGCGCAATCTCTAAAGGAAGAAGGTTCTCGCGAATCAAGCCGGAGCGCCCCTGCTTTCGCCCTTGTTGCGAGTTTTTGGCGCAACTATTGGCCGCGGCTGCTGGCCATTTCAGCAGCAGTGATCACACCTTGCCTCTGGCACCCACGCATCGAGGCGGGAGACCTTCCCACCCACCTGTACAATGCCTGGCTGACGCATCTGATCAAAACCGGGCAGGCTCCTGGTCTCTGGCTCGCGCAGCGATGGAACAACGTTCTTTTCGACTTTGCACTCAGTTGGCTCGGAAATATCGCGGGGTGGGGAGTTGCCGAAAAGATCGCGGTCTGCGGGGCCGTGCTGATTTTCTTCTGGGGCGCATTCGCGCTGGTTTGCGCAATGACGCGGCAGCCTCCCTGGTTCCTTCTTCCTTGCTTGGCGATTGTCGCCTACGGCTGGATATTCGAGATGGGCTTCATGAACTGTTACATCTCACTTGGCCTGGCGTGTATGGGCTTGGCGATTCTCGCGCGCGGCCGGGGTTGGGAACGAAGTTTGGCCGCCGTTCTGGCGCCTCTGATTTGGCTGGCGCATCCCCTGGGATTCGTGCTGCTGGTAACCGTCGGTGCTTATGTCGTGCTGGCCGAACGCCTGCCTCCGCAGCACCACGTGTATCTGTTCCTTACATCGGTCCTCTTGCTCTTGGGGATGCATTTCTTGATCCGGGTTCATTATTCTAGGGGTGGGGTTATTTGGGCATACGAACCCCCGTTCGTTCACGACGGCATCGACCAGTTGTTGCTATGGCCCCAGTACTTGCTGCTCGCACGTTTGTTCCGGGCTTTCCTTTGGGCTTGTCTCCTCCTTGACATTATATGGCGCCGCCACACGGCTCGATGGTGGTCTCCGTACCTGCTACCGTCAGAACTCTATGTTCTCACTCTCCTGGTGGCTGTGCTGCTTCCGACCGGCATTAATACGCGCACCTTCCACCGGATGGGTTTTATGTCGATCGGTTTCCTCACCGAGAGGCTGACCTCCCTCTCAGCAATTTTGATTTGTTGCCTGTTGGGCGCGATGAAGCCGCAAAAGTGGCATCTGATCGGCTTTGCCATTATCGGGGCCCTCTTTTTCTTCTTTTTGTACGGTGACACCGCCGCGATAAGCCGCATGGAAGCTCAGTTGGACCGCAAGGTGCGCGAGATCCCGCCGGGAAGGCGAGTTGTCGCCACCATCGTGTCATTGCCTGGGCGCGTGACGACACATCACATCATAGACCGCACTTGCATCGGCCGCTGCTTTAGCTACGCAAACTACGAGCCTTCCACAGAGCAATTTCGTGTTCGGGCAAACCCAGAAAATCCGTTCGTTCTGACCGATGTGGGAAGCGTCTGGGAGGCACAGACGGGTGCCTATGTCGTTCAGGCACGAGACCTGCCGCTCTCTGACATCTACCAGTGCGATTCGAGCATGACCGAATTGTGCGTGCGCGACCTCGCCGTGGGAGACAGGACCTCCTCGGCGTTGAGGGACAGCAACTGGTTTTGGCGGTACAACGCGACATCGTTGCTGGTCGATGTCTCGCTGGGCCCGGTCATGTTTGTGGGCGTCTACGCTGGACGCCGGCTGATGGCCTGGCTTCAGCCAGCGCGTTCCTGATGCCAATGGCTTGCTGTAACCGACCACGCGGAAACTGCTGAGCGGAACGAGAGTAAGTTAGACTGCGAGCATGGGAAGGGTAGTGAGATGAGAGCTACCAGCAATCCCGCACCCGATTCGCAAGTGATGTCTCGTGAACGCTGGAAGACTGTGCATTCTCGGCGTTGTCTTTTCCTGGTGCTGAGCATCATCGTAGTCGCCAGCTTTGCCATGCGGGTGGCCGCACTCAAGGTCTGGGGAACAGGTGCGATCGAATCCGAAGGCGCGGAATACGCGAGGATAGCGGAAAACCTGCGAAACGGCGTTGGCTACGTCGGAATCGTGACCCCGGGTCCTGAGCTAATGTTTCCTCCCCTGTTTCCTTTGCTCATCAGCGGAGTTTCGTTCTTAACCGGGAGTTACGTGTGGGCGGGACGATTAATCTCCCTTGTTCTCGGAACATTGCTTCCCTTGCCAGCGTTTGGCATTGCGTCGCGGCTCTTTAACCGACGTGTGGGATTCGTAGCAGCCGTGCTGGTGCTGCTGCACCCGCTGCTCATCAATCTGTCGTTTACCGTGCTGACCGAGGGGCCTTACGCGACGCTGCTTCTGTCGGCAGTCTATTTGGTTCTGCGCGCGCTCGATCGCCCCTCGATTCGGATATGGTGTGGGGTGGGTGCTGCGTTTGGCATTGCCTACCTGATGCGGCAGGAAGCTGTCGTGCCACTTCTGATTGCGGTGTTCTTCGTACTCACCGCGACAGAAGGGAAGATCGCCATCCGGTGCAAGCGGGCGGTTGCTGCCATTGCAGTGTTCCTGGCGCTAGCCGCGCCGGAAATCGTTTTCATCTATCGCGCCACGGGGAAGTTGCGGCTGGAGGCCAAGAGCGCCATCACCTCGCCGCTTGCCATTCGCATCTTGAATAGGGAAGCGAGTCTTGGAGGCGATTTTGCTGCATCGGACCCGCAATACGAGGAAGCGCTAAAGTGGGGAAGTTCCGCAATCAATGACAGGCTGGAGAGAATCGGAGTCTGGCTGATCCCCGAAGTCGAGGTCGTGCGGGAAAAGGTCACGCTCAGGGATCTCGCTCGAGTGGCCGCCAAGGCTGTCCGCCAGGACACGCCACTGTTAATTCAGAACCTTTCGTCAAGGTGGCTTGGGGCGCCCTTTCTACCGGCGCTCGCTCTGCTCGGGGTGGTTCGCCGGCCGTGGCGACGGCCGCAGGCTTTGAGCCGCTTATACGTTATGTTGGTTCCCGCCACCGCCGTGGTAGCGAGTTTTAGCGTTCTTTTGATCTTCCCTAGGTACTATTTTGTACTTGTCCCATTCCTGCTGATTTGGGCAGCAAATGGTCTGGTCGAGATCGGCCTGTGGACGAAGGCGTCGCTTGCCGCCGCGCACTGGCCCTGGATCTCCCAGACGGTGTTTACATGCCTACTTCCGGGGCTGTTAGGATTGGCCGTTCTCATTTATCCGATTCGAGGAATCAGAGGACTCTATGAATTTACGGAGGGATCTCCTGTTCATGGAGTCGTAAAGGACGCGGGGTTGTGGATCAAACAGCAGCAGAACGGTCCGGTTACGATCATGGATCGCGCCACACCTCTCGCCTTCCACGCGGATGCGCAGTTTGTGTATTTCCCTTATTGCAGCGGTGACCTGGCACTCCGTTTCCTTGATGCCGCAAAGGTCGACTATGTGGTTCTACGCCGGGGAGAGAAATTTTCCCAGTACTACGACGATTGGTTGACCCACGGTATTCCCGACCCCAGAGCGCAATTGGTGTACACGTCTAAGGGTGCGAACCCCGGCGAAATCGTGATGTACCGGTGGCACCGGCCTGATAACGAACTTCCGAAATTACAAAGACCGGACCCGGTCCGGGTAGAGGGTCTAATAGCTCCTCAGCGTGCGACGACCGGGCCACTCCACGTCGATCCGCGCAATCCACGATACTTTGCGGACAAGCAGGGGAAGTCAGTGCTGCTGGCTGGGTCTCATACCTGGGAGAATCTCCAGGATGCCGGACGGCTCTCCGCCACGCCGTTTGACTACGATTCGTATCTGGATTACTTGGTGGCAAACGGCCACAATTTTATGCGGCTGTACTCCTGGGAACAAGCAAATTGGGCTCTTTGGAGGCCATATGACTGGCGGATATCGCCCAACGCTTACCGTCGGACTGGGCCGGGAAATGCTTTGGACGGAGGACTTCGGTTCAATCTTGAGGAACTTAATCCGGATTATTTTGCCCGTTTGCGCCAGCGGGTCAAGGCCGCGCGGGATCGTGGGGTTTACGTAGCAATCATGCTCTTCAACGGTTTCAGCATCGAGCGCAAAGGCGAGCATCTTGAAAACCCTTGGCGTGGCCATCCCTTCAACCGTGAGAACAACATCAACGGCGTCGACGGCGACCAAAACGGAGACGCCGAAGGCAGGGAGATTCATAGCACACCTGACGCTCGCATCATACACTTTCAGGAAAAGTATGTTGCGGGAGTCATCGATGCCGTAAGTGACCTCGATAATGTGCTATATGAGATCTGCAACGAAGACCATCCCGGGTCAATGGCATGGCAGCGTCACATGGTCGAGTTTGTGCGCTGGTACGAATCGAAAAAGGGTGTACGGCATCCGGTCGGAATCACCTCGGAATATCCAGGCGGGAAGAACGAAGACCTGTTTAAGGGGCCAGCCGATTGGATCTCTCCGAATGCGGAAGGCGGATACGACCGTGACCCTCCACCTGCAACAGGCGACAAGGTCATTGTCGCAGATACAGACCACATCTTCGGTACTGGCGGGGATCGAGTGTGGGTCTGGAAGAGTCTTACCCGAGGGCTAAATGTCCTCTTGATGGATCCCTACGACAATGTGTGGAATTTCCCGCCGCTCCCGGAGAATCAGTTCTCACAGTGGTCTGAGCTTCGCCGAGCAATTGGTTACGCGAGAATCTATTTGCGCCGGCTCGATCTTTCTACCATGATCCCTCACGGCGAGTTGGCAACAACACACTACTGCCTCGCTAACCCTGGCTCCGGCCTGTACCTTGTGTACACACCCAAACGCGAAGCCGTCGAAGTTGACGCCACTGCATCTGCCGGCATGCTTCAGGTCGAATGGTTCGAGCCAGCGACGGGAAACGTCATTCATGCCGCTGATGTCGCAGGCGGAAAGATGATAAGACTTATGGCACCCTACAACACAGATGCTGTTCTCCTGTTGCGAGCCTCTGCGCCCACAGAACACAAGATCGATTGATAGCTTTTTCGATATGGTCTCCCATGGCAGTCAACTCGTCGTTTTCGCACCACAGTCATTTGTCTGGGCTGCACAAGGCAGTGCGGATAAGGAGCTGTAACGGAACCCGTGAACATTACAGTTATTTTGTGCACGTATAACCGTTGCCGGACCTTGGAAAAGGCCCTCAGTAGTGTTGCGGTTTCCACGCTTCCCGAGTCGATTGAGTGGGAGGTCCTAGTGGTGGACAACAACTCGCCCGACCGAACGCGGGATGTTGTCGAGGATTTCTGCCGTCGATACTGGGGCCGCTTTCGTTATCTCTTGGAGCGGCAGCAGGGCAAGTCGTATGCCCTCAATGCCGGGATTCGTGAGGCTCGGGGCGACGTTCTTGCTTTTATGGATGACGACGTGACCGTGGAGTCGACCTGGCTGCAGAATCTCACAGCCGCTTTGTGCAGCGGCCAGTGGGCGGGTGCCGGAGGGCGTATCCTTCCCCAGTGGCCCTGCGCACCGCCATCCTGGCTTCCGGAGAAAGAGTGGTACGGGATGGCCCCTCTGGTGATGTTCGATCGGGGCCCGGAAGCCGGTCCGCTCACCGACCCTCCATTTGGTACCAATATGGCTTTTCATCGGAGGGTGTTCGAGAAGTACGGTACTTTCCGAACTGATTTGGGGCCTGGGTCGAACGGCAAGATCCGCAACAACGAGGACACCGAGTTTGGCCGCCGGCTGCTGGAGGCAGGTGAGCGGCTAAAATATGAGCCGACAGCTGTCGTTCATCACTCAGTGCCGCAGAATAGGCTTAGAAGAGGTTACTTTTTGACGTGGTGGTTTAACAAAGGCCGTGCTGACATCCGGGAAACCGGCGTCGCAGCGGACACGAGGTGGTTCGTCAGCGGAATTCCACTCTATCTCCTTCGCAGGCTTGCCGTCGGGGCTCTGCGATGGATGGTCACACTTGATCCCTCGCGACGATTCAGCTGCAGGCTCGCAGTGTGGTTGCTTGCCGGGACGATAGTCGAATCCTACCGCCAGTCGAGGGAGGTCGGGCACAAACGAGAGAAACTCACGCGTGTATGAACGCAAAGCTCAGATGAGGAAGCGACTAGAAGAGTTCATTCGTGCACACTCGTATCGGGAGCCTTCGGCACGTTATATCC
>OCZT010001841.1_pt1 | contig 22000 bp, 24 predicted proteins | sample 1539031 | NCBI WGS metagenome assembly OCZT01 (sample SAMEA3539308, study PRJEB22396) | soil metagenome | biome: tundra; feature: field; material: soil | place: USA | collected 2010-05 | depth 0.15 m | reverse complement strand
AAGACGGCAGCTTATTTAATTAAGCTGCAAGTGCCAGATTATCGTTGGCAACTTTGGTTTTGCAGGCGATTACGGGTGCCCACACCCCGGCATGACTCCTAAGCCGCATTCAATCCCGTCGAAACCGTGACGCCCCCAATTACAACGGAGCTACCCCGGGCCAACTGGCCGGTGCTGCTCTTTTGATTTTACGCCTATTCCGGTTTTGACGTCGGTTACTCCTTGTCGAGGTCAATGCTCTCGTATTCGTGGCGGCCAATGCCGGCACGAATCTGGGCTGGCGCTTTACCCACCTTGGTCAGCCGGTAGGCGTAAATTGCCTCTTTGGCGCAGGTGGAGCACTCGGTGCCGTGCAGCGTCTCATAGCAGCTACGCAAGCTGGTGTGCCCCAGCGCGCGGTCGCAGCGGCAGTTGCAGGGAAGCTGGTAAATCACGCCGCTGATCTTGATGGCCTGCTGGTAGACGTGAATCTGCCAGGGATAGCGGAAGTTCTCGCCGGTCAGTTCGGGGCCGGCCAGGATGTGCGGCAGGGAACCGGCTTTGAGCGGGGCGGACGAATGATAGGCGGGCACATCGTCAGCCGGGTTGGACCATTGGGCGTAGCTGGCAGCGGTAACAGCGAAGACGCAAAGACCCAGAAACCAGCGGCTGTTGATCAGATTCTTCAAGTCGGAACCCCCTTTGGCTTATTTTAGCTTGGGACAGGCCTGAGGAAACAACAGGTCGGCTGAGGGACAAGAGGCGTCAGGCGCGCAAAAAAAGGCGGCACGAACGGTTTATTGTTCGTGCCGGGAGGCCAGTGACGCAAACTACTTCCAGCAGAGGAGGCGGCTTGTTCAACCACCCTCACGACTGGAATAAATACACGATAGCATAGATTCGGAAGAATGCAAATACAAAAATCGAAATCTTTTTTGCGGTCTCAGCGGCAATCTTTTGGGCTATGCTGGCATCAAACGGCCCGGCAAATTCTTGTCCAAGCGGCTCGGCCAGCCGGAAACCAGGCTCCCTGATCGATGACAAACCATTTGGACGCTTGCCGGCGGGATTGCGGCGGCCTGGTGGTACCGAAAGACCCTGAGCAAGCTCCAACAGGCTGAAAACCCTGTTTCGGCTCCAGAACTCAGGAATCCGGAGGACGATTCAGCTGATTAGGGTGAATTCTGTCACACTTTTAGAGCAATTCTGCGTGAACTTAAAGACATAACTCATTTCGAATCAATATTGCAGTCGCACAGTTTCACAGTTTCACGAATTCTGGTGGGGGGAGGGGTACTTAACTGTTCAGACCGGCCGCGCGGTAGAGCTTTCGCGTTTCCGCCCGGTCCTCCTGACATTCGACCCTTGATCGCCATCTGCCCTTCCTGGACCTGTCTATCTCGTGCTCCGAAGCAAGGTAATCATCTGCAAAACTTGCGCACATTTGCCCCCTCGGAACGAAATGGGGTCGGTTGGGGTTCGCGATATCCGACCCTTTTCACAAAGAACGTGAGACGGGCGGGACACGGAGCAGGTTTGCCCGCGACAGGGTCCCGGTTCAAGTGGAGGCCCTATCAGACCAGTTTGTCGGCGGCTGCGGCCAGATCGAAATCCTTTTTCGTGAGGCCGCCGTCCGAGTGGGTGACCAGGACCAGGCGGACCTTGTTGTAGCGTATGTCGATATCCGGGTGGTGTTCGGCTGCCTGCGCCGCTTCGGCTACGCGGTTGACAAAGCGCATGGCGGCGAGAAAGTCGGTGAAGCTGAAGGTGCGTACCAGTTCACCGGCCTCAACGCGCCAGGCGGGCAGGGAACTGAGTTGAAGGTCGACTTCCGTTGGGGAAAGTACGGGCATGGTTTCTTCTCCTGGTGTGGAATCTACTGAATGGGCGGGATGGTGCCGCCGGGGAGGTCAAAGGCCGCGAATCGCCTTTCCTGTCCACTGATCTCGGAACGCAATTCCTGCCACAGTTCATTGGGAATCTTGAGGAACACCTCGATCACCGCCGGATCAAACTGGGTTCCGGAGCAGGCGAGGATTTCTTGGCGCGCCGCGTCGAAGCTGCGTGCTTTGCGGTAAGGCCGGTCGCTGGTAATTGCGTCCAGAGTGTCGGCGACGGCAAAGATGCGTGCGCCGATGGGAATCTGGTCGCTGCGAAGTCCATTCGGATAGCCGCTGCCGTCGTGGTGTTCCTGGTGGGTGTAGACAATCTCAGCCGACGCGGCGAGGAACGGAATCTTGCGCAGGATGTGGTAGCCGCGGGCGCAGTGCTCGCGCATCAATTTCTGCTCCTCAGGAGTCAAGGGACCGGGCTTGCGGAGGATCTCGTCGGGGATGGCCATCTTGCCTATGTCGTGCAGGAAAGCGCCGCGTGCGACCGCCTTGATGGTAATCGGGTCAACACCCATGGCACGCGCCAGAGCGATGGTGTATGCGGTAACGCGCTTGGAGTGTCCTTCGGTCTCGGAGTCCTTCAAGTCAAGCGCGTCTCCGAGCGCTTCGAGGGTCACGTCATAGGAATGTTCGAGATCTTCGACGGCCTGGCGGAGCATCTCTGTCCGCGCCTGGACAACCTGCTCCAGGCTCTGCTGGTAGCTGTGGCTTTCCTCCAGGGTCTGGCGGTGGTCCAAAGCTCGCTGAACGGTGGTAATCAGGCGGTGCCGCTCGAAAGGCTTGAGCAAATAGTCGTAAGCTCCGCGGCGCATCGAGTCGATGGCTACGCCTATGTCGTGTATGGCGGTGACCATGACCACGGGAATCTGCGGCTGCTGGCTGCGTATGCGCTCCAGCAGGACAATGCCGTTGCCGTCCTTCATCACGATGTCGGTCAGCACCAGGTCAAATACGCTCTGTTCAAGGGCTGCATAAGCCTCGCGACCGCTGGAGGCAAAGTGTACTTCGTGTCCCTGACGCTCGAGTGTGGCACCGATCATCACCCGCACGGGCTCTTCGTCATCGACGACCAGAATGCGCGCCGGTCGAAGAAGGCCTGACCGTGTTCGTCCCATCCTCTCCGCGGGTAGTTTGGCCGCGGAGTCCGGTGCTCTCAGAGCTGCCTGATTTTGTGCCAAGTTTGAGCCTCCCCATGGCCTTCGCCAGCCTTGCCACTGCAGCGAAGATGTGCTCTCCTGTGGCGATTGACTTGAAGGACAACGCCGAAAAGAAGATTGCATCGCAACTCACTAGAGCGGCGATCTCCGGTTTGCCCGTATCCATTTCGGCCAAGAAGAAACGGCCTAGACTCCCCTACTAATCCTCTACGTAAGAGACGATACATGCACACTGCGCGGTCATCCAGCTCTGGGCACTAAAGTAACGTCTCTGGCTCAAAACTGCGATAAATCGAAACTGGACGGCTAAAGTGGGCCTTTTCGATGCCCGCTGGGGCTCGATTTTCTGCCCGGAAGCCCGGACGAGTTCATCGACAGGTCGCGCTCATTTCATTTCGAGGGTAACAAGACTTCAAGGGCGCCGATTGCAATTTGATGCCCCGACCGGATATTTGGCTGTGCAACATCAAACAACTGCCTTATCAGCCTGTGGTGAAAGTCCAGATTGCTGAAAAACATCCCTCGGGGGCTAAAGCCCGTCATTTCTTATCAAGCATTTGCGGCACGACTGAAGTCGTGCCCTTTCAAAACCCGACTTTCACCACGGGCTGTTATGGATCTCAGTTGCGAGGTGATGAGGGGCTTTCTAAAGCCAGGTTTACTCCTTTGCCTTGGGGCGGGCGCGACGGGCGGCTACCCAGCCCTCCTTGGTGACCTGGTGGGCTCGGGCCACGGCCAGCGCGTCGGCCGGCACGTCCCTGGTGATGCAGGATCCGGCGCCGATGTAGGCTCCGTCTCCCACCGTCACCGGCGCAACCAGGGTGGAGTCGCTGCCCACGAAGGCGCCTTTGCCGATGCGCGTCACGTTCTTGTTGACGCCGTCGTAGTTGCAGGTGATGACACCGGCGCCGATGTTGGTCCCTTCGCCCACTTCGGCATCGCCAAGGTAAGTGAGGTGGCTGGCCTTGGCGCCTTTACCGAGTTTTGCCTTCTTGGTCTCGACGAAGTTGCCTATGTGGGCGTCCTCGCCAATCTCGCTGCCGGGGCGCAGGTGCGCGAAGGGGCCGATCCTGGCGCCGTCGGCCACGGAGCTATCGGTAAGGATGCAACTCTGGCGCAAGAGCACACGGTCGCCGACGGTGCAGTTTTCAATCACCGTGAAGGAGCGTATGTAGCAGTCTGCGCCGATGCGGGTCTGGCCCAGCAACTGCACGTACGCTTCGACGACCGTGCCGGCCGCCACTTCCACTTCAGCATCGATAACGCAAGTGTCAGGCCGGTAGAAGGTGACCCCCGCTGCCATCAGCCGCGCAACGGCGGCGGCGCTTTCTCTTTCGCTGTTCACTGCGTCTTCTCCGTGTCTGCAGGCTGTTTTGGCATGGGTATTGTGATGTCCACCGGATACGCCGGGCCGAGATTCAACTCTTCCAGACCGGGCTTGATCTCCGAACCGTTACCCACGACGAGCACCGCCAGCTTTTCGGGATGGATGTACTTCTTTGCCACCGCGTTCAAGTCGGCCAGGGTCACGCTCTTCAGCGCCGCCTGGTAGGTCTCAAGGTAATTCGCGGGATAGCCGTAATAGGCCAGCCGTTCCTGCTCGGCAAGCACCTTGCCTGGCGTGTCATAGCGGAAGAGGAACCCGTTGAGGATGTCGTCCTTGGCGCGGTCGAGCTCTTCCTGCGTAAAGCCGCGCGTGGTCAGCCCTGCGATCTCTGCCATGGTGGCCTTGGTTGCTTCAACGGTTGATGCGCTCTTGGTGATCACCCCAACGCGGAATGCAGCCGGGTGGTCATAGGCGAATCCGTAGCCGCCGCCCACGGCATAGGCCAGCCCAAGCTCGGTGCGGACTTTTTGAATAAGTCTGCTGGAGAAGCCGCCGCCAAGAATGTCGTTCATCAGGGCGAGCTTTGGGACGTCGGGGTTGTGCCGGTCAGTGCCCAGGCCCACGATCTCAACATTGGACTGGTTCACGTCTTCCTTGTTGATGAAGCTGACGCCGGGCGTTGGACCTGCAAAGACATCGTGGCGGGGCGGCGTTGGCTTGGCAGGCGGCAGCGAGTCAAAAGCCTTGCGCAGCTTCGCTTCCATGGCTACAGGGTCGAAGTCGCCGCCAATGGCTACGATCAGCTTGCCGCCGATGGTGCGATCGTGCCAGGCGTTCAAGTCGTCCAGAGTGACGGCACCAATGGTGGCCAGTTCCGGCTGCCGGGTGTACGGGCTGTTGGGGCCGTAGACCAGCTTGGCGCTCTCGCGCTCGGCAATTTCGCTTACTTCATCGTTGCGGCGCACAATGCCGGTGGCCGCCTGCTGCTTTGCGAGGGCCAGCTTTTCAGGGTTGAAGCTCGGGTGTAGCAGCAAGTCCAGGGCGAGGGAGAAAACCTGGTCCGCATCGCCTTTGAGCGAGTCCCACGAGAGAGAGGTGGACCCTTCGCCGCCTTCGGTTTCAATATGCGCGGCCTTTGCTTCAAGCAGATCGTCGAGGGCGTCGCCATTGAGCTTGGCGGTACCGCTTGTGCGCCACGCCTGCCCGTAAAGCTCGACGAGGCCGGTCTTGAGCGAGTCTTCATCGCGCGAGCCGCCGGGAATCAGGACTGAGCCGGAGACGAATGGCAGCTCGTGATCTTCCTGAAGGAACAGCACGATTCCATTCTTCAGTTCAATGCGCCTGGGCTGCTGCGGCTTGAAGTCGTGCAGCCGCGGAGTGGGAATCTTTTCCCATGGCTTGTTTTGTTGGGCAGTGAGGTTGAGCGGCATCAAGGCCGCGACGCTCAATAGAAGAACTGAACCAAATGTGCGAGTTTTGAAGGCCATCTTCATTGCGCGCCTCCATCTTTGCCGGCCGCTGCGGACTGCTGTGCGGGGGGCGCAGTCTCAATCGATGCACTGGTTCGGTTGCCGGGCACGAACAGAGTGTTGGCAACTCGGCGGACGTCTGCCTTCGTCACCTTGTCCACCTTGTCCAGTTGCAGAAAGAGTTCGCGCCAGTCGCCAAAGCGGGTCTGGTACTCGGCCAGCGAGTTGGCAAGCCCCTGGTTGTCGGCCAGTCCGCGCAGCAGGTCGGCACGGGTGCGATTCTTGAACATGGCCAGTTCGTCATCGGTGATGTCGGCGTTCTTCAGCTTGTCCACTTCCTTGTGGATGGCGTCGCGCATCTCCGCCGGCGTGTGGCCCGGCAGCGGAACCGCGAAGAAGCAATAGAGCCCCGGATACTTGTCGCCGGGGTAGGGACTGAAGCCTTCCACCTCGGCGGCAATTTGCTGGTCGCGCACCAGGCTTCGATAGAGCCGCGAAACGCGGCCGTTGGACATGATGTCGCTTATGGCGTCATAGACCGTGTCGTCCGGGTTGCGGTAATCCGGGCGGTGATAACCCTCGACATAGATGGGTTGTGTGGCCTCGGTTACGGTCACCGTCTTCTCGGCAAACTGCTTCGGCTCGACGGTGGTCATCTCTTCCGGCTTGGGACCGGCGGGAACGCGGCTGAAGTACTTCTCCAGCATGGGCATTGCTTCTGACGCCTTCACGTCGCCCACCACGGCCACCACGATATTCGAGCCGACGTAGTACTTCTTGTGGAACTCCATGGCCTCGGTGGCGGTAATCTGGCTAAGTTCGCTTGCCCATCCAACATTGGGGCGGCCGTAGTTATGGGCCACATACGCGCTGGCCAGGAACTGCTCGAAGAGGCGGCCGATGGGGTTGGAGTCGGTGCGCATGCGCCGCTCTTCCATCACCACGCTGCGCTCCTTGTAGAACTCGCGCGGCGCCACGTCCGCCAGGCGGCTGCTCTCAAGCCATGCCCAAAGCTCGAGGCGATTCTCCGGCATCGACCAGAAGTACATGGTTTCGTCGAGACCCGTTGAGGCGTTTATACCGGTAGCCCCGTTGCGCTCAGCCACTTCCCAGAACTGGTTCTGGACGACGAACTTGTGTGCCTCTTTCTGGGCGTCGTCGAAGGCCTTCTGCAAATCCGCCAGCTTTTTGGGGTCGCGGCCCACGGCCTTCAGATACTCGGCTTGGTAGGCGTCGTTGGCGGCTTCAACCTTGGCAAGGGCCACTTTTTCGGCCTCCCAGTCGGTGGTGCCAATCTCGCTGGTCCCCTTGAAGGCCAGGTGCTCAAACATGTGCGCCAGGCCGCTTTGCCCTGAAGGATCGTTCACGTCCCCGGCGTCGATAAAGGTGTTGTAGCTGAAGACCGGCGCTTCAGGCCGCTCGCAGATGATGAGCGTCAGCCCATTGGGTAGCACCTTGGTGGTGGTCCGCTGCTCAAAACTCTTCAAGTCCTGAGACAGCGCGCCATGCCAGGCCCAGGCCGTCAACGCCAGGGTAAACAGGCCCTTACAGGTCAGTTGGGAAATCCTGGGGAAAGCTTTGCTTTGCATCCAATCTCCTTGTTCAAGGGCGCGGAAACACGCCCCTGCACTCTTCCAAGCTAGTGCTCTCCACCGAAGCGGGTCAAACCAAGGGCTTCCCTGGACGAAGAGATTGAAAGTATCGCGAAGACGATATCGGGAGAAGACGGGTGAAGCCGGATGGGGTACTAGAGCGCCGCCCGGAACTCGAGGGTTGCCGGCAGCGGCGAGGCGCGCTCCATCAGGGTCTGAACCTTCAACAGCAGGACGGCGGGGTGTACAGGCTTGGCGAGAAGGTGGAAATGATGCCCGTCAGTCCGGGCCGCTTCAAGCATATCGAAGGAATTCGTCTGTCCTGAGAACAAGAGCACCCTGCAATCCGGGCAGCACGCCTGCATCTGAATCGCCAGTGCGATCCCGGATAGTTGCGGCATCACAATGTCGGAAGCGAGGAGGTCGGGAGCGTCCAGCCGAGCGGCCTGCAATGCGTCAAGCGGCGCAGTAAAAAACGCGGCATCAAAGCCATAGTGACTTAGAATCATTGCGGTGGTCGAGGCGATGACGGGTTCGTCGTTGGACAACGAAGATGCGGGGCTGCCTGCGCAGGTGGGGCATAATACGCTCCTAGGAACCCAGGAGCAGAGAAGCCCTGGACCCATACCTGAGGCTTGTCGGCTCTTCCAACTGGTAAAGGGGGAAGACCTCCTGACTCTACGCGATATATTTGGAGAAGGTTGGTCCATTTCGACCTTTTTGCGGAGATTTGTTGGATTCCATCGCCTGGGCGTAGCCGCGCTTCCGAATCAAGGCGCGTTTTGAAGTGTGGTTGAAAGAACTCCCTTGACCCAGGGGCATCAAGCGTTTCGCGGTGCCTGTTCGGAACATCACAGGATTCCTTATAAGGTTCTTATTCGTGTCTCATTACCATTGAGGCTCCATGGAGAAGCAGAGAGCAGACCGCCGCCGTCTCACCGCTGTTTGGAGGGCGGTGATCGAGGTGGCGTTCATTGTCTTTCTGTTTTACTCGAACCTGCTGATGGGTGAATTCACGGCGTCGAATGGGCGAGGCAAGAGCCTTTCGATGGGCCTGATGGATATCTTTACCTTGACCAACTTTCTTATCGCGATGGTCTCGGCGGTCATCGGCTACCTGGTGTTTGAATACCTTCGCAAGAAGTTCTGACAGTAGCCGCTCTACAATGGGTTCTTGCTCTCTGACGACCAATGCGAACGGCTGGGCGTAGTGCTTGTGCTCCCGCGCAATCCTCTCAACATAGGCGCAGCGGCACGCGCCATGGCCAACTTCGGCATGGAACATCTATCGGTGGTTGCGCCTTACGCTCCGCACTGGCGCGAGGCGCGCTCGGCCGTGGGCGCTCCGGCGCTGCTCCAAAACGCCAGGGAGACGGAGTCACTGCCGGATGCGGTGACCAATTGCACATTGGTTGTGGGTACAGGAACCCTAACCTATCGCAAGCCCGAGCAGAGGGTGGTCCCGCTGCCCGCGCTGGCCCCGATCATAGGCGGGGAACTCGCCCGCGGCGGCCGCGTAGCCGTGGTCTTTGGACCAGAAAAGCACGGGCTCACACGCGACGACCTTTCATACTGTCACTTGCTGGTGGAGATTCCCACCGATCCGCGCCAGCCCTCGATGAACCTGGGCCAGGCGGTGGCCGTGTGCATGTATGAGCTGGCGGCGCGCGGATTGCTACCGGAAAAGGGCTCGACTAGAGAGGCGCAGGGCAGCGGGCTCCCAGAAGCAGCCGCCTCCGGCAACCTGGACCTGCTGGCCGGACTGGTGGAGCAAACGATGGAGGCCGCCGGCTATTCGCCCCACGCAATGCAGGAGGCCAACCGCCACGACCTTCGGCTGCTTTTGCGGAGGCTCTCGCTCACGCAGCGGGATATACGGCGGATTCTAGGGCTGTTCCGGCGCATCCTGTGGCGATTGAACCGGCACCGCCAGGGCGGAGCGGTCCGGGAGTAATGTGCATGTCTGTTTCTTTTAGACCACTTTCGTAAATTAATGTTAGAGTCACGCTCATAGGTCACCCATGCTCTTATCCGTGATTCGCTCTCGCGAGTGTTACTCTTCTGTGTCGATGGCCCGGTTCGGCGCGCTTGTCTGGAGCGGTGCGCTGATGTTGGCATTGAGCCCACCGTCGGCGGCGCGGCAGCCCGCTCAGCAACCGGCCCCCGTCGACTGGACATGCGGCCGCGGATACACCCGCCGCCCAACTGTCTGCAACGGTCAAGAGCCCGGCGCCAGAGCTGTCCCCGGAGGAACTCCTGAACGAGGAGATGCTGCGGCAGCAACTGGCGGGCAAGCCCCTCTACCTGCGCGACGGCTACCTGGACAATACCCTCAATTTCGACGAACAGGGCAAGCTGGTAAGTCACTCGCTCAAGGGCTCTTACACGCTGGGCGCCATCGAAATTGAAAAAGTGCGCCTCACCAAACACAAGGTGGAACTGGAAGGGGTGCGCTTCGGATTGCACTTTCTGGGCGAACTGGCGTACGAAGACCCGGCCAACAGTCTGGACCGTGTGAGAATCACGCCCAAAAAGAAGGTTGTGAGGATCACCATTGATCGCGAGATGGTGGTGAAGCCCAAGAAAGTCAAAGAGCCCAGGAAATCCAAGGAAAAGGAAGGCGGCTGGAAACTGCCATGGGGAAGGAGGGACAAAGACGAAGATCAGGGTCTGGATGCCCGACTGCCTGAAAAGAGCGAGGCAGACCAGCTTACAGCCTCGATTGCCGCGACACCCGAAGCGGAGCGCCCGTCCGATTCGAGAAGCGTAACCACCACGACCTCGCCGGCACACGCGGCCGCTCTTCTCAAAGATGCACTGGACAAGATCTTTGCCGCGGGACTGGATGAGCGGATGATGGCCGCCATGCCCGACTTCTGGAAGCTCTACTACCAGGCCGCGGCCGAAAAAACCGACTTCCGGCCCAAAGACCCCGCCGTGTTACGCCAGAACACGGTGGACACCAAGGCTCGGTTGCTCACGACCTTTGAGCCCGCCTCAAATGAATATGCGCAGACCAATGCAGTGGCCGGAATGGCGCTCTATCACACGGTGATTGGTGCGGATGGAAAGCCTGGGGAGATTGCCGTTGGCCGGCCAATTGGCTTTGGTTTGGATGAGAACGCGGTCGATTCGATCCGCAGAGCGAAGTTTCAGCCGGCTATGAGGGATGGTAAGCCGGTGCCGGTGATGCTGGATCTGGTGGTGCAGTTCCGGATCTACTCGAAAAGGACTGAAGCAACAGGTGTTTCGGCGGCGACCGACAAGCCGGCCGAGACGGAACTGCCGGGCCCATACAGCGTGACGCACAATTAGACCGGAACCAGAGAAACTGTGTCCTGTTGGGTTTTGTGCAAGGTCGTCACTCTCTCCACCCCACGGACCAAGACCTGTCCGTGGGGCCCCGGCCCTGTTGGTCGCGCCGACTTCCACCCCTGCGACGAGGACCTGTCGCTGGGGGCCCCGGACTTGAAAAGTTGTGCTTTCGGGATACATCGAGTCTGGCTCCGGTATAGAGCGGCACTGGCTGCGATTTTTGCCGATGGGAGTTCTGATTGCCGTCTTACTTCTCGTTTTGCAGGCGTAAGACGAATGTCCTGCAAACGTAAGATAATGCGCGACAGAACTGGATTTCGCACAACTCCGTCTTACGCGCCGTCTTGCGTGCGCGCTTGCCCGCAGATTTCCTCACCGAGGCCCGTATTCCCGCCTGGTCGCTGGGAAGACCGGTTGCTGCTTACTTCATCGGCAAGGGTTGCCAAAGCTCTACGCGGTTTCCTTCCGGGTCCCAGATCCACGCGAACCGGCCGTAGTCATAGTCCTCTCGCCGGGGATCGATGCGGACAGCGGCGGCGGCCAACTGGGCCAGCAACTGGTCCAGATTGTCGACGCGGAAGTTGACCATCGACTGCTGGGAGCCGTCGCCGAAGTACTTGGTGTCATCGGGGAAATGGGCGAAAACGGTCATTCCGGCCGACTCCGGCCCGTCAAAGGCCAGCGATCCGCCATCTTGCGACGGAATGCCGAGGTGGGCTACGTACCACGCGGCGAACCCCTGGGGATCTTTCGCCTTCAGGAAAACGCCGCCGACTCCAACTGCCTTGGCCATAACTATTCCTCTTTTTCGATGATCTCTTCTAGCTTGGGTTTGTGCTTGGCGTCGCGGCCAGTGCGGGGCTCCGACTCGACCACGCGCGCAGGTTTGGGCTGGCCTACACGCTCGCGTGCATTGGCCTTAACTGCTTTGGTGGCGGAAAATGGGGTGGGCTTGCGTTTCGTCATGGCAAGGATGAGTATGGAATAAATTCCGCCGGAGCGAAAGAGCGCTGGGACGAAAGAGCAGCCGGGCTGGCGGAGTTCAGGGAGCGGTAGGCGATGGAAGAGCGTGATTTTTTCAACGAGACTACGGAACAGCGGACTCATACATTGATCTGCCCCAAATGCGGCCAGCCGGGGGAGTACAAGGTGACGTGGGTGGTGCGGCGCAAGCGGGCGCAGTTGCCGCGCGGGGCCGATGATCGGGATCGCGCGAAGTTCGCCAAGGCTCAGTCCTACATGGTAAGACGCGACGACAAATTGTCTTGCGCCAATGTCCGCTGCCGCAAGCCTTTTGAGATCACGCAGTTACAGTCGTTGGCGTTTCTGACGGAGTAGGCGAAGTTCCCCGCGTCTTACGCTCAGAGACTGAATGGCTTCTTCCCCGAAGTCGCACACCCTTGGAGGCAGGCGTGCACAACCGCTTCCTTTGAGGTGAAACTATGCGTCTTACAGCCCGTTCTTTTGTGGCGCTGTTTTCCTTTCTTCTCCTTGCGGGTACCTCGCCCGCTTTTTGCCAACAGGCGCCAATTTCATTGCCCAAACCACAGGTTACTGGCGGCATGCCGCTGATGCAGGCGCTGGCCCAGCGGCAGACTGCGCGCACTTTTGCCGAGAAGACGCTGCCACTGCAGATGCTGTCGAATTTGTTGTGGGCGGCGTTTGGCGTGAACCGGCCGCGCGAGGTGAAGGAAGGGCTGGGACGGCCGGCACCTTCGGCGATGAACCGGCAGGAGGTGGAACTCTACGTGGTTCTGGCTGATGGGACTTATGTCTATGAGGCGGAGAAGAACGTTCTGCGGCCAGTGGTGGCAGGCGATTCGCGCGCCAAGGTGGGCCCGGGAGAGGCGGCTCATGCGGCGGTGACGATTCTCTATGTTGCCGACGCCAAGATGGGCGCGGCCGAGGTGGATACGGGATTCATTGGGCAGAATGTGTATCTCTTTGCGGCTTCTGAAGGGCTAAACGCCTGGTTCTATGCGCTGCACGGACAGAATGATGCGGCGACGGTGGCTGCGGCGCTGAAGTTGTCTGCGGACAAGCGGCCGTTGTATGGGCAGTCGGTTGGATATCCTGCCAAGTAGAGTTCGTGCGCGCGTTGATGCGCGGAAGGCCAGTTATGAACCGTCGAGAATTTACGAAGTTATCCATTGCAGGTGTGGGGTCTGCGCTGTACGCGCGCTCTGTGAATGCCGCTAACATGCCCGCGGTTGGGTTTACGAAACATCACTTTGAGATTGATGGGAAGCCAGCTTACTTGAACTCGGGGGAGTTTGATTACTTCCGCGTGCCGAAAGCTGACTGGCGGCGGCGCATGCAGTTATTCAAGGATGCGGGCGGTAACTGCCTGGCCACTTACATTCCATGGCTGATCCACGAGCCGGAGGAAGGCAAGTTTGTCTTCGGCGGCGCGGATGGGGTTCATGATTTTGAAGGATTTGTGCAGGCGGCGGCGGAGGGCGGCCTGTATGTGATTGCCCGTCCTGGGCCGTATCAATACAGCGAGCTTCATTACAACGGACTGCCGGGATGGCTGTGCACCAACTATCCGGCGTTACAGGCGCTGGATATCCACGGAAAAGCCATCATGGGGGGATCTTTGTCTTATATACACCCCCTGTTTCTGGAGAAAGCGCATCGTTGGTTTGAGAAGATATGCCCCCTGATCGCGAAATACACGGTCAGCAAGGGCGGGCCGATCGCATTTACGCAGCTGGACAATGAATTGGCGGGGATTCATATCTGGTTTGGATCGCTCGATTACAATCCATACTCAATGGGCTTTGGCAAGGAGAATGGCCGGTACGCGGGGTATCTCAGGTCACGCTACGGAGTTATAGCAGAACTTAACAAGATGTACGGGACGAGTTATGCGGGGTTTGCAGAAGTAAAGCCGATTGCGGCTCCGGGAAGCGGGACTGTAATCGATGTCAGGCGGTTGAAGGATTATTTCGAGTTTTATCTTTCCACAGTGGGCGAGTACGGAGCTACGCTGGCGGGGTGGATGAGGGAGATGGGGATAGATACTCCGCTGATCCATAACTCCGGCGGACCGAAGATGGTTACGCTCTACAAGGAACTGGTTGAGCAGGTTGGACCCAATTTCATGCTGGGGTCGGACCACTACTACAACCTGGACCAGAACTGGCCGCAGAACAATCCGACTCCGCAATCGGCGATTGATGTGTTCTGTTCGCTGGAGACACTGCGGCTGATGGGGTTCCCGCCGACGGTGTGGGAGATGTGTTCGGGAAGCGCCTCGGATTGGCCGCCGCCTACGGCGGAGGACTCAAAGACTTGGTACAGGACGAACCTGGCACTGGGCATGAAGGGTTGTAACTACTACATCTTTACCGGCGGGCCGAATGTGCCGGTAACCGGTCAGACAACGGATATCTACGATTACACGGCGCCTATAGGAGCCAAGGGCGAGTTACGGCCGCTTTACCAAGTGCAAAAGGAACTGGGACAATTTGTGAAGGAGCGGCCGCGGCTGGAGGATGCGGAGCGTGAGTATGACTGCCGGTTGCTGTTCGATTTCAACATGGCGCGCGCGATAACTACTGGAAGGGCAAGACGGAGTTTCAGTTATCGGGTGGAGATGCGTGGGAGTTCTTCCGCAAGGGGGCGCTGACGTCGAGTTTGTGCGCAAGCCTGTCTCCGGCGTTCTGCGATCTTGAGTCGGATGACTGGATTCAAGATTATTCGGCCCCGGTGATTGCGGTGTGTTGTTCAAGCATGTCAAAGGCCGGGCAGGAGCGGATAGTGCAGTTTCTGAAGGGCGGCGGCAAAGTGCTGTTTGCGCCGGTGCTGCCCAGTTATGACGAGAACCTGCGGCCATGCACGGTGTTATCGGAGTTTCTTGGCAGCCCCGGGATTGAAGAAAATACGGAGGCGTTTCCGCGCATCTCGATTGCCGGAGTTACCAACATTTTGCAGAATGGGGCCAGCTTTGTTACGAAGACATTGCTCAAGGGCGCCGAGACAATCGGAGTGGACGAGACCAGCGGAAAGGCGGTTGCGTGGACTTTGAAAACGGATGGCGGCGGGGAAGCGATTTTTCTGGGGTTCCGCTGGGTCCATGCAATGAGAGAGCACAACCGGATGATGACGGCACTGATGGGCAAGTGGATTGGGACGCAAAAGGTGGTTTCGAGCAACCCTAATCTCTGGACGTCCCTTCGCAGTTGGCAGAACAAATCGATCCTGTTCGTTATGAATTTGTGGTCGGCGCCGATGGAGGGGGAGATCCTGTGCCAGCCTGCTGGGAAGGCAGCGGTTAATCTGGGCAAGCAGGTGCTGGAACCGATGTCGGTGAGGTTCTGGGAGGTGTAGTAGCTGTTTGCGCTATCCGCTGGCGCGGACATGTCGGTATGTGATTGAATCGAATATGTGAGCGGGCCGGAGGCGAACGAACGGGCCCGCCAGGAGAGACTTGAGATGGCAAATTCCCTTCTTCCCCCCGAAGAACGCAATCTGACCCCCGACCAGGTGGAGGCGCTGGACAAGCGGCGCGACCTGGGGCATACGCTGCTGGTGATTGCCGGGCAGTTTGCTGTGATCGCCACCATTCTGCTGCTTTGGGTGGGGCAGGACCTTACCTACTCGCCGGGATGGGCGCATCCGATTGCGTATTACTTTGGCCTGTGTGTTGTGCTGATCGCGGCACTTGGTGTGGCAGGGATTTTGCTGCGTCGGGGAACGCCCCGGCTGGACTGACGCGGCATTTCTTCCAAAGCAGAGAACTGCTCGATTCACTTGACAACACAAGAATCACAGGAGGCACGCATGGCAAGCGGATTGCCTGGAGCGGACAGCGCGGCGCCTGTCACCAGCCAGCTTGGAGGCCAGGGGCTGATTGACCTGGCGAGAAGCCACTTTGGAGCAGTTCCCGCGTTCTGGGGCCGATACTTTACCAGCACCGCAACCGAAGGCAGCGTGGAATACCACCATGCAGTGGAGGGCGCGGCGCTGAACTCGGCAGGCATCAGGGTACTGCCCGTGGCGCGGCAGACGCTGCGCGTGAATGGAACGGCGGACGGCGGCGCGGCGGACGGGGCGGCGAACGCGGCGGATTTTCTGGAGAGTTTTGGCGTCGATTACCTGGTGACGCAGGGAAATACCTTTTACGTGTTTCTGGATGTGGAAGGCAATCCGAGCCTGTCCGCGGATTACTATTCGGGCTGGGCACAGGCGCTATCTGCCAGCAGCAGCGCCGCTACCGGCGGACGGGTAACGCTGCGGCCTTGTGTCTATGCCGAGCCCAAGGACGCGCCGACCTGGGTGGCGCTGAGGCAGGCGATGGCCGATGGAGCGGATTGCGGCGGTGCGTGGGTAGCCCGCTATTTGAACGACGGGTGCAGCCGGTTTCCGGACTGGAATGATGCATTTGTAACGCCGGACGGAGGGACTCCGTGCCCGATCCTGATCTGGCAGTACGCCGGCAACTGTTACGGCAATGGCGGCATCGACTGTTCGCAGACCAACCCGGCACTGGATGCCAATGACGAGCTTTTGAGGTATCTGGTGCTGCCGGCTGGAACCTCAGACGTGTGAAGGTCTTACGGCAAAGCGGGCTGAGGGGATTTGGCGGCCCGCGCAATTTGGCACGAAACGGTATAGCCTTGGAAATGTAGATGGCCACTCTTCCCCTTACGGCATCCCCGGTATCGACCGCAACGCGCCTGACAGACAGCCACGGGCGCGTGATCCACGACCTGCGCGTCTCGATCACAGACCGCTGCAATTACAAGTGCGTTTACTGTCGGGACGGCGAAAGCAGCCCGCAATACCCCGAACTGGGCATTGATGAGTATCTGCGCCTGATCGTGGCATTTGTGGGGCTGGGGATTACCAAGGTCAGGCTTACGGGCGGGGAACCGTTGCTGCGGCGCGGGTTGCTGGAACTGGTGCAGGAACTGGCCCGGATGCGAACCCTGGAAGGCCAGCAATTGGACCTGGCGCTCACAACGAACGGACACCTGTTGGACAAGCTTGCCGAGCCTCTGAAGGCTGCCGGACTGGACCGGGTGACGGTGAGCATGGACGCCGTGGACCCGGAGACCTTCGAGCGGATCACGCGGGTTCCAGGGAGCTTCAAGAAGGTGCTTGGCGGGGTTCGGGCGGCGCTCAAGGCGGGACTGACACCGCTGAAGATCAACTGCGTGCTGCTGCGAGGCTTCAACGACGGGCAGATCGAGGGCTTTGCCAGGTTTGCACGCGAGGAAGGCGTGGTGGTGCGGTTCATCGAATTCATGCCACTGGAGGAAGGGCGGCTGTGGACGCCCGAGATCGTGGTGCCGCTCAAGGAGATCGTGGACCGGATTGGCAAGGTGCTGCCGCTTGTCGAACTTGAGGCGCGTGACGCCGGGGAGACGGCGCGGCGTTATGGCTTTGCGGATGGAGTGGGCGAGATTGGGATTATTGCGCCGGTGACGCAGGCCTTTTGCGGGGCTTGCAGCCGAGTGCGGCTGACTTCGGACGGAAAGATTCGCACTTGCCTGTTCTCTCAGATTGAGCATGACCTTTACGGGCGGCTGCGCGCAGGGGCGAGCGATGTGGAGTTGCGCGCGTACATTGCGCAGACGGTACAGGGCAAGGAAGCGCGGCATCACATTGGCGAGCCGGGATTCCTGAAGCCTTCAAGGTCGATGGTGCACATCGGCGGCTAAGGGAGCGGAGAGAGGCCAAGTTCGCGGGACAATAAGCAGGGGCGGAGTTTTCAATAGAGGTAAGAGTCATAGACCTGGGCACATTCAGGGTTGGTTGCGCCGATTCAGGTGGGAACCAAAGTACGTCAAATCGCGTTGAATGTGTAAGAATGTTTACTCTATTCCAAATAATGGCCATCGGATGACCAACGAGACGGAAACCCGCATCCCACTCGACGACCTTCTCGTGCTTCACCAGTTGGCGCGGTCGCTGACTTCGAGTTTCGATCTTGACACGATCCTGCGCACCATTTTTGAGCACATGGAGCGGTTTATCGAGGCCGAGCTGTGGACGCTGCTGATGCTTGATCCGGAGCGCCATGATCTCTACTACGCCATTGCGGCGGGCGGTGAAGAAGCTTCGTTACGCGACCTGCGCGTGAAGGTAGGCGAGGGCGTGGCCGGCTGGGTGGTGGAGCACGGCGAAACGCTGATTGTTCCCGAGGCGGAAGACGATCCCCGGGTGAATAAGGTGTATGGCGCCAAGCCGCGCAAGGTGCGCTCGGTGATCGCCATGCCGTTGCGGGGACGCAAGGGAACGCACGGGGCGATAGAGATTTTCAATCCGCGACCCGAGCAGATGACGGATTACACCATCGCGTTTCTGCATATCCTGGCCGACCACGCTGCGATCGCGATTGAAAACGCGCACGACGTGGCCCGCATCCAGCAACTGACCATCACGGACGACACCACCGGTCTCTACAACGTACGCCACCTCTACGATGTGCTGGGCCGGGAGTTGGAACGCAGCAAGCGAACGGAACTGCCTGTGAGCCTTGCGTTTCTTGACCTGGACCGCTTCAAGCTGGTGAACGACGCGCACGGGCACTTGGTGGGCAGCGAACTGTTGGCCCGAGTGGGCCGGCGGTTGCAGGAACTGAGCCGCAAACAGGATTGGTGCTTCCGCTATGGCGGCGACGAGTTCGTCATCCTGTTGCCGGAGACCGGCGCGGAGGCCGCCATGGCCCTGGCAATGGAACTGAACCGCGCTTTGATGGAGACCCGCTTCCGCATGAGGAACGGGCTGGACCTGATGGTGAGCGCGAGCGTAGGCGTGGCTACCAGCCCGGCCGACGGCGATACTCTTCACTCGGTGATTGGCGCGGCAGACACGCGCATGTACCAGGTGAAAAGCAATGAGCGGGGCAGGGTGCGGGGGAGCAGCGCGCTCTAGAGGCGCTTACTCGTCTTCGTCTGAAGGCTTTTCGACAACCTGGTTTTCCGCCAGCTTCTCCAATTGGTTGCGCCAGTCGAGGGACTCGACAAAGCCTTTGGATTCCCTCCAGCCGGGCTCTACGATCACGTGCAACTCGAGGTAGACGCGGGTTCCTAGCAGGGACTCGATCTGGCGGCGTGCGCCGGTGCCGATTTCTTTTAATTTGACCCCGCCTTTGCCGATCAGGATGGCTTTCTGCCCTGCGCGCTCGCAGTAGATGGCTGCGGCGATGCGGGTGAGCGGGAGGCGGGCCGGGGCTTGATTCTTTTTCCGCGGCGGGGCCGGGGGTTCGGCCTCTTCAAAGCGCTCGATGACCACGGCTGAGGCGTAGGGGACTTCTTCGCCGGTCTCGACCAGGATGCGTTCACGGATGAGCTCGGCGACCATGAAGCGCTGGGGCTGGTCGGTGTACTGGTCCTTGGGGTAGTAGCGTTCGCCGGTGGGCAGGGCTTCGACGATTTTGCGGGTAAGCAGATCGAGGCCATCGCGCTTGCGGGCGCTTACGGGGATGATTTGGGCGAAGCTGAAATGCTTGGTGAGCTTGTCGATGAGCGGGAGCAGAGTGTCCTTGGGGACGAGATCGATTTTGGTGAGGACGAGGAAGACCGGGCAGTCGAGCTTTCGGATGAGGCCGAAGAGGAATTCGTCTTCGCTGGACCAGTTGGTGCGCTGGTGTTTGGGTAGCGGCACAGGTATGGGTGAGTCAGCCTTCGAGGTATCCCAGGTCCCAGAATCGGGACCTGGGGCACCCATTTCTGTGGAAGATACCGGCTTCGGTTCGGTGGCGGCTTCCTCTAGTTGGACGCGGCGGGTGGCGTCCATCAGGACCAGGACTACGTCGCGGGTCTCGAGGGCTTCGTAGACTTCATGCAACATGCGGCGGTCAAGGTGCGAGCCGGGCTTGTGGACGCCGGGAGTATCGACAAATACGATTTGCGCGGCGGGATGCTGGCCTTTGCGGGCGGGGACCTCGAGCACTCCGGCGATGCGGTTGCGGGTGGTTTGGGGTTTGGCGGAGACGATGGCTACCTTTTCGCCGGTGAGGGCGTTGAGGAGCGTACTTTTGCCGGCGTTGGGCCGGCCGAGAATGGCGACAAATCCAGATTTCAAAAGGGGGCTAACTCCTGAAGCTCTATTATCGCGGATTCAGGAGCCTGTCTGGGCACTCGAGAGTCGCGACTGCACGGATTAGGGGGCAGGCATCTCCCCTGGAGCTTGATGGGGGGACGGGCCGGCTACGCGACGTGGAACACTACCCCCTCCCCCACCCCCGGGGTAGTTTGGGGGAAAACATCCATTTTGAATGAGATGCGGGGATGGTTCTGTCCTAAACAACCTGTTTTGTTGAATTTAAAACTCAAGATCCTCATGGAAAAGGATTTAGGGCGTTCGAACTTGAGGGCAAGTGGATTCGGATACGGCAATTTTGGAATTGCTCGGGCGAACCTGCGCAGATGTCACCACCGGGTGGGACGAATGGTGCCTGCCAGGTAGCGGGCTGGGGGGTATGAGCGTGTCGACTTGATTCAATGTGCGATTCACGTTCGCTATTTTCGTCTGCCTGGACATATTTCCATTGTGCGCCGATGGGGTGTAATTATCTGCAATTGAATTAGCGGCTAAGTCCTTTTAATTCAGCAGCGGGACGATTGGTCGCATTTTTCTCGTTTCTGGGTGCGGCGGCGCCTCATACATGACTGCAAAAGTGCGGCTGATTTTTCTTGCGTGGGCGGCCGCACGTTTTCTGAAAAACGGGCGGTTTTACCAGACATGGGGCAGGAGGCGGAAGCGGACGGTGGCGCAGTAGTCGCCGTAACCGGCGAGGCTTTTGCGCAGGAACTTTTCTTCATCGAGGAGGCGGAGGACGATGACGAGGAGCATGGGAGGGAACATCAGCAGTCCCCACCAGGAGCCGAGGGCCAGGGGGTGCCGAGCAGGATGAGCGATGCCCCGGCGTACATTGGATGGCGAACGACGGCATAGAGGCCGGTGGAGATGACGGTTTGGCCGGCAGCGACCTCAATGGAGCGGGCGGTGAAGGTGTTCTCGCTGAAGACGCGGTGGACGATGAGGAAGCCGAGGGCGACGAGCAGGTTGCCGGCGATGACGACGGAAGTGGGAACGCGGGACAAGGCGAAGCGGTGGTCGAGCGAGGGAACGACAAGGAGGGCGAGGGAAGCAATTGAGGCGAACGACTGGATCATTTGCTGGGATCTGCGAGTTTCGTTGATGGGTCCGCCTTTGACGCGGCGCGCAAGGAGTTCAGGGTCGCGCCGCCACAAGACGATTATGATCCAGAGCGTGAGTGCGCCGCAGAGCAACAAGTAGACCCACGCCTGCCAGTAGCGGAGGGTCCAGGCTGGGCCGAAGAGAGCGAGCGCGGAGAGGAGAGCAAGGTTGGCGAAGCCGAAGATGGTCTTCAAGGCCAGGCTTTTCACGTAGCCAGTTTACGGCTTCGATTGGCGCGGATGCGGGAGATGCCGGGTGGAGCGTTGGTATGATGGCGCCATGAACATGGAAGGCAAAACGGAACGGCTGATCCTGCGGCCACTGGAACTGGCGGACGCGCCGCGGATTCAGGAGCAGTTTCCGCATTGGAAGGTGGTGCGGTACTTGCAGAACCGGGTGCCCTGGCCTTATCCGCCGGATGGAGCGGAGCAGTATTGCCGGGAGATTGCGCTGCCGCAGATGGAACAGGGCGAGGCGTGGCACTGGACCCTGCGGTTGGCAGCGAAGCCGGAGCGGCTGATCGGGTTTATCAGCCTGGTGAAGGGCGAGGTGGACAATCGCGGGTTCTGGCTGGGGCTGCCATGGCAGGGGCAGGGACTGATGAGCGAAGCCTGCGTGTGGGCCAACGACTTCTGGTTTGAGACGCTGGGGTTCGAATTGTTGCGGGTGGCCAAGGCGGCGGCGAACAAGGCTTCGCGGCGGATTTCAGAGAGGCAGGGGATGCGGCTGGTGGGGATTGGGGAGAAGGATTACGTGTGCGGGCGGCTGGCTTCGGAGATTTGGGAGATTACGGCGGAGGAGTGGCGGGAGTGGAAGGGGAGGAATCTGGGGGGTGAAGTGAGGATGATGGAGGGTTGAGGTATCCCACCCTTTCGCAAAAGACGCGAAAGGATGGGGCACCCGGGAGTTTGTGCTGGATAAAGACGGGCTGTTTGAGGGTTGGTGGTATCCCAGGTCTCAAAAACGAGATCTCCACCCCACGGACAAAGGCCCGTCCGCGGGGACCCCGGACCTGGGGCACCCGGCTTTGTGGTGGGACTCACGAAGACAGAAGATTGACCTTGCCCTCAGAATGCGTATCTCTTAACCCGCCGGTTTTTGAGGATATTTA
>OCZT010001840.1_pt1 | contig 22002 bp, 18 predicted proteins | sample 1539031 | NCBI WGS metagenome assembly OCZT01 (sample SAMEA3539308, study PRJEB22396) | soil metagenome | biome: tundra; feature: field; material: soil | place: USA | collected 2010-05 | depth 0.15 m | reverse complement strand
AAGAATGCAAGAATGCAAGACAATCAGACTATAAAGGGAATAAACATCTTAGTCTCTTTCATATACACCCTGTAGTCGTCCCCGAACTTTGATATCATCTCTTTTTCTTCAATACGTGCAGTAATGTATACAGCGATAAGATTAATGACTCCAAGACACAATTGAGCCGGTTCGGGATTTTTTAACATAACCCCGGTACCTAAAAGGAATATTGAAAGGTACAATGGATGTCTTATGTAACTGTAAATACCTGATTTCACAAGCAATGATGTGTTTTCAAAATTACTGTCAGGCTTCCCTTTTCTCTTAAGTAAAAGATAGCCTGTAATAACCACATAAACTGAAAGAATCAGAAGGAACCAAGAGACTACCTGAAACGGTGAAAACGGATTAATGAACCAGACCTTAAAATTTAATAAGACAAGGATGAAAACACTCTCGAATGCGAAGAATCTGGCAATACCATGATACCTTTTGTATTTAATTGATAAATACCAGGAAAAAAGTATGATCAGAATAGTTCCGGCAATATATATTGTATATTTCATTATTAAAAAAGTTGTAGCTTACTTGGTAGTAAGTTTCTCATTTGTCTTCTTAAACCAGTTATATACTTCAATCTGAGATTGGTTTATGATATTCTTGCCGGCCTTAACAAATGTATTTGATTGGGTTGCGTCAAATATCCTGGCTTTAACATTGTCTTCCCACTGGATATCAAATATTTTCCTTATTTCGCATTTTATGTTCTTGTCAAAGATGGGGCAGGTAACCTCGATTCTGTGATCAATGTTTCTTGTCATAAGGTCCGCCGAACTAATATATATCTGATCGTTTCCTCCGTTGCAAAAAATAAAGAATCTTGAGTGTTCAAGAAGCCTGTCAACGATTCCGATGGCTTCTATTTTTTCGCTGAGTTTTTTCACTCCTGGGATAAGAGATAACATTCCCCTTACGATCAATCTGATTTTGACGCCAGCCTGACTTGCCTCATACAGGTAGTCAATTATCTCACTGTCGGTAAGATTATTAAGTTTCATGTAGATGAAAGCTTTTTTACCGGCTTTGGCATTTTTGATTTCATTTTCAATAAGAAGAATAATCTTGTTTCTCAGGAAAAATGGTGAAAGAACAAGATGATAGAAGTTATCCTTTTTATAGTTTACACTAAAGAAGTTAAATGCTTTAAAAACCTCATTTGTGATCTTTTTATCGGTGGTTAAGAGAAGAAGGTCCGTATATACTCTTGCAGTATCTTCATTAAAATTGCCTGTACCCACAGCAGCATACCGTTGAGTAATATCATTTTTCACCCGCGTTATAAGACAGAGTTTTGAATGCACTTTTAAGCCGGGCACTCCATAAATTACTTTTACACCCTCTTCGCGAAGTTTATTACCCCAGAGAATATTCGCTTCCTCGTCAAACCTGGCTTGCAGTTCAACCACAGTTGTTACGGACTTGCCATTTCTGACTGCATTTAAAAGGGCGTTGATGACGCTTGAGTTCCTTGCAAGTCGATAGAGGGTGATCTGAATGGATGTCACATAAGGATCAATTGACGCCTCCCGTAGCAGGTCAATAAAGTGGTCAAAAGGGTGATACGGGAAAAATAACATGATGTCTTTCTTTTTTATCGCCGATAAGATGCTCCTTCCCGGCTGAATATCATGATGAGGAATTGGAATGAGCGGTTCACTAAATAATTTCTTCCGACCCGGATTCGGAAAATTCATGAAATCTTTAAAATTATGATACCTGTTACTGGGGATAGTCACATCGTCGGGTCCGAAATTCAGTTTCCTTGTTATGATTTTCAAAAGATCCGGAGGCATAGTACGATCGTAGATAAAACGAACAGGTGTACCCCTTTTACGTTGCAGTAAACTCTTGGAAAGCTTATCAATATAGCTTTCAGATATATCATCGGCTATCTCAAGCTCAGCATCTTTAGTGAGTTTAATGGTATAAGCGGAAATATCATCATAATCGAAGATGAAGAAAATCTCATTTAAGCCAAACCGGATGATATCATCGAGGAAAATAATGTACTTGCCATCATCTTTTTCAGGAAGTATAATGAATCTGGGCAATACATTAGTTGGAATCTCGAGGAGTGCATATCTTCTTCTTTGTGTTTCAGATTTTGCCAGATAGATAGCCAGGTAAATAGCATCATCAGTAAGATTAGGCAGGTTTGTATCCTTTTCAATCAGGAAAGGCATAAGTCTGGTTCTAACCTCTTTATGAAAGTATTTTCTGACAAATTCAGCTTGTTCCTGGTTCAACTGTTTCTCATTTATAATATGAGTATTATGTTTCGCCAGCTCGTGCAGGAGACCTGTATAGATCTTTTCAAATTTTGCATTATGGGCAATGACAATTTCATGAATTGTTTTAAGAGTGGTCTTTGGATTGTAACCAAGTATTTCCTTTGACCTGGAACTAAACATTGATAACCTTTTCAGAGTTGCAACCCTTACTCTGAAGTATTCATCAAGGTTATTGGAATAAATACCGAGAAACTTGAACCTTTCCAGAAGGGGTACTTCTTTGTTATCTGCTTCCTGTAAAACACGTTCATTAAAAGACAGCCAGCTTATCTCCTTTGGAATATATTTTTTATTCATAGTAATTTTTCTGGAGTTAGAAAATATTCAATCTTTCCGCTTTTGCGGACGATATCAGACCATGTCTCGATATTGAAGGTGATGGAAACTACCCCGCTTTTAGGAATAAGATCGCATCCTTCCTTACTAAGGCTATTTGCTATATGCGAAAAAGAAGGGTTATGTCCAAAAAGGGTTACAGCTTCAGCATCTTCATTGATGCCGGAAAGAATAGCAGGCAGATTCTGCAGGCTCATCTTATAATAAATACTGCTGTTCATGAAGACATTTTCAGCACTGATACCATATTCACCTGCAAAGATTAATGCTGTTTCAATAGCCCTGAAAGCAGGACTTGAAAGAATGATCCCTGGAGATTTTTCTTTTTCAACAAGTTTACGTGCCATAAGTCTTGAGATAACTTTTCCCTTCAGAGTAAGGGATCTTTCGAAATCTGAAATCTCAGAGGATTCGTCTTCGGCTTTTCCATGACGGATAAATATTATTTTTTTCATTTTCTACAATCAATTGAATAACAAATGTTAACGAGGAATTAAATTCCGAAATTTGTTCCCATCTTCTGAGCCTGGATCACAAGAGGATCTTTTGGATCGACAAGTTTTAGTTTTCCTGAAACTTCAGAAAGGGGAACGGATACAATTTCAGTATTTTTCAGAGCAACCATTTTGCCAAAGTCACGCTCTGCGATCAAATCAGCAGCTGCAGAACCATATCTTGTTGCCAGTACACGATCCATAGGAGAGGGGGTACCTCCTCTCTGGATGTATCCCAATACTGTCTCTCTTGTTTCGAGACCGGTAAGTTCATATATTCTCTTACTTAAAGACTGAGCAGCCGAACAGCTGTCCTTTACCGGATTCCTGATACCCTCCGCGACAACAACAATTGAGTACGGTTTATTTTCGCTGACACGGTGCAGAAGATATTCTGCAACCTTCTTATCATCATATTCAATCTCAGGTATCAGTATAACATCTCCTCCGCCTGCTATACCGGAATACAATGCTATCCATCCGGCATTGTGTCCCATAAGTTCAATTATCATTATCCGTTTATGGGAGTTAGCCGTTGAATGCAAACGGTCGATAGCTTCGGTCGCAATATTTACAGCTGAGTCGAATCCGAACGTCAGATCGGTGCCCCAGACATCATTATCAATTGTTTTTGGTATGCCTACAACATTCAGTCCCTCTTGTGAGAGAAGGTGAGCAGTTTTAAGGGTGCCGTTTCCGCCTATGCAAACAAGGCAATCGAGCCCCAGCTGATCATAATGCTCTTTAATTAGCACAGGTTTACTTATTTCATTCTTCCCTTTCCCGCTGCTCTTAAATGGTTTCTCCCTTGATGTTCCGAGAATTGTGCCGCCCAGAGTAAGTATGCCCGAAAGATCTTGTTCAGTAAGTTCCCTGTATTCCTTATTTATCATCCCTGTGAATCCATCGCTTATGCCAACCAGACTCATGCCGTACTTAACTATTGCAGTTTTTCCGACTCCGCGTATAGCAGCATTTATACCCGGACAATCGCCTCCGGCAGTAAGAATCCCAATCCTCTGTCCTCTGGTTATTTTACTCATTATATTTTCTTAAGATTTAGTTTAAAGCAAATTTAACTCTTTATAGCTATATTGAAGTTAATAAATTGTTACAATTATTTTGATTTTCTCATTGTGCTCTGTGTTTCTCGTATGTTTGTTAGTATTATATTAATTGCTTAATTTTATGAGGTAAGTTAATAGTATCAATAATTTCGATGGAACTGGATTATGTGAAATTGAAACAGATCAAACCTGCACTTGCCGGATATATCAGAGAATCACAAACTTTGCTGAAGAAATCTGGTGTAACTGACGAGAAAACAGTCCATGATGTTCGTGTTCTGATGAAGAAATCCAGAGCAGTTTTGAAACTTGCAGCTCCTCAGCTGGATAAGGCTTACCACGAGAGGGATATCGCCGCTTTAAGGGAAGCAGGCAGAATAATGTGCCCGTGGCGGGAAACTTCTGTGCAACGAAAAACTATTAAAGAGTTCAGGAAAAAATATCCGGATATCTTTTCCCAACTGCACGAAAATGCTATCCTCACCATTTTGCTTGAGAAACATGAACCTATAACGGAACCCGGAGAGGAGCTAAAAGCAGCACTGGAACAAATTGATTCTCTTTTAAATAAAACAGGTTACCGGATACGATTTCAATCTATGAAAATGATAGATCCTCAGCTTCTTATAAAAGGGCTCGAGATTTCATATACAATGGTTATGGATATTTACCTGTCCTGCAGAAATAATCCGAAACCGGCAATGTTGCATGAATTAAGAAAAAAAGCCAAGGATTTTCTCTATCAGCTTTACTTTTTCAGACCTTTAAATCCATCAGTGGTAAAAGCTCTTGAAAAAAAGCTTGATAGTATGACTCAGAATCTGGGAAAGTTTAATGACCTTGCTCAGATTATTAAAGCTTTAGAGTACAAATATTCAGAGGGCACAAACCTGCCTGCCATGGATGAGTTAATAATAAAGTTCCGTGAAGCTCAGGACCATTATCTTGCTAAAGTCTGGCCCACTGCTTTTCAGATTTTCTGTCCGGGCCAGAAGCTCGTAAACATTTTGGGATTCAAGTTGCTCGTAATTTAAAATCATCCTTTTCGGCTTATTTCGAGTAACGCATTGTGTTTAATTATTCTGATATCTTTTTCCTGCAGTTTAATCAATCCGTCTTTTTCAAATGTTTTAAGCAGCTTTACTGCACTTTCAGTTGAAATTCTTGCAAAATCAGCTAGATCTTTCCTTGAAAGAAGTTGAAATATTTCTGCTTTCTCGTTTTTTAAACTATCTATATATAATAATGAATCTGCCATCCGGCCATTCATCTGCTTATACATAAGGTTACGGACTGTATTGATCAGGTTTGTGTTTTGCTCGAAGTACTTTTTAATAATGTTGAATCCGAACATACCGTTTTGCTTGCTCTCACAAGTCTTCTGAGTTTTTGCCCACTCTACCTGCCCTTTGGTCTGAACACCAGGAATAAGGAATAGACAAAAAAGCCTGTTTTGAAGGGACCAGGAACCTTTCTGTTAAATATCAAATGTGCTGAGTTGAATTTATTTTGTCCTTTTAATACAGTTTTTTTAATCAAGTTTATTTAAAAATATTGGTGCTGAAAACCAGGAATGCCGGAATCATTTCAAAATTTGTGTATAATTGACTATTTGAATAAAGATTTATAAATAACTGTCGCGGTACCAAGTTCTTTGGCATTTTTAAGCTTATCTAAATCTGTTCTGAGAAGTACTAATATAATAATTACTTCTGATTAACCTTCTTCCACCCACAACTTTTAGCGAATTCAGGAACGAGACGATTAATGGCCCGCGCATATCCATGGAGACAGCTCTAAACGCAGAATTAAGTAAAAGGCAGTTTAAGGTCGTTGTGCTATAAGCAGAAAAACATCAAATTCTTTTGTTACAGCATCTGAGATTTTTTTATTAATAACAAAACATTTATGATGGGTTATATTTTTGAAGCCTGACTTTAAGAGCATAGATGACAAATCTGACGGATCAAAACCTTTATGACCTGTAAATCCTTCACCATGAAACGAACCGTCTTCAGTATACAGGTCTGCAATTGCCAGAAAACCTCCGGGATTGAGGAGATTATAAAATTTCGTGATAATATCTTTAATATCAGTAATATGATGAAGAACCATCTGGTTAAAGATAAGATCGAACTTTGCATCTTTAAAGTCGTTCTGTTCAAGATTGAAGTTTAGTGTTTTGAGATTCTTAACCTTCAATGTCTTTATTTTGTTATTCATTACCTTAACCATTTCCGATGAGTTATCCATTAAAGTGATTTCTTTTAACGAATCTTTCAGGATAAAACTGGTTACTCCGGTGCCCGCACCGAATTCAAGAGCAGTCATCTGCTTTTGTAGCGGGACAAGTTTTTTAATCTCATTTGCAATAGCCTCAGCACGCTCCCAGATTATTGGGTTCTGGTCCCATTCGGCTGCTTTTAAATCAAATTCGTTCATCAAGCTTTAATGATTAATTGAAATTTAAAATTGTTTTTCAGGAATTTTTTCGATTCCCGAATGTCAGCGTTTCATTGAACTATTAATTTTTCTTAGACTCAATACCGAATTTAAATCCAGCCTTAACCCGGTCAATTAATTCCGGTATGATATCGGTATATTCACCAACAATTCCAAAGTCTGCATAATGGAAAATGTGAGCTTTTGGATTGTGGTCTATAGCAATAATTTTTTCAGATTCTTTCATACCGGCCAAGTGCTGAATTGCACCTGATACACCAACGGCAACATATACTTTAGGACGAATTGTTTTACCCGTCTGACCGATTTGTCTTGCATATTCAACAATCCCTTCGTCAACTACCGGGCGGCTGCTGGCCCATTCAGCATTTACACCCTGATTTTTTAATGCTTCAGCCAGAGCTTTTATCAGAGCTAAATTATCGATTGTGGCACCTCTGCCGCCCGAAATTATTATGTCAGCATCGAAAAGATTTTGTAATCCGCCTTCACCTCTTACTGTTTTAAGAATTTCAACAACAAAATCTTTATCGTTTAAAACAGGATTGAAAGCTGAAATAATACCTTGTCTTCCCTCAACACGGTTAGGAACTTCAAATGTGCCGGCCCTGGCTGTTGAGATCTGCGGACAAACAAATCCAAGAATAGTGGCAAGTTTACTTTCACCATAGGTCGGTCGCCGTGATTCAAGAATGGGTTTATAAATCACTTTTTCTTTTTTATCTATGTACTCTCCGATTTCAAGTCCGGTACAGTCTGCTGTTACTCCGCTATCGGTTTTCATGCCAATTCTCGGAGCTAATTCCCGTCCTGATGTGGTTGCAGCAAAAAGAGCAATTTCCGGTTTTCTTTCCATAATGACCTGTGCGAAAATTGATGAAAACGGGAGAACAAGATATTCTTCAAGATTGTCATTTTCAACTATAATAACCTCATCTGAACCATGTTCAATCAAAGTCTGAGCCAATGGTTTAACATTTTTACCTATTATTAATGTCATCACTTTCGTGTCGTTACCTAACTGCTTTGCAAGGTTTCTGGCCGGAGTCAACAGTTCTAGTGAAGGTCTGGAGATTTTCCCGTTAGTTACCTCAGCCCAGGTAATAATTCCTCTTGCCCCGTTTCTGAAGTCTTTTTCGGGAAAATCAGGACGTTCAATTTCCTTTTTAACTACTTTCTCCTTCTTTTCTAAAACATTCCCTCCTTTTTTAAAGTTGGCTATTAAACTATCAACTAATGAAGCTTCATTGTGACCTTCCGACATTGTTATTGGCGGACGGTCGCTTACAATATTAACTACTTTTACTACAATAGTCGGGGAACCATTAATGCCAATTTTTTCGGTTCCCAAACCAATATCGTCAATTCCAAAAGTTGTAATTTCCAGGGTGCGGGCTTTTATTGCTCCGATTAACGAAGGCTTACGGGGAGGAATTCCGGTTGGAGTCAGTGATATAACACAAGGGATGGGTAATTTCAGCATTTGATATCCCCCTTCTATAATCCTTTTTGCAATTACATTACCGTCTCCATCAGCTTTGACGCTCTCTACAAAAGTGGCTTGAGGAATTCCGATATTTTCGGCTACCTGTGATGGAACATGTGCAGTATCGCCATCGCTTGTTTGCCGGCCGGCTAAAATTATAAAAGGATCTTTAGATTCTTTTGTAAAGCCTAAGTGTTTAAGCATGGTAGAAATTGCCAGCCCGGTAGCATAGGTATCGCTTCCGGCAAGTTTGCGGTCGGATAACAGGTAAGCTTTGTCATAGCCCATTGAAATAGCTGTTCTAAGAGAGGTCTCAAAAGATTTTGGACCCATAGAGCAAACGATTAATCTTGCGTCAGGATGCTGTTTCCTGAGTTGTAACCCGGCTTCCAACCCAAACTGACAATCAATATTGATTATTGATTTTGCTTTTGTCCGGTCCATTAGTCCATCTTCACCCATTCTCATTTCGCTTGGGAGCGGGACTTGTTTTATTAAACTTATTATTGTCAGGGCCATTATAGCAGTATCTTTTTAATGTTACATATTTTGAAAATCCGGACCATTACCGCCATTTGGTACTACCCAGGTAATTCCTTCTCCGGGAGATTTTATGTCGCATGTTTTGCAATGCATACAATTTTCAGCATGAATTCTAAGCTCTTTCTTACCGTCTTTGTTCGTATGGAGCTCATATACTTCAGATGAACAACAAAATTGTTCAGGCGCACCATATTGTTCTATGTTAACAGCATTGAAATTCTCCAAGTTGTTAATATGAAGATGCACAACCTGCTGTTCATCGTGGTAAACTCCTGAATAGTAAACATCGGTTGCTTTATCGAATGTCAATACTTTATCGAACACCAGTTTACCTTTAAACCTCTCTTTAAAAGGTTTCTTTTTAAATTCGCTCAGTTTTAGTGTAGTCTGATTGTCGGCATGAGATCTAAGTCGGCCAAAGAAACCTGCTCCACCGGTTATAAGTTGAGTTCCAAAATGTAATCCTCCTACAATCAGCCCTTTTGCAAATCCTTGTCTGAAATTACGGACAGCATACATTTCTTTGTGAATATCACTGTTATTTAGCAATAGTTCGTATTGCTGAAGGCTTTTTTCCGATGTATCGTTTTTTGACAATGCATCGGCAGAGGCTTGCGCAGCTAACATTCCTGACCTGATTGCCAGATGTATGCCTTTCAATGCTGGCATTGTAACCAACCCAGCGCTGTCGCCAACAATCAATGCATTATCGATATATAATTTGGGTATGGCATAATGTCCTCCTTCAGGAAGTGTCTTGGCGCCATATTCCACCAATTTGCCGTCTTTTAAAATCTTAAAAACAAAAGGATTGGTTTTCCAGATCTGGAATGCATCGTGAACATCGAAAGACGGATCTTTATAATCGAGTCCAACAACAAGACCAACTGCTACTTTATTATCTTTTAATCCATAAATAAAGCCTCCGCCAAATTCATCAAAATTGAGCGGATAGCCTATTGTGTGGTAAATCTGACCGGCCTCAATATTGCCAGGAGGAACTGACCATAATTCCTTGACACCTAAAGAGTAAACCTGCTCATTTCTGTCCTTGTTGAGGTTAAACCTTTTAATAAGCATTTTGGTTAAACTGCCCCGGGTTCCTTCGGCAAAAATGGTGATTTTAGCTTCAATGCGGGTACCGGCCTGAAAATTTTCCAACTGATGTCCCTGATGATCCAGACCTGTTTCTTTGGTTTTAGCGCCGGTTACTTTTCCATCTTTGTACAAAATCTCATCAACGGCAAAACCTGTATATATTTCTACACCTTTTTCCTGGGCTTTTATAGCTAAGTACTTACATATCTGACCTAATGATGCGACATAGTTGCTTTTATTACTCATGTATGGCAGATGAAAGGGCACGGGTATGGCTCTTTTTTCTGTGAGCCACATCATATTGTCTTTAGTTACTTTCGCATTGAAGGGAATCTCTGAGAATTCCCCGTCGGGCAATAATTCTTTAAAAACAGATGGTTTTATCACAGCGCCTGATAATATATGACTACCGATAGAACTACCTTTTTCTATCAGTAATATTCTTTTGGTTTGGCCTCTTTGTTTTAATATATCAGCCAGATGAATTGAAACGGCTAAGCCGGATGGACCACCTCCGATTATTAACACATCCGTTGATACAGTATCAATATCACTCATTCTATGACCTCCTGGTTTAATATTCTTATTCTAAATTGTTGACTGCACATTATTGGTTCTTAAACACTTTTTCTGATCTAAATGTTTTGAGGTCACAAAATTATTATTATTTAATAAGATTCATGCATGTCACAGTTTTATATTTCAGAATGACAACACTTTCGGGTGGGCCAAAACATTATGGTATCCAGACAGGATTCAGATCAATTTAAAAGTTGTCCTGAATCATCTTGTAAGTTGTTGCACAGAACTCTCAATTCCTCTATTTATGAGTTCTTAGACTTTATTTTTGTATCGTAAATTTAAATATTAAAAGCCATGTTGTATACGAATTTAAAACACCTCGAATTTGGGGTATTGCCCTGGAACTTTGGCTATTTCGCTTGGTGAAGGTTCATTTGATGCGCTTATTGGAATAGCAGGTGATCTGGTTGGTGGTTTTGTTTATACTATAAGTATTACCCTATTCAAAATATACTAGGTCCCGATCTTGGAAGCTTTTCTTTATACACTCTTATTGGTCAGCATCATTTTGTTTTCTATATGCTTGATATTATTATTAGTGTGGCATTTGTGTGGATAGCTTTCAGATTGAATAAAATAGAAAAATCACGGGATTTTAAGTGGTTATATTCAGGTATAGGTTTAGCCATTTTAAATGCAGTAGTGTTTCTGTCAGTTATTACAAACCGTATAATTGGAGCTTCAACTGCATATCCATTTGTAGCTGATTTAATTACAGGAACAACGCATAACAGCTATTTTTCCAAAATTCAGGAACCCGGAAAATGGGAATTGGTGTTTCTAACAGGCGCATTTATATCAGGCATAGTAATTTCGGTATTCAGGAAAGAATTTAAAATCATTATTATTCATAGCAATTGGAAAAAGTATAAAGGGAATTCAGTGGCAAAACGGCTCATCTGGTCTTTTATAGGCGGATTAATCCTGATCTTTGGAGCCAGAATGGCGGGTGGCTGTACAAGTGGACATATTCTCTCAGGCGGAATACAGCTTTCTCTTAGCAGGCTTGTATTTGCTGTATTTGTTTTTGCAGGATTGCTTATAACAGGAAAATATTTTTATAAGTCACAAGCTAAAGTTTCTTAGTTTGATTAAATATAGTTTCTGATCATATTTAGCCATAATCGCATCTAATATTGAATTGACAGACTTTTTAACAAACGTCTCAATTGTTGACCTTTACCTTTATCCAATCGTTAACAGTAAAACTGCAAATAGCAAAATACAATAAACTACTAAAAGTTACCATGATTGGTAACGTGGTAAAACCCGGGAAACCCAGCGATATAATAATGCAGACCAGTATTACATCTGTTATTATTGCCAGTAATAAATTTTTACCGATAGGTTGTTTGTAAAATCGGGTAGGAGTGCGGACAACAAATATGTTGAAAATACCGGCAAAAAACAGGGTTGCAAATCCAAATGAATGCAAATGATTAATATCTGAGAGCTCAAAATATTTCTTGCCGATAAATAACCATGCCAATGCCTCTGCAGTAAGTAACAATCCTAAAAGAAAACCCTGTTTTACCAAGGGTTTTATATTCCAGCTTTCAGGTTTTTTTGACCAGGTTACGATGTCGGTAGATAAGGTCAATGTTACGAAGTCAATAATAAATAGTAGAAGTACCATATCAAAAGCACCTACTACAAACTTTCCGGTAATAATATAAGCTACACATACAAATACCACAGTAAATAATGTTTTTGAAATTTTACTGATTACCCAATTGGTGATTCGATGATGTATTGTGCGACCAACGGTTATCAGATAAATAATGCTCTCCAATCCTTCATGCAGTAAAACTACACTGGCGGCCTGTTTGGCAGCATCAGTAGCTGATTTTACGGCAATGCCTACTTCTGCCTGTTTTAAAGCCGGGGCATCGTTTACACCATCACCAGTCATACCTGTAATTTCTTTATGCTGCTGTAAGATTTTTACGATATTGAATTTATCTTCAGGCAGCACTTCAGCAAATCCATTGTGCGAAATGATTATGGAATGACTATCGCTGCCTGTTATATGTTGCCGTAACAATCCGGCAGAAACAATATCATCTCCTACGCCTACCTGAGCAGCAATCTCTTTAGCTATCGGCAATGCATCGCCGGTGAGCATTTTTACTGTAACACCTAATTCCTTTATTCCTGCAATCATCTTCGAAGAATCATTCAGCGGAGGGTCAACCAAAGCCACAATACCTACCAATGATGTTGTATTTTCTCTCTGAATAGCAACGGCTATTGTTTTAAATCCTTTTGCTGCCCAGGTCCCGACAGTCATATCAAGTTTTGATTGTTGCAGGTTGCATAAAACTTTGATAGTATTATATGCACCCTTCATTACTTTAAACTGTTTACCATCTTTTTGTACCATCGCTTCTGTTCTTTTGATATCGGCAGAAAAGGGAGTAAAGGAAGTTTGTTGATAACCTGAAGTATCTATTTTGTCATTCGTTGCTTTTTGTAGAAAGGCCATATCAATCGGATCGTTATTAGCAGCTACCGAAGCCAGTATGCCATATCTTAAAATATCGTCTTTATTAAAGTTTTCTGCAGCCTCAGTATCCTGTACTGATAATTTATTTTGTGTAATAGTTCCTGTTTTGTCAATGCACAGTATAGTTAGTGTTGCAGCATCTTCGGTAGCACTTAAGCGGCTTACCAGAACTCCTTTGGCAACTAATTGCTGAGATCCTTTTGCCATACTTACCGTAAACATAGCCGGCATAGCCACCGGAACTGCTGTAACCAGTAAAATCAGTACTAATGGCAGCATTGATAAAAAGGTTTCTCCCCTTACTAATGAAACAATAAATGTAATGCCAACAAATACCAGAACAATTAAAAATAAGATCTTCACAACACTGGACACAACTTCTTCCATGTGCAATCGTGGCTTAGCCATCTGAACCAACTGGATTGTTTTGCCAAAAAAAGTATTAATGCCGGTTGCAGTTACTACTGCATTACATTCCCCGTTTTTAATTATAGAACCCGAATACAACATATTACCTTCCTTTTTGCTGACAAGCATTGACTCTCCGGTAAGGGCTGATTGATCAGCCCCGGCGATCCCGTCAATAATTTTAGCATCCGCAGCAATAAAATCCCCGGTACGGATACGTATAATATCACCGGGAACTAATTGGTCTCCATTCACCTGCTTCCATTTTTTGTTTCGTAACACGCGTACAAGCACTTGTAAACTTTGCTTTAATGCCTGCACTGTCCTGGCAGCCTTACTTTCCTGCATAAAACCTATAATGGCATTGAACAACATTAACCCGCCAATCAAATAAACATCCACATATTTTTGAAGTAAAAAAGAAATAATAATGGTAAATTCCAGCATTATAGCTGTAAGTCCCCAAAAGTGTTTCAGAAATAGCAGAACCATTACTTGCTTTTTCTCCACAACTTCATTAAGCCCATAACTTATTTGCCTTTTTTTTACTTCTTCATCGGAAAGACCATCTGTAACCAGCACTTTAAATTCGGATAATACATCCGTTATCGTTTTTGTTTCGTATGAATTGGTTTTATTGGGCATGCTTGCTTTCGTTTAATTTCACTTATTTTCAATGAATTAAGAAACCCTTGTGGTTGATTAGTGCTGATGTTCAGTCTTTTTTAATAAAATACTAACTGCTAATCCTTTATAAAACAAATTTAGAAGGATAAATGATTGATTATCATAGAAATTTATTCAGGCAAATAAACGATGAATTATCAGGTTAATAAAAACCATTTGGAAATATCTGCACTATTTTTTTCAGGAAATTTATCTTGATGGAATTCATTCGTATGGTAGTCATACCGATAATCCTTCACCCATATTTGCGCCATCTCTATAGTCTGCCTGATAGCATCAAGAATATAGTGTAACTCATCATTTGTCATTGTCGGATGAAGAGATAATCTTATCCATCCGGGCTTCATCGATAAGTCTCCCGCATCAATTTTATCTGTGATCTCTTTTGACATTTTAATATCAACATTTAAAAGGAAATGGCCATAAGTGCCGGCACAGGAACATCCACCTCTTACCTGAATTCCAAAATGGTCGTTAAGAAGACTGGTAAAAAGGTTATGATGTATTTTATCAACGTAAAAAGAAAAAACACCTAATCTGTACCTTATATCCGGAGCAAGAATGTGTAGATTTTTTATTTTCAATAATTCCCTGAAAGTTAATTCGATAAGCTCACTTTCTCTCATATACATCTTTCTTGTATCCATGTTTTCCTTAAGAGTCACTGCAAGAGCAGCTTTAATTCCCTGAAGGAATCCGGGGGTTCCTCCATCTTCTTTTACCTCAATATCTGTTATATAGCTATAACCACCCCACCTGTTTGTCCATTTTACAGTTCCTCCGCCCGGACTGTCAGGAATATTGTTTTTGTACAGTTCTTTGTTGAAAATCAGAACTCCGGCGCTGCCGGGTCCGCCGAGAAACTTGTGAGGGGAAAAAAATATTGCGTCAAGCTGATTGAGCTTATCATTAGGGTGCATATCAATGTCAACATATGGAGCTGATGCTGCAAAATCCACAAAACAGTATCCGTTATGCTCATGCATTATCTTTGCCAGCTCATAAAACGGGGGGAAATATCCTGTTACATTAGAGCATGCTGAAAAAGAACCGATCAGTAAAGGACGATCTTTGTATTTTACTATCTCCTTACGCAAAGCGTCAGGATTTACTGTCAGATCGGAAGATGGTTCTAAAACAACTACATCAGCGAGAGTTTCAAACCATGAAGTATGGTTGGAGTGATGCTCGGTATGAGTTAAGAAAACAACCGGACGATTTTCATTTGGAATGTCCTTACAATTGGCATAATTTCCATGTGAATAAGAACAGTAATTAATAGCCTGTTCCGGAACCTTTAATCCAAGAAGTCTTTGGAGCTTGGCAATTGCGGACGTCATTCCTGTACCTGTAAATATCAGAATGTCATTATCATTGGCATTCACATGACGTTTCACTATTTTCTGTGCGAGATGATAGGCATCGGTCATCGCCTTACCTGTCGATGTTGATTCTGAATGTGTGTTCCCTACCAAAGGACCAATGTCTTCAGTAATCCTTTTTTCTATAGGTCCGTAAAGTCTTCCGCTGGCTATCCAGTCTGCATAAATCAGTTTCCTCGATCCGTAAGGTGTTTTAATTTCTGCGTCAATACCGATGATATTTTTTCTATACTGGTCAAAATATATTTCAAGATCTGTCATTTATTGGACTAGGATAATAATTGTTTTTTAACGCTTCAAAATTAAGTTTAACTATTCAGATGTCAAAACTGAAACATAATTATAAGTTGGAGTGCCTGGAATGCCTAAAGTGTTCAGAGAACTTAGAGTTACCATAAGTATACTATACTTCAGTTTTGTCAACTTTAAACACTCCATTATTGGCACACTCCAAACTTTTTCTTAACTCCAGGTACTCCAAAATCCTGGCACTCCAGGCACTTCAGTCATTACAAATTGTCTACGCGTATGTAATTTATACGGATTCTAAATAAATAGCATTTGTCAGATTGTTAATTTGTTAACAGTAGATAATATTCCAGAGTTTAAGCTATATATATAATTATGTAAATATATGAATAAAAGCTAGATTTATTTTTCCTAGTTTTGGAATATTATTATACTTAATCGATGACTAGCAGGAGAGATTTTATAAGAATTTCGGTAATGGGAGCCGGTGCTCTGGCATTAACCAGAGGAACATTTGGTACGGCTAAATTACTTTCCTCCCCTGATGAAGTAAAAAAACTCAAAGTAGATCTTAAGAGAACACCTACTTACTGTGAGGTATGTTTCTGGAAATGTGCCGGATGGGTTTACAAAACATCTGAGGGTAAAATCTGGAAAATCATAGGCAATGATGAAGATCAGCATTCTAACGGTCGCTTCTGCCCTCGTGGTACCGGAGGTGTTGGAATGTATTATGATGAAGACAGGCTGAAGACACCATTGATCAGGGTTGAAGAACGCGGCAAACAGGTCTTTCGTGAGGTTTCATGGGATGAGGCTCTGAATTATGTTGCAGCCAAAATGAAGGACATATCTTCAAAACATGGCGCAGAAAGTATGGCTTTATTCACACATGGTTCAGGCAGTACCTATTTTACAAATTTATTGAAAGCGTTTGGTTCTTCCAATATAGCTGAACCATCATATGCACAATGCCGCGGACCGAGAGATGAAGCCTTTCTTGCAACATTCGGAGAGGAAGTCTACTCACCTGAAACAACTGATATTCGAGATACAAAATGTCTTGTACTGATAGGATCACATATTGGAGAAAACATGCATAACGGGCAGATTCAGGAAATGTCGGATGCAATTGATAAAGGTGTGACAATAATTACAGTGGACCCAAGATTTTCAACTGCTGCCGGGAAATCCAAATATTGGCTCCCTATTAAACCTTCTACCGATATTGCATTACTCCTGGCCTGGATACATGAAATAATCTATAACGATTATTATGATAAAAATTATGTCGAAAAATATTGCAACGGGTTTGATAAACTGAAAGAACATGTCTTGGATTTTACTCCTGAATGGGCTTACGGGATAACAACAATATTGCCTGATAAGATACGAAAAACCGCAAAAGAGATGGCGAATGCAAGTCCTGCTGTTCTGATCCACCCAGGGCGACATGTGACATGGTATGGCGATGATACCCAGAGGGTTCGGGCGATTGCTATTTTAAATGCACTCCTGGGTTCATGGGGCAGACGGGGAGGGTTTTACAGACCTGCAAGTTATGTAGTTCCTTCAGCAAAAACACCAAAGTACCCTGAACCCAAAAAAGCCTGGACAGATGCTTTCCCCGGAAAATATCCCATTGCAAGTTCTCCGGTCTCAAATGCACTTATAGATGCTTCAATCCCTGAAAACAAACCGGCATATTTAATTAAAGGCTGGATTGTTAATGCAACAAATCTGATATCATCAATACCTGATCAGGCTAATACTCTGAAGGCAATTCAGAATCTTGATCTGTTAGTTGCAGTCGACACAATGCCGATGGAGATCACAGGATGGGCTGATGTTGTTTTACCCGAGTGTACATATCTTGAACGATATGATATGCTTAGAATCAGCCCTCACCGTAAACCTGCCATAGCATTGAGGATGCCGGCAGCAGAGCCAAAAAGCAATACCAGATCAGGTTACAATATTGCCAGAGGATTAGCTGTTAAACTTGGTCTCGAAAACTATTTTCCATTTGAAAAGCAGGAGGAATTGCTGGACTGGCAACTTAAACAATCCGGTTCTTCGCTTGAAGAGATGCAACGTATCGGGGTAAAAACAAAAGAAAGAGAGGCAGACGATTTGTATTTCGCTGAAAATGAAAATGTTGCATTTTCAACTGATTCAGGCAAAATAGAATTATACTCTAAATATATTGAGCAGGCAGGTTTTGATCCCCTTCCTAAATATACTGTTCATGAAGAGCCTTCTGAAGGTTATTACCGCCTTATCTATGGACGGACACCACAACATACATTTGGCAGAACTTCCAATAATCCGAATCTTACTGACCTTATGCATGAGAACACGGCCTGGGTAAATCCCAAGGTATCGAAAGCGTGGGGTCTGGTAACGGGACAGTATATATGGCTTAAAAACCAGGATGGTGTGATTTCCAACTTTAAGATCAAAGTCCGAGTAACCGAACGTATCCGATGGGATTCAGTGTACATGGTACATGGTTTTGGTCATGGTCAGAAGCAGATGAAGAGATGTTTCGGACAAGGTGCGAGTGATACACAGTTGATAACAAAAGTCCTAACCGATCCGTTGATGGGAGGAACCGGAATGAGATCCAATTTTGTAACATTTGTTACTGAAAAGTCAGAGAAGGAGGTTGCATCATGAGGTATGCAATGGCAGTTGATACAAGGAAATGTGTAGGTTGCAGCGATTGTGTCGTGGCCTGCCAGACTGAGAATAATGTGCCGCATGGTTTTTGCCGTGAATGGGTCGTTGAAACGATGAATGGAACTTATCCGCAGCTTGAGATTGAGATCAGATCGGAGAGATGCAATCATTGTATAAATGCACCTTGTGTTCGTTGCTGCCCTACCGGGGCCAGTCATTTTGCTGATGGAGGAATTGTGCTTGTTGAACATAACAAATGTATAGGTTGTGGGGCATGCATTGCTTCATGTCCGTACGATGCCCGGTACCCTCACCCGGAAGGTTATGTAGATAAATGCACGTTTTGCATTCACAGGATAAAAATCGGTCTTGCTCCTGCCTGCGCAGCTGTTTGTCCTACCAAATGCATCTATTTTGGAGATTTGGATGACCTGAACAGCGATGTCTCTGTGGTTTTGAAAAAGCGTAAATCAAAAACACTTATTCCTGAAGCAGGAACTAAACCACAACTTTATTTTTTGATTTAATCAAGTAATGACCATTTAATATGGAAGAAGAAATATTAGTAAGTGGCAGGATGAATCAACTCATTGATCCGCAACTTAATATCTGGCACTGGCAGATTCCGCTTTATCTCTTTCTCGGGGGAATGGCAGCCGGAATTCTTTGTATTGCTGCACTTTATTTTATAAGAGGCAGGGAAAATGACTACAGTACAGCCGTCCGTATTACACCTTTTCTTGCTCCTTTTCTGCTGATTATTGGATTATTAACACTATTCATTGACCTAAGACATAAACTGTTTTTCTGGCAGCTATATACAAACATACGATTGCAGTCACCAATGTCATGGGGAGCCTGGACACTGATGGTTATCACCCCTGTTTCATTTATCTGGTGCGCCCTTCATATAAGAGATATTTTCCCGCGATGGGATTGGAAATTCAAATGGATATGTGACATTGAGACTTTCTTTAACAAATACAAGAAAGCCCTTGCATGGATCATGCTTATTTATGGGATTATCCTCGGAATCTATACAGGGATCTTATTGTCAGCCTTTAATGCCCGCCCTCTCTGGAATACATCAATTCTGGGACCATTGTTTCTGTCATCGGGACTTTCAGCCGGTGCAGCAGCAACATTAATTTTATCAAAGAATAAATCAGAACGCAGGCAATTTGCCAGAATAGACCTTGTATTAATAGGGATTGAACTGTTTCTTATTATACATATGTTCATGGGTTTTCTGGCCAGCACACAGGTTCAGATCGAAGCTGCAAAACTGTTTCTTGGAGGACCATATACTATGTCATTCTGGATATTTGTTGTGATAATGGGAATGCTTATTCCTGCTCTGCTTGAATTTATGGAGTTGGGAAAGTTCCATATTCCGGCAATTGTTCCAGCAGTACTTGTGATTTTTGGAAGCCTGATGCTGCGTTTTATTATTGCATATGCCGGACAGATAAGCAGGTGGCTGTATTAACGGTAACCGGTTTGCGGTATGCGGTAAGAGGAATGCAGGACCCCGTACCGTATACCGCGTGCCGGTTAGAATGAAATCAGAATTTAGATAATAATAACTGTAAATTCATGGAACAAAAAAAAACAAAGTACCTGAACCCTTACGTAGGCGGGGTGCTGTTAGGAATTGTTCTTCTGGCGGCGAATTTTATTTCCGGACGTGGACTTGGTGCCAGTGGTGCAATGAAAAGTGTTGTTGTTACTTCCATTAGTGCAGTTGCACCATCCTCCTCAGAAAAATTGGGATTCGTAAAAGAGTTCAGAGCGGATCATCCTGGGAACCCGATGAAAACATGGCTCGTTTTTGAAATGACGGGTGTACTTGTTGGCGGATTTCTTTCAGGTGCATTTGCAGGACGTCTGAAATTGAAAGTAGAACATTCGCCAAAAATAACCTCAAAAAAGCGACTTTTTCTTGCTTTGACAGGAGGAGTGTTTTTTGGTTTTGGAGCCGAACTTGGAAGAGGATGTACCAGCGGATCAGCCCTGAGCGGAATGGCAGTATTGTCTCTTGGAGGGTTCATTACAATGATGGCAATTTTTGGAACTGCCTATGCTCTTGCTTATTTTTTCAGGAAGAACTGGATATAGGGCCAAGCGTTAAAAATTTGCTCGGTGGGCAAATTTAGCGAAGGAGCCAGACTGCAGGGTGGCGAAACGTCACAAAGGCACAATGGCATAACGGGTTTAAGACCACAGTACCTCAAGACAGCAAGACAAATAAACATTTAGACAAATAGACAAATAGACAAAAAATAATGGGACCATTATCAGTAAACGAGTTAATTTCAGCGAATACTAACCTTTTCCTGGCTTTTATAATTGGAATAGGTTTTGGCTTTGTACTTGAACAGAGTGGATTTTCATCAAGCAGAAAACTTGCAGGGGTTTTTTACGGTTATGATACTGTAGTTCTGAAAGTGTTTTTTACTGCAGCTATTACAGCTATGCTTGGTTTGCTTTTCTTCAGTCTTTTCGGTTGGATAGATCTTAACCTTATCTATGTTAACCCAACCTATCTTACATCGGCTATTGTTGGCGGAATGATCATGGGTGCGGGATTTATTATCGGGGGATACTGTCCCGGTACAAGCTTCTGTGGTGCTTCAATTGGTAAAATTGATGCATTTGTCTTCATTGGTGGATTATTTATAGGAATCCTGATTTTCGCACTGGGTTATAAAATCTGGGATGGAATGTATCTTGCCAAGTTTTTAGGTTTTCCAAAGATTAGCCAAACAATTGGACTCTCCGACGGAGTATTTGCTTTTCTGCTTATAATAGTTGCCCTTTCAATGTTCCGGGTGGCAGAATGGGCGGAGAAGAAATTCCCCAGAGAAGAATATTAAACATAAAGATAAAAGACAAAAGTAAAAAGATAAATGTAGAGAATGTTGCTGGTTTCTGTTTACTGGTTTTAATCAGAGAGCAACGGTCAACAAGCAACAAGCAACAAGTAACAAGTAACAAGTAACAAGTAACAAGACAACAAAAACTTAAAACATATATTATGAAACCACTCAGACTTTTGGCACTTTTTATAATTCCGATGGGTCTTATTATTGCCGCAGTACCGCAGAATAAAACAAAACCTTACAAACTTACAGCAGATCAGTTGCTTGGTGAAGCTAATACACGAACCCAGTATATTACACCAGAAACTGTAGCCGATATGATAATTAAAAAGGATCCTTCCTTCCAGCTTATTGATGTAAGAAATAAGGATGATTTTGAAAAATTCAGCCTTCCGGGGGCAATAAATATACCTGTTGCAGACTTGCTTTCAGATAAGTTTACGGATATACTTAATCAGGATGTTAAAATGAACATCTTCTATTCAAATGGTACTATCACAGCCAATGAGGCATGGATGGTGACAAGGCAACTTGGTTATAAAAATAATTTAGTATTGGAAGGCGGATTGAATTATTGGTTTGATGTAATTCTTAATCCCCAGAAACCTGCATCTACAAGTCCTGATGAGGAGTTTGCAAAATATGATTTTCGCTTAAGTGCCGGGAAAGCCCTTGGTGGTGGTATGGCAGTACAATCAAATCAAAACCAGAGTACTGAATCAGCAAAACCAGCATTGCAATCTGCTCCGAAAAAGAAGAAGGCCGCCGGGGGTTGCTAGTAATTGCATCGAGCTGCATTACTTT
>OCZT010001839.1_pt1 | contig 22022 bp, 13 predicted proteins | sample 1539031 | NCBI WGS metagenome assembly OCZT01 (sample SAMEA3539308, study PRJEB22396) | soil metagenome | biome: tundra; feature: field; material: soil | place: USA | collected 2010-05 | depth 0.15 m | reverse complement strand
CGGACCAGGTATCCCGGTTCTCGTGCATGATGTTTCCGGACGTGCGCGGGGTCTTCGACTGCGCAGGGTCGCGCGGGGGACTTAGTGTTGGCGCCGCCGCTCGTGTGGTCTTCGCCGTTCGTTACCGGATCGACACCCTGGAGTTTTTCTTTCACAGCTCAATACCCGGCCTGTCCATGCCCCTGTCTACGATTCGCCTTCAGCCTCTCGACTGAAGGTGCAAGACTCGGGGTCGGGATGGGTCACTACTCCTGTAAGACTCTTTCATTCTCGACATCATGCCGGTTTATCCCGGCGCACAACGAATCCACGCCCGCGAACGAATATCGGTGATGTCATCGAAGAGCGGCGCGGCGGCCGTGACCAGGATCTCGCTCAGCGGGCGCCACGATTCCAGCTTCCCGTCCTTCCAAACCTGCTTTTAGGCGCCTACGCGATAAGCCCCGTCGGTCGCAATCTACCTGAGTTTCGCTTAATCGAGTGACGGCTTCCTCCACCCAAGAACCGCTCCCTTACGGTCGCGGCTCCGCATAAGGCACACGGCCGCACACCGAGCCGCGACCGTCAGGGAGCGGACTTTGTCACTGTATTGTGCGAGCCTCATTAATCTCGTAACGGACCACGTCGTCGGGCAGCGTGAAAAACCGCGCGCGGCGCACGCGGCCGAGCGAGCGGATCCATTCCGCCACCGCCGGCTCGAATGCTTCTCCGTCTCCAAATTCGGCTTCCGAGAAGCCTTCCGCGATGCGAATGTAACGCCGCGGCCGCGGCGTCCCCGGGAAGCCCACAGCCAGGGGCAACTCCTCGCCGTGCAGCATGGCCGCGAGCCGGTTCTCGATTTCCTGTGCCTGTTTCTCGAACGGAAAGTCGTCGGAGCCGGCTTCTACGTGGGCCAGAACAACACCGAAGGGATTGGGCTTGCGGAAATGCGCCGCCAGAAACTCGCGGCGCTGAATTGGAAAGACCGCCACAGACTTATGTTAAGACCGCCCGGCGAGGCGGACCCCTGGTCCGCGATACCTGGTCCGCGGCCCCCCCCGGTCGCCCCTCCGCATGTGTGCCGCGGCCGCGCGCCTTACTCAGGAATTGCGCGGCCGCGGGTTGACGCCGTTAGAACAGGAATTTCAGTGCAAATTGAATGTGCCGCTCGGTCCCCGCTAGCGTGCTGGTAATCTTGCCGAAGTTCCCGTCACCATAGCCACTGTCTGGGAAATTGAACTGAGGCGTGTTGGTGAGGTTGAAAACCTCCGTCCGGAACTGCAACCGGAAGCGCTCCGTAAACGCGAAGTCCTTGAATACGGACAAGTCGAGATTCCGGAGCGGCGGTCCGTTGTTCGTGTTGTCGCCGATTGTGCCCTGCGTGAGGGACGATGGGGCGGTGAAGTTCGCAGTATTGAACCATTGCGATGGCGTGCGGCCCCCAGCAGGCGCGGCGTTGGGGTTGGCGCCGGACACCAGGTCGGGGAAGCAGCCGGCCCACACGCCCTGGCAACCGCCGGCGCTGACCGTGTACGGCTGGCCGGTGTGCAGCGTGAGAATGCCGTTGACCTGCCAATTGCCGAACGCGAGATCCACGGCCCTACTGACGCTGGAGCCGTACGACTTGCCGCGGCCGAAGGGGAGGTCGTAGGTAATACCGGTGGTGAAGTTTTGGCGGATGTCCCACGCCGCGCTGGAATAGTCCAGGTTGTAGTTGAGGTTGCTTATGGTCTGGAAATTGTTCGAACCGCTGAGCGTGGTGCCGGTGTTGGCCATGGCATGGCCTAAGGTGTAGGAGCTGATGAACTGCAGCCCCTTCGAGAAGTGTTTCTCCAGTTTCGCGGTCAAAGCTTTATAGTTGCCGACGCCGAAGCTCGACGTTCCCGAAATACCGCCGATATCGGGATACGCCCGGAGGGAATTACAGTTGATGCTCGAATTCAGCGTCGGATAGTTGGGGCACGGGTTGTCGTCGGGCTGGAAAAGCTGGTGCGACGAGTGGTTGCCCTGGTAACCGACTTCGAGGGCCATCTGGTGCCCCAAATCCTGCTGAATCGCGAAGTTCCACTTCTGCACCATTGGGTTCCGGAAGTCGTTCGCCACTTCGCGGAACTGGAGAGAGCTAACCGGATATGTGGTGAATACGGTGGCGGGGTACCCAACGGAAATTCCGCCGGTTGCCGCTCCGTTCGCAAAGTATGGATCGGGGGAGAACTGGCCGACGCCCGAAGGCCGGTTCAGTTGCGGAGACTCGTTGAAGGGCGCCGACTCGCCGCGGTTGGGATTTCCGCCCTGCTGTTCCTCGCCGCCATAGAAGATGCCATACGCGGCGCGGATCACGGTCTTCTGTCGAATGTTGTACGCAAAGCCGAGGCGCGGGCCAAAATCGTGTTTGTCCCACGGGATGAGGTACTGGGAAACACAGCCGCGGCACACCTTGACGTTCGGGAAATCGGCCGGGAAGGTGACGCCGTTCAGCGTATACGGCGTGTTGAAATTCGGAGGCAACGGCGCGTTCTGGTTCCTCCCGCTGGGAATCTCCAGCGTCAGCGTGTCGATGTTAAAATTGGACTGGCGCGCGAACTGCTCGCCGATCGGCGACCAAAGCTCGTAGCGAAGGCCATAATTCACGGTCAGCTTGGGTGTGACCTTCCAGTCGTCCTGGACGTAGAAGTCGTAGGACTGCCGCGTCGAAGAGATGAAGTTGGTGGTCGAGATTTGCCCGTTATCGAGCGCGCCTAGCAGGAAGGAGGCAAAGGAGTCGCCCGTGTCGGAAGAGAGGAAGCCGGACTTGCCGCCGCTGTCTGCCAAGGTCGACGGGAATGCGGTTTCCGTCCGGGAGAAGTTCATTTCGCCATGCGGAAAAGGCACCTGAAAGAAGGGGAATTGGACGGGCTTTACCTCAGCGCCAAACTTGAACGAATGAGTTCCCCTGGTAATGGCTACGTTCTGGATAAAGTCCCAGACGTTGCTGTATTCCTTCGTCGGCAGCCAGTCGTTAGCGCCAATCTGGCTGTATTGCCCCATTCCGAACTGCGGAAGGCCGCCGTTCAGAGTGGTGGTGGGGTCGAGACCGCCGATACCCACTGCTTTGAATTCGTCCGTTTGGGCGTTGGCCTGAGTGCGCGCGGTCACCAGGCGACTGAACGCAATGTGCGTTTCCGAAATGAACGACGGAGACCAGATACGGGTAAAACCTATCTGTGCATTACGGCCGAGGTCCTGTTCGCTGCTGCCGTAGAAATTGCCGCCATCGAGCGCGCCCTGAAATGGCGGCACGTTGGACTTAGCGGTATTGGACCAACTGATACTGCCGAAGAGACTGTCCTTGTCGTCGATCTTGTAGTCCACGCGCCCGTCTCCCTGATCCGTTCTGAAGCTCCCCGCGGTGAGCGCATAGTAGTCGTTGGCGGGATAGTTTCCGTTGACGATCGGCTGATTTGGCGCCGGGTACAGAGCCGCAATCTTCATGGCCGCCGGGTCCATTTGAGCCGTCGGAATCGTGTTATTGGGGAAGGGAGTGCGCGTGCACGCGCCCGCGGCGTTACACGTCGTGGTGCTCGGGTCGAAGATCTCGTTCTGCAAGATCGAGTTGCCGGTAATCGGATCTTTGCCGATAGCCGGGCCCAGCAGGGCGGAAAAGTTGCCCTTGACCTCGGCCTGCGTGGGAATCGTCTCGAACTGGCCATATCCCAGGTTCTGGACCACGCCCCCGGCCGTTTCGATTTTGGTGCCCTGATAATCGCCGAACATGAACAGCTTGTTCTTGATGATCGGTCCACCGGCGGTGACGCCGAACTGGTTCTGCTTTAGCGGTGGACGCCCCACGTCGGCCAAATTGTTTTCCCAGCGGTTGGCATTCAGGTCGGTATTCTGCAGAAACTCGAACAGGGAGCCATGCAACGCATTGGTGCCCGATTTCAGAGTGACCTCCACCACGCCGCCCGCTGCCCGGCCGTACTCGGCGTTGTAGCCGTTGGTCAGGACGTGTATTTCGTCGATCGCGTCCAGCGACGGCCCGATCACGTACGACGTCTGGTTAATGAAGTCGATCACGTTGACGTTGTTATCGACTCCGTTCAGCAGGAAGTTGTTCTCGCCGGTGGAACGCACGCCGTTGGCGGAAAAGCCGCCGTTCTGCGCGTCGCGCGCGCCTGGTTCAGCCACCAGAACGCCCGGAGACAGCCGGGCAAGATAGGCAAACACCCGCTGGCCGCCCATCGGCAACTGGTTCACTTCGGACGCGTTCAGATTGGCGCCCTGAGAAGTATTCTCGGTCTGCAATAGCGGCGCAGTTGCCGAGACTTCAATCGACTCGCTGACATTGCCGACCGGTAGGGTCAGAGGGACGCCGATACGGTCGCCGGAGGTGACCTCCACGTTCTCCTGGGCAACCCGGCGAAATCCTTGCGCTTCCGCTGCCACCGTGTAAATGCCCGGCTTCAACGCCGGACGCACGTACTCGCCGGATGAGCTGGTCATCAGCGTGTACGTGAGGTTGGTAGCTACTTCCGTAATGGTGATTTTAGCGTTTGGTATGGCGGCACCCGTCGGGTCGGTGATGGCGCCCGCGATGGTGCCAAGATCTCTTTGAGCAAAAACGGCAATTACAAGGAGCAGCCCCAGAAGCACTGCTCGAATGCCCGCAACTTGGCGCATAGTTTTCCTCCCTGGTTCATAAATACAAGCAAATAGGCCCGTATAAACCGCCAAAAACTGCATGAAATGCGACAACCCCTCGCGGCTCGGGCGGCTCCGACCGGAGTCGCGCAAAGCCGACGCAAATGATAACGTTTGCAGCAATTTTACGCGAGGTCGCAACTTGGTGTCAAGGGTTTTTCGATATATTGCTCGCAAAATTTCATTTCGCCCCTTGATTGCGGGCGACAGCCGAGGTATAACCGAGCCGTGAGACCTGTTACGCTTCCTTCGCATCGGCGCCCGCTCAAGCGCACCATCCACGAGGTAGCCCGTCGCGCGCGGGTGTCCACGTCCACAGTATCCCGCACCATTAACAGCCCGTCTCTGGTCGATGCGGAAACCGCCCAGCGGGTCTGGAAGGCCATCGAGGAGTTGAAGTACTATCCCAACACGCAAGCCCGCTCCCTGGTCTCGGGGCGAAGCCGGATTGTTGGCCTGATCGTCTCCGACATCACGAATCCCTTCTTTCCCGAGTTGGTGAAGGGTTTCGAAGACGTTGCCGCGCAGCATGGCTACGACATCCTGGTGAGTTCCACCAATTACGATTCGGCGCGCATGGCCGTCTGCGTCAGGCGCATGCTGGAGCGCAAGGTCGACGGGGTTGCCATAATGACCTCGGAGATGGACGACCACCTGATCGAGCAACTGGCGCACGGAAAGGTGCCCATGGTATTCCTGGACATAGGGCCTCCCGGAGAGCACATCAGCAACATCGTCGTGGACTACGAGATGGGGATAAACGAGGCCGTAGAGCACCTGGTGGCCCTGGGCCACCGGCGCATCGGGTTCATCAGCGGTCCGCCAGGCTTGAAATCGGCCCAGGTCCGGCGGTCGGCATTTTTGCAGGCATTGGACCGTTATGGCATCCGGGAGGATGAGGCCCTGGTACAGGAGGGCAACCACAAGGTCGACGGCGGGCTGGAAGCCATGACACGCATGCTGGAGGAGACTATCGCTCCCACGGCCGTGCTGGCGTCGAACGACCTCACGGCGATTGGCATGTTGCGCGCGCTCCGCCGCGCGGGCTTGGTGGTGCCGCGCGATATTTCGGTCGTGGGATTCGACGATATCTGGCTGGCTCAATTCACGGAGCCTCCCCTGACCACCGTGCGGCTATCACGAGATGAACTCGCCGAGAAAGCCTTCCGGGCGCTGCTGGCGGACGTCGGCGCGGCGCCGGAGGGAGTCTCGAAGCCCGATTGCACGATGGAGACGCACCTTGTGATCCGGCAGACGACTTGCCAGGCCGACCCTGCGAGGACTCTTTCCGAGGTGCTAAGCTCTCACTAGGAAAAGCTTTCAGCCGTCGGCGGCCGGCATTTAGCCTGTCGCGGGACGCCGGCGCCTCCGCTGAAATATACTTTATGGCGGTTCTTCTCCTGCTCCTCCTCTGGGCCGGCCCATCTTCCTTCGAAGCGCTGTTTCGATCGGGGCTGGTCGCGCTCCAGCAGAACCAGCTTGCGGCCGCGCAGGCGCAACTGGAAGCAGCCGCCAAGCTGAAGCCGGACAGCCCTCAGGTGTGGCTGGCCCTTGCCCAGACCTACCACAAACTAGACAAAGCGGGTGCGGCAGAGTCAGCCATTGGGAAGGCCGCATCGCTGGCGGGCAACGACCCGACGGCGCTCAAAGGGCTGGCGCTCTTCTATTCGGAGACCGGCGATTACGGGAAAGCGGCGGAGTTCTCCGCCCGATTGGCGCGACTTACACCGGAGGACGCCCGCGCAGCCACGGTCGCGGCGGATCTCTACTTGAAGGCCCACAGGCCCGAGCCCGCGATCGATTTGGTGAGCCGGACACTCCAAAAGGAGGACCGCGCGGATCTGCGGGCCCTGCTGGCCACCGCTTACGAGATGGAGCAGCGGCCCAAGGAAGCCGCCGAACAGATGGAACATGCCATCCGGCTGAACCGCTTCGAAGAAGACTATTATTTCCGGGCGGCGCGCGCTTACATGATGGCCGGAAACGCGCCCGCGACCGTCCAAGTGGTGGAGGCCGGCAAGAAGATTTTCGCCCGCAGCGCGCAGTTGGAACTGATGCTAGGGATCGCTTACTACGCCTTGGAGCGATACTCGGAAGCCATCGACACATTTCTGAACGCGATCGGGATGGACCCGACAGTGGAGCAGCCCTACATCTTCATCGGGCGCACGATGGACCACGCACCCAGCCGCTTGCCCCAGATCCTGGCAGCGTTCCAGTCGCTGGCCGAGAACGCCCCAGACAATTACCGGAGCAATTATCTGTACGGCAAGGCCCTGCTGATGAGCGGCGACGACGATGACAAGGCTGTAGCGCTGCTGCGCAAATCGGTTTCGCTGAAGGCGGACGACTGGGAATCGCACTTGGAACTGGCGAAAGCGCTGGAGCAGAAAGGCGACCTGGAGGGCGCTGTACCGGAATTGCGGCGGGCCATCGAGCTAAACCCGAAAAGCTCGGCAGCACACTTCCGCCTGGGCCGGATCTACGACCGCATGGGCAAGCCCGAAGAGGCCAAGAGGGAATACGCCATCCAGACGCAGCTCATTGACGAGGAGGAGTCCGCACCGCGCCATTCGGGCCGGCTGAAACAGGGCGAAGGCATGCCGGTCAAGCCCTAGTAGCAGCGCCTCTCAGACCTTCAGCCATTCCCGTGCGCAGGCGTACACTTGCTACGGTTTCACAGGCCCGTTCCCCCGGCTCGAACCGGCCTGACTAACCACGGGTCGTGCAGCCACTGCCACCTTTGGCCGCCGCATGCGACCGCTCCTCACGCTCGCGGCATCGGTAACGGGCGAAAACAAGCGGTGCGTCGCAAACCTACGCCAGCCATTGGACCGCCGTGGCGCACAGGTCCGCGCCGGTCAGGCGCCTGCCTGGCGGCATGTACTCCGGCGGCGCCAGGATCAGCAGACGGTCCAGCTCAGGCGCGGCGAATATCGCAGCGGTGCGCGCAGGTTGGCGGCTGGCATTCAAATAAACGTATTCCGCCAGCGGACGGATGTCCATCAGGGAGCCTGCCGGGTCAGGCTGGTCCGGCGTCGGATTCGCGCGGTTCTGATCCTCAAAGAGCACCACGCTGCTGAACGGCTTCAGTTTGGGGCGGATGCCGAAACAACAGAACAGCGCCGGCGGTTGGACGCGCCTCAGCGCTTCGGCGGCTCCCCACTCGACAAACGAATTTCCGAACAGCATGGCGCCGTTGCCGCTCAGGAACAGGGTACGGACGAATTCGCGAATGCGCGGCGTTCCCAGCGGGGCCTCCGCCTTGAACTCGAGCCGCCGCAGATCGTTGTAGGTGGCATCCGCCGCGCGCAGGTCCTTGTGGATCACGTTCAAGCGCTTGAGGAACTCGCGGCGCACCGGGCCGAGCGCGTCGAATGACAGCGCCACAAGCTGCGCGGCTGCCGGCATTTGCGTGATGCGGCTGTCGCATTCGAACGCCCAGGTGCGTTCCACCGGCTCGCTCTCCGGGCGTGGCTTGCGGGCGGCCACGGCTTCCACGAGCGGCTCCCACATCGTCCCAAACGGCGCCTCCAGCGGAACCCACCGTCCCTGCTTTTCCAGGCGCGGCCAGATCGGGCCGGATGCGAGCGGTAGTCCCGCAGGCAGCACACAGACGAGCAGCCGGTTGGGCAGCGCCTGGGCGCGCCCGTTATGGACGCCTGCATCGATCTGCTCGAAGACCTTCTGCACCGCGGCGCGCCACTGCGGATAATCAGGCGAGCGCACCAGGATGCTCGTGTCGTCGATGCTCAAACGCTCGCTGGCGAGGTCCCAGGCAGGCAGGTCCATACGGGCTTCCAGTTGCTTGACCGGCTCGAAGAGCTTGTCGAATTGGGCGCCGGGCAGGCGGGCCAGCCAGTCGAGCTGGGCGCGAATGGACCGTTGCTCGGCCGGGAACAACAGATCCCAACCGCGCATCTGCTCGTTCAGCGCGGGCACGAAGGTCCGGGGCAACCGTGCAAGTAATTCCCTATCGGCCTGCATGTTACACCGCGAACTCCCGAAGGCGGGCGCCGGCGGCCTCACCGCAGTGTACGCCGAGCAAAGCGCCGAGGGAAGGCGCCAGGTCGATCTGCCGGATCTCTCGCTCGATCACCGCGGGCTCCCGGGCAGCCTTGCCCAGCACCATCATCCAGGTGAGCCGGCAGGTTTCGGTGTGGCTGCGGTGATTGAAAAACCCGTTGGTGCTGGAGCCATCCGGATCGCGCCCGAATTCGGGCATCACCACCATGGTGGTGCGGTCCCGGTACTCCGGCAGAGATTGCAGGAACTGCCACAACCGGTGGATCAGCAGGTCGTCGCGCCGGATGCCGCCCACGTGCAGCGAATACGTTCCGGAATGCGCCACCTCGACATCGGAGAAGCCGACCTGCAGGACGCTGGGAGCCACGCGGCGCAGCACCTCCGTGGCCACGAAGTAGGTCAGCTCATCGCCGCTGACCGGACTATCCGGGCCGTGAATGAAATCGGCCAGCGCGGTCAGAAAGGCCTTCTTGACTTCGGGATCCAGGATGGCGGAGGGCGACGGCACGCTCCAGCCGATGCGCTCGTAATCGTCCTGCATGACGGCGGTCAATTCTTCCAGCAGCAGGTCGCGGTCCAGGCTCTTGCGCTTGCTGTAGCCCATGACGATGCGCTCCACCGCTTCCACCAGCAGTTGTTTCGAAAGGATCACGTTGGCGCCCACGCCAATGTTGCTGGTCATGGCCTTGTTGCTGGTAACGACCCAGGTTTCGGCGGGGCTGACGCCCAACTGGTCCTGCACGTAGCGGAAAATCGTGGGATGCGCGGGCGGGTCGCGGCCCCAATCGTCCACATGCTGCCAGACGCCGGTCAGGATGCTGGAGACGGTATTGAAATGCGAAGTGACGCCCTCGTTCCAGACGTGCGTGTAGAAGAGCGACCGGGGCAGCAGATCGCCGACAATGTGCGGGATGTTCTCAAGACCGTCCGGCGAGTAACTCTCCTGCCGCCGGATGCCGCCGATAGTGACCAGAACCACTTTTTGCGGCAGGCTCGGGCCGCGCGCCGGACGGGCCGACGCCACCCGCCGGGCGACAGCGAGTGCGGCCAGCTTAAGAAGCGTTCTGCGGCCGATAGCAGACATTCAAACCCTCGATAGCCAGATTATAGCGCGGGTATTGGCTCGCCGTCGCACGACCTTATCTTGAGGATCAATACGCCATCAGCTTCACACGCAGCACGGTCCCCTGGTGCGGCAAGCCGACCCCGAAGAACGTCTCATCGCCATTCAGGCGGCGGGCCGCTTTCCACTGGCCGTTTTCGTAGGTACCTTCCTCCACGCTGACGAACTGCGCTCTCTGGCGCGGATTGGCGGCGACCGGGCGGAAGCTCACGCGCGTGTCGAAACCGGCGAGCAGAAACTCATCCGGCGCCAGTTGCGCCGCCAGCGCGCGTCCGGAGCGTTCCTTTGTTCCGGCAGCGGAACTGCCGGCGTAGCCGGACCGGACGTCTCCGAACTGGGCCAACACCTGGAACTGCTCGAAGGTCATGAGGTGGCTGGTGATATGGTCTTCCTCGACGGCCGCGCGCAGCTTGCCAGTGCCTTGCAGTTCGGCGATCAACGGCAGCAGCGGTCCGAGCAGGCGGTAGTTGTCCTGCATGGGCCTGGCTTCGTCCTTGGGCTGGCCGTTTTCGCCGTAGCGGTCGATGCCGAAGGGCGAAAACCCAAGCGCGTCGAAATCCGCCAGCGCGTAGAACATATAACGCGCGAACGGCAGCGGCGCGCCGCTTTCGGGGATCAACAGCGGATTGTCGGGCCGGCGGTACTCGTCGCAGATGCGCCGGAAGGCGACGTAATCCGAGATGTAGATGTCCGGCGCGAGCAGGTCGATTGAGGGCGCGGCTGCTTTCCAGACGTCCAGCATGTTGGAAGTGGCGCCGCCGCTCGGATACGCTTCGCCCGGACGGATAAAGTTGCTCTGCTCGCGCAGCCACACGTTCACGTAGAGCGGCAGCGGGTAGACCTTTTTGCCAGCCGCAGCCACCTCGTCGATATAGCGGGCCACGTGCCAGGCGGCGAAGGTCTCGTCGGCATCGGCGCCGAACACTTCGCTCCAGGCGCCCGGCTTCTTGTGCAGCGCCTCGACGAGCGCGGCGGGCGCGGGTCCAGCGAAGATGCGGTTGGCTTCTTCGGAGAAGTCCCGCACCGAGCCGAGCGATCCCGGCTCGTTTTCCACCTGCAGCATGATGACGGTGTGCCGGTCGCCATCGATTTCCTTCAGGTGGCCGAGCAAAGCGGAGAAGGCGCGCGCGTCGGCTTCCAGAGTCGCGCGGGAATGCGGCGAGAGGACTCGGATCTCCTGGTGGAGATGGTCCTGCATGCGCGGGTACTTGGCCGGGTTCTGCTTGATCCATGCGGGCGCATAGTCCATGACGCCGTTCTTCCACGTTCCGAACCACAGCAGGATCAAGCGCAGATCGTTATGGCGGGCGCCCTCGACCAGGCCGTCCACAACGTCGAAGCGGAACTGCCCCGGTTCGGGTTCAACGTACTCCCAATAGACCGGGATCTCCACCGTGTTGCAGTCGAGATTCTTGAGGAGCGGCCAGATTCCTTCCATGGTCCGGGGCCAGCCGCTGGAATTGTGGACCTGCGCGCCCAACTCGATGAAGGGCTTGCCGTCCACTTCGAGAGTGTGTTTGCCGCTCTGGCGGACGAGACGCGGCATCGGCGCAGCAACCAACGAAGCTGCCGAGAGGAGAAGGCCAAACATTGTACGCATCTTAATGAGGTTCTTCGATCTTCAAAATCCGGTCGCCGGCGACATTTTTCAGCGTCTCGACGGCGCCGCGCGGCCAGCGGATTTCGACCGTCCCGGCCGAGGTTTCCGCACCCAGGCCGAAGTGCACACGCCGGTCGCTCGACGACATGAAACCGACGCTCACATTGGTGCGATTGTAGAGCGTGCGGCCCGCTGGGGTGGTGACCTTCACACTCGCGCCGATGGCGTCGCGGTTGCTCACGCGGCCGCGCAAGTCCAGGATTAGCCAGTGATTTCCGTTATCGGCCGAGTTGATCAGGATGCGCGGCCGCTCGTTGAGCGAGGTGACCACGATATCCGGAAAGCCGTCGTTGTTCAGGTCGGCGAAGGCCGAGCCGCGCTGGAATCCGGTGAACAGGAAATCCTTGCCCATCTCCTGAGAGACATCCCGGAACTCCTTGCCATCCACGTTTTCAAACAGAGTGTCGTGCTGGCGGGAGTTCGCAATCACGTTATCGATGTCTCCGTTAGCCGAATAGAGATCCTTCCAGCCATCATTGTTATAGTCGATGAAACCATTGCTCCATCCCGACATGGATTCGCTGAGCTGGGCCACCCGCGAGCGTTGCGAAAGGTACCGGAACGAGCGGCCCTGCTGGTTGCGAAACAGCGCCCAGATCTGGCCTACCAGGTTGTTATAGAAGATATCCACCCAGCCGTCGTTGTCGTAATCGTTGGCGTCGCAACCCATGGCCGAGACGGTGGAACCTTCGTCGTTATAGGCGACGCCGTACTGCAAGCCGGCCTCCTTGAACGTGCCGTCGCCCTGGTTGAGGAACAGGAAATTCCGCTCGGTGTCGTTGGCGACGAAGATGTCCTGCCAGCCATCCTGGTTGAAATCTGCGATGCTGATGCCCATGCCCTTGCCGAGGACTTTGCCGATGCCGGATTGTTCGGTGACGTCCGCGAACTTGCCGTGGCCCAGGTTGTGATAGAGCCGGTGCGGCACGCTGACATACCGCCGCGGATTGCAGTAGCGCTCGCCGTCTGCCGCGCCGCAACGGATATCGGTCTCGGGAGTCCAGATCGTGTAATTGGAGACGATCAGGTCGAGCAGGCCGTCGTTGTCATAGTCGAACCAGGCGGCCGCCACGCTCAAGGTATTGGGGGGCTTGCCTCCGATGCCCGAGCTTTCGGTCACATCGGTGAACGTGCCGTTGCCGTTGTTATGGTAAAGCGCGTTGCGCCCGGCGTTGCAGATGAACAGGTCGGGATAGCCGTCGTTGTCGTAATCGCCGACCGCCACGCCAAAACTGAAGCTCAGGTTCTCGCCCGCGAGACCTGCCTGTCGCGTGACGTCCTCAAAAGTGCCGTCGCCGCGGTTGCGCAGCAGGCAGTTGTAATAAGACGGATCGGCCTTCTTCATCTCCGGAAACTTCGCGCCGTTGGTGAAGAAAATGTCCATGTTGCCATCCTGGTCGTAATCCAGGATGCCGACGCCGCCGCACATGGGCTGGGGGAAGTACTTCCGGCCCGTGTAGTCGTTATTGCTGCGGTAGGTGAAGCGGGACCTCTGGGCTATATCGGTGAAATGCGGCCGCGGCGGTGTGGCGCGGGCGGCTGACGACAGGGCGGCGAGCGCCAGCAGCAGCAGGGCCGCCGAGAGGGTCAGCACACAAAAGGCGTAACGGGCGAAGCGGATCAAGCGAAGACCGATTATAGCTGGATTTGCCAGACATAGCAGCCGAACTTCTGATCGTCAATGTTAACACCCGAGGATGCAGCGCTTCCTCACGGCCGTTAGTCGACCGTGAGGTCAGGCGAATTGCAGCCGAAGTCTTTGAGTTGGCTCCGAAGGTCGAAGACGCACGGCAGGCGTATCGCCTTGACGATACGATCTGAGCAGACAATGCCGCGCTTGCGCGCGGAAAAACCTCGAAGAGCATCGTTCTATTCTCGCGGGGTATTAGGCAGCGCGAAGGCGACGTAGCTTCCGCCGGAGGGCGCACCCGACTTTCCTCCTCCGGCGGCGACGACCACGAACTGGCGGCCATCCACCTCGTAAGTCGCGGGCGTGGCGTTGCCTGCCGCGGGCAGCGTGGTTTCCCAGAGCAGAACGCCAGTGGCCTTATCGAAAGCGTGGAACTTGCGGTCGTGGTTCGTGGCGGCGATGAACAACAACCCTCCGGCGGTTACCACGGGCCCCCCGTAATTCTCGCTGCCGGTGTGGCGCAGGCCTTTGGCTATCAGCTCGGGATATTCGCCGAAGGGGATCTTCCAGGCGATCTCGCCCTTGTTCAGGTCAATGGCGTTGAGCGTTCCCCAAGGCGGCTCGACGGCGGGGTAGCCATCCGGATCGAGGAACTTGTTATAGCCGTCGTGCCGGTACTTCTGTTCGATCGGCCAGGGGCTGCGCTCGATGGCGGCGACGGCCAAGTCTTCACCGGTTGTGAGGTAGGTGACGATGGCGGACACGGCCTCGGGTGGCAACTGCGCGAACGCCGGCATGCGGCCGCTGCCTTGATGGACGATCGCGGCGATTTGCTCGCGCGTGCGGCGCTTGGCGACTTCGACCAGCGCCGGAAATTCCGGAGGGCTGCCTTGCCTGTCCTGGCGATGGCAACCCGCGCAGCGCGCGTTATACAAGCCGCGGCCGCTGGTTTGGCGGTTTTGCGGCGACTCGACCAGGCGCAGAATCCACGGCATCTCGTTGGCGTTGACGTAGAGCAACCCGGATGCCGGATCGAAGGCAGCGCCACCCCACTCGGCGCCTCCATCAAAGCCGGGAAAGATAACGGTGCCTTCCAGGCTGGGCGGCACAAACTGGCCCGCGCTACGAACCTGCCGCAGGCGCGCGAGGACCGCGGCGTGCGCTTCGGGGGTCCGGCTGGTGACCATGTCCGCGGTGAAGATCTGGCGGGCGAAGGGCGGCGGCTTCAGCGGCAGGGGTTGCCGCGCCGCAACCGCTTCGCCCTCAACTTCGGATGCCGCCACCGGCCGCTCCTCGATCGGGAACAGCGGCTTGCCCGTCTCGCGATCGAACAGGAACACATGGCCGGACTTGGTGATCTGGGCAACGGCATCGACCGCGCGGCCATCGTGCTGGACCGTGACCAGGTTGGGCGGGGCGGGGAAGTCGCGGTCCCAAAGATCGTGGTGCACGGCTTGGAAATGCCAGACGCGCTCGCCGGTTTCGGCTTTGAGCGCGAGCAGCGTGTTGGCGAACAGATCGTCGCCTTTGCGATTCGCGCCGTAGAAATCGAAAGCCGCCGAGCCGGTGGGGACAAACACCAAGCCGCGCTGGGCGTCGAGGCTCATACCGGCCCAGTTATTGGCCGCGCCGATGTACTGCCAAGCGTCTTTCGGCCATGTGCCGTAGCCGAATTCGCCGGGGTGCGGGATGGTGTGAAAGGTCCAGCGGTTTTTGCCAGTGCGGGCGTCGTAGGCGCGGATATCGCCCGGCGACGCGGGCAACGTTTCGCTGACGATGCTGCCCATGATGAGCAGGTCTTTGTAGACGATGCCGGGGCTGGTGGCGGAAATGGACATCTCCTCAGGCGGGCGGCCGAGACCCTGCCGCAGGTCCACGCGGCCGTCGTCCCCAAAGGTTTTGATAAGCGCGCCCGTGCGCGCATCCAAGGCGTATAGCCAGTGGCTGGCGACGAAGAAGATGCGCTGGTCCGCGCCATCGGCCCAATAGGTGACTCCCCGATTGCGGGCTTTGCCGAAGGCCCGCTGGTCCTGCCGCGGATCGAAGGACCAGCGCAGCTTGCCGGTGGCGGCATCCAGCGCGATCAGCCGCAGCTTGGGCGTGGTGGCGTAGAGGAGCCCATTTACCACGATGGGATTGCATTCCATCTCGGAATCCGGGAAGGCGTCGCCCGTGTCGAAAGTCCACGCGACTTCGAGGCGCGCGACGTTGCCGCGATTGATCCGATCGAGGGCCGAATAGCGGATGCTGTCCGGACCGCCGCCGTATACGGTCCACTCGCGATAGGGATCGGCGGCTTCGAGGGAGGCGCTTAGAAGAGCGGCGCCGATGACGATTGCGGCTGGGGTTCGCACGATGATTCTCAATATAGCGCGGCGGGTTACACTTGCGGCTGATGATCCGATTATTTGCCAGCGCGCTTCTGCTGCTCGGCACGTCGTGCGCCGCGGAGACGCTGGGCTACCACGAAGTGCGGACGGACGCCGCTGGGCGTATCGTTCCCTGGTACGGGACGGGACCGGCGCAGGGCTACGACCAGGTGGTCCGGCTGGTCTGGGGATTTTGGCGCGAGATGCGCATGTGCCCCAACGGCGTCCCGTATTATCTGCAACACCAAGTCTGGAAGGCGGACCAAGACGATCCGCGGGGGCTGGGCGGCGACCAGATCGGCATGGCGCTATCTTCGTGGAATTTGTTGTATGGCTACCTGGGTGACGCTGCGGTGAAGGCCAACATGATCCAAATGGCCGATTATTGGCTGGCACACGGTATGTCTCCCGCCGATTCACGCCATGCCCGATGGGGGAATCTGCCGTATCCCTACGACATGGACGTCCATTCGGGCCAGTACGATGGCGACATGCGCGCCGGCAAGGGCTACTTGCAACCGGACAAAGCGGGCAGCTTCGGCGCGGAACTGGTGACGCTTTATAAGATGACCGGGGAGCCGAAGTATCTGGACGCCGCGGCGGGCATTGCGAACACGCTGGCTGCGCGCGTAGAGCCGGGCGACGCCGGGAACTCGCCGTGGCCGTTTCGCGTGCATGCGTTAACGGGCGAGGTGCATCGTGAGACCAAGGATGGTAAGACTTACTCCGCCTCTTACACCAGTAACTGGACCGGAACGTTGCGCCTGCTCGACGACTTAGCCGCGCTGCGGCGAGGAAACCTTGCGCAGTACGCCCGCGCGCGAGAGCTGGTGTTGGCCTGGCTTAAGCGCTATCCGCTTAAGACCAATCGCTGGGGCCCGTTCTTCGAAGATATACCGACCAGCACGCCTTCGGACACCGAGATCAATTCGGATACCATGGCGGCATGGATACTGGAGCATCCGGCTTGGGACGCCGGCTGGCGCGAGCAGGCGAAGGGCGCACTGGATTGGAGCTACCGGACCCTTGCCAACCAGGACTTCACGAAATGGAACGTGATTCCGATCAATGAGCAGACCGCGTATAAGGTGCCGGGCAACAGTCACACGTCGCGGCACGCCGCGGTGGAGCTTTTGTACTGCGAGAAGACCGGCGACTGCACATCGAAGGACGCCGCCATCCGGCGCTTGAATTGGGCCACCTACATGGTGGATACGGATGGCAAGAACCGGTATCCACGCGACGATATCTGGCTGACCGACGGCTACGGGGATTATGTTCGTCACTATTTGCGGGCGATGGCGTCGGCTCCGGAACTGGCGCCGGACGATCAGAACCACTTGTTGCGGACGTCGTCGGTGGTGCAGTCGATCGAATACGGCGCGGGGAGCATCAGCTATCGGAAGTTCGATGCGGACTCGACGGAACGGTTCAAGATGGGGGCTTGGGCGCCGAAGTCGGTTGTGGGCGGGGCGATGCAGTGGGACGCGACTGGCAAGATACTCACGGTTCGGGCACGGGCTCCGGCGGTGACGATTCAGTAATCACAGGCTAAAGCCTGGTGAGCCTGTGCTACCTCAATGCAGTTGAATGTGGTGGGGGCGGCCGTCGTCGGCGAACTGCACCGGCTTGCTCGCGCGCGTTGTGGGGTGGACCGCGAACACCAGGTTGCGGGGGCCCGGTTGATAGCTTCCGGTTGGGGCGCTCACATCGATTTTGAATGACTGATAAGTCACTGTGGTCCGCCGCTCGACGCCGTTGCGGTAGGCGGGACTTACCCCGTCGTCTTCGTAGAGTGATGTGCGAGCGTTGCCTTGGGCGTCCGGGTAGACTTCAAAAGTAAGCGGGTCGGTGGACTTTTCTCCGACATAGTTCATTTCCGGTCCCATCGGGATGATGGCTCCGCCGCGCACGTAGAGAGGCACCGTCTCAAGCGCGGCATCCGCATGAATCATACGGCCACCCGCCAGTTGCCGGCCGGTCCAATAGTCAAACCAGGTTCCCTCGGGCAGGTAGACCAGCCTGCTTGTCGCCCCCGGCTTGAGTATGGGAGCCACTAACAAGTCACCGCCGACCATGAATTCATCGTCGAGGTCGAGCGTGTTGGCGTCGTTCTGATAGTTGAGCAACAGCGGCCGGAAGATCGGTACGCCGGTGCGATGCGCCTCCTCCAGCGTCGTATAGAGGAACGGCAGAAAGCGATAGCGCAGCTTTAGATACTTGCGGATGATATCTTCGTAGTAAGCGCCGAAGCGCCACGGTTCGTGATCGTAGGCGTCTCTTTGCGCGTGATTCCGGCAGAAAGGCGTCAGAAACGCGACCTGGTACCAACGCGTGAGCAACTCGGCGTCAGTGCGGCCGATGAAGCCGCCCGCGTCTGCGCCCACGAACGGCTCTCCGGAGAGCCCCAACGTTTCAAACATCGGGATGCTGAGGGCCATGGCATCCCAGGTGGCGGTGTTGTCGCCGGTCCACATAGTGGAATAGCGCTGGATTCCGGCGTACGCCGCGCGCGTGATGACGTAAGGCCGGTCATTGGGCCGCAACCGTTCCAGCCCTTCGTAAGTGGCGCGCGCCTCGTTGAGCGCGAAAACATTGCGATTCCCGGCGTAAGGCGAATTGGCCCCGCCATCGTAAGTGATCACGTCCATCTGGGTCTTGCCGGTTTGGTCCAGGAAGTCTGACGGTTCATTCATGTCGTTCCAGATGCCGGCCACTCCATGATCCAGGTACGCGCGGTGCAGGTCACCCCACCAGCGCGCGGCGGCGTCGAGCGTGAAGTCCGCGTAGACGGCTTTTCCAGGCCATACTGCGCCGATCCAGAGCTTGCCGTCTTTGCGTTTGAGGAAGTAGTCCTTCGCCAACCCCTGATTGAAGACGTAGTAACTCTTGTCTTGGGCCGTTACTTCGGGGTTAGCGGCGGTATTGGCGGCGCCCGGCTCGGGCGGCTGATATTTGACTCCCGGATCCACGATCACCACGACCTTGACACCCTGCTTGCGGAGCTTCTCCGTGAAGGCAGTGGGGTCCGGATACCCGTGACGGTCCCAGGTGAAGACCCGGTATTGTTGCATGTAATCGATATCCAGGTGGAGGACATCCAGCGGCAGGTCTTCGGCCCGGTAGCGGCGCACGACTTCTTCGGCCACCGTGTCCGGATAGTAGCTCCAGCGGCTTTGCTGATTTCCGAGCGCCCACTTAGGCGGCATGGGTAGGTGGCCGGTGAGATCGGCGTAGCGTCCCAGGATCTTCTTTATCGAGGGACCCCAGAAGAAGTAGTAATTCATCTCTCCTCCCTCGGCTTCAAACACGACATGGTCCGGCGACTCACCGGCGAAGTCGAAATGCGTGCGATAGCTGTTATCGAAGAAAATACCGTAGGCTTCGGCGCTTTGCCAGCCGAGGTAGAAGGGAATGTCCTGGTAGATTGGATCGGTGCCTTCCTTGTAGGCGGGAGTGTCGGAGTTCCACATGGTGAATTGGCCACGCCGCTTATCGAAGCGCGCGGCCTTTTCGCCGAGGCCGTAGAAGTGCTCGTCAAAGCCGAGTTTCTTCAGGGCGACAACCCTGCCGTCGTTCACGTGGGGGTCCCACATCATAGGCAGCGCGTCTCGGTTGATCGTGCGATGGGTCTTCGCATCGCGGAACTCGATTAGCAGGGGCGACCGATGGACGATCACCTCCACTTCTTCGGACGCGATCAGCAGGTCGTCCGGCTCCTCCTTTACGCTCCATTTCGGCACGTCCCATGCGGTCTTGGCGATCGCCCAGGATCGATCGCGATCCGGCATCGGCGCGCGGAAGGAGGCTCGGACGCGGATCAGATCGGGCGCGAGGATGTAGAGGCGGACTTGGGACTGGTCGCGGCATGCGATCGTTACAGTGTCGCGCGTGGAGGTGTAGCTTGCCAGGGGATCTATGGTGGCAAAGCCGGTGAAATCGATGGCTGTGGCGGATTTGACGAGGAAGAGGACACAGAAGGCGGAGGAAGCGAGATTTTTCATAAGGTACCTGCCGAACGCCATTGTAGTACGGAGCCATGCCCAGGCGAGCGGCGCTCGCCAACATCGACAAAAGACGTCGATGTTTGACGCGGGGACGCGGGGGCACGGAGACGCGGCGATCCGGGGTATCGGATGTTGGATGAAGAGTGGATGAACAAAGCCATTTGGCGGCAGGCGACACCGTTGATCCTCTAACACAGGCAGTGTCTTTCTCTCGCAAGGGATGCAAAGCACGCAAAGAAAGCGCCCATGCGGATCAGTCCTTCAGGTTCGGGATATTGATGTATCTTGCGGTGCCGAGGGGCGAGCACGGCGCATCGTTACGCCAGTTTTCGCCCCCGGCAGATGACGCAAAGCGATCAAGGACGGGTGCGAACGGGTTGATGCATGGGCGCCACCATGCTGAAAGTGTTTGCCATGGCGCTGGCTGTATGGGGATGTCCGGGATGTAGGCAAGGCCGACGATAGCGAAAGCAAACTGACCCACTACCGGCCCTTCGGCTGCCTGCTGGGCGACCTCTTATCGCTGCGGCTGAACCATCGCCCGATCTGAACCACAAGGGCGATTACGGCCAACGTGAACACGAAATGTATCACCGCCACTAGCACTATTTCGGGAGGATGGTGCTCGACCCATTCCCGCCAGGTCAGCAAAGCCGCTCCCGCAACAGCGACCAACAGTTTCCGTGCCGCCCACAGCCCGCCCCAGAATCCCTCGCGCACAGTACCACTGGTGTCCCAAAGCAGATGGTCGATGATCCAGCGCGCGATTCTCCGATGAATTGGAGCGGCCATCCCCGTAGCGTAACACGGCGTTACGGGATGGTCCGGATTGCAGCAGCGAGTTTGCAACCCGCCCCACAAGTTACGATGGGTTCATGACTACGGAAAATCAAGTTGACACGCGCGCGTTGGGCGGCACAGGGCTGAAAGTGTTTCCCATGGCGCTGGGCTGCATGGGGATGTCCGGGATATACGGCGCCGCCGACGATAACGAAAGCATCGCCACCATTCATGCGGCCTTGGATGCAGGGGTGACACTGCTCGATACCGGCGATTTTTATGGCGCGGGTCACAATGAAACGCTCATCGGACGAGCGTTGAAGGACCGCCGCAACAAAGCGCTGCTGTCGGTGAAGTTCGGAGCGTTGCGATCTCCCGACGGCGGCTGGGGCGGCTTTGATGCGCGTCCGGTGGCGGTCAAGAACTTCGCCGCATATAGCCTGCAGCGGCTCGGCGTGGACCACATTGACATTTATCGTCCGTCCAGGCTGGATCCCAATGTTCCGATCGAGGAGACGGTCGGAGCGATCGCCGATCTCATCCGGGCCGGCTACGTGCGATTCGCCGGGCTATCGGAAGTGGGGGCGGACACTATCCGGAGGGCGCATTCCGTCCTACCGATCAGCGATCTGCAGATTGAGTACGCGATGATCAGCCGCGGCCCCGAGACGAGGATCTTTCCGGTGCTGGAGGAACTCGGCATCGGGGTGACGGCCTATGGCGTCCTTTCTCGAGGGTTGCTGAGCGGCTCAAGGCCCACCGGCGGGGGAGACATTCGCGCACACTTCCCGCGGTTCAGCGGCGAGAATTTCAGGCAGAACGAGAAGATCGTCGAAGAGTTGAAGCAGCTCGCCGCGGAAAAGGGTCTCACGGCGGCGCAACTGGCGATCGCCTGGGTGCTGGCCAAGGGGCAGCGGATTGTTCCGGTGATCGGCGCACGGACGCGGAAGCAGCTTTCCGAATCGTTGGCGGCATTGCGGGTGAAGCTTTCCGCCGCCGAGATGGCACACATCGAGGAGAGCATACGTCCGTCGGCTGTCGCGGGAACGCGGTATGACGAGCGGCAGATGAGGATGCTCGACAGCGAGAGGGGGTAGGGCGCGCTGCGCGCGGCGAAGAGCGTCCGCAGCGAGCTCGCAACGAAAGGGCGCAGGGTTTTCGGTTCCAACCTGGGGCCCGCGCAACCAGTCGCCGGAGCGCCGGACGAATCCGGCCGATTCCCGACGTCCCTTTCCGGCGTGCAGGTGCAGATCAACGGGACGGCTGCGCCTCTGCTGCTGGTCCAGGCCGGAGAGATTCAGGGAGTGGTTCCGTTCGGCACTTCGACGAATGTTGCGACCACCCAAGTTCAATACCTGGGCCGGAGCGCGCCACCGCTCGACGCACCCGGCTCGTACAACCCGGGAATCTTCACGATCAACGGACAGGGGGCCATTCTGAATCAGGATGGGACCGTCAACACGCCGTCCAATCCAGCGAAGCCAGGCACCATCGTGTCGATTTACGCGACCGGTACGGGTGGTTTTGAGACTCCCATTCCGGATGGCGAGATCACACCTCTGCCTCCGCCATACTTCCTGGTCTGGGACCCGCCCCAAGTGACGTTCGCAGGACTCACGGCTAACGTGGTGTGGGCGGGCTCCGCGCCCGGACTGATCGCCGGTGCGACGCAGATTCAACGCGCAACTGCCGGCGAGCACGAACCTGGCGGCTGTTCCGGTGGTGGAGTGGCCTCGCCGCCCGCTCCGATCAGAGTGGTGGAGTGACG
>OCZT010001838.1_pt1 | contig 22023 bp, 12 predicted proteins | sample 1539031 | NCBI WGS metagenome assembly OCZT01 (sample SAMEA3539308, study PRJEB22396) | soil metagenome | biome: tundra; feature: field; material: soil | place: USA | collected 2010-05 | depth 0.15 m | reverse complement strand
CGCATTCTGGGCAACCCTTGCTTGGCGGTGAGGATTCCTGGATGCTACCCCATCCCATCCACCTGCCGCTTGGATTACCCGTTGCACTTCGTTGTTGAATCCGCCCTCTAAAATGCTTTGGCGGGCAACGCTAGGAAGAATGAGGTCTTCCAACCTTTTGCGGGGGTTTATCTCCGCTATGAAATCCCTTCCGCGATGGGTGAAGTCAGTGGGTGGTGCGGGCGAATCGCCGTGGTATCCGTTTCCGTTTCCATTCGACGGCTGAATAGCACGCAAGAGCCTGTCGGCCAATATATCGTGCCGTTTCGCTCGCTCTTCCGCAATAATGGCTTCTGCAACCGTGCGGAAGCCTCGCTTGTCGCCGGTCGTTCCCGCCTTGACTAGAGATTCGAGAAGATCACTGCGCGCCATGTGATCCTCCATTCCCTTTCAGTTTCTCAATTGCTGCCTCAAGGAGCCAATTATTTCGTGAAATTGGGACATCTCTTTTCCCGAGTTCTTCGTCGATTCGCTGAACGACCGTCTCAGGCAGCCGCACTGTAACCGGAATTCGGGTCAGTGCTGATTGCCGCCTGCTCGTCCCCCGCCCCCCATTCTGATTCATGATGACATCATATTGACGTCATCATGAATAGCAAGAAGAATCTCATCGGTTGTTCGATTCAAATAGTTCCGGCCTGTCTGCTGTTTTGTGCGGGCAGATAGGATACCTGCGCAGCGGCTTTCGCCTAAACTTCGCCTATGCTGTTTCCATTCCCGACCGGGATGCTCAACACCGGGTGTACATCACGTTCCAGTGCCGCTGCGGCTGGCATTGCAAGTTTCTGGAGCAAGATCTCAACACTCTATTGCCAAGAAAGCTGCACTTCAAGTCCGCGGAGAAGATCATCATGCTTGTGGCGCGCTGCGACGGATCTGGGAACCTGGAAAGTAAACAGATGCTGGGCCAAGCGATCAAAACGGGGCAGGGAGAGATCTTCCTAAGTCTCACTCCAGAGCAGCACACGGGATTACTGCACCACTGATGATGAAGTGGTTGGTAAATGCAGAGATGGACCCTGGTTTTGCACACACAGCAAGAGCTCAGACGTGGCTACAATCAGAGATGAGTTCAGGACTCCAAGCCCTGGACTTCCACCGGCGCCAGAGAATCAGGCTTTCGCGGTGTCCAAGACCACGATGTCACCTGAATCTCTGGTACCCTCCATACGACCAATCGTATTCCACAGAACACGCGCTCGCATAGGGAATTTGAGAGTGGAAATGTGGACATTTTCACCCCAAGAACCTTGATCGTCGCTCGATCCGGACGCGACAGCGACTCGATTCTTGAATTCGAAGGCAGTTTTGCACAGATTTCTTACCCGCGTGAGCTCGATGCCGCGCGCTGTTGCCGAAGTCCCAGGTTTTCCAAGAGCAGGTCGCGGCGAGACCGATGGAATTGGGCAGCCAGAGCAGGCAGGAGCATCATCAGGCGTAACATATGGCCGTTTTGCACGGAGACAGACCAAATCGGATACACAATTCGCTTAGTTGATCCGACAGCAGATTGCTATTCTAGCGAGCCACAGATTCCAAATCCAGATTGATAGTTGCATCTACATGAGGAGAGCGTTGAGAAGCCGGTGCGTCCGCCCGCCCAAGCCGACTGCCCCGGCTTCTTGACCCTCTCCGACCCGACGATAGAGCCCCTTTTGTGTATACTTGGTGCCGCGAAGGAGAAAGGAAGATTCCGAGAGCGAGGAATTCGGGGGCAGTGATTGTGCAGGTCGCTGACAGGGTCTGGGAAGCGGCAAGGACGAAGCAATCCGCAAACTGCGGAACGACGTTGAGGCATCACATATCTATGGGAAGCGGAACTAGGCATTCAGTTCCGACTTCCGGGAGCGCTACTGAATCAAACATGCGCTTTCGCCCCAACCTGAATTTGAACAGCACAGACTTTCGTTGGTTTGATGGAGAGACAAAATGTTTAGCCGGCGTGAATTTCTCGACACCCTTGCGGTGGGGACGGCGGGTTTGGCGATCGGTTCCACCGCCAAGAGCTATGGGCAGATCCTCGGCTCCAACGATCGCCTCAACATTGCAATCATGGGCCTGCGTTGGCGTGGCTATGCACATCTTTCAGCGCTCATGGCAAACAAGGATACAGCCCGTGTCTCGCATGTTTGCGATGTGGATAGCAATATCCTGGCAAAGTTTGCAGCCACCGCGGAACATGAGTTAGGCTATGCTCCCGCCAGCGACAAGGACTTTCGCCAGATCCTCCAGCAGAAGGACGTAGACGCCATCACCATCGCCACTCCCGACCACTGGCACACCCCTTTGGCGATCGCCGCCCTGCAGGCGGGCAAGCACGTCTACGTTGAAAAACCATGCAGCCACAATCCTGCCGAGGGGGCCTTGCTGGTGCAGGCTCAACAGAAGTATCAAAAGCTCGTGCAGCAGGGCACGCAACAGCGATCGTGCTTGCGCACCATCGAGGCCATCGACAAGATACACAGCGGGCTGATCGGCAGGGTCTACTTCGCCAAAGGCTGGTATAGCAATGTACGAAAGTCGATCGGAATAGGCCAGGAAGCGCCCGTACCGCCGCAGCTCGATTGGGATCTCTGGCAAGGACCTGCCCCACGGAGGCCATATAGGGATAATATTCATCCGTATAACTGGCATTGGTTCAAACACTGGGGCACGGGCGAGGCTCTGAACAACGGCACGCACAGTATCGATCTTTGCCGCTGGGCGCTCGGAGTCGACTACCCGAACCGAGTTACCTCGCTGGGCGGAAGATACCAGTTCAAGGATGATTGGCAGTTTTATGACACCTTGGTCACCAGCTTCGATTACGGCGATAAGATGATTTCGTGGGAGGGAAAATCCTGCAACGGGATGAAGTACTACGGCCAGGATACGGGATTGACCGTGATGGGCACCACGGGCTCGGTCTTTATTTATGGAGATGGCGGCGCCGGCTATGACGTCTATGACCTCAAGGGAGATAGGACGGGCGTGTTCAAAGACGACGACGCCATCCCGTTCTATGACAAATTCGACGGCGACATTCCAACCAATGCCCACTTCGCCAATTTCATTGCGGCCATCCGCAAGGGAGAGAAGCTCCACGCTCCTATCTCCGAGGGAAACATCGTTGTTACCATGCTGCAACTGTCCAACATCTCCTGGGAGCTGAACCGGGAGTTGCAGCTCGACCCACAGGACGGGAAGGTTCAGAATGAGCCGGAAGCGATGAAAAGGTGGGCGCGCGACTATGAGAAAGGCTGGGCTCCCCATCTCTGATGCGCCTGGCGCGATTGCAGGCGGCATCTCGATGGCCGCCGCGAGAATGCCTTTGCAACTTAGCGAGTGTTCACGCCATCTTCAGTAACAAGAGGGTGGCAAGCGAACAGGTTGAAGTCCGACCTCCCAGCCGTAGTTGTTGCAAAGACTGCGATGACATGGAGCCTCACCAGCGTGCGTCACCGAGGTACCTACGCGTGAAAAGACTTCTCGCTTCCTGCCTGTTTCTTCTGAGCGGCACAATCCATGCCGCCACTGCGGACCGCAGCACCTTTAGAAGTGCTTTTGCGGCCGTGGACGTTGGGTTAGACACCGATCCCGTGTCAGCGTTTTGGCAGGGAGCACCCGCGGTCTACGCGGAAGTTGACAGTTGGGGCCACATGATGCCGGCGTATCGAACTGAGATAAGGTCCCGATGGACGAAGAACAATCTCTACCTGCTGTTCGCATGTCCCTACGAGGAGCTTTATTTGAAGCCTTCGCCGAATGCGGCGGAAGAGACCTATGGGCTTTGGAATTGGGATGTGGCTGAATTGTTTATCGGCTCCGACTTTCACAACATTCGCAGATACAAGGAGTTTGAAGTGTCACCGCAGCGGGAGTGGGTCGATCTCGATGTCAATCTCGATCTTCCCGATCATACGGTGGGATGGACCTGGAACTCCGGGTTTCAGGTAGCTGCACGCATCAATCCCAAGGCAAGGATATGGTATGGCGGCATGCGAATTCCCTTCTCTGCCCTGGATACGCGCCCTCCAGTTGCCGGCAGGACTTTTCGCGCGAACCTGTTTCGCAGTCAGGGACCGCCTGACCATCGGCAATCGATCGTTTGGAAGGCTCCCATGAGCGATACCTTTCATGTGCCGGAGAAATTCGGGCTGCTTGAGTTAGTGGATGATCAATCGAAATAGACGGGTTTCGAGTGCGTTGCTGCAACTCAGGGAGGAGCTTCAGGTGAATTGTTCGATGGGTGTGCGGCTGGTGTGCGGCGTGGCAGTGGCGATGATGTGCGCCGCGACCGCCACGGCACAGGATCAGCCGAAAGTCAGGCAACTGACGGACCACGGCCCGCTGCCGCCGGCTGCATCGCGCGAGGACGCTCCTCCCGCTGAAGCCTTCCGCGTCTTGTCCCCTGCAGGCGCGGAAGGTCCGCAAGTTACGCCTTATCTCCTCTATCAAACCGCACTCGCATGGAATGAGGATGAACTTCGCCGGGATCGCTGGTCGAAGGTAAGGAACGAAGCCGATCTTCTAAGATTGCGCGCAGAGTTGAGAGAGTCTCTGCTGGGGATGATTGGCGGCCTTCCCACAGAAAAGACCGACCTGCACGCAACGATGGCCGGCACCATTTCAGTCACTGGATTTCATATCGAAAAGCTCATCTATCAGAGCCTTTCCGGTTTCTATGTAACGGCGCTGGTGTACGTGCCCGAGAACGGCGACAAGGTGCATCCCGCCATCCTGGTTCCCGCAGGGCACGCGGCAAACGGAAAGGATCACTACGAGGCGCTCTGTCAGAGGCTGGCCTTGCGCGGATATCTCGTCATCAGCTGGGGCCCCGTCGGGCAAGGCGAACGAAGTCAGTTCTGGGATGCAAAGGCAAAGAAGAGCCGTTACAACCTGATCTGCGGCGAGCACGCCGTGATGGGAAACCTGGCCTACCTTGCCGGAGCGAATCTTGCCCGGTGGGAGATTTGGGATGGTATGCGCGCTGTGGACTATCTGCTTACCCGCTCGGACGTCGACGGCGAGAGGATCAGCATCACCGGAACGAGCGGCGGCGGTTTCCAGGCGGCGTTGCTGGGCGCACTCGACGAGCGTATCAAGGTCGTTATTCCATCCTGTTACATTACGGCGCTTCCCATGCGGGTCGAAAACCGGATCTTTGCCGATTCCGACAGCGACCCGGAGCAGGACCTCTTCGGACTTATATCGAAGGGCGTGGATAACGCGGGCATATTATTGACGCTGTATCCGCGCGCGGTGATGGTGGCCGCCGCCACTCTCGACTTCTTCCCCGTGCAGGGCGCTCACTCGTCCTACTCCGAAGTGAGCTCCTTCTACAAGCGCTTTGGGCACGACGACCGAATCGAATTTGTCGAAAGCTACAACAGGCACGAGTATTCTCTGAGCAATCAGGAAGCGGCGATGCACTTCCTCGATCGCTTCAACGGGATGCCGGTGCGTTACGGCCTTCCCCCGGTCACTCAGTTCAGCGATGCCGACCTTCGCGTAACAAGAAGCGGGCAGGTATCGGTTGACTATCCCGAAAGCCAAACGCTTCTGCAGTTGATAGCTGCCTTTTCCGCAGAAGCTTCGCATCGCAGCCGGAATACACTGGTCGAGCTGTATCGCAGTGAACAGGATCCCGATATTGCCTCATGGACGGTCGGCCGTTATGCAGGCTTCTCCCCGGCCAGGGAACTGCGATGGGAGGCTCGAGGCAGCAGCGCGGCCGGGGCGGTGCAGATCGATCGCTACGTGCTTCACCCCAGCACCTATCTGGAAATGCCACTTCTCTATTTTCACAGGGAAGGCAGCCATCGCCGGGGAGCCATTCTCTGCTTCAGTCTTGACGGCAAAGCCTCGGAAAAGGAATGGCCCCAGATATCCAGGTTAATAAGTGAAGGCTATGAAGTATTTTCATTCGACTTTCGCGGATTGGGCGAGAGCCGCATGAACGTTCGTGTTGATTCCTCCGACGTTTCTTCTCCGGCGCAAGGTAACTTCGAGGAAGCGTACGTCAATCCTTTGGGGAGTGTATTGGCCGATTATGTCTATAACTCCCTCCTGACCGGCCGGCCCTATTTTCTTCAGTTGATGGACGATCTCAAGATTGCCGAACTCTTCGCGCGTGACCGCGATCCGCACCTACCTGGCCAGGCCTTGGCGCTAGCCGCAAGCGGTGAAGCATACACTCTGGCAATTCGATTCCAGGAAGTCGATCCGCAAGTGACGATACTGACGCCTGCCTCCGCGCCCATTCTGGATTGGTCCAGGTTGGCAGCTCAGGGGCAGGAGCAGTGGCCCATAGCGTTGCTGATGCCATCCGGAGCGACCCTTGAAGCGGAATCAAAATAGATGCACCTTGTTTGCACGGCCCATCTGGGCACTGTACCCCTGGTTCGGCCCAGTTCAGGAGCTTTCACTTGACGGCAACAAAAATCGATGCTACTCTGGCTTGTTCGCGGGACATGAGTCGCCATGGTTGTAAACGGCATGCTTCAAAGATATGTACTGCTCGGGAGATAAGATGCGTTCCATGGTCAATCGCCGTCAGTTTGTGAAAACCGTTGGATTAGGCGCTCTGGCAGGCGCAGGTATGGGAACAGTTGGAGCGCAGGCTGCCACCGCGGCGCAATCGGATGCGAATCCTGACAAATCCAAACTGGCAAGGCTATTGCCTGGGTGCTGTGCCTACTCCTACGACAATGAGCTAAGGCACGGCCCAATGACGTTGGAGGATTTTATCCTCAAGGCAGCAGACCTGCAGCTAACCGGCGTCGACATGACGGCGTATTACTTCAAGTCTACGGATCCGGAGTATCTGCATGGCCTGCGTCATCTGGCTTACCAACATGCCGTGGCTTTCTCCGGAACTGCATGCGGAGTCAGCATGGTGCAGGCCGATGCCGCGAAGCGCGCCGAGAGCCTGGCGCAGATTAAGAAGTGGGTCGATGTCACAGACCTTCTGGGAGCTTCTCATCTGAGGATCTTTGCCGGCGTGCTGCCGAAAGGCTCGAGCCTGAAGGATGCCGTCGATTGGGTAGTTGAATCCATGAAGGCCGCATGTGACTATTCCGGCAAGAAAGGCATCACGCTTGGGGTTGAAGACCACGAGGGCGTGACACAGAGCGCGGACCTATGCGTTGAAATCATGCAACGCGTCAATTCGCCCTATGCCGGAATCAACCTGGATATTACAAATTTCATCCCTGCGCCGGCTCAGGATGCCTACGCGCAGATTGCCGCATGTATCCCCTACGCCACCAATATCCACATCCGCGACCACTTTTACGATCACAGGGCTGTGGATATGGATCGGGTCTGGCAGATCTTCGCGCAAGCCGGGTACCAGGGCTTTGTTTCGGCCGAATATGAAGCCAATTATCCCGGCAGTCCGCCCCCCGCCATAGGCGTGCCCAAGCTGGTGAATGAAATCCGCACGCTGTGCAGGAAGTATTCAAGCGTCTGAACGGTTCATCGTGCTTCTTTGCCCGCCCAACTCTCTCGAGATGTGCCCTCTTCTTATGTTGAGAGCCGAAGTTCGCGCGCGGCATTCCCGTTGTAAACCTTGAGTAGGATTGTTTCGGGAAGGTTGATGCCATAGATGCGCCAACGGCCCTGCGGCGGTACCTTCGCAGGAGCATAGTCGAAGTACTCATCGTCCGTCTCAAGGAATCGATAGTAGATATCGTAGAGTTGGCCGACGAATAACTGTTGCGGGTAATTGTCGGCGTGCGGCGTGGCATCCGTCCCGAACAAAATGCGGTCCTGATGTCTCTCAAAGAAGGTGCGGGCTGCTCGAGGTTGCCGCCCCAATTCGCCGATTCGCGCGGCGATGTCGACGGTCATGTTGGAAAAGCGATCCAGATTCTCAGAGACGTTGTCCAGATTCTCCGCAAAATTGCCCACATGCAGCACAATGAACCGCGTGTTGGGATGGCGGGCCATCATTCTGTTTCTGGCTTCGATCAACTCCGCATTGGAAGGAAAGTCCTGCCCATAGAAAGACCAGTCGGGATGATTGTTCAACTCCTCGTAGCGCTCGTTGAACCGATCGGTGGGAGTGAAGAACGCGATGGGATCGGAGATGTGAATGGCGACAGGCATGTTCAGTTGTCCGCATACATCCCACATTGGATCGAATCTGGGATCGTCGATCTTCACTAGCTTTCCCGTGGTGATGTTATCCCGAAGGTAAAGGCCAAGTGTCTTGAGAATCTTGAGCCCACGCGCACCCTCGCGGCGCGCTTGCTCGATTGCCTCAGCCTGTATGCGGGGATAATCGGGCTCCAGAAAACGCGAGTAACATGGCTCAGTGAAGGTGTAGAAACGATCGCGATAACTCTTATCGTACTTTTCCAGGGTTTCAGTCAGGCCGGAACCGAATCCTCCCGTGAGATTGACCATGGTGCGAATGTTCTTGCGATCCATTACTGGAATCAACTCATCGGGGGTCGCATGGAAGTTTCGCTCAGCGGCCAGATCAACGCCGTTGATCGACTTGCTGGACTCGGTAATGTGGGTGTGGATATCGATCACCGGGTAGCGCGCTCGCTCAACGCGGATCGCGCGCGCGTGCAACATGCTGGTGGGCTGATAGTCGGAAAGATTGAGCCCTTCAGGCTTTCCCTGTTCATCGTTGGTTGACGATGCAGCGACGCCCGCGCGTGCGGCCACACCTGATACGAGTCCGATGCCGGTTCCGTATAACAATTGGCGGCGATTCATTCCGTCTGTTCTCCTCTTGCTCGATGCCGGGGCCTTGACTACTTGCCGGCAGAAAGCTCTATCAGAGCCTCCCTGGCAAGATGGTGAGACATGTGAGTATCGGGCAGAATCAAAGTTTTGTCGAATGATTTTCTTGCTTCCTCATTCCGATTGAGACCAGCCTGCAACAGACCGATGTCATACCACCATGATCCTGAGCTGGCACCGGTTTCCGCACGGCTCTCCGCTGCAGCCAGGGACTCTGCGACGAGTTGATCAGCCGTTCCCGCATCGTATGTTCCCAGGAGTTTCTCAGCCTGGATTGCCCACGCCAGGTCCGCTGAATCTACTTGAGCGGCGGCCTTATGCAACAGATCCTCGGACTGCTTCGCCTGTCCGCAGCTTCGAGCTATCTCAGCCAGCATGACATACTGTCGCGCCGACCTCCCATCCAGGCCCATTCCGGGCGCGTCACTGGTGAGAAAGCCTTGAGCCGCAGTGCAATTATGCGCCTTAGCCCATGCATCCGCCTGCATCAACCCGATCTCGAACTGCACTTCCGCCGGCGTGATCCCTCCCTCCTCGCTGGCAAGGAATCGATTCTTGAAGAGCGCCAGCGCCCGCTCGAATTGCATGGCTTCAGCGCGCGTCAACGCAAGTTGATACACCAGGTCCGCCGGCATCTTCGAATCCGCTGCATCGGCGGAAGGATATTGGGAGAGGATGGCGGCACGCTCCTCGGCTGAAGCTCCCGTCAAGCTCATTGCCGCATCCAGACCAACGTATACCTCGGCGTTATCCGGATCGTTCCGCAAGCCCTCGCGGAAGGATGCCAGCGCACCTTGAGGATCGTTTTTCACCTTCAGCAACGCATCTCCCATATCGACATCGACGCCCTGCAGATGCGGGGCAAGCTGCATTGCTTTCACCCAGTGGGCCATCCCGGCGTCGCTCAATCCTTTGGAAAAAAGCTGCGTCCCCAGCAGGAATTGAGCGGTTGCATCGCTCCCGTTTGCCGCCAGCGCGGCCCCTAAAACAACCCAGTCCGTCTCCGACGACGGGAAGACGAGGTTCGGGGAAAGCTCCGATGCTGCCTGCCAGTTCCGCGGTGCATCTTCGCCGAGCTTCTGCTTGCAGTATGCAGCGTAGTAGAGCACCAACGGATGCTTCTGTGGCAGCACCGAGCCAGGCTCACTTTGGTCCGCGGCCACGGTTGGATAGGTTCGATCGAGAACTTCCAAAGCCTTCCGATAGAGCCCAAGCTGCATGTATTCGGCCGCCACCCGAAGGACGCGGGACGGATCCGCCGCAATGTGTTCGAGATCCGGTTTCTCTGTATCTTCCTTGAGAAAGTCGCTCATCGGGTCCACACCCAGGCTGAGGATCGCCAAACGGTCTGCTTCCGAGTGCTCACCCAACGCGCGCAGGACGGCCTCCAGCTCCTCCTGCGCTCGAAGATTGGCCGGCTGTGCAGCCACCGCGGCACTTAGAAACGAGGCTGCGCCCTGCAGGTTCCCTTCCCTTGCCCGCAGTTCTCCCAGCCTTAGCGCTGCCGGTCCGCGCAGGCCAGCCTGACGGAAAGCGATCTCATAGGATGTCTCCGCTTCGCGTGTGTGCCCCAGGCCTTCTTCGGCAATTCCCAGGTAATAGGCAATCTCAGAATTGGGCGTGTCGCGCTTTTGCGCAAGCTGAAGCAGACGTTCTGCCTCCTCAAACCGCTGAAGCGAAGCAGCCAGCCTTCCCGCGGCAACCGCGAGCGACTGGCTCTGCGGATATTTCTCCAACGCGGTCGCGTAGGTGGCAAGCGCAAGTACAACCTCTCCGTTCAACTCCTGATCCTGACCCGCCTGCAACCAGTCGTCTTCCGATCTGTCCGCCGGCTTTGCGATGCTCAGCGCTTGCTGGGGCCCTGTTTTGATTGCCGCTTCCGGGTCCCAATCGTACTCGCCGTCCGTTTGCTTCAACAGCGATTGACCTGCACGGTCTTTCAACTCGAAGCTGATCTTCCCAGACTCGCTCTTCGGCGCCACAGAATGCGACCATGTTTTCTCCGGCGTCAGATCGGTAGTTTCACTCCAGAGGACAACTCCATTCTGCGTCAGCAAAACCTGCGCCCCCTGAAGCCGTTCGTTCACATTCAATACAACCGATACATCGGAGCCATGCGCATCGAAATGAACCACGCCCGCCTTGTTCGCTCGTGAGATTCCACCCGTCCCACGCACCGGCATCCAGTATTCGCTGAAGCAAGTGGTTTGTCCGGGGTCGAGGAACGCATACGTCTCCTGGTTGCGGAAGAGCCCCGCCTGCACTTCAGCGTAGGCGCTTTGGTTGTCGGAAAGCGCCGTGCGCCAGTCGATACCCGCCGCATCCACGCCCCACGTCCAGATCTTCTTCCCCGGCAGGTCACGATACTCCGCGAAATGAACCGTTCCCGTCTGCGTCTTCGGATTCCAGATGCCCATGAACGGCTCATAGCTTCCATACATAAAGCGCGACACCGGCCCATCGGTCTGATTCCTGATCACGCTCAGGTCCTTGCCTTCCGGATCGATCGGCCAGGGTGATACTTCAGTGAACCCATGCGAAGCCGTAAACCGCATCGGGTATTCGACTCGCGAGTCGTCCCACACCTGCACAGCCGCGTTGTTCCACCAGTAATAGCGGTGGCGAACATCGCTGCGGTTATACAACGTCACCTTCTCTTCCAGCAGCGTCGAGCCCGGTTTCAAAACCAGTTCGACGCCCCATTGCATGCCGTATGCCCGATCGATATTGCCCACCCAAACCGACGCGCTCCCATCCTCATGGGTCGTATACGCGAAGTCCACCGGCGACATGGAGACCCAGTTATGCGAGACGGGAAAGTTGAATTCCACGCCGAATGCAGCCCACGCTCCGCGATAGCCAATCTTCGCCTTCTTGATCGATGGGTTGGCATAGAACATGGGCTGGCCGCTGATCTTGTCCATGCAGGTGTACACGTGACCGCCGATATCCTGCAGCACCGTGCACTTCAGATATTCGTTCTCGAGAAATATCGCGCGCCAGGCGTGGCCGGCCTTCGCGCCGGTTAGATTCGTTCTCAACGTGTAGGGATAGTTGAAGCGGGTCGTCTGATAGGCATCGAATGGCGGGTTCGGATCGGGCGGACCCTCTTCATACGCGGGCAGCGTCAGCGTGCCTTGCCACACCTTCACTTGAGCTGCAACGGGCCAACAGAGCGCGGAGAGTGTTCCCACCACCAACAGCGCGCAGAAAGAGCATTTGATGATCAGTTTCATGCTTCGCCTCGCGGCCTTTCTGGGCTACCCGCAGGCGGTGGATCTGCACCGCGGAATCGCTGGGTCCTGCCGAATGAGATTTCTTTTTATTAGCATACATGATCTTTATTGTGCATTTATAATTCTTTCGGGGATTTAAGCAGGCAAACTTCCAGCACGTCAAGGCCTGCAATCCTATCGGGAAGCCAGGAAACGGAGAGGGTCGCGGATGAAGCCGAATACCCATTGGAAACGGACGTCAGATCTTGCAATCCTGCTATTTCTCGCTAACCTTGCCAGCCCCGCTCAGGGCCCGGACGCGAACAGTTGGAGGGTGATTGGCCCCGGCGGCGGCGGCACCATGATTGCCCCCACCATCAGCCCTTTCGATTCCCGGCTGGTGGTTGAGCACTGCGACATGACCGGCGGTTACGTCACGCGCGACAATGGCCAGTCGTGGCGCATGTTCAATTTACGCGGCGGCATCAATGTCTTCGCGTTCGATCCCGCGGACCCGCAGGCCATCTATGCCGGGAATGCCGCCCTCTGGCGCAGCAGCGACTCCGGGCGGAACTGGAGGATGCTCTTCCCCAGCCCGGCCCGCAACACCGTCGAGCATCAACTCGGCGATCACTCCGACTATAGCCTCACCTCCAGCGATTCCGCTTACCCCGGCGGAACCATCTCCGCCATCGCCATCGCTTCCGCAAGCGACGCAAAAAACGCCCACGGAAACCCAGAGCATCTTTATCTTTCCTTTGAGCAGAAAGGCCAACCCTCTGTCATCGTGCACTCCGCGGACGGCGGCGCTTCCTGGAGCCGCCTAGCCACCTTGCCCCAGCGCGTTCTGCTCCTCAGCCCTCAGGACTCCGGCCTGGTCGCTGTCTCCGGCTCCGCGGCCTGGCGTATCGCCCCCGATGGAAGCACCACCGAACTGGGCAGCATCCCAACCGCCGTCAGAGCAGCCAGCGCGGCGCGGTCCGGCGACTCGGTCTGGATCTACGCCACCGGCCAGGACGGAAAAGTCTATCTCTCCGAGGACTCCGGCCTCAATTGGAGACTGGTCACGCCCGCTCTCAAACAGACCTCCGGCAAGTTTGAAGCCATCGCCACCAGCGATCGCCATCCGGAGGTCGCCTATGCCGGCTTTCGCGGCCTTCAACTCGGCCAGGGCCAGGAGAACATCTTTGACGGCATCGCCAGGACAACGGACGGCGCCCACACCTGGGAGATCGTCTATAGGGAATCGACCCAACCTGGCCCCAATCTGAGCGGAAGCTGGATCGAGCAGCGTGCCACGCAAAGCGGCATCGCCATCTTCTACGACTCGCCATACAGCCTCGGTGTCGCGCCCACCAACCCCGACGTAGCCTACGCGACCGACCTCTTCCGCACCTATCGCACCCTCGACGGCGGCGCAACCTGGCAGGAGATGAACTCCGAGCAACTCAAGGGCGGCGGCTGGACCTCGCGCGGCCTGGATGTAACCACCGACTACGGCGTGCAGTTTGACCCCTTCGGCTCCCGGCACATCTTCATCGACTACACCGACATCGGCCTGTTTCAGAGCGTGGATGGGGGACAATCCTGGCAAAGCACCTCCGAAGGCGTCCCCGAAGAATGGCGCAACACCGCTTACTGGCTGGCCTTCGACCCCGCCCAGCGTGGCCTGATCTGGGGCGCATTCAGCGGCACACACGATCTGCCTCGCCCCAAGATGTGGCGCAACCGCGGCGTCCGGCACTTCACCGGCGGGGTCGCCGTCTCAACCGATGGCGGCCACCACTGGACGCCGAGCAATGCTGGGCTTCCCGACGACTCCATCACCCACATTCTCCTCGATCCTTCCAGCCCCGCCGGCAACCGCACCCTGTATGCCTGCGCCTTTGGCCGCGGTGTCTACAAGTCCATTGATAACGGCCGTAGCTGGACGGAAAAGAACAACGGCATTGCCGGCGACGAACCCTTTGCCTGGCGCATCACCGCGGCCCAGGATGGCGCTCTCTACCTCGTCGTCGCCCGGCGCACCGAGGCGATGGACTACTCCCTGTCCGGCGCCGGCGCACTCTACCGCTCGACGGACAAGGCGGAACATTGGCAGCGGATCGACCTCCCCTCAGGCGTCACCGGCCCCACCGGCCTCGAGGTCGACCCACGCAACCCTCAATTTCTCTACCTCACGGCATGGGGGCAGGAAGGCGAAGACGCCGACCGCAACGGCGGCGTCTATACCTCCGACAACGGCGGCCAGACCTGGCGATCCCGGTTCACGCAATCGCAGCACGTCTACGACCTGACGATCGATCCAAAGCATCCAGACACGCTCTACATCACCGGCTTTGACGCCGCGGCCTACCGCTCCACCGACCGCGGCGTCCATTGGGCGCGCATCGAGGGCTACGACTTCAAGTGGGGTCACCGCATCATTCTCGACCCAAACGACCCCACGCAGATCTATATCACCACATACGGCGGAGGGGTCTGGCATGGCCCCGCCGCAGGCGCCGCCAGCCCACCCGAGGCCGACCAAACCCCCGTTCCTATCGCTCAGCCTGGCCAAAACCCTGTCCTCGTTCCATAATGACCTGATTCTCGAACTCAGGTCATCTCTGCCAATGCAGTGACTCGGAATCGGCAATCATTGCGCCAGCGGTCCTTGCCTCATTTGGCATTCGCCTGGAAGGAGTTTCTTTAATGATGGATCTGACTCGCCGTGAGTTCCTGCATGCCGTGACGGGAGCCGCCGTTGGCAGTTCGATTGCCGGCCATGATGCGCTCCTTCACGGCGAACCCCTGGTGGCATTGCCCGCCTCAGCCGGCCAAAGCAGCGCTCCGTGCAACGGGCCATGCCCGCCGCTCCAGTCTCTGATCTGGCCGGAGCCACAGGAGATTTCCACCTCCGGCAGCGACTTCGTCCTCGATAACCAGGTGCAGGTGGTCGTACCGGAAAAGGCATCTGAAGAAGATCTGTTCTTAGCCGCTTCGTTGGTGAACGAATTGGGCGACCGCTTTGGCCTGCATCTGAAGATCCAGCGCGCAACCAAGATGAGCGCCAACCGGCGCGCAATTCTGATGGGATCGATGGAGAATCCATTGGTCAGGCAGGTTTGCGCGGAGATGGCCCTGACGTCGAGCCTGCAAAGTCTTGGCCCTGAGGGCTATCTGCTTCGCATCGGCAGCAACATCGTTCTGGTGGCCGGCAACGGCGATCGCGGCGCGTTCTACGGGTTCCAGTCTCTCCGCCAATTGCTCGCCAACGAGGATGGCCAACAGCGATTGCGCGCTGTGCACATTCGCGATTGGCCCGACAAGCCATTCCGAGGAATCTACCTGTTTCTTCCTGGACGCGACCATATCCAATTCTTCAAGCGCTTCGTCCGGGACTTCATGGGGCTGTACAAATACAACACGCTCATCATGGAAATGAATGCGTGCATGAGGCTGGACAGCCATCCTGAGCTGAATTCCGGATGGGTGCAGTTCGCCAGAGACGTCAATTACAGTTGCCGCAACTATCCGCGCCAGCCGTTCCACGACATGGAGCAGAACTCCTCGCATCAGGATGTGGCGGATGGGGGCTTTCTCGAAAAAGAGGAGGTGGCCGATCTGGCCCGTTGGGTGAGGAAGCATCACATCGAACTTGTTCCGGTGCTCCCCTCTTTTACGCATAGTTACTACCTGTTGACGGAGCACAGAGACCTGGCGGCGGTCCCGCAAGATCAGTGGCCCGATATCTATTGCCCGGTCAATGCGAAGTCTTACTCCCTGGTCTTCGAGGTCTATGACGAGTTCATCGACGTTCTGCAGCCCAGGAGCGTCCACATCGGCCACGATGAGCTGTTTCTTCCGGTGGATGTGTCTCCGCAATGCAGCGATAAGGATATTGGCGAACTGTTCGGAGAAGACGTCAACAAGATTCACCATTATCTTGCATCCAAGGGCATCAAGACTCAGCTTTGGGGCGACATGCTGCTGCAGTCGGTGAGAGGCACGGGGCTGCAGAAGAAGACAGCGCCGGATGGCTGGACCTACAACTCCCCCGGCGGCCTGACTGCGGAACAGGTGGAGAGACTGATTCCCAAGGACTGCCTGATCTATAACTGGTTTTGGCGCGATGAGCCGGGTCAACAGAGTTCGGCCGAACGCAACGAAGCATTGCTCGACACCATGGGGTTCCAGCAGATTTTCGGGAACTTTGAACCGGATATCGAGCGTTATGAAACGCGCAGCAAGCGCCCAACCTTGCTGGGCGGCGCGCCCTCGGCCTGGTTTGCCACCGACGAAGTTGGTTTTGGCAAAGACCTCATGTCTGATTTTCTAGGCTGCAGCAACATACTTTGGACTGGTCATGTCCTTCAAGGCAAAATCCTGTCGGCGCGGGTTCAATCCATGCTGCCCGCCATTCGGGCGAGGCTCAGCGGAACGACTCCCCCGAGCCAGACAGAAACATCCATCGTGCCGGTGGATATTTCGCGCCATTTCAATATGGGAGACAGCGCCCCGATGCTGGGTGCAGGCCTGGAGGAAATGTTGACCCAAACCGTCCAGTGGAACAGGATCCCTTTCGATCTGCGGCGCGCCAATGGCATGCGCGCGATTGTCGTCGGAACGGAAGGAATGGAAGCCACCGGCTTGCCCAACGCAGTGGCGGGCATTGCAGTGGGAGAAGCCCCGACCAGCCTGGTGTTTCTGCACGCGTCGGCAAGGCCCGCAAAGAACAGGCAGAACTATCGATTGATCTGGGACCAGCAGGACACGGCGGACCTTCTGGGATGGTACGAAGTGGTCTATGAAGATGGCTTTGTCACCACCATTCCAATCCGCTACGGCGTCAACATACTCGAGTGGAATTGGGACGAGCGCGTCTCCGCCCGCGACTATTGTTACAACGCAGACGCGGTCGCAGTGGGAAGCCGCGCGCCGGATCGCGTGACATTTTTTGCCTACGAGTGGATCAATCCCCGCTTGGGCAAAGTGGTTCAGGAGATCCGGCTGAAAGGCACAACGAGCTTCCGAGGCGGTTCCGACGACTTCAACAACGAGATGGGACCGGTCATCGCAAGCAACGCCGTGATCCTGGCGGCGCTGAGCATCGTAAAGAAGCGAAGCTGAGTGGGCATGCCGTCCCGGCAGAAATGGCCATGCCAAGCCCGCTCGACTCCCCCGAATGAAGCGAGCCAATCGGTCCCTGACCAAACCATCATGCGGCGCGGAGATCGACTTCTATTTTCGCGGTTTGCATGGCGACAAACTTGTCCTCGCGGTTTGCATCCTCGCCACTCATGCTTGCCTCTCCACCGCACTTCTGCGCACTGAATCGACGTAATCGAGTATAGCTTATACTTGCCTTCAATGTAATTTTTATATTTCGTTTACTTTCTTTTTAGTGCGCAGTTGGGCTATGATGGGAATGATTCGAAGACCGGGCAGTGCCGGAATGCCTGCGTTTGGGATATGGAGAAGAGCAGTGTCGTGTGCTTTGCAGCATTTAGCCGAGGCGCGGCGCCAAGGCGCGCCCGCGGGAATCTACTCCGTCTGTTCCGCGCACCCCTGGGTGATTGAAGCAGCCATTGACCAGGCGCTTGCCGATGATTCGGACCTCTTGATAGAGTCCACCTCCAACCAGGTGAATCACCTCGGAGGCTACACGTGCATGCTGCCCGAGGACTTTCGGCGCCGCGTCAACGATATCGCCGCCGGCAAGGGATTCGACAAGTCAAGGTTGATCCTCGGCGGAGATCATCTGGGACCAAATCCATGGCATAGGCAACCGGCGCTCGTTGCAATGCAGGAAGCGGTGCGCACTGTTGAAGCCTACGCGCGGGGTTTCAGAAGATCCACCTCGATGCCAGCATGGCTTGTGCCGGTGACCACGCTCCGCTTAGCGGCGAGACCGTCGCCCGCCGCGCCGCGGTCCTCTGCGCCGCCGCGGAGCGGGCGTCTGGCGAGCACAAGCCAGTCTATGTGATTGGGACCGAAGTGCCCGTTCCCGGCGGGGCGACGGAAAGCCTCACAGAGCTTGCTGTGACCAGCCGTGAAGCTGCAGCCGAGACACTGGCCGTACACCGCCGAGTCTTCAAAGAGGCGGGGCTTGAACCCGTATGGCCGCGCGTCATCGCCCTGGTGGTGCAACCGGGAGTTGAATTTAACCATGACAGTGTTGTCGATTATGACCCGGCGCGTGCCCGGTATCTCTCCGAACTGCTCAAGCACGAAGAGAGGCTGGTTTATGAGGCCCACTCCACGGACTACCAGCGGCCGGAGGCGTATCGCAACCTGGTCCGTGATGGATTTGCCATCCTCAAGGTTGGACCTGCACTCACCTTCGCCATGCGAGAGGCTCTGGCCGCATTATCTTCGATTGAAACAGAACTGGTGGAGCCGGGGCAATGTTCGCAACTGATGGATGTGTTGGAGCGCGTCATGCTCCAGGACCGCCGCCACTGGGAACATTATTACTCTGGAGATGAACGAGCCTTGCGCCTGCAGCGGCGCTACAGTTACAGCGACCGGGTGCGCTACTACTGGACTGCACCGCAAGTGAACGAAGCGGTCGAGAAGCTGATGCGGAACCTGCGCCAGAAGGCTATTCCTGAAACGATGCTCAGCGCCTTCCTGCCCGAGGAATATCGTCGAGTCCGCGCCGGCACACTCCAGCCTGACCCGCATTCGCTGATCATCCACCACATCCGGCAGGTGCTCAAGGCCTACGCGGGGGCATGTGTCGCGCAGACTGCCTGAAGCGATCGCCGCGCCCGAGCGGCATTCGCGATCCGAAAGCCGGCTTTGCCTCGCCGAGGCGCACTTTTTCTAGACGCGAATCACTTCGATACCTGCCGAGGTCAGCATTTCCAGATCGTGCTCGCCGAGCTGGTCGTCGGTAATGACGGTATGGATGGCCTTCGGCGGCACAATCAGCGCCAGGCTGCGGCGCGTAAATTTGGTGGAGTCGCAAACCGCCACTACGCGCTTGGCAGCCTTGACCATGGCGCGGTTCACCCGCGACTCGAGGACATTCGGCGTCATAAGCCCGACCTTGGTGTCGAATCCGTCCACGCCCAGAAAGAGAATGTCGGCATGCATCTCGCTCAGCATGTCCTCGGCCAGGGGCCCCACTAAGGAAAACGAATTTTTGCGCAGTGTTCCGCCGATCAGGATGACTTCAAAATCCGTCCCAGCTAATTCGGTGGCGATGTTTACGGCATTAGTGATGACCGTCAGGTGCGAGAAGCGGCGCAGTTCGCGGGCAATGGCCGTGGTTGTTGTTCCGGAGTCGAGCAATACGCAGTGGCCATCTTCTACCAGAGATGCGGCAGCTTTGGCGATATGCTGCTTCTCCTTGAGCTGCTTCTGTTCCTTCTCTTGCAGAGTAGGATCCTGCAGTGTGCTCTCCTGCGGAGTGAGTGCTCCCCCATGGGTGCGCAGCACCAGTCCCTTGGACTCGAGATAGTCGAGGTCCTTGCGGATGGTTATGCGGGAAATGCCCAGCGCATCGGACATCTCCGAGACCAGAACGCGCCCATCGCGCAGAATCAGCTTGAGCAAATGGTTGCGGCGCTCATCGATGAGCATATCGCTTCCGGATCTTGTATTGGCTTTCATGCTTTCTTAGCTTCCTTTCCCTGCTAATTGTTCCCTATCATACCTGCACGCAGGGATGTCAGGCTCAGATTAGCGGCTCAAAAACATCCCAGGAATGAAGCCAGCAACTGTGCAGCCCGGGGTTCCCTCAATTGCATACACATTCGGCACTGTATGTGGGCGATGATTGTTCAGCTCTGGTCGTGCCTGCTCATCGTGTAAATGTATGTATCAATTCAAGATATCTGAAGGTAGCCAACTTCTCCCTTTCAGCAGGCACGGGAGAGAAAGTCTTGCACCAATCCAGAATCGCGAAAAGACTCCGTGCCCCCTGGGCGCAGGGTAGAGAGAGCAGCGGCACGGTTTCCGAAGGCCGCGCAGGCATCCGGCGCCTCGCCCCGAAGGTATACAGCCAGGAATCCGGCATTGAAGCTGTCACCGGCTCCAATGGTATCCAGCGGAGTGACACAGGCGGCGGGAAGCAGCCAGCGCTGGGTTCCAGCCTGCACCAGCGCACCGCGTTTGCCGCACTTGACGGCCACCAGCGGGACGCGCTTTGCCAGGGCCTCAATGGCGCTCTCGGCATCCGGCTTGCCGGTGATCCGGCAGGCCCCGTCCTCATTGGGCAGGAAGATATCGACGATGCCCAGAAGTTCTTCGAACCCGCCGCCCCACCGATCTTCCGGATCGTCATTGGTATCCAGCGAGAGCGTAAGACCCTCAGCTTTCAGTTGCCTGAATATCCGTGCCAGGTCCGGCTGAAGCGCCTTGTGTAGAAAGAACGAGGAGAGATGGAAGTGCCGGCTCGAAGCAAGGTAGGCCATATCGAGGTCCGCGGCAACCATCTCGACCATGGTTCCCGGATAGGTAAGAATATGACGCTTGCCTTCATGGCTCAGCAGGATCGTGACCCCCGTGGATGTGCCGCCGCAGACGCGCTTGACGCAAGTCAGGTCAACGCCGCGCTCAGCCAACCGTTCCAGGGCTATGCTGCCCAGAGCATCGCTTCCAAGCCGGGTAATGAAACCGACCGAGAGACCAAGCGCAGCCAGGTTGTGCGCAACAATGGCCGAAGAACTGCCCAGAGTCAGGCGAAAGTCGCTGGCCAGCAACTCGTGCTCCAGCGGCATGACTTCTGGAAGTCCATAGAGGATGAGGTCCAGATTGATCTCACCCGCAATCGTCACATCGAAGCGCTTCTTCATACCTTCTTAGTCTACGAGTGTGACAACCCGGGTAAGATGGCGCGGTGCGTCGGGATTGAGCCCCTTCCGCAATCCGAGACGGCTGCCGAGCAACTGCCCCCACACGACATAGACAACTAACCGGGCGAGTTCAGGCACGTCAAGTGCAAGTTCAATGGCCAGATCGGCAGAACCCAGTACTTCGGGCGAGAGCCGGTTTGCAATGGCCAGGGTGCATCCCCCGAGAGCCTTCATCTCCAGCATGACCGCGCTCTCTTCCGCGTAGCCCGTCTCGGAGAGCAATGCCCCCACCAGAACCTTCTCCGACACAATGGACATAGGCCCATGCCGGAATTCAAGCGTGTGGAAGAACTGACTGTAGCTCGACGAAGACTCCATGATCTTAAGCGCCGTTTCGGACGCGATGGGGTAGAGCGCGCCCTGGCCGAGAAATGCCACGTCGTCAAACGATCGGTGAGCAAACTCTTCGATGCGCGGACTGTATATGGGGAGTAGTTTGGCCAGGGCCGCGGGCAGCGAGTGCAGCGCCTCCACAAACTCGTCTTGCCCGGCAAACCGTGCCGCGACATATTGCAGCGCCATCAGCATGGAGGTGAACGAGGAAGTCATCACTGTGCTCTCCTCCGTCACCGGCAGTTTGAGAGTCCGGGAGCTAAGGCGGGTCAGTTCGTTGCCATCGCATGTGACTGCCAGAAATTCGACGCTGCGCTGCCTAAGGAATTCAGCTACCTGCAGGACCTCGGAGGTATGCCCTGAACGCGAAATCAGAACCGGGAAGATGACGGCCTCTTCGACCGGAAACACCAACCTGGGAAACAGCAGTATCTCGGAGGCAGGCACAGCCCGTGCGGGTACGCCAACCAGGGCCGTGAATGTGGCCGCTGCGGCCTGCGCCAGATAGTAGCTGGTGCCGCACCCAATGAAGAGCCACTCATGAGCACGTGGGTCTTTATCGCCGACCAGCGGCTCCAGATCGAGTCTGTCTAAAGTGTTCAGGCAGCGGTACCAAACTTCGGGCTGGCTGTGGATTTCGCGCAGTGTTGCTGCTCCGCTTTTCATCTTGCTTGTCTCCTGTGGGTTAGCGTCGTCCTTGAGCGGGCACAGAGTAAATCGCTCCCCAACGAGATTTTGTATTCTTCCGCATTGCACACATTCTTCTGCCTCAATTTCACGGCAATATGAGATAATAACATATAAATCGAAATCCAGAGCAACATAAAGTGAGCCTGAGATGTTAATATGTT
>OCZT010001837.1_pt1 | contig 22026 bp, 17 predicted proteins | sample 1539031 | NCBI WGS metagenome assembly OCZT01 (sample SAMEA3539308, study PRJEB22396) | soil metagenome | biome: tundra; feature: field; material: soil | place: USA | collected 2010-05 | depth 0.15 m | reverse complement strand
AGAGGTGGGCCGGAAAGAAACCGCGATTGCCGATGATAATGCCGAGTTTGATCATAGATGATACAGTATGTGCGTGTTAAATGTTTTAATAACACTACGAACTTGCCGGGGGTAAGGCAATACTTTCGCCAAAACGAAGAGGCGCATCATCGTTTTGCGATGATGCGCCTGCTTCGCCAGCAAAGAATGTTTTTTACTTTGCTTTGATCAATTTCAACCGGCGGTTCGTCACGGCCGATACATCGCCACTGCTTTTTGAACCATTAAAGGTTGCCGGCGGGGGAACCGGTTCCGGGTTGATGAAGTTCAACCGGTTTGCCCGGGTTGAGGCTAGTCCCGTTGGGCGTTTGCTTTGGCAACGGAGACCGCACTGTCGCTGGTCGCGGGCGCGCTGGTGCGTGAATCGGCGCGGGCCACGACCTCCTCGTTCACCAGGATTGCCGCCCGTAACTGTGGCGCATTTTTGACCGGCCCCGAATACACCGGTGACCGGGCAGAAGGCTCGGTGCCGTCCGTGGTGTAATGGATTTTGTAGTCTGGCACCTTGGTTCCATCAGGCGAAGCCGCTGCAGACAATATCCGGGTACGGTCCTTTTCATTCATCAAACAAATGGCGTAAATCGCGCAGCGGGGTTTCGGGATGTCGCTGGCCACCAATATCGTGGCGGTGCCGGCTTCACTCATGATGGGATTGTCTCCGACCAGTTGCACCGGGCCGGTGGTCCCGAAGAAAACCGGCATCCGGGCGGCCGGAACGAGCGTGCCGGTCTTGTCTTTCAGGCTGGCATAGCAAAACGTCATGTCCTTGTCGCCCCCCGCAAAAGGCCGGCCGCTCAAATCAAATTCCATGGTCAACCCGTCGAGTTCGCCTGGCGTGCGACGCTCACACCGCGTCACCTCGCGCCCGCCAAGGTAACCGACAGCCTGCAATGTGCCCGTTTGGAACCGGTCGGGTTTGAAGGTGAACGGCGCGTGTTTCAGGTGGGTGGACACACGCGAGGTGTCGGGGCGACGTCGTTCCACCAGCTTCCCGTTCAAATAAAGGGCCACTTCCTCGCAATTGCTGAAGACCCGCACCTCGAGGGGGGAGTCGGCCGTCCAGTAGTTGGCAATAAACACCACCGGCCCCAGGGGACGGCCGGCAATCAGCTCGCCGGCATCGCGTTGGCTGCGGAAAAACCAGTAGCTGAACTTGGGCAGACGAAAGATGTCCATCACGCCCGACGATTCCAAATCCGGGGCGTAACCGCGATTGTAGTCGAACATGACCCAGACGCCGTCGGCGAACGCGGAAGTTTTCAGGTCGTCGTTGTGCGCTTCCTGAAAATTCAGGGCCTGTTGCAACAACCGGACCTCGCCGTCACCGCGCAACTGGCGGCTGCTGCGCGCGGCGGGTTGCAGGTCCTTCCACTTTTCCTGCTCCAGGCCGGCATTCTGCGCGTAGTATTCCCAATCCCCATACTCGCTGATGAGACAAGGCCGGTCTTTGACCTCACGGCAGCCGCCGTGCTGGCGGGCTTGGATGAAAACATCGTAACCTTTTTTCCAGCCGCAGGTGTAGCACTGGTCGCCGGGATATTCCTCATGCGCAATGGCGTTGGCCTGCTCGATGAACGAGGCGGGCATGTCGCTCTCATTCAGGGAAACCTCCCAGAGGATCACGCACGGATGATTGCGGTCGCGCCGGATCAACTGGCGGCATTCCCGGTATTTCAACCCGACAAAAGCGGGGTCCTTGCCGAAATACTGCCAGCCCATGATGCTGTCCATGACCACCAGCCCCAGCTCGTCACAGGCATCCAGAAAGGCGGGCGATTGCGGGTAGTGCGACAGGCGAACGTAATCGAAGCCCGCCTGTTTGATTTTCAAAGCGTCACGATACTGCGCGTCGTCGGGCACCGCGTTGCCAAGGTAAGGATATTCTTGGTGACGATTGCAGCCGCGCAGGAACATTTTTTCGTCGTTGATCCAGAAACCGTCCCTGGTGATTCGAATCCGCCGGATGCCGATGCGGGTTTGTTCCGCATCGGTAACCTCGTCTTTGGCAACCAACTCCGAGCGTACTTGATAAAGATAGGGCGATTGCGGCGCCCAGAGTTCAGGGTTGGCAACGGAAATTTCCTGGGTGATTTCCCGCTCTGCGCCCGCGGCAAGTTCAACCGCAGCGGATTCAACGGACGAAACTTTTTTTCCTTTGGCGTTCAACAAAATGGTTTTGACAACGAACGTGCGCGGAATGGCATCTTGGTTTTGAACATGGGTTTTCACGCTGATGACCGCCTGTGTTTTGGTCACGACCGGAAAGGTCACGAACACGCCACCGCTCGCAATCTTGTCCGCGAGGGTGGGATCGGTGATGTGCAACTTGTCTTTGATAACCAGATGCGCGTCGCGGTAGAGGCCGCCGTAGAGGTTGAAATCCAAGTCAGCCAGCGGCTTGGGGCCGGTGACGGGGTTGTCGCGATTGTCCAGGCGGACCGCGATGACGTTCTTTTCACCGGGCCGGGCGAGCTTTGAAATATCCATGACGTAGGGCAGATAACCGCCCATGAATTTCCCGGCGGATTGACCGTTGACCCAGACTTCCGTCGCGTTCATCGCCCCGTCGAACCGGAGGATGATTTCCTTGTCGCGGGCTTCCGCCGGCAGGTCGAACGTTTTGCGGTACCAACAAATGCCCTGCCACTGGCGCGCGCCCCGGCCGGTCACCAACGCCTCGGTGTGGGCGGTGTGCGGCAGGGTCACCGTCTCCCACGTTTGATCGTCAAATGCCGGTGCCGGCGCCTGCGGCACCTCGGCCCGGATGAAGCGCCACTGGCTGTCGAAGGGAATGGAGGCGGATTCCATCGCGCGGGCGTACAATGCTCCGCTGAACAACAGGACCGCAAACAACCACCGTCGGCAGTGTATTTTGAGTTGGTCTGTCGTTCTCGGTCCCACAGGTCGAATGCTCCGGCGTCAGTTCGATTGCAGGCGATAAAAACGGCTTTGGCTGGAATCCAGCGGCCGGGTGACGGTAAACACCGCTCCTGTGTTCTGGATCGGATCGGGCACCAACGACCATGCTGTCGAAGGCGCCAAAGTGGTTGTCGTCATCAACTTCGAAGCAGCTCCACTGAATGGCCACTGTAGCTGCAGATTTGAGCCATTGAGGGAGGTTCCTATCAAGAGTGGGGCGGCCATTCCACCAACGGCGTCGGCCACTGGCAGAACATTGCCCCCGGTATCAAAAAACGACGCCGTATTGAAACCGGCTTCGTTGACGCCGCTGACGGCCTGGTATTCTGTTCCCCAGTAGAAGACGCCAGCCCCGAGTTGGTTGGGCACACTTTTCACGACCTTGGCCAGCGCCGCGATGAAGCTGACCTGACCGGCTCTGGTTGGGGGGAAGCCGTAAAGACTCCCAAAGTTCGTCCAAGAGGTGGGGAAGGAGTTGGTCCAAGGAAAAGCGGTTTCTGCGACAATTATAGGTTTGCCGTAGCGAACAGCAGCGTTGCTAAGACAGATGTTCAGACTCGTCGGTGAGCCGTGCCACCACGGATAATAACTCTCGCCGATGATGTCGTAAGGAACTCCTTGAAAGTTCAGGTTGTCAAAAAACCACATGGTCGTGGCCCAATCTCCACCACGGTCAATATGGACAATGATTTTGGGCATTTTAGCGCCCGTAAAGTTCGTAGCGTCCTTGATTCCCTGGATTGCAGCATTCATCAATTGGCCAAGTTGTGACCATGACGTGTTTTGCCTTCCGCTGACCTGTCCATCCGGAAACAACATGCCTTGGGGGATTTCATTTCCAACCTGGACGTAATCCGGCATCGCCCCTGCGGCTGCGAAGGCAGCGATGGTGTTGCTGTTATAGGTGCGCATCTGCTGGACAAGTTGGGGAAAGGTCAGGCTTGCCCAAGCGGCGGGCTTGGCTTGATCATTGGGGTCGGCCCAGGTGTCGGAATAATGAAAATCCAGGCAGAAGAGCAGGCCGGCATTCTTGACTCGCACTGCCAACGGCACAGTGTAAGTGAGATTGTTTGTGTAATTGTAGGCGTTCGCTTGAGCTTGGGCTGCGCTGCTGGTCCAGAGCCGCAGTCTTATGCAATTGATGCCATGGTTCTTGAGAATCTGAAGCCCGTCCTGAACCTGTCCGCCGTCCTTGTAAACCTTGCCCCGGCTTTCGAAAAAACTCAGGTCCGAAAAGTCCGCGCCGGCCACGAACGAAGCGGCGGGCGCCGCAAAAGTCGCCCCCAGCAACAGGCCGGCCAGAACACCGGCCTTTTTTGTGCCGTTCATGAAGCCGGCGACCACCGAGGCTAGATTTGCAAATTTCATGCCCATGCGACTGTTTACAACCAGACCAAATTCCACAAAACCAAAGCCGGAACTGTTCTGCAACCTCCAAACAGTCCCGGCTTCCTGACTTCCGCCGTCTGTCCGGACGGCGGTTTTTATTTATAATGATTCAAGCTGCACGATTTCCCGGGACGCGGCGTCGCTGCACCAGCAGGAAGATTACCCCTCCGCTCAACAGCGCCAGCGTGGTGGGTTCGGGAACGGCTACAACGTAAAGGCTCGCAGCCGTACCGAAGGTCGTGCCTCCTGCGTCTGTAGCAGAGTCATAATAATTCGGGGTTACGGGACCATTCCAAGGTGTCCAGCTGCTATCTGTCTCCGCAGGAAAACCACTTACGCTGTCCAATGCACCATAAGCACTTTGCCCGCCAGGACTAGCGTACGACGACACAACGTCGAAGTAGAAACTGTCGCCAAGACTCAAACCGAGGCTACTTAGCGGTACCGTCATTGTGGCGGAAGCAGTTGGATTGCCGCCAATCCAGCTCGCCCCTACGGGCGTCCCCCAGATAGTACCATTCCATGTCATTGCAGTGGCACCAGTTCCATAAGTGTTAATTAAGGCATTTTCACCGGTACTGATGCCCATGTGTTCACCCCAAGGGTTAAGGAGTGATATATCTCCGCCGCCCTGGCCAATGTGCTGAATTTGAATCGAATAAAATATCCATGTAGCCATCGGCAGGGTCGAATTGATGGTGAAAGTGATAGTGCTCGCATCGTTGTTGACCACAACGCTGCTAAAAGCTCCGCCATCCGCAGCGCCGCCGCCGTTAGCGGTGCCAGTGCCAAGATAAGTGGAGGCTTTCGCAGGCAACGTAATCAAGGCCAAGGCGGCGAGAACGGAAGTGACTGAGATAATGGTTTTCATGGTTTTCATAGTTTGTTATTACGGGTTTTTATGGGTTTGCTGATGGCTGTATTATCGCTTATTAATTGGTTTTGCCTAGCCTGACAAATGTCAGGCTCGCGAAAATCCCTTTAAAATCAGTAAAAAGCCGCGGTGTTGCCAAAATATTGCCATTGGATGACGGTCTTGGGGCGGGTTTCAACGTGACCGTCGGCAAAGGTCAGATTAACTGACCGGAGAGTGCCGGCGATGGAATGCCCCCCCGCCAAGTCCAGGTTCGTTTGCCGGTGGGGACCGGCTACAAAACAATAATCGCTGATGATCGGCTGGCTGCCGGCTACCAGGTCGGTGATCCTGACGGGCCAGCCTTCGGTCGTACGGCGCTTGCCCAACCCCGATGTGGGTGAAGGAACCCCATATTTTTAGTTATGTCTTGCTTTGGCCGGATGGGGTCGCCAGAAGAAATTCCCACCCAGCGACATTCTTACTTTGCCAGCCCAAATCTGCTGGCTGAGGGTTAACCGAAAAATGATGTTCAGCACGACGAGATTCACTCCAGTTGAGCCATCTTTTCAGCGTGCCGTGAGTTGCAATTGGTAACGGGGAATGATTTCGATGCGCTGTAGAGTGGCCACGCTGTCAGCACTGCCGAAATGCGGTCGCGCTTTTTCGGCCATATAAATAGGCGCGTCTTTGCGGAGAGGGAGAATGGCAATGCGGAGATCGCCATTGAGAATATCAGGAGCGTGACGGCGCAAACCGACATCAAATGCGTTGCCGTTGTAAAAGTCGTCGGTAATAAACTGGCCATTCAACATCACGCGGGCGACATCGCCAACATAATGAAGGCGGAGGATGGGATCGGTGCCAAGGTCAACGTCAGTCGGCACCGTGATGCGCCAAACCGCCGCTTTTTCAAAGTCCGAATCCAGAGGAGCGGTCGCAACGGGCTGCTGAATTTTGCCGATGGGAATTTCCCGCGGCGGCCCGGCGGCCTGCACGCCTTTTAAGGTGGCTTCCAATTTGACTGCTCGCGGGGCAGGAGGTGTAAAACGCTGGAACATGCCGTCGGTTTTGCGTGCGAGATCGCTGCCGTTGTATGCGAGCGAAGCAGGGGCCGGATAAATGGCCACATTGAGGTCGGCGGGGGCGGTGGAGGTCAGGCGCAAATTGTCTCCATCAAGAACGAGGCTGGCTTGGGTGAGAAATACCCGGTCGCGACCCTGCAAATTTCCCTTCCAAAGAGCGAGGGAGTTTTTCTGGTCAAGCACAACGATCTGGACGAAACTGCCGTCAGCCAACCGCATCCTCGCCGCGACCTTCGTGCCGGGTTTAATGTCGCGGAGAAGGTTAACGTTTTCGCCGTGCGTGATATGACCGGCAAGAGCTTCGACGGCTGGACCGTTTGTTTCGAAGGCAAATTGCGCGGGAACGCCTTCGGTTTCTGCAAAAAAGACGGTGCGCACATTGCCATCATCAATGGCGGTCAGCGGCTGCGCGGTGGCCCAAACCAGCCGAACGCCCTGGCCAAGATCGAGATTGAACGGCCAGATAAGGCAGGCGTCGGACGGAATGGTAACGGGATTTTGAGGAAAGACGAGTGGACCGGAAGGAAGATTGATCACGAACTGCACATCTTTTTTCGGAGGCATGTCCTGAAGGCGTTGGTAATTATTCACGAAAACGAATCCGCTCGTTCCGTCGGAGCGAACGCTCCAGCGCAGGGTGTCAAAATCATTTTTTCCATGCGGACGTTGATCCGGCATGGTCGCCGGCATTCCAGCCAGAGCGGGACCCCATTCATGGAGGAAAAGATGGAGGCGTCGCAAGAGATGATATTGCTGGCGGATTTGACCGTATTGGCCCAAGGGCGCTTGAAAGTCGTAGTTTTTCACTGGCATGTCGTTCCAAAACCCCGTGGCTTGTGATTCCATCAAGGTGGTCAGTTTGCCTTCGGGATTCACGCCGCCGTGATACATATAGTAGCCGGGCAAGGTGCTGCCCGAACCGAGCTTGATGAGTGTGGTGGACTCGGCGTCCTCTGGATTGACGAGGATGCGCCGGTGGTAGCTGTTCATCATGCCGCCGCCAATTTCGCAGGTGAGATACGGGTATTGTTCAGCGTCCGGCGGGTCCGGAGTACCTCCTTTGCCAGGAATCTCACTGTAGGTGGCATCATCCACGCGAAAATTGGAAAAATGAAACCCTTTCCAATAGCCAGCGGGCATGGGCATGAGTACCCGATCCCAAAAGCCTTCCGCATAGACGCCGTAGAGCGGAACCAATTCGCCGAAAGGCATGCGCCCCGAAGGTTGATTCCAGCCGGTGCGCGTGTAGATCGGCGCGTCGAGGCCAACTTCCCGGCCCATGCGTTTGAGTGTCAACAGATGTTCGGCGGGGCCTTTGTATTCGTTTTCAAACTGGATGCCAATGACCGGTCCGCCATTTTTCCAGAACAGCCCGTCAAGTTGTTTGGCGATTTCGTCATAGAAGATTTTTACCCTGTCAAGGTAGTTGGTATCGTTGGAGCGCGTTTTCCAGCCTTTTTTCAGAAGCCAATCCGGGAAACCACCATTTCGCACCTCGCCATGGTCCCACGGACCACAGCGCACAAACGCTTTCAGGCCGGCTTCCTGGCAGGTTTGAATGAAGCGGCGCAGGTTTCGTGATCCCGACCAATCAAATTGTCCTTCAATTTCTTCGTGATGAATCCAGAAAACGTAGGTGGACACGATGTCAACGCCACCAGCCTTCATCTTGAGCAATTCTTCGCGCCACTCATTCTCCGGATAGCGTGCGAAGTGGAATTCGCCCATGACGGGCGTCCACGGTTTTCCGTTGAGCAACAGGCGGCTGCCATCCAGCGTCAGCGTGGTGCCGTCAGGGCTGCGCGCCTCGCCCATTTTGAAACCTTCATTTACCGGAGGCTTTGGGCTGGTAATAGTGATGGTGTGGCTGTCCGCAGCGCCAATCGTCGAAGCCAGAACGGCAAGGCACGCTGTCAACCCAAGTTTCCGCAGGTCAAATAATCCGGTCATAATAAAAACCATGTTCCTTAATCATGTGGGGACCCACAAATCAAAAAAGACTGCAAGCGGCCTTGACCGCTTGCAGCTTCTTCGAATTCAGAGTCTGAGTATTTTTAGGGCCAAATCAGACGGTAGAACTTTTGGGGAACGGTATTCGTTACCGTTACCGTGCTTTGGCCCGTAGTGTTGGGCACATCCTGCCAGATGACTGGTGAAACCAGATTGGTCGTGCTTTGGAGGTGAATATTCGCACTGCCGATCCAGGAGAAAGTGATGTATTTCCCATTGTTAGCCACAGAACTGATAATTATTCCGCCCGGGGCACTGACTCCGGTTGTGGTGGTTACGAGAAAATTGTCAAAATTTATGGTTCCCGTCCCGCTGAAACTTGAAACCAAGCCGACCCCGGTGATGCTTCCGCTCAGATTGCCCGAAGCCACACCCCCGATGGTTGCGCTGGTGCCGTTCAGGGTGAGCGTCTTCCAATTCGATGCGGCGGGATTGAACGATTGAGTGTAAGTGGTGAACACATTCGTCGCCACGCCGGGCACGGGTATGGCGGTGGTGGAAACAAACCAACTGCCTCCATTCATCTGCACGGCAAAATATTCCGTGACGTTGGCGGGGCTGTCGCTGGGAGCCAGATCCACCGAAAAGACTATGCCACCATAGAGCGTCGTGTTGATTGACGGGAACGGCAATCCGGATGTACCGGTGTCCAGCGAGGTAGTAGCGTAAAATGCCGTGGTGACGGGAGTGCTGCCACTGGGTTCAAACGCATAAGCCGCGCCATCGCCGAGAGAATTTTGGTAGAGGCGGTTGGGAGCATCGGGAATGGCGTTCCCCCAGCCAACCAGGCCCATTGGAAAGTTTTGCGCTGCTGTCGGCCCCACATAGGGCAACATTTCCGCATACAAGAGGCCGGGCGGGACACTGTTGACCGTCAAAATGCTGATGGCATAGTTCAGACTGTCATCGGTGCCCACGGAATTGCTGACAATCACGGAATATGCAGCTTGATCGTTGGCATCAACATTCAAGATGGTGAGGACATTCGTTCTCGTGCCCGAGAAACGGCCGCCATCCACCAGTGGCACTCCATTTGACTGCCAATAATAAGCCAGCGGTTTTGTGCCGGTGGCTCTGACTGCAAAAGACACTCCGGCGCCCGCATAAGCCGTCTGGCTCAGGGGCGGCGCCTGGACCACTGCTGGAATCGCCGGCGCCGTATTTGTTGTGATCAGGAAATTATCGAAGTTTACGCCCCCGCTGCCCGTGTTGGCAAAAACTAGGCCGGCACCGGTGATGTTGCCACTGAGATTGCCTGTTGCTTGTGTGCCGATCGTTGCGTCAGTGCCGCTTAACGTAAGCGTGTTCCACTGAATGGCGTCGGGATCAAACTGCTGCTGATACGTGGCAAATACTGTGCCCGCGATATTCACCGGCAGGGGAGTCTGGGAAACGTACCAGTTGGCTCCACCCATCTGGACGGCAAAATAGACCGGGATGTTGGCCGGCTGCCAGGTCGGCTGAATATCCACGGAAAAAGTAATGGCCGGGTAAGCGGCCGGATTAATGCTTGGAAAAGGCAATCCTGATACTCCGGTATCAGACGCCGTGGTGACATAAACCGCCGTGTTCATCGCGAATCCTTCAAATCCAAAAGCATCACCGTCTCCTCCGGTCCTTTGGACAAGGCGATCCAAATTGTCAGGGATGCTGTTCGACCATCCGATCACGCTCAAAGGGTAATTGACGGGAAGCGCGCCAACGAATGGGAACGTTTCCGCGTACAAATAATCAGCGGGGAAGGAATTCACCTTCAATGTGGCGGTGGTGTTGGTGCTCGTGTCAAAGAATCCCGCAGAGTTGCTGACAATCACGGAGTAACTGCTTCCCGAGTCGGCGAGGTTGACATTGGTGATGGTAAGCACGGAGTTGGTTGCTCCGGAAATCCGGCCGCCGTTGACGATTGGGACTCCATTCGACCGCCAATGATAAGTGAAAGGCGCTGTGCCCGAGGCAGCAACCGCAAAGGACACACCTGCCCCGCTGTAATTGGTCTGGCTAAGCGGCGGCGCAGCGAGCGTTGGCGGCAGTGTCGTCGTGTTGGATATGGATGTGATCAGAAAATTATTATAATCCCAACTGCCAGGAGCGGTCAGTCTTACCACCACACCAATGCCGGTGATCTGGCCGGACAGATTGCCCGGCGCCGGCCCGCCAATGGCACCGCTGCTTATCGTCAAGGTGTTCCAATTGCTTGCCGCCGGGTTGTAGGTGATGCTGGAAAGGTAAAAGACTGCACCGGCGCTATGTTGTGCCGTCGTCAGTGGCTGATTGGTGGCCACGTACCATGATCCTCCAACCTCAACTGCAAACCAGCAAGCAAGGTTGCCGCCTTGCCAGCTCCATTGGGACTCCAGGGAAATATTCAGATTGGTATAAAGTGCCGGGTTAATGCTGGTAAAAGCGGAGTCGCCGTTAGGCCCGGCGCCGGCCCCATTGGTGGTGTAAAACACACCCGTTGCCGCATTATTGGCTCCAAAATAGGCCGTGTTGGCCGGCAAGGCTTGAGAGGTGGCCCCATCATGCGCGCCTGCCTGGGCATAAATGCCACTCCATCCGTTTGGAGCATAAATCGGACTCCAGCCAACAGCCGGCAGCGTGGTGCCCCCGTTCGTGGTGCCGAAGTCCTGTTGATATAGAATGGCAGTCTGCGCTGAAGCCAGCGTGACGGTTGCTGACAAGGCAATCAATGCTAGTATTTTTTTCATAGGGTATATGGATTTCCAGGATTTTTAGAGACTTATGTATTTGATAAGACAATTCCGGATAAACGACATTGGATGATCAACCGATTCACATGGATAATTTTCCGGGGTTTAGCAGTTAATTGTATGCGTTAATCCAAGCCGGCCACGCGTAACTTGGTATGGACGGCGCCTGCCAATTAATATACCACTGCAGCCCCCAGAGTTCTTTCACTCCCACACTTCTCACCGAGGTATCCATGAAAGACATGTTCACCGGGCTTCGGCCGCTGTGTCTGGGGAGGCAAAAATTAGCCATGTTTTCATTAAGAGTTCCAAGAGGATATTGCTTGCCCCGCTTGGTTGGTGGTATATCGGCAGGAAAAGGAGCACTTCCATCCCACATGCAATCAGCAAACAACGGGATGGTATCACCATTGCGGAGGGCCCCCATTTTCCGCCAATAGTTGGATTTGGGATCAGGCATATTTCCTCCGCTGCCGACGAGTGAGTCCGGAGGATTCTCGGCCCAAGCGTTGATTCCATAGCTGCCGTAATCACCCGCCGTTCCGAAAATGGGAACGCCATAACTGCCCTGGCCCATGATGCCCCATGAATAAAAAGTCACATCTAAAGTCGTGGTAAAAGGGCTGGCGAGGTCACTCAGATACTTATCCGCAGTGGGACACAAACGGATGTCAGGATTGGAATAATAACTTCGCAAAGCAGACATCCAACAGCCTTTGTAACCACCCCATTTAGAGGGATCATTCCAACCCATCGGCATGCTGTCGTCGTTCTCGGAGCAGTACAACGCAAAACAACCGCCCCATTGTTTAAGATTTGAAATGCATTGAATATACTTCGCGCGGTCTTTTGCCCGGGCCAGGGCAGGCAAAAGCAGCGCCGCCAGAATGGCAATAATGGCAATCACCACCAGCAATTCAATCAACGTGAAAGCCGGGAATGCTCGCAACGGGTCGCCAAAATGCGTCGGACGGCGTTTTGAAATCATATAGTGTATGCCTGCAATAATACTCGCCTAACTTTCCGCCTTTGCCTAGCCTGACAAATGTCAGGTCTGAGCCCATGCCCTTTTGCCTAAAAACCCCTGTAAAATAAGCGTAATCACAGCCTTCATGATCAAAAACATGACTTACGGGCAGGAAATTACTTATGCCGATTTCGTTGAGCGGAACTTTAACACCGCTTCCGTGCGGGAGTGAACGTGCAGTTTGCTGTAAATGTTTTCCAGGTGCCAGCGCACCGTCCCGGTGCTCAAACCCAGACGGTCGGCAATCTCCTTGTTGGCCAGCCCCATCGCCAGCAACTCGAGGATTTTCCGTTCGCTGGGCCTGAGTTCATCCATCGCCGCCGCAACCGTGAGCGGCTGCTGGAACGAAGCAATGACTTTGCGCGCGATTTCGCGGGGCATCGGCACGCCGCCCATCCGGGCCTCGCGGACGGCGGAAACCAGTTCCGCCGGCGTGCAGCGCTTCAGCAGGTAACCGCAGGCGCCCGCGCGCAACGCCGCGGATATCCGGTCGGTGTCCTCATACACCGTCACCATGATGATCTGGACCGCGGGCAGCATTTTTTTAATCTGGGCGGTGCATTCGATGCCGGACAGCTTGGGCAGCTGGATGTCCATCAGCACCACCTCCGGTTGGTGCTTTGGAATTCCCACCAGGGCTTCCTCGGCCGTCGCGCAGGCGAATACGCAACGGCACTCCGGGTCGGTCTGCACAAAATGCGTCAGGCTCTCCCGGATGGTCTTGCTGTCTTCGACAATGGCGACCCGGATCATAAATTATCAATTCAAGGGCAGGTAAAACCGCACCGTGGTGCCGCGCCCGGACTGGCTGGCGATGGCAAACCGCCCACCCATCTTCTCCAGACGCGCCCGCATGTTGACCAGTCCGTCACCGCCCCGCCCGGCGGCGCCGGCCGCCAGGCCGTGTCCGTTGTCGGCGATGGACAAACGCAACCGGTTTCCGATCAGCCGCACCCCCAGGCGGACTTCGGTGGCGCCGGAGTGGCGCGTCACATTGGTCAGCGCCTCCTTGAACGCCAGGAAAAACTCATGCCGGTGGACCGACGACACCGCGCGGTCGGGCAGGTCAACCGCCCCTTTCAACCGGCAGGCAATGTTCGCCAGTTTCAGGAAACGGTCCGCGTACAGGCAGGAATAACTCACCAGCGACATCAGGGAATCGTGCTTGGGGTTCATGGCCCAGACGATTTCGTCCAGCGCCGTGACCATCTGCCGCGCCCGATCGCCAATCTCTTCCAGGTGCCGGTCCGGCCCGTTGTCAGCGCCGGACTCCGAACCCGCCACGGTGACCAGCATGCTGATTTCGGTGATGCCCGACCCGAGTTCATCGTGCAGGTCCTGGGCGATGCGCGCCCGTTCCTGCTCCATCGCCCGCTGGTGCTCGACGCGCTGACGTTCCTGGATTTGTTTTTCGAGTTCGGTGGTGCGCTCCTCGACCTGCCGGTGGAGTTGGGTGATCCAGAGCACCGTGGCCGCCAGCACGCAGGCCAACGCGCCGACGATGATTAACAGCCTTTGCAGCGTCCACCAGGGCGGCCGGGCCAGCACCTTGATGTCCGAAGGCGAGTTGAGCAACAACTCGAAGGAAGCAATGCCCTGGCCCACGGCCCGGTTCCCGCCCTGGCCCGAATACACTCCCGTCAATTCCAACTGGCTGCCCACCGGCAATGATTCGACCGGCCCGTTCGTGGCATCCAGCCGCGCCACAAAGGTCCGCAACCCGTTCTGGATTTCCAGTATCTGTTCCGTCTGTGAGCCCCTCACGCTCACCAGCACGCCCTTCACCCGCACGCGGGTCGCGTCGTAATCCGACTGGATCATGTTGTCCGCCGGCAGGTTCTTCGCTTCGGGCAGGGTAGCCTCACCGGTTTTGCGTGCCACCGCTTCGCGCAACACGGGCGACACGCCGCTTAATTCCGGAAAACCCACTACTTCCACCGAATCACCCGCTTCCAGTTGCTCTGGTTTTTTCGTTATGAACCGCAATCCGTTCCGGCCGTCCGTCATGTAATATTCCGTGTCCCGCATGTGAACAATCTGCCCGGACACTTTCACGCGCTGAAACACGCTGGCCTGCGGGTCGAACAGCAGCAAATCCGCCGCCGTCTTCCGGGGAATGGCGAACAGGTCCGCCGGCGCCGGCTGGTCCACCGATATGTCCGCGCCGTAAATCCGGATTTCACCCACCCTCACCTCGTGCGTTACATAATCCCACGGCGCTAACAGGCAGCCCCGTACCCGCACCAGTGCGTCTTCGTAATGTTCCAACGCCTCAGGTGTCAGGCCGGTCACCCGCAATTCCAGCTTGATCCGGCCCCCTTGCGTGAGCAGGGTCACCCCATCAGCCTGCACCGCCGTGATGATGCCCTGGATTTCCACGTATTGGGCGTCCAGACTCCCGTTCAACAACTGGTCCCAGGTGGGATAAACCGGTGTGGGCAGATGCCCCTCGCCCAGATTGATCAACCGCTGCACATGCACGATCGGCGCAAACAAACTTGGGTCCGTTACTCCCTCCACTTCCATGAACTCCCCGATTTGCGGCGGGCCGGACCGGATTGCGGAGTGGTCTTCCACGTAAAGTCCCCGGGTGGAATCCTGAATGACGAAGGCCTGGCGTTCCGGCACCACACAGGTAACCACGCCCCGGATTTTGACCGGGTATTCGCGTTGCGCTTCCTCCCGCTTCAACCGGTGCACCTCGGCGGCCGTCGTCAGCACCGGCAACGCACCGGCATTGGTGCTCGTGGTTTCCATCGCCTCCCGGTGCGTTTCCATCACCTCAATCTCTTTGCCATTGGGCACCAGTAAAACGCCGGGGACTTTTTGTCCGTCCGCCGTGTCGGCGCTCTGGCAGAATCCCACCGCGCGGATCCGGCTGTTCAAAAGCGGCGTTGAGGGCAATTGTGAGCCGTCCGCAATCTCCACCCGCATCCGGTCGGCCCCGGCGCTCAATTCCAGCTTCACCCCGTCCGGCTGCTCGTTCACAAATGTCACCTTCCCTTCCACTTCCGCCCATTGGCCGTCCTCCCCGTCGCGAAATGTCTGGCCAATCACAATCTGCCGCGGCGCGGGCAACTCCGCCCGTCCGATGACTTCCAACTGCAACGACGGCTCGCCGACGAACAACTGGCTGCCGTCATCCGACTTCGTGTGGAACGTGTATAAACCGTCGCGCGGCACTTCGAGGTAACCCGTGAATTGAATCCCCGCATGCTCCGGCCGCGCCATGACGCTGAGATCAAAATTGGTGACCGTGCCGGTTTTAATCGCCGTCGGTTGGCCGAAATCCGGCAGCACTTCCCCCGTGACTTCATAACAACGATAGTCCAGTCCGTTCACGAGATTGCCGGTTCCGCCCGCCGCGTTCGTTTGCATCCGGAAGAGCGCGGCGTCGGGAATTTTCCGCCGCGGCAGGCCCGGTCCTTCGTAATCCACCTCCAGACCGTATTTTTCGACGCCGTTGAACCAATCCACCCGGATGGGATGCCGCCCCGCCTTCAGATAAATGGCCCCGGATTTTTCGGTCATCCCATGGATGCCATTGTTGTCCACCACCGACCCTTTGGCGCCAATCCTGAAGCCGGCCCCTCTTCTGGCGATGATGCCGTTTCCCTCCACACGCACCCGTTGTCCCGTCTGGACCGGCTGGCCGGCCAGATCCATTTCCAATTCCGCCGCCCCGGATTCATCTTTCAAAACAAATCTTCCCTGCGCCGCATTTGCCCACCAGACGGTCCCTTCCAAACGGATGGCATCGCTGGCTTTGGGGTCGGCTGAATTCAGGCGGGAAATTTGCAGCACATTGGTAATGTCGAATGCCGGCTGGTTGGTCGGGACCTCATCTGCCGCTGCCGTTTGCGTCGCCAACCCTGCGCCCAATATCAAACTGCAACCAGCCAGAACGAGCCGGATCCAGGCCAAAAATGCCGCGCGCATGAAGTCAGGATATTTGTTCAAACCGGATTCTGCACGACGAAATGGAGCGCCGGTCTCCGACCCGGCACTTGTTACGCATTCAAATCCACGGAAAACGCCGATTTGGAAATCGGCGCTCCGATTCCCGCGTGACGGTTCGCTGGCAGTATCCTCGGTTGGGTGTCCCGTCCCCGGAGCGCCGGTCTCCGACCCGGCACACTTTGACACTACTCTTAAAACGGGGACTGGAAAGTCCCCGGAACTCGCAGACAAGAATGTCTGCGCTACGTAGCGCAGGCTTTCCAGCCTGCGGGTTATGGCGACTTTCCAGTCGCCAGTACCGCAAAAAATTCCCCGACCCCTCATGGAATCGAATTGGTCGTTTCCGGCTGCAGACCCAATACATTCATCGCCGGCAACGGATGGCCTTTGGCATCAAAGAGGGAATTGGCGTCGGGTCCGCGCCAGCGGTTGGTGTTTCCCGGAATGTAAGTCGCCTCCGGATGCCAGTAGTTGGCGCCGATGCCGCCGCTTTCCTTGACCGTCCGGATGAGGTCGGCCAGGAATTGTTTTTGCCCGGCGGGTGTCTGCGGCCAGATCATGTATTTGGCGGCGGCGGAAGACAGGCGGGTGTCGCGGGAAGGATAGCCGGTTTCCACAATCATCACGTCCTTGCCGTAACGCCGGGTGGTCTCGCGAAGATTGTCACGGACATTTTCGAGCGAGCCATGCCAGTGCGGATAATAACTCTGGCCAATCACGTCGTAATCCACCCTGGCATCGTTGAGATGATCGAAATACCAACAGGTCACCGGCCAGTCGCCGCCGCAATCAATGTGAATGATGATGCGCACCCGGTCTGCGGGCGTGGTGACCGAACGGACACCGTCAATGTCGGCCTTGAGCAGGCGGATGAGATGGTCCCACTGTTTCGCGTCGTTGTAAGGCTCCGGTGGCGCCATCACGGTCACATCACCTTCGAACACCTTGACGGTGGAGAGCGGGACCTTCACCTGCCCATCAGGCCACAACATGCCGCCGGTGATTTCGTTGCCGACCTGCACAAAGTCAGGCGTGGCGCCGGCATCTTTCAGCGTCTTGACGACCTGGGCGGTGTAGGCGCCGGATTCTTTGACGAGCGCGTCAAAATCGAGGCCGGCCCAGGCGGCGGGTTTGTTCTGCTTCTGCGGATCAGCCCACCAGTCGGAATAATGAAAATCGAGCATGAACGTCCCACCGGCGTCCTTGATGCGTTTGGCCAGTTTCGTGGTGTATTCGAGTCCGTTCACGCCGTTGGTCGGGTCCACCCAGATGCGCAGGCGGAAGCAGGTCCAGCCATGCTTCATGAAAATGGCAATCGCATCGCCCGGCTGGTCGCCATCCAGGTAAACCCCACCGCGCTCTTCAATCGTGGCCAGCGCGGAAATGTCCGCGCCCAGGTAAAACGGCGAAGCTGCGGTCGAGGCCGGCGCAGTCGCGGCTTTATGGCTCGCGCAACCGGCAACCAGAAACGGAATGACAGCGGCGGCAAGCCACGCGCAAACGCGGACGAAGTTCGGGAACAAGAATGGATGTTTCAGTTCGGTTTGAAATTGCATAAATTTTACGATGGTCGCAAGTGCGGGAGGAGACGGCTTGTCCCTCAACTCTCAACATTCAACCCTCAACCTGCCCATACTGTCCCAGTTCCGGCCCTCTGCCTAGCCTGTCAAATGCAGGGGTATTTGCCACACGACCATTCGATGTTCAGAGTTCGATGTTCGATGTTCAATGCTCATGGGCGCTTGCTTCGTTTCTTCCTCCCGATGCGGTCGCTTCGGCCAGTGCGGTTGCCGCCCAATTACCACTCTCCGCGGCGCCTTCAGTGCACGGAATGCCCATGTAGTCCCCGGCAAGGATGACCTTCATGCCAGGATGCCAAAGCTGACGATACTGCTGAAGATCACGGCTGCGGCCTATTGGCGAACGGGGTTCGGCTTGCGCCCAACGGTGGAAGTGTGTGAATTCGATCCCGCGATCGATGCCGGGGAAGTAGCGTTCAAGTTCGGGCAATGCTTCGGCGAGTATTTGATCTTCAGTTGCCTGCAAAAGCCGGCTGCTGGCAGAGCCGCTTAGCATGACATTTAGCAACTCTCCTTGCGGCACATACCGCTGGCATTTGCGCGATTCGACGCCTATGGCGGCGATCACTTGCCGCTCCCGACGCGGAATCAGCAGGCCGTAGATGTCCTTGGCCACCTTTGCCGTGGAAACGCCATCGGGAACCGCGAAGCTGATGTTTATCGCCGCGCTGTAGTCGGTATGTAGCAACCGCTTCTCCACGTCGTGCTCAGGCGCATAGAGCTGCCTGGCTACAGGGGTGGTGGTCGCCAATACCACATGATCGGCCTGAACCGACCCCGCTGGTGTTTTAACTCTGACACCCGACCCGGTGGTGTCGATCGCCTCAGCTGGTGTGGCCAGACAAACCTTTACTTTCTGCGCCAGTGCTTCCGGAAGGCTGCCGATGCCGCCCGCGAGCGCCGTTACGTGTTTTCGGCGCGCACCGAAATTCCATACCACAGCCGGCCAGGCGCGTGACATCTGCTCCGGCGCCTGGAAATAAAACCCTTCCAACATCGGCTCGAAAACATACTCCAGGGCGTCTCCGCCAAAAGCAGCAGCGATCCACTCCGCAGCATCGGCGTCATCCAGCATGTGCCACTTCGAATAGTCGCTGAGTGGAAGATGCTTGGTCTGTCGGACCAGCGAAAGGCTTGCGTGCGCCATCCGGAACGTGTCGCGCCAACCAAGCAAACCGCTGGCCGCCACGGACCAGGGGTATCGGTGATTGATCCGCCTGACGGCGCCACCGCGCACGGTTCCGGTCCAGTTGGAGACCCGGGAATGGTGCTGAGCCAGGCCCACCTCGCTAATTAGCTCGCAGATGACGGAGTACCCGTCCGACAAAAACTGAGCGCCTCGATCGATCAGATAGCCGTCACGTCGGTCGGTGCTCATACGCCCGCCAACGCGCTCGGACGCTTCCAAAACGGTAACGTCCACGCCGAGCTTCGACAGACGACGCGGCAGTCAGGCCCGCGATTCCCGCGCCTACGACGATGACTGATCGCGATGCCATGGCACTCCTTTCCCAATAGATATCAGGCCAAGGAGCGTGCACAACGCAATGCACGGCGGACTTTTCCATCCATGGCCTTTATCATGTTTTTATGAAACCAGACCTGTGAATTTCCATCAAGGATTATCACCCGACAGTTTTATTCCTTTGTGCCTTGGCGGCTTGGTGGTAAATCGTCACCGGCCCCGTTAAATGAAAACTCTCAAAGATTTATGGCCGACAAAATAAAAGTCTGGTTCGACGCGGAAGGCGACTTTCTTGAAGTGCGCTTTTCGGATACTGCCGGCCATCAGAAGGCCACCGCCCATGACGCCGTAATGGAACGCGTGGACGCGCAGGGCCGCATCACCGGGTTCAGCATTCTCGGCGTGAGCCGGTTCAAGAAGGGCAAGCCTTTGGAAGCGGACCTGGTGCTGGAAGGAATGGAATCTGCCGCGCTGGCACTGCACGACAAGCCCGCAAAGGAGTAAAGATACCAAGCCCCGCCGTTGTTGTTTGTTGTCCCACGCGCACCCTCGACCCTCAACCTTCATCTCTCAACTATTTGAAAAAGTGGTACCCCGGCTAGGACTTGAACCTAGAACCAATTGATTAAGAGTCAACTGCTCTACCAATTGAGCTACCGAGGCAACCAACACTGTGACGTGCCGCGTCGAATCGGCACCAAAACATTTTATTCCAGCGTGACAAAATGGCAAGCTCTATCCGCGCGCCAGCCAAGAAAGAGGCACATCTTGATACCACCAGGTGGGGCGGCGCTGCCGCGCCGCCCAAACTTCCACCAAAACGAGCGGAGCGATGTTCTTGTGTGCGTATATCCCCATGGTTCCGCCAGCATCGCTGCGCTTGCTGGCGGTGAGATTGGGGCAAACCGGCAGGTTTGCCCCACCATCGTTGGTGGGAGTGTCAAGATGCGCCCAAAGGCTTTTTGCCGGACACACCCGATGGTCCATCGGCCAAATCCAGCCCGCGAATTGACCGAACAGGAGGCAACTCCGACAGGTCGCGAGCAAGCGGAGAGCACGGAGGAAGAAAAGCACCGGGCTAGCCCCGGATCACGGCAACAGCTTGTCTCTGTTTCCTCTGTTTGCTCCTGTAAATTTCTCATTCCCGTTTTCGGGTTACAAATTACTCGGCGGCGGGGCGTACTTATGATAAATTCTGTTCAGCGATTCGCCAAATCAGCGGGTCGCCCAGAAGCCCAACGAAAGGGAAATTATGGCACAGGCAATCATGGATCCCGAAAAGGTGCGGCGGTTTGCCGACGAACTGCAACGGTTCAACACCGACCTGGAGAACCGGCTGGTTTTGTTGCAAGCCCGGTTCTCGGCGCTGGGGGACACCTGGCAGGACCAGGAGCACGAGAAGTTCGCCGATGAATTCAGGCTGGCGATGAAAGCGCTGAAGAAGTTCGTCGAGCTGTCCAAGGAGCACACGCCTTATTTGTTGAGAAAAGCCCAGCGCATCGAGGAATATCTGAACCAACACTGATTTTCCATGGCCGAACGCGCCCAAGTCACTTCCTTTGAAGCCGTGGAATCTTTCCGGGCCGACCTGATTGTATTCCTGAGCCGGGCGCGCGCCGTTTTGGAGGAGGCGAGCGATGATGTCCTGCGCACCCGGCTTTGGGTGCAAAATGATCAACGCCGCCTCTGGGAAAATGAAACACGCGTCCGGGGCAGAAAACTGGAGGAGGCGCGGGCGGAATTGTTCAACGCCAAGCTTTCCCAATTTCAAGAATCGACGGCGTTGCAACTGATGGCCGTGCAACGGGCGGAGCGCGCCGCCCGGGAAGCCGAAGCCAAATTGGCACTTTTGAAAAAATGGGACCGGGAGCTGGAGAACCGGACCGACCCGCTGGTCAAGCAGGTGACCCAGTTGCATGGGTTCCTGACCACCGACATGGGACGCGCAGTCGCTTACCTGGTTCAAGTGGTGAAGGCACTGGAAGCGTATGCCGACGTCGCCGCACCGGGCGGTTTAACCGGCTTGACGGCGCCAGGAAACAAGGCGGACATTGCCGGACCGCCCGGCCCGCTTCCAACCGGAACCGGCAAACCGGACGACGGAAAGGACAAACGATCATGAGCTTGAGCGGAAGCAAAAACCGGCTGGTCGCCATCACAAAAGAGCTTTCGAACCGGTGGGATGAAACGAAAAATTACTGGCGCGACGCCAAAGCACAGGAATTCGAACAGCGTTACATGGCCGAACTCTTCGCCAACGTGGACAAAACCATCACGGTGATGGACAAGCTGAATGAACTTGTAACCAAGGTCAGGAACGATTGTGAATAGTTGATTTTTTGTTTTCGCGCGAAGGGGCCAAAGGGAAAAGCCCGTTAGGGCTGACATATTTGTAGCACCGCACCGCAGTCATTTTCAAAAGCTCCGTTAGGAGCGACATCATTGGAAATACGGAAGGAATATGCCACCCCGACGGGGCTGAATTCTATTTTGGTTTGGAGTTCTACAAAGATGTCGCGCCTGACGGCGCTGGGGTGAGTCGTCCGGTTCGCCATTCATACGCACCCAAAACTGGCGCGACGCGCAAATGGAACCTGTGCCAGTTGGATTTTGAAGTTTTTGTTGCGACGACAATCCTTAATGGAAATTCGCAAATCTGCTTTCATAAATCAATGCTAACAGAACCAGCTAATTTCCTTCGGCAGTTCTCCTTGGCATCGGAGGATGGCGGCATCTCATGGGACAAGACCTACCGCTTGGTCTTCACCACGGACGGACGAATGTTTGTTCGCGTTGTTAAAGACTTCGAGCAGCCTTACAAGACTCCAGACATCGACGAGATTTATCCACCGGAATTCCCGAAGATCATCGTCAACGGCACGCCGCTTAACCAACTTGTCGCACGAAAGCTTCAAGAGATACTTCCACCGCAAATAAACATGCAGCAAAACACTTCCAATCCACCGAAAACGACACTCTGACTCGCTC
>OCZT010001836.1_pt1 | contig 22027 bp, 14 predicted proteins | sample 1539031 | NCBI WGS metagenome assembly OCZT01 (sample SAMEA3539308, study PRJEB22396) | soil metagenome | biome: tundra; feature: field; material: soil | place: USA | collected 2010-05 | depth 0.15 m | reverse complement strand
GGGGCCAATACGGCCATCTTCACGGTGGTCAACGCCGTCTTCCTGCACCCGCTCGCAATCGAGGATCCCGCGCACGTCGTGGAGATGTTCACGCGGGACAACAAGACCGTCCAGGCGGCCGCTCTCACGCTGACGCCGACCTCCTTTCAAAACTACGAGGACTATCGCGACCAGAACACGGTGTTCACCGGTCTGGCTGCGTACTCTCCGCTCTTTCTCCTGTGGACCCGCAACGGCGAAACGCAGGGCCTGCCGGGCATGATGACGAGCGCAAACTATTTCGACGTCCTCGGCATCAAGGCCTTTCGCGGACGGCTGTTTCTCCCGGACGAGTCGAGCACACTCGGCGGCAACACGGTGGTCGTCGTCAGCCACAGTCTGTGGGTCAAACAGTTTGGATCCGACCCGAATCTCGTCGGCCAGACGCTGACGCTGAACGGCATCTCCTTCACCGTCATCGGCGTCGCGCCGCCGGGGTTCAAGGGCACGGCTTCCCTGGCCGGCCCCGACCGGCTCTGGGTGCCGCTCAGCATGCGGGAGCAGTTGACGACCGGCCAGATGCGGCAGCTCATCACCAACCGGCGCTTTCGCTGGATCAACATGATCGGCCGGCTGAAGCCCGGCGTGCCGCTGCGTCGGGCGGACGCCGCGATGAAGACGATCGCGGCGGCGCTCGAAAAGCAGTTTCCCACGGCGAACGACGGGCGGACGCTCGAGATGGCGCTCGAATCGGACGCCGCGCTCGGCATCAACCAGCGCAGCCAGTTCGTGAAGGCCGGTTCGGTGATGATGGGCGTCGTCGGTCTGGTGCTGTTGATCGCGTGCGTCACGCTGGCGAATCTGCTGCTGGCGCAATCGGCGACGCGGGAAAAGGAAATCAGCATCCGCTCCGCGATGGGCGCGGGCCGCGGGCGGCTCGTGCGGCAGCTGCTGACCGAGAGCGTCCTGCTGTCGCTCGTGGGCGGCACGCTCGGGCTGCTCGTCGCCTACTGGGGACGCAGCGCGCTGTGGTCGTTCCGGCCGCCGTTTCTGGGCAACGCGTCGATTGATTTGAGCTTCGAGCCGCGCGTGCTGCTGTTCACGGCCGGCGTGTCGGTGCTGACCGGCGTGCTCTTCGGCCTCACGCCGGCGATCCGCGTGTCGAGCACGAACCTGAACGAGATGCTGAAATCCGGCGGGCGCACAGGCGCGGCGAACGTCGGCACCAATCGGATTCGCAGCCTGCTCGTTATTTCTGAAATCGGCCTCGCGACGGTGGCGCTCATCGGCGCGGGCCTCTTCGTGCGGAGCATGCAGGCGGCGCAGAAGATGGACCTGGGCTTCGACTCCGCCCACATCGGTTTCCTCGCGCTCAGCCCGGGCCAGCAGCACTACGATCAGGCGCACGGCGAGCAGTTCTATCTGGACGCGATCGCGAGCGCGCGCGCGGTCGCCGGCGTCGAGGCGGCGACGGTCGCGTCGGCGCCGCCTCTGGCCGGGGCGATCCTGCTGACGGTGTTCCCGGAAGGCGAAGTCCAGAACCCGAACTATCGCGGCTCCCTCGTGCAGTTCAACGACGTGTCGCCCGGCTACTTCGGGGCCCTGCGCATTCCGCTGAACACGGGACGCGATTTCAACGAATTCGACGACGAGCAATCGAAGCCGGTCGCCATCGTGAATCAGGCCTTGGCCAGACAGCTCTGGCCAGGCCAGACCGCGCTCAACAAACGGTTCGCCATCGTGCAGCAGACCACGCTGTTCGAGATCGTCGGCGTGGCCGAGACCTCGGTGATCAACGCGGTGGGAGAGGATCCGACGCCGATGATCTATCGTCCGATCCAGCAGGAATACTCGCCGGGCGTTTCGCTGCTCGTGCGCACGAAAGGCGATCCCGCGTCGCTCATCGGTGCCGTGCGCGACAAGGTGCACACCATCGACCCCCGCATGCCGATGCGAGGCACCGGCACCATTCAGGAAAACATCGAAGCCGGGCTGTGGGCGCCGCGGATGGGCGCCGCGCTGCTCAGCATCTTCGGCGGCCTGGCGCTGCTGCTGGCGATGATTGGCGTGTACGGCGTGATGTCGTACTCGGTCACGCAGCGCGCGCAGGAGCTCGGCATCCGCATGGCGCTCGGCGCGCAAGCCCGCGACGTCCTGTTCCTGGTGCTGAAGCAAGGCATGGTGCTGGCGGCAGGCGGCGTCGCGCTCGGCGTGATTCTCGCCCTGCTGCTGGGCCAGATGGTCAGCACGCTGCTGTTCGGCGTCAGCGGACGCGATCCGCTGACGCTGGCGGGCGTGAGCGCCGTGTTGGCGATCGTCGCGCTCGCGGCGTGCTACATTCCCGCGCGGCGCGCCGCGCGCGTGGACCCGCTCGTCGCGCTGCGCGATGAATGAGTCATGGACGACGATCAACGCAAAGCACGCTGAGCCCGCAGAGCAAGGCACACGAGGGTTTCTCTGCGAGCCGTGCGGTCTCTGCGTTGATCGTCGTTGATTCTGTGCCGTTAGCGCGCGCCGGCGATCACGAACGGCAGCCCGAGCGCGGTCGCGCGCTGATTGATCGCCGCGATGTCTCCGGACTCGAATTGCCGCGCCTCTGCGGCGAGCGCCGTCAGTTCCTCTTCCTGATGCTGCAGCACCTGCTGCATGCCGGCGGTCGGCACGCCCTCCGCTTCGCTCGCCCACATCTGCAGCGGCGCGAGCCGCGAGTAGAGCCGCGTGCCGCCTCGCATCGCGAGGATGTCGTACACGACTTCGGCCGTCGGGTTGTGCATCTTGTCCTCGAGCGCGCCGGCTTTGGTGTCGGCGGCCTGTGCGGCTTTGATCAAGTCGGCGACCGCCGATTCGGTTCTCCGCGGCTCGAGCGACGCGATCCGCGCCTTCAGCTGATCGCGCACCGACCGGATCTCGTTCACCAGGCCGGTGAGCGTCGAGATGTCGTCGCGGACGCGGACGCCGAACGCCGCCTGCGCCTCGAGATCCGCCTGCGGCAGATCGCCGCGCGGATCGGGCACGACGCGCACCGCGGACGACTGGCTCTTGCCGTCGACGATCAGCCGCACCGTGTACGTGCCGGGCGCCACGCGCGGTCCCTCGGCCGGATCGCCGGTGTCGATCTTGGCGTCCTTGATCTTCTTCGCGCCTTCGTAGCGCAGATCCCACACCCCGCGCTGCACGCCGGCCTCGGTCGCAAGCGCCGCCTTCTTCGCGTCCTCCGGGTCCTCATTGTCGGAACTGTTGTCCAGCGGGCGCGGCACGCTGCTGAGCCTCCGGACGCCGCGATTCTGGGAGTCGAGGATCTCGATCGTCACCTCGGCAGCCGCTTTGTCCTTCAAGGAATAGTAAATGGACGCCCCGTGCGGCGGGTTGTCGAACGCGCCCGTCCGTGCCCCGTAGCTGTCGGACCCGTAGCGCCACCGAACCGCGTCGGCAACTGGAAACAGATGCGCGCTCTCGCCCTCGATGCGGTCCGTGATCTCGCGCACGGGCTGCAGGTCGTCGAGAATCCACAACGAGCGGCCGTGCGTCGCGAGCACCAGGTTGTCGTCCTTGACGATCAGATCGTGGACGGCGACGGTCGGCAGATTCAGCTGCAGCGATTGCCAGCTCTTCCCGTCATTATTTGAGTACATCACGCCGCGCTCGGTGCCGAGATAGAGCTGGCCGCGCTTCTTCGGATCTTCGCGGACCGAGTGCAGGTAGATGTCCTTCGGCAGCGCGCCGTCGAGCCGCGTCCACGACTTGCCGAGGTCGGTCGTCTTGTAGAGATACGGTCGCGTGTCGTCGAGCCTGTGCGCGTCGACGACGACGTACGCCGAGTTCGCGTCAAAGGGTGACGGCTCGATGATGCTCACCGTCGCCCACTCCGGAACGCCCGGCATCGCTTTCGTCACGTTCGTCCAGTTCTTGCCGCCGTCCGTCGTGACGTGCACGAGGCCATCATCGCTGCCGGCCCAGATCAGATCCTTCTGCTTCGGCGATTCCGCGATCGCGAAGACGGTGTCGTAGGTCTCGACCCCGGTGTTGTCGCCGGTGATCGGACCGCCGGCCCACTTCTGCTTCGACTTGTCCTGGCGCGTCAGGTCCGGGCTGATCGCCTGCCAGTGTTGACCTCCGTCGTTGGTTTTGAAGATGACCTGCGCCCCGTGATAGACGACGTGCGGATCGTGGGGCGACCCGGCGATCGGCGCGGTCCACTGAAAGCGATACGTCATATCCTCGGCGCCGTGGCCCGATGGGTTCTCTGGCCAGGCACCCACGTTGCGCGACTCGCGCGTGCGGTAGTCGTACCGGGTGATGATGCCGAGATACTCGCCCGCGTAGACGATGTTCGGGTCGGAAGCGTCCGAGACGACGTGGCCGGCTTCGCCGCCGCCGACCTCGTGCCAGTCGCTGAGCGCAATGTGGCTGGCCAGGCTGTCGCTCGGCCCCTGCGCCGTTCCGAGATCCTGCATGGCGCCGGCCACCCAGTACGGACGCCGCGTGTCCGCGGACACGTGATAGAACTGCGCAATCGGGAGCGGCGGCGACGACCACGTCTCGCCGCCGTTGGTGGAGATGTGGACGCCGCCGTCGTTGGCGACGATCATCCGCTTCGGGTTGCTCGGATCCATCCAGACGTCGTGGTTGTCGCCGTGCGGAACTTTCACGTACTGCACCGTCTTCCCGCCGTCGATCGAGTGCAGCATCGGCACCTGCGGGAACCAGACGTCGTTTGCATTCTGCGGGTTGACGGCCAGCGTCGAGTAATACCAGGCGCGCTGGCGTAGCGCGCGGCCCGGGTTGACCAACTCCCAGCTCTCGCCGCCGTCGTCGGATCGGAAGAGCCCGCCCTTTTCCGCTTCGATGAGCGCGTAGACGCGGCGGCCGTCGGACGGAGCCACGGCGACGCCGACTTTGCCCCAGAGACCGTCAGGCAGACCGTGGGCGATGATGGCCTTCCAGGTATCGCCGCCGTCGCGCGACACGTAGAGGCCGCTGCCGGGACCGCCGCTCTGCAGATCCCACGGGAAACGGCGCGCCTGCCAGAACCCGGCGAACACGATCGACGGCGTCGTCGGATCGATCGCCACATCGGAGGCGCCGGTGTCGTCGTCCTTCTTGAGCACCTGTTGCCAGCTCTTGCCGCCGTCGCGCGTGCGGTAGACGCCGCGTTCCGGATTCGGACCGAACGCGTGGCCGAGCACCGCGGCGAAGGCGACGTCGGGATTCGCTGGGTGAACGGCAATCGTGCCGATTTGTCCGTCTTGCGTCCACACGTGCGTCCACGTCTTGCCGGCGTCGGTGGATTTGTAGATGCCGTTGCCGGCGGAGACGTTGCCGCGGACGTTCGCCTCTCCGGACCCGACGTACACGATGTTGCGATCGGACGGCGCGACGGCGATCGAGCCGATCGAGGAAATCGGCTGTTCGTCGAAGATCGATTTCCACGTCGCGCCGCCGTCGGTCGATTTCCAGACGCCGCCGGACGCGATGGCCGCGAAGTACGTCGATGGATCGCCCGGGATGCCGGCCGCGCGCGACACACGGCCGCCCGCCGCCGGACCGATGTTGCGGTATTTGAGCGCCTTGAATTCCTTCGGCGAGTCGCGCCAGGCCGGCTTGGGTTCGTCCTGCGCGCGCAGCGCGATCAGGGACGCGGCCGAACACAGGAACACCGCACACAACACGCGGAATCGGGAGCCTGAAAATGACATGCGGCGCAGTTTACCAGATGGACCGCGCGTCAGCGGCCGGGATGGTACTGACGCTCGATGTGCCCCTCCAGCTGGGATCGGTAGAAGTACACGTCTCTCAAGTTGCCGGTGCTGTACCGCGCGGCCTGATCGTTGAAGTGCGGCGACTTGGGATCGCCGCTCTCCCCGCCCGCCGACACTGCTCTGGCCCGCACGCGGTCGCCGAATTCGACGACCGCGACGAAGCTGTTCCCCGTCGTCCCGTACATCTTCTTCGTGCCTTTGTAGGTGCGCGCGCCAAATGACGCGAGCGAGCCCCAGCGCGACGAGGTGAAACCGACCGGGAGGCTCGGACCCGCGTCGTTGAACGGCTGCACGATATCGCCAGTGAGACGTTGGAAGCGATTGATGTCGCCCCACGGCGTTTTCCAGGTGCCGAAGTCCGCCGCGAGCTTATCGGAGGCCGCTGACAGCGCCCGCAGCATCGCATCGTCGCCTGTCCCCCGCCCGAGCCCCTCGCCCCAATAGACCGCGAGCGACGTCGGGACGGACGTCACGCCCCACCGGAAGTCCCACGCGCGAAGGAGCGCAATCTGGTCGGACAGTTTTTCCTTCAGCGGATTGCCCGCGGGCATCGCGGCCCAGGCCTTCACGAGCGCCGGAATCTGCTCGGCGAACCAGGGCAGGTAGCTGTCGTACGCCGCGGCGACGAGCGATTCCAGCGCGAAATCTCTCTTGTTCGGCAGGACCCGGAGCGCATGCTTGCCTCTCGGGCTCTCCTCGGTGCCGCGATCCACGTAGGCGGGATAATCCGCCTGCTTCGGACTGTTGGGACCGGCCGCCGACCACGGCCAGTTGTTGCTGTTGTAGATCCAACCGTTGGCGGGATTCAGCAAGTGGGGCGTCTCGTCGACCGACATCACATCCTTCCACTCGGTCGCGGGATCGCTGCCGTCCACCGGCTTGGTCCAGTCGAACCTGGCGTCGCGCTTCGGAATGAAATTGGAGTGGAAGTAGGCGATCGTCCCGTCGGCGTCAGCGTAGATCGTGTTGTTCGACGAGTTCGTGTGCAGCGCCATCGTGTCCAGAAACGCTTTGTAGTTTCTCGCCTTGATCCGCGTGTACGACTGGATGAGCGCCTTCAGGGGCTCCTGCATGAGTCTGATGCTCACCCACTTGCCGTTGGCTTCGCGGACGATCGGGCCGTGATGGGTGTAGTAGACGGTGAAGTCCTTCTGCGCCGTTCCGGTGGCCGTCTTGTAGGGTACGGTGATCGTCCGCGTCTTCATCGGACGCTCTTCCGTGCCGTACTTGTAGTAGACGCCGTCGTTCTTCTTCACGACCGTCTCGAGATATTCGTCGATGTTGTCCACGCCGCTCGACGTGTGCATCCATCCCGCGCGGTCGTTGAACCCCTGGTAGATGAAGAACTGACCCCAGGTCAGCGCGCCGTAGGCGTTCAGACCTTCGTCGCTGACCATCTGCGCTTCTGATCGAAAGAAAAATGACGTGTGCGGATTGATGAACAGCAGCGCGTGGTGCGCCGTCGTGTTCGACGGCGCGATGGCGATGCCGTTGGATCCCGTGGGTTCGGTGTAGTCGACGTTCCCCACAGGGGGCCCGGCGGTGGCCGGCTTCTTTCCGTAGAAGGCCTCGAGCTGATTCAGGTTCACGCGCTCGAAATCCGGGCCGATGCTGCCGTCACTGAAGCTGAGCGCCATCCACGGCTCGAAGTGCTTGATCACCCGCGGCGCCACCGTGGGGTGCGTGGAGAGGTAGTAGTTCAGGCCGTCGGCGTAGGCATTCATCAGCGCCTTCAGCCACTGCGGCGCCTTCTGGTACTGCGCCTTCATGTCGTCCGGGTCGACGAAAAGCCGCACGCGCAGGTCGCGGTAGACCTCGGTCTCGCCATCGGCCTCCGCCCGGAGGCCGATGGCGTCGAGGTAGTTGGTCTCCACCCGGTTGAAATCGTCCTCGGCCTGGGCGTACATCACGCCGAACACAGCGTCGGCATCCGTTTTTCCGTAGACGTGCGCGATTCCCCAGTCGTCCCGGATGATGGTGACGTTCTGAACGTGTGCCTCCCAGGCGGCGGCATCCTGGTTCGCGGGTGTCTGCGGAAGCCACGACACGCCGGCAGCGGCGAGAATGAGGACCAGCTTCTTCATGGACCGAGCGTACGCGAGAGCCACGATCGCTGCAATACAAAGTTGGCGGGCTTTGCTATAGTCGCGCGCCAGAACGCCCGTGGTTTCGACGGGCCAACGCGCTGCTGAAGCGGCTGCCGGCTCAGTGAACTGTCGGACGGCCCCATTCGTCTCAGTAACCGTGAATCAGCTGATCATCGACATCCGTTCCGGCGTGCGGATGCTCGTCAAGTACCCGACCCTGTCGATCGTGGCCGTGCTGACGCTTGGCCTGGGCATCGGCCTCAGCACCACGGTCTTCTGCGTCGTCAACGGCGGGTTGTTCAAGGGATTGCCGTTCCCGGACGCGGATCGCATCGTGGCGCTCGTCGCGACGAATCCGTCGCAGAACCAGCCGCGGCAGCCGATCAGCGCGCAGGACCTGACCGTCTGGCAGGCGCGGCAGACCTCGTTTGACGCCATCGGTGCGTACGGCTTCGCCGCCATCAACATGTCGACCGAGGACGGCCGGCCCGAGCGATTCAGCGGTGGTCAGCTCACCGTCGAGGCGTTCGAGGCCCTGGGTGTCCAGCCGATCCAGGGGCGCGGCTTCCGGGCAGGCGACGACAAGCCCGGCGCCGAGCCGGTGATCCTGCTGAGCGATGGCCTCTGGCGCGATCGGTACGGACGCGCGCCGGACATCATCGGCAAGAGCATCCGCGCCAACGGCGTCTACCGCTCGGTCATCGGCGTGATGCCGGAGAAATTCGCGTTTCCGATCCGCGAAGCGGTGTGGACGCCGCTCTCGATCGATCCGCTGGCCACCCCCAGAGGGCAGGGGCCGAGCTATCCCGTCATCGCCCGCCTGAAGCCAGGCGTGACCATCGCGCAGGCACGAGCGCAGGCGGCGACGATCGCCTCGCAGCTTGCGAGCGACTTCCCGGCGACCAATCGCGGCGTGGGCGCCGACGTGATGCCGTACGCGAAGACCATCCTCGGTCCGGAGATCTACGGCCTGCTGTACACGATGCTCGGCGCCGGGATCGGCGTGCTGCTCATCGCGTGTGTCAACGTGTCCAACCTGCTCGTCGCGCGCGCGTCGCTGCGGCGCCGCGAGGTCGCGGTGCGCATGGCCCTTGGCGCCGCGCGCCACCGGGTCGTGCGCCAGCATCTGACGGAAGTCCTCGTGCTGGCCGCCGCCGGTGGCGGCATCGGCATCCTGTTGAGCATCTTCGGGATGCGCTGGTTCACGCAGGCGCTGTCGGTGAATCCGCCGCCGTTCTGGATCACCTTCGATCTCGATTATCGCGTGATGCTCTTCGTGCTCGGCCTGATCGTCCTCGCGAGCCTCTTGGCGGGCGCGCTGCCCGCGCTGCACGCGGCGCGCGTGGAAGTCGGCGCCGTGCTGAAAGACGACAGCCGGTCCTCGACCAGCGCACACCTCGGGAAATTCAGCAGCGGCCTCGTCATCGCGGAGCTGGCCGTCTCGTGCGGCCTGCTGATCGCCGCAGGACTGATGGTCAAGAGCGTGGTGCAGCTGAAGAGCGTGCAGATGCCGTTCGGGATCGAGAACGTTCTGACTGCGCGCGTCGATCTGCCGCGCGGGACGTATCCGGACTCCGCCGCCAGCATCCGCTTCTTCGAGCGGCTGCTGCCGAAGCTGCAGACGCTCGCTGGCGTCGAGGCGGCGACACTGTCGGACGGCTTGCCCGCCGCCGGCAACGGCTCAATTCCGGTGCAGATTGAAGGGAAAGCGTACCCGCAGAACAACGATTACCCGCTCGCGCGCGAAGGGATCGTCACGGCCGGCTATTTCGATACGTTCCAGACGAAGATTCTGAACGGACGCGAGTTCACGCCCGGTGACGTGGCGGCCAGCCGGCCGGTCGCTATCGTCAACGCGTCGTTTGCGCGAACGCACTTTCCGAACGTCGATCCGGTCGGCCGCCAGATGAAACGCATCCGCCCAGGCAACAAAGAGCCGTGGCTGACGATCGTCGGCGTCGTGCCCGACCTGATCATGGAAGGCATCGGCAACAACAACGCGAGCCCGGTCGGCTATTACATTCCGATCGCGCAAAGCGATGTGGCCAATGGCGTCCGCATCGCGCTGCGCACGCGCGGCGAGCCCGCCGCCGTGACGTCACTCGTGCGCGGCGCCGTCACCTCGCTCGATGGCGACCTCGCCATCTACGAGATCGCGACGATGCGTTGGGTGATCGATCGGCAGACGTGGTTCTACACGGTCTTCGGCACCTTCTTCATGGCGTTCGGCTTCTGCGCGCTGTTTCTGGCAGCGGCCGGCCTCTACGGCGTGATGTCGTTCGCCGTCACGCAGCGGACGCGCGAAATGGGCGTCCGCGCGGCGCTCGGCGCCCAGGGCAGCCAGCTGATCCTGCTGGTCATGCGCAAGAGCGTGATTCAGCTGGCGATCGGCCTCTTCCTCGGGCTGGGCCTCGCGGTCCTGGCGTCCGGCGCATTGCAGCCGGTCCTCTATCACGTCAACCCGCGCGACCTCACGGTGTTCGTCACGGTCGTCGCGACCCTGGCGGCCGCCAGCCTCATCGCGAGTCTCCTGCCCGCACGGCGGGTCACGAAAATCGACCCGGTGCTCGCGCTCGCGGCGGAGTAGAGACAGAGAGGCGAATCAAGCCGGGCAAATCCGCTACTCGCCCTCGGCCGCGCGCCCTGCGCCGATCTCGGTGTGAATGCTCAAACAGATCTTCCAGCCCTGGCCCCGGTCGATGAACAGGCGGAGCGCAAACGCCGCCGGCTTGGCGGGGTTGCGCCTCGACGCGTGTCTCTTTTTGTCTTTCCCGAGGGGGCCAACACCTAGCATCGACGAGGCGGTCAACTTCGTGTGTCGTGCGCCGAACATCCCGGGATATACTGGCCGCCCCCGTAACAGTGTTCGGTGACGCGAAGCTGGAGACGACCGTGAAAACACATCTGCTCGCACTGCTCGGCGTAGCGCTCGTCGCCCTGGCGCCCCACTCGCTCGCGCAATCACCGGTTCCTGAAATCCCGTTCGATTCGGTGCCGAACTTCCTGAAGCTGCCGCCGGACATGAATCTCGGCGAGGCGGCCGGCGTCGCGGTCAACTCGAAGGGCCACGTCTTCGTCTTCACGCGCTCGAACAGCGCGAGCGGACCGGCATACGCCGCGACCGCGGCGCAGCTCCTCGAGTTCGATCAGACCGGCAAGTTCATTCGCGAGATCGGCAAAGGGTTGTACGCCTGGTCCTACGCCCACGCGATTCGCTTCGACAAGGACGACAACCTCTGGGCGATCGACAAAGGCTCGGACATGATCGTCCGCCTCAACCCCGAAGGGCACGTGACGATGGTGTTCGGGCGCAAGAAGGAAGCGTCCGACAACGCGCAGCCGTGGGAGCGCGTGGATCCGCCGCGCCCGCCGATTCCGGGCCAGTTCCGCCAGCCAACCGATGTCACCTGGGACGCCGACGGCAACATCTACATCAGCGACGGCTACATCAACTCGCGCGTCGCGAAATTCGACAAGAACGGCGACTGGATCACCTCGATCGGCGAGCCCGGCCGCACCAAGCTCGGCGAGATCAACACGGCGCACAGCATCGCGGCCGACGCGAAGGGCAACATCTACGTCGCCGATCGCGGCAACCGCCGGATTCAGGTCATCGATCCCAAAACGAACAAGTTCGTCCGCGAGATCAGGATCGACGTGCCGGTTCCGCCCGACGCACATCCGTGGATGGGCGCGCAACCGGCCGGCGATGCGGGCTTGATGCAGGGCGGCGCGCCGTGGGCGATCTGCATCACGCCGGGTCCGACGCAGTATCTCTACGCCGCCGACGCGTTCCCTGGCCGCGTCTACAAGCTCACGCTCGACGGCAAGGTGGTCGGTTGGCTCGGCAAGACCGGACATCAGCTGAAGCAGTTCGGCTGGATTCACGAGATGGCGTGCCCGTCGGAAAATGAGCTGTATGTCGGCGAGCTGCTGAACTGGCGCGTCCAGAAACTGATCCTGCACCCCTAGGCTTCGCCGCAATCAGGAGGTTTCGTGTATTCACCAGTCGTGACGTGTTGGGCGTTGATCCTGGTCGGGGTACTGAGCCAGCAACCGCCCTCGTCCACCGCATCCGAGCTCGATTACGAGTACTTCAAGGCGAAGGTGCAGCCGATCTTCCTGAACAAGCGTCCCGGCCATGCGCGATGCGTGTCATGCCATTCCGACGCCACGCCGTTTCGGTTGCAGCCGCTGCAGAAAGGCAGCACGACCTGGAACGAAGAGGAGTCGCTCAAGAACTTCGAGGCGGCCAAGCGCATGGTGGTGCCCGGCAGCCTGAAGAGCCCGCTGCTCGCCCACCCGCTCCTCCAAGCGGCCGGCGGCGATTTTTTCCACAGCGGCGGCAAGCACTTCGACTCGCAGGACGACCCGGAGTGGCAGGCCATGAAGGCATGGGTTCTCGGAAAGACTGGAGTGGAGTGACGTGACGACCACATATTCGTCTCGGCGGTGGCTCATCCTGTTCGGCGCGATCCTGCTGTGCACGTGGTCGCCGACGTCCGCGCAGCAGCGCAACGTCCGGATCATCCAGTCCAACAGCGCTGGAGACTCGGTCCACGTCATCGATCCCGTCACGAACAAGGTGGTGGGAGTGATCGAAGGGATCGAAGTGAACCACGGCGTCGCGGTCGCCCCGGAGGGCACCCGGATCTACGTGAGCGACGAAGCGGACAGTACGCTCGACGTCGTCGACGCGAAGACGCTGAAGGTGACCAACCGCATCCCGCTGAGCGGCCACCCCAACAATGTCGCGGTGGCTCCCGATGGAAAGCGGGTCTACGTCGGCATCATCCAGGCGCCCGGTGGCGTCGACGTGATCGACACCGCCTCGCTGAAGAACATCAAGACGCTTCCGACCAAGGGCAGCATCCACAACCCGTACGTCACGCCGGACGGCAAGTATGTCGTGGCCGGTTCCATTCAAGGCAAGACGGTCAACGTCATCGACGCGAAGACCGATCAGACGGCGTGGGTGCTCGACGAGGACCTGGGCGTCCGCCCGATGGCGTTCGCCACCAATCCCGACGGCTCGACCAAGTGGATCTTCGTTCAGCTGTCCGGCTTCAACGGATTCACCGTCGTCGATTTTGCGACGCACAAGGAAATCCACCGAATCCCGAACCCGGACCTGCCTCCCGGGAAGGCCACCGTCTCGGCGGGCGCCGATCCGTCGCACGGCATGGCCGTCACCGCGGATGGCAGGACGCTGGTCGTGTGCAGCCGGCTGAACAACTATCTGTACTCGTACTCGCTCCCGGACCTGGCGCCGATTGGCGGCGCCGAGCTGGGCGGGCAGGGTGCGGCGTGGGTGACGCTGACGCCTGACGGCACGTCGGCGTACGTCGCGATGGCCGTGACCAACGACGTTTCGGTCATCGACATCAAGTCGATGAAAGAAATCGCTCGCATCCCGGTCGGCTACGTGCCGAAGCGAAATACCACGGGGACGTTGCTGCAGTAGACGGCCTGGTCCGCCTTCAGGCGGAGCGTGGCTATTTGACGACGGGCGCCTCGACGAAGACCGGGACGTCGACGAACGTCTGAAGCATTCCATCGAACGCGATCGCGCGGAGCACGTACGACCCAGGCTCGCTGAATCTCGCCATCGACCTCGAGGCCCCAGGATTGGTCACATGCTGGGCGCCCTCGGGGTCGAAGGTCACCTTCCCCGGCCCTCGATACACGATCCACGCAACCGACAACAATCCAGCCGATCCTGACGATTTTCCCGGGGCCGGCAGCCCATCGTCGCTGGCCGATGCGATGAGCGGCACCGGCGTTCCGGCCATCACGGGCGGAATCGGGTCAACCGTTATTGACGGCGGCTGATTCTCGTCCACGAGTTCGCTGCCGATCATCACCGTGTTCTTCACGATGATCTTCCTGTCGATCTCCAGGTCGGGCGCGAGCGTCGCGTATGCCCGCTCGGTTCGTTCATGGACGCTCAGCGTCCACACCAGCTCGTGTTTCCCGAAATCCTTCGGCACGGTCACCCTGAAGACGTAGCGGCTCAGTCGGGGATAAAAGTACGCAGGCTGCCCGTGATCCGGCCCGCCAGGCTCGATGTGGTTGTCGGGGCCAACCGGCACAATCGGCTCCTCGACGTAATTCCTGTTCATGTACCCGAAGACCATGTTGAACGTGCCGTCGGCGTTCCGCTCCCATCCGTCAAACTCTGGCACGACGTCGGCGCCTGCGTCGTACTTGGCCGGAAAGCGATCGGCCGGCGAGATCGGGCCGCTTCGCGCGGACCGCGACGGCGTCGTCACCGTCTTCAGTTGTGCACGCGCGGCGACTTCCTGCTCGTACTCCTCGTCGGTCATGTCGTACCAGCTGATCCACGCGAAGCTCATTTCGTCGACCGCGCGCTGCCCGTACCCCACCCAGTTTCTCGGATCGGAGATCAATGGGTTGGCCGCCGAGTTGTCGTGCCAGCTGATGAGATGCAGGATGGTCTGCGCCGGCAGCAGCGGCGCCGCCGCGTCCGCGTAGTTGTAGACGGCCTGCCATCCGTGCTGGAAGCGGACGCAATTCAGCGCCTCGACTCGCGCATCCGGATAGATCGCTTCCAGGCACTGCGCCTTCCCGCGGTTGTGCATGTGCGGCTGGTACGCCGTGATCCGCGCGGCCTTCGTCATCACGTGGTACCCGTCGGTGCGCGCATGGGGATCGCCGCCTGGGATGTCGAGGTCGCTCGTGCCGGCGAGCGGCTTGGCGTTCTGGACGTGCCTGGGCACATAGCCTCTCGGATAGAAGACAAGGCCCAACTGGATCCGGTCCGTGGTCTGCACGCCGTACGAGTGGTAATGCAGATCGAACCGGATCTTCGTGCCCGCCTTCATCAGACGGCCCGAGCCCTCGGGGAATATGTCTCCGTTCTTCCCCACCGAATACTCGTTGAGGAAAGAATCCTTCGAGGCGTCCTCCGGATGCTGCGGATCTTCGATCATGTACGCCAGCGCGTGATGCACCGCCATGTGCGCGGCCGGCCGCGTTTCGACGGCTTTGATGTAGCGGTCTTCGGTGAGTCCCGAGTCCACGATCGGCTTGAGGAATTCGTCGGGATGATGCGCGGGGACGATGTGATCGTCGGGCAGGCTCACAATCAGATCCGGCTTGCCGATGTGCCACGCGTCCACCGTTTGAACATGCCGCGGCATGTCGGCCGGATCGCCTTCAGGTGCGCCGGCGTCGGCCCACCCGACGATCGTGTCGACCTCGGCGTCGCTCAAGGACGGATCGTTCTTGAACTGCTGGATGCCGATGTGTCTGTCGAGGGGCCACGGCGGCATCTCGCGCGCCGCGACGCGCCGCCTGATCGCGGCGGCCCACGGGCGAGCCTCCTCGAAGGTCAACAACGACATCGGCGCCATCATGCCGGGACGATGGCAGCTCTGGCAGTGCTGCTGGAAAATCGGGGCGACGTCCTTCGTGAAGACAGGCGGCGGCGTGTGCGCCGCCGGTCCCGAGGCGCACTGGACGATAATCACGACGATCAACGCAGAAATCGCAGAACCTGCAGAAAACACTTAGTATGGCTTGCTCTGCGGTTTCAGCGGGTTCCGCGTTGCACGTCGGAGCACCGGTGCATGTTACTTGGATTTCGCGGGCGTCTCGATCTTGGAAACGGTGATCGTGTCGCCCTTCAGTTCTCCCGTCAACTTCACGTTGCGGCCGGCGTTCGCCTTCAGGTCGGCGAAGTCCTGATTCGCGATCTTCAACACTTTCCCGTCGGCGACAAGCACGTACTTGAAACCGATCTGAATGCACCGCAGCGTGCAGTCGGTTTCGTTGAGCTCGCCCTCGTGGTTGATGCCGCACTGGCTGTCGCTGATCGTCCCGGTCCAGGTCTGTTGATCCGCGACAGGCGCGCCGGCGCCGCCCCAGATCATCACGAGTATCAAGGCGAGTAGCTGTCTCATGGCACGGTTATACTCCGGCCTGCCGGCGGCGGGCAGATTTTTTTCGAACTACAATGGCGCCAACGGAGGTATGTGTATGCGCGCCGTGGTGATCGGTCTTGCCCTCGCGTTCGTGGCATGTCCAGCGATGGCCCAGCAGCCGGCGGCTCAGAATCCGGCGCCGGCAATGAAGGCCGTCGCGGCGTCCGCGGATGTGGCCGCGCTGATCGCCAAAGCGAAGAGCGAACGGAAAGAGGGCCAGGCGCTCGTCGTTCAGCCGCTCCTCCAGCTTGCGCCGTACACCGTGAACATCGAATATCGCGTCGCCGTGTGGACGGCAAACGTCCACCAGGCCGAGGCGGAGCTCTTCTACGTGATCGACGGAGCGGCCACCCTCGTCATGGGCGGCACGCTCGTGGGCGAGAAACGCACGAACGCGGAGAACCTGAGCGGAACCAGCATCGAAGGCGGCACGTCGCAGCGCGTGGCCAAGGGCGACTTCGTGGTGGTTCCGGAGAACACGCCGCACTGGCTCAGCGCCATCGATGGAACCATCACGTTGATGTCCTTGCACCTGCCGCGGGCAGGCGCCGGCGCGCGTTGATGCTCTTACGAATCTTCCAACGCTACTCGGCCATGATCGCTTTCACTTTCTCCCAGTCGAGGCTGCGCAGCAGCGCCATGTTCGCCGGACAGCCGGCCGGATTGCCGTCCGTGAAGGGCTTCTGTTCGGGGCAGTCGCTCACCCCGACCGTGAGCAACTGGATTGCCGTGCGCGGCAGCGTCCGGTCGAAGTACTTCCAGTTGGGGCGGATCACCGGGCGGCAGCGCGGTGTGCCGACCGGTACGAAGCTGACGAGCGGACGCGTGTCCGGATTCCGGCTGCTCGACTGATCCATGTAGCAGGCCGGCGCCGTCTTCTGCGCGGCCGAGAGAGACGCGAAATCCTGTTCGGCTTCCTTGACCTTCGCAATCGCATCGGCCCAGTATTTGTCGGCTTCCGGCGTCGATGCCTCGACCTGCTTGCGGAGCGTCTCCGCGCTGGTGCGATCGACCTTGTCCATCTGCGCAAGAAACGCCACGGGATCCTTCTGGGACCGCGCCGAGAGCTTGTAGATCTCCAGCCGCTCCGCGCGGTGAGCCGGTTCGAGATAGTCGGCGTAGTCCTTCCGGAGCCTGGTCGCCGTGTTCGCGAATCCCGCCACCGCCTGCTTTCTGTGCGCCAGGATCAGCGTAAACGAGTCCTCGAAGCTGGCGGGCAGCCACAAGGGTTTGGAGTTCTTCTTCAGCACGACGATGTCGCCGAAGTGCGGCAGCCCGGCCAGATCGGGGTAGTGCCGCGGGTGAAGCGCGACATCCGTGAGCTGGTCACGCCACTCCAGGGGCTTGTCCACCCAGCGTGGCAGCGCATTCACGGTGAACGACATCAGCCGCGTCTCCCCGAACGTGTGGAGCAGCTTGCCGCTGTCGTCGAACTCCTGCGGGAACGCACCGAACCAGATGAGCGCGCTCAACGGGAAGTCGCCGGCCTTGAGATCCGGCCGCTCGGGCGCGTTGAACGGTTCGAAATTGCCTGTGAGGATCGTGTTGTAGCCCACGGGCCTGTCCGCCACCGGCGATGCCTTCAGCAGCTCGCGCAGTTCCAGCATCTTTGTGACGAGCGCCTTCGTCTCGGCCGCCGTCGTGCCGCCATGGGCCAGGTCGCCGCTCTGCCCCGACCACTCCCAGGCCTTCAGGAACCCGGGCGTGGTGTATGAACGCGGCGTCTGCGCCAGCGCCACGGCGGTCGCCAGCACGACGAGGACGCAGAACATGCGCTTCATGTCTTGGTGTCCGCGGTCAACGTGATCCTCCTGTCATGCGAATGGTCCGAGTGCAAAACGTCGGCTACTCGGCCGCCGCGATCTGATACTGCTCGAGCTTGCCGTCAGGCATCGTGAACGTCGTCAGGCGCAACGTCTTCTGCGGGAACTTGATCCGGAACTGACGCGCGGTCATGCCGCCGCGAAGCGACTGCCCCGTCTGCTCGAACTCCTGCGGCGCGCCGAGCGGACCGAGGCTGGCGGCGAAATCGGCGAGCGCCACCTCGGTGAAATACGCACTCGTGTTCGCGGTCAGGAGCGATCGGTCGATCCGGCCGTGCTGCAGACCCTCGAACATCGCCTGCGCCTGCGCGAGCGCCCGCTCGGTCTCCGCGTCGGTCGCACGGAACAGCATCGTCGTGATGCGAGTGACGATTTGCGAGGAGGCCCCGGTCGCGTCGAGATTCGTGAGCACGATCACGGCCGCGCGATCGTCGGGATAGACGTCGTTGCGCGCCGTGAAGCCCGACACTTCGCCGGTGTGTGAGATCTGCCGGCGCCCCGCCGCCGTGCCCACGCTGACGCCGAGTCCGTACCCCGTGCCGACCCCGTTCGCGAGGACCGTCGCCGTCTGCATCGCCCGATACGACGCCGGCTTGAGCAGCGTGTGGTTGATCATTGATATGTCCCAGAGCGCCAGATCGCGGGCCGTCATCGCGAGCTCGCCCGCGGCGAACATCCAGCCCTTGCCCTCCTTGGGCGCCGGGCGCGGCGGACCGAGGGCAAAGCGCAAGTAGCCCGCGGGATCCGCGGCGCCGAGCGCCGCCTGATCAGTGTCGGTGACCGACTCCATGCCGAGCGGCGCGAACACGCGCTGCCGCAGGAAGTCGACGAGCCTCATCCCGCTGGCCTTCTCGACGATGAGTCCGGCGATCACGTAGTTGGTGTTGCTGTACTGCCATTTCGTCCCCGGATCGAAATCGAGCGGCTTCATCGCCCAGCCGGCCAGAATCTGCTGCGCCGTCGTGGGCAGGAGCATGCCGGGCATGACGTAGTCCTCGGGCCAGAAATCCTGATAGCCGGACGTCATGGAGAGAACCTGGCGCAGCGTCACGTCCTTCGCCCGCGTCAGCTCCGGCAGCCATCGGCCGATCGTGTCGTCGAGCGACAGCTTGCCGTCCTCGGCCAGCATCAGAATCGCGGCCGACGTGAACTGCTTGCTGATCGAGCCAAGGCTGTAGCGCATCACGGCGCGCGCCGGCACGCCCGGGTCGAGCCTGGCGCGGCCGTCCGCGTGGACGTACACGACCTGCCCGTCGCGGACGATCGCGATCGACGCGCTCGGCGCGCCGGTCGCGTCGAGGACCTCGTTGGCCGCGCGGTCGGTGCTCGCGCGCATGTCGGCCTGGAGGCTCTCTTGTGCGCGGACCGGGGACGCGGCCCCCGCCACGACCGCGAGGACGACGACCGGCAGGAAACCGCGGACGAACCAGTGTGAGGGGTTCAGCATGCGCAAATCATAGTCGACCGCAGCGGTCGTTGACACGCGCCCAAGGCAGGCGTAGGCTGCCCGCTCACTGTTTTCCGAGGAGGTTCCCGTGTTCGCGACCATCCGCCGCTACCAGGGCAAGCCAGGCCAGACGGACGAAACGATTCGGCGTGTGCAAAAAGGGCTGATCCCCATCCTGATCAAGCAGCCGGGCTTCGTCTCCTACCACGCCATCGACGCAGGCAAGGATGTCGCGGTCTCGGTGAGCATCTACAAGGATCGCGCGGCCGCCGATGCCGGCAATCAGGCCGCCGCGGCGTGGGTGAAACAAAACCTCGCCGACCTGATTGGCGCCGCTGACGTCACCGTCGGTGAAGTGAGGGCCGCCGCGCACACCTGACGCGCACGCGCGTCTGGAAAAGCCGTGGACGTTTGTCGGCCAGCACCTGCGCGGGCCCGGGCAGCCGTATTCAGGACGTCGGGGTTGGTGTGCCCGCGGCTTTGAGGTTCATTTCGATCTGGCCGCGAAGGATCGAGCACCAGTCCTTGTGGTCGGCCACCGGCATCCCGCATTCCACGCAGATGCGGATGCGCTGCTTCGGTGGCTCGCTCTTGCCCAACAGACGCTTCAGTAGTGACATGCCGCCTCCAGGCTGGTTCTCACAACTATCCATACGTTAGACGAAGCAATCCAGTTCCTGGTTGACCGGCGTGGTGGTCCGCTCCGGCGAACCTTGGCGCCATCCGGCGCGTCTAACTGTCTCAAGCGTCACTCTGATGGCCGAAACCTTCCTGCGCGATCTTCGAATCGGACTCCGCGTCCTGGTGAAGGAAAAGTCGTTCTGTGCGCTGGCCGTCCTCGTGCTGGCGCTCGGCATCTGCGGCGTGACGACAATGTTCGGCGTCGTCAACGGGGTGATGCTGCGCGGCTTTTCCTTCCCGAATGCCGCCCGGCTGGCCAGCGCGAACTTCATCGATCCGTCGACCGCCAGCGTGTTCGGCGCCAACGGCCGCATCACGTCGATGGATTTCGACGAGCTCGTGCCCCAGCAGCACTCGTTCGAGATGCTGGCGTCATATCTCAACGGCTCGACGGTGAACATGGCCGTCAACGGCCACCCGCAGCGCTACACCGGCGCTTACGTTACGGAGAATTTTCTTCGCATTCTCGGGGTGTCGCCGATGCTCGGGCGCGACATCACCGCCGCCGACAACAAGGCCGGCGCCGAGAAGGTCGCGCTCATCGGCTACGCCGTCTGGCAGCGCGATTTCGGCGGCGCGTCGGACATCGTCGGCAAAGGCGTCCGGTTGAATGGAAAGTCGGCCACGATCATCGGGGTCATGGCCAAGGGCTTCGCCTTCCCGACCAACGAGGAGCTGTGGATTCCGCTGTACAGCGAATTCCCGCCGAAGCCGCGGAACGACCCGCAAGCGCTGGCTCCGTCGGTGCTCGGCCTGCTCAAGCCCGGCGTGTCGCTCGACCAGGTGAACGCCGAATTCACCGGCCTCGCCAGACGATTTGCGGACGCCTATCCCGACACCGACAAACGGTTCACCGCCGGGCTCGTCGAGCCGTTGATCAAGACATACACGCCGAAGCCGCTGCGCGCCACGCTGTGGACGATGCTGGGGTTTTGTCTCGGCGTGCTGCTGATCGCGTGCGTCAACGTGATGAACATGCAGTTTGCGCGCGCCACGCTGCGCGCCAAGGAGCTGGCGATCCGCTCGTCACTCGGCGCCACGCGCGTCCGGTTGGTCCGCCAGATGCTCACGGAGAGCCTGCTCGTCGCCAGCATCGGTGCCGCGCTCGGTATCGGCCTCGCGTACCTGTCGATCGACTGGCTCACGGCGACGGTGCGCAATCTCGACACGCCGCCGCCGTCGTGGATTACGTTCGACGTGGACGCGCGCGTCCTTGCGGTGACGGTCGTGGCCACGATCGGCGCCGCGCTCGCCTCGGGTCTGCTGCCGGCGTGGATGGCGTCGCGCAACAACGTCGTGGAGGTGCTGCGCGACGGCGGGCGCGGCAACACGAGCAGCGTCATCAACGTCATCTCGCGCGGGCTGGTCGTGTTCCAGATCGTCGTCACCTGCATTCTGCTGATCGGGTCGCTGCTGCAGGTGCGATCGATCCTCAATCAGCAGGCGATCGACTACGGCTACGACACCGGCGGCGTCATGTCGGCCCGCATGGGGCTGATGGAGGGCGACTATCCGACGCCGGAGGCGAAGAAGCTGTTCTACGACCGGCTGATGCGCCAGCTCGGCGACAACCCCGACTTCGAGTCGGCCGCGCTCACCAACCGCTTCCGCATGGTCTTCGCGGGCAACGGGCCGATCGAGATCGAAGGCAAGCAGTACAAGGAGGATCGCGATCGGCCGAACGTCAATTTCGAGCAGGTCACGGGCACCTTCTTCAATGTGATGGGCCAGAGAGTGCTCGAGGGGCGCACGTTCAACGACGACGACCTCGACAGCAAGCTGCCGGTGGCCGTCGTCAACGCCGCGTTCGCGCGCAAGTATTTCGGCAACGAGAGTCCGCTCGGCCGGCGGTTCCACTCGATCGATTTCAACACGCACCAGCCCGGTTCCTGGCGCACGATCGTCGGCGTCGTCACGACCATCCGGATGCTCGTGCCGTTCAACGTCCCCGGCCAGGACGAGACCGGCTTCTACGTGCCGTTCTACGCGTCGCCGACGGGCATCGTGTCGCCGGTGCCGGCGGCGTCGCAGTTCGCGACGGTCGTCGTCAAGCCGCGCGGCGGCCAGCGCGCCGATTCGCTGGTGAACACGCTGCGCCGCGAGGTGGCGAAGGCGGATCCCAACCTGCCGCTCTATTTCGTCGCCACGCCGAAGGTCAACATCGACGCCTTCGTCGCCGCGAACCGCATCATCGCGGCGATGTTCTCGATCTTCGGCGGGATCGCGATTCTGCTGGCGTCGGTCGGCATCAGATCGGAAGAGCACACGTCTGAACTCCAGTCACGCCAATATGTGGTATGCCGTC
>OCZT010001835.1_pt1 | contig 22031 bp, 17 predicted proteins | sample 1539031 | NCBI WGS metagenome assembly OCZT01 (sample SAMEA3539308, study PRJEB22396) | soil metagenome | biome: tundra; feature: field; material: soil | place: USA | collected 2010-05 | depth 0.15 m | reverse complement strand
TGCGGCGGTGGCGCGGGAGGCGGCGGCGGTGGTGGCGCAGGTGCCGCCGTGGCCGCGCCCGCCGCCGCCGGGGCCACCACGTGCAGCGCGCGCGGCTCGGCGAGCTTCGATGAGAAGACGAACACCGTGATCGTCACCGAGACCCCGGCGCGCCTCGCGGACATCGAGAGCTACATCCACGACCTCGACATCCGCACTCCGCAGGTCTCGATCAAGGCGAAGATCATCTCGGTCGACCGCACGGCGACCGAGCAGCTCGGCTTGAGCTACGACCTCGGAAGTGCCACTACGTTCCAGAACACGCTCGTGACGCGCTTCATCGACGCCGCCGGAACGCAGCCGGTGCAGGGTAACTACAAGGTGAACCTGGCGGGCGACGGGTTCGCCGGCGTCGCAAACGCGACCCGCCAGTACCAGTCCTCGTCGGCGCTCTCGCTCATCTACAACATGACGCTGGGCGGCTTCAATCTCACGTCGTTCCTCGACGCGATGAGCCAGCAGCAACTCACGGACGTGCAGGCCGAGCCGAGCGTGACCACGGTGGACAACAAGGAAGCGACGCTCTTTGCAGGGTCGAACATCTCGTACCTTCTGACACCGCCAATCATACCCGGGCAGATTCAAGCCGTGGCGCCGCAGCTCCACCAGCAGGACATCGGCATCACGCTGAAGGTTACGCCTCATGTGACGGCGAACCGGCAGGTGCTCATGGATGTGTTTGCCTCGCAGGAGGTGCTGATCAGCGTGTTGCCTGGTGTGGGTCCCAGCGTCAACAAGCGCAACAGTACCAACCAAGTTCTCGTCGGCGATGGTGAGACCGCCGTCATCAGCGGCCTCACGCAAACGCAGATCTCGAAGAACAAGACGGGCATCCCGATCCTGATGAATCTCCCGGGCATCGGCAAACTGTTCTCGCAGACCGACAACGTGGAGAGGAAACAGGATCTGCTGATTCTCATCACCCCGCATATCGTCGACGAAGGCGAGGCCGTCGGCCCGGCGGCCAAGAAGCCATAGCAACGACGTTTCCCTGCTAGCTTTGACGGGCCCGGCGACTTTGCCGGGCCCGCGAAGTTTGGGGATGGCAGATGCTAGAGGCTGGATGCTAGAGGCTGGATGCTAGAGGCTGGATGCTAGAGGCTGGATGGCAGTTGACCAAGCACCATTAACCAACCAACAAAGAACGGTTCAACGCCTTTGTCCATTCGTTTCACGACCGCCGGCGAGAGCCACGGAAAAGCCCTCATCTCTGTAGTCGAGGGCGTTCCCGCCGGCTTGCCCCTGTTCGCAGCCGACGTCGACGAGCAGCTCGTCCGCCGTCAGCAGGGTTATGGTCGCGGTGGGCGCATGCGGATCGAAAGCGACCGCGTCGAGTTCCTCTCCGGCGTGCGCGCCGGCGAGACGATTGGATCACCAATCGCGATGCTCATTCCCAATCGCGACTGGTCGAACTGGCAGGAGATCATGGACCCGGCGCCGCACCCCGAGGACGCCTCGGAAGGACGCAAGCGCCGGGTCACTCGCGTGCGTCCGGGCCACGCCGATCTCACCGGCGTTCTCAAGTACGATCGCGACGACGCGCGCGACATTCTCGAGCGCGCATCCGCGCGCGAGACCACCGCGCGCGTCGCGGCCGGCGCCATCTGCCGGAAACTGCTCGCCCAGTTCGACGTCCGCATCGGCTCGCATCTGGTGCACCTCGGCGGCATCGACGCCGGCCGGCCGGATGAGCTTCCCGCGGACATCAGCGCCGCCGCCGACCGTTCGCCCTTGCGCACGCTGGACGCGTACGCGGAGGCGATGATGATCGCGCGCATCGACGCGGCGAAGTCAGCCGGCGACACCCTCGGCGGAATCTGCGAAGTCGTCGTCGACGGCCTGCCCGTCGGGCTCGGCAGTCACGTCAGCTGGGATCGAAAGCTCGACGGCCGTCTCGCGGCCGCGATGCTCTCGATCCCCGCCGTGAAAGGCGTCGAGATCGGCATGGGCTTCGAGGCCGCGCGTCGCATGGGATCCGAGGTGCACGACGAAATCGAGATGGCGCACGACCGCGCGCGCACCGGGAACGTGCGCCGCAGGACGAATCGCGCGGGAGGACTCGAGGGGGGCATGACGACCGGCGAGCCGCTCGTGCTGCGGGTCGCGATGAAGCCGATCAGCACCCTCATGAAACCGCTCGGCACGATCGACACCAAGAGTGCCACTCCAGCCGTCGCGACCGCGGAGCGGAGCGATGTCACCGCGGTACCAGCGATGGGTGTCATCGCCGAAGCGATGGCTGCCCTGGTGCTCGCCGACGCACTTGCAGAAAAATTTGGAGGAGACTCCCTGACCGAAATCCGCCGGAATTATGATGCCTACCTTTCGCACATCCGATCCCGTCTCCCAGGCTGACGCCTCGCGGCCTCACCTGATCCTGACGGGGCTTCCCGGTTCCGGAAAGACGACCGTCGCCCGCGCGGTGGGCAAGACGCTCGGGCGACAGGTACTCGATTTCGACGCCGAGATTTCGCGCCGTGAACATGCCTCCATCGCCGAAATCTTCGGCTCCCTCGGCGAAGCGCACTTTCGCAAGCTCGAGCGCGCGCTCACCGACGAACTGCGTGAAACGGGAGGCATGGTGCTTTCGCCGGGCGCCGGGTGGATCGCCAATCCGGGCTGCGTGGAGTTGCTCAGGCCGCCCGGGATTCTCGTGTATCTCAAGGTGCGTCCCGAGCTGGCCATTGCCAGAATGGGACCGGCGACCGCGGATCGACCCCTGCTCCTGCGTCCCGATCCCGTTGGCGAAGTCCGCCGTCTGCTGGAAGCGAGAATAGCACTGTATATGCAAGCAGATCATACCGTTAGCACTGATTTGATGACGCTTCAGCAGGTAGGCGATGCAATAGTTGCGCTTGCGAGGGGTTGACGGGAGGACTAGGATAGGCGTCAGATGATTGGCGCCACAACTATAGAGTGAGCTTCTGCGGGCCGGGGTCGCCGTGAAGGCGGTTCCCGGCCCCTCGCATCGGATCAGACATGGCAATCAAGAAGAAGGCAGCATCGTCCAAGACGAAACCGACCGCGGCGAAGACCGCTCCCAAGGCAACCGTGAGCAAGGCGGCGGGCAGGAAGGCGCCCGCCCGCAAGGGCGCGATCGCTGTCAAGCCCGCCGTGGCGTCCAAGGCGGCGAGGGTCACCAAGAACGCTTCTACCGTCGCCGGGTCCGAGCGCGACTCCGGGAACGGCGCGAGCCTCGGTGGAAAGGCACTGGTGATCGTGGAGTCGCCGGCAAAGGCGAAGACCATCGGCAAGTACCTGGGCTCCGGCTACAGCGTGAAGGCGACCGTCGGCCACATTCGCGATCTCCCCGCCAAGACGCTCGGCATCGATCTCGACGAGGGCTTCGAGCCCGAGTACGTCACGATCCCGGGAAAGGAGAAGACGGTCGCCGACCTGAAGACCGCCGCGAAGTCCGCACGCGCCGTCTTCATCGCGACCGACCCCGACCGCGAGGGCGAGGCCATCGCGTGGCATGTGCAGAGCCAGATCGCGGGCAAGTCCGCGCCGCCGATCCGCCGCGTGCTCTTTCACGAGATCACGAAGGAGGCCGTCACGCGCGCCATCGAGCACGCGGGGCACATCGACCAGAAGAAGGTGGACGCCCAGCAGGCGCGGCGCGTCCTCGACCGGCTCGTCGGCTACAAGGCGAGCCCCGTGCTCTGGAAGACGGTGAAGAAGGGACTCTCCGCGGGGCGCGTGCAGACGGTGGCCCTGCGCCTGCTCGTGGAACGCGAACGCGAGATCCGCGCGTTCACTGCCACCGAATACTGGTCGATCGCGGCGGCACTGGAACACGAGAGTCAGCCGTTCACCGCGAAGCTCCACCACATGGACGGCAACAAGCCGATCATCCCGAATGCGGCGAGCGCGCAGGCGATCGTCACCGACGTCTCAGGCAGGAAGACCTTCGACGTCACCGACATCAAGCGCCGCGAGCGGCGCAAGAATCCGGCGGAGCCGTTCAAGACGAGCACGCTCCAGCAGGAGGCCGCCAAGAAGCTCGGGTTCGGGTCCAAGCGCACCATGCGTCTCGCGCAGAACCTCTACGAGGGCATCGAGCTCGGAAAGGCCGAAGGCTCGGTGGGTCTCATCACCTACATGCGCACGGACTCGACGCGCATCGCGGAGAGCGCCGTGACGCAGGCGCGCGATTACCTGCGCTCGCACTACGCAGAGGAGTTCCTCGCGAAGACGCCGATGTTCTACGGCGCCGCCGGGGACAGCAACGCGCAGGATGCGCACGAGGGCGTGCGTCCGACCGATCCCGCGCGCACGCCGGAGACGGCGCAGCGCTACCTCACGCCTGAACAGTTCAAGCTCTATCAGCTCATCTGGCAGCGGTTCATGGCGAGCCAGATGGCGCCGGCCGTGTTCGACACGACGACCGTCGACTTCGACATCAGGACCGCGCGCCACCAGTACCTGTTCCGCGCCACCGGATCGGTCATCAAGTTCAAGGGATTCCTCTCGCTCTACAAGGAGGCGCGCGAGGAAGGGGAGGGAAAGGCGCTCGAAGACGAGCAGGCGCTTCCCGCGATCGAGCCGGGCGAGCACGTGCCGGTGCGCGAGGTCAAGCCCACGCAGCACTTTACCGAGCCGCCTCCGCGTTTTTCAGAGGCGAGCCTCGTGAAGGAACTCGAGCGCCTCGGCATAGGACGCCCGTCCACCTACGCTTCCATCATCTCGACGCTTACCGAGCGGCACTACGCCGAGCTCGAGCAGCGGCGCTTCTTCCCGACGTCGCTCGGCGAAAGCGTGGAGAAGGTGATGGTGAAGCAGTTCCCCGACGAGTTCGACGTCGGATTCACGGCCGTCATGGAGCAGGAGCTCGACAAGGTCGAGGAAGGGGACCTTCCCTGGCAGCGCGTGCTCAAGAAGTTCTACGGTCCGTTCGAGAAGGCGCTCGGCGCCGTGGATTACGAGGCGCTGATTCACGAAGCGCACGACCTCTCCGCGCTGGTGAACGAGAAGTGCCCGTTGTGCGGCGGCAAGCTCGTCGCGAAGGGCGGGTTCTTCGGCCCCTTCGTCGCGTGCGAGAATCACCCCAAGACGTGCAAATACACGCGGCCGGTCCAGGGAGAACGCGTCCCGCCCGTGTTGACCAGTTTTCCGTGCCCGCTGTGCGGCAAGATGATGGTGGTGCGGCGCGGCCGTTCGGGAGAGTTCCTCGGGTGCAGCACCTTCCCGAAGTGCCGCGGCACGCGCTCGATGCCCACCGGCGTGAAGTGCCCGAAGGACGGAGGCGACATCGCGGCGCGCCGCTCGAAAAAGCGCGGCAAGGCGTTCTACGGCTGCGAGAATTATCCCAAGTGCGAGTTCGTGTGCTGGGACAAGCCCGTGGCGGAGACCTGTCCGGAGTGCGGATACGTGGGCGCGGAGGCCAAGTCGAACAAGACGAGGGGCAGCTACCGGAAGTGCCTCAAGTGCGGAAACGAGTGGACCGTGGCGGAGCCGGCGGAGGCTGAGGTTGCCGCCGTCTGACGACAACACGACCGTTGTGCGCTGAGCCGCGCGATCGAGGACCGTTGCGGGACCAGCAGTTGCGATGGGCCGTGCTGGCCGTCGCGGGCCTTACGCTGTTTGCCGCGCTGCTGCGCTTTCCATTCGCGTCGGCAGAGGATCTCTGGTTCGACGAAGTGTTCAGCGTCGTCCTCTCCTCGCAGGACCTTGGCGAGCTCTTCAGGCGCGCGCTAGCCGACCAGACCAATCCTCCCGGCTTCTATTTGTTGCTTGGGGCATGGATACGACTTGGCGGCGTGCACTCCTCGTGGCTGCGCGCGCTCCCGGCGCTGGCGGGCACGCTGACCGTTCCGGCCGTGGCAGCGCTGGCGCGCGCGCTCAGGATGCGTTGGTCGGCGGCACTTCTGGCCAGTCTGCTGGCTGCCGTCAGCCCGCTGCTGCTCGCGATGAGTCTCGAAGTGCGCGCGTATGCTGTGCTCGCGCTCTTCACTGCGCTCTCGCTGACGATGGGCGTCCGGCTCGCGCGCCCTCATGATCCGCCGCGATACGGCGTCGCGGCCCTCGCAGCCGTGAACCTGGTGCTGGTTTCGCTGCACTATTTCGGCGCGCTCGTCGTCGTCGCCGGAGTTGTCGCGACGTGGTGGACGAACCGCACGCGCCTGCGGGCCGCGGTTCTTGCAGCGCTTCCCGCCGGTGCGGCGCTGGCCGGGTGGATCGGCGTCGTGATCGTCGCGTTCCCGGGCCGGCGCGTGGGCGTCAACGCCGGTTGGATCCAGCCGCCGGGACTCCGTGAACTCGGCACGTTCAATTCGAATGCAGTCGGCACCTTCGGAACCGGATGGGGCGTGTTTGCCGTGAACGCCGTGGTGATTCTCGCGCTGCTGGCCGCGGCATGGTATGCCGGCGGCCGGCGTGCGCCGCATGCGGCGTCGGAAATCGGCGCAGCGGACGTCGCATGCTTCCGGGCGCGCTGGCTGCTCGTCGCGCTGTTGTTGCCCGTGACGACGGTGTTCGCCGTGAGCGATCTGTCGAGTCACTCGATCTGGCTCGCTCGCTATCTCATCATCGCGATGCCGCCGCTGTGGATCCTTGTCGCGAACGCCGCCATGGTGCCGCCGGGCGTCGCGCGAATCGCCGCAGGGACAGCGATCGCAAGCTGGGCCTGCCTGGCGGGCCCGCTGGCAGAGCTCACGCGCCTGCACAAGCCGGCGTGGTCGCTCATCGTCCGCTCGCTGGCCGGTGGCGCGCCGGTCACCGTCTGCGTGAATGAGCAGTACGTGGGCTTGCCGCTCGAGTACTACGCGCTGGACGCACGCCTCCACCTGCGTGTGCTCGACCTCCACGCGTGCGCAGCGGCTCACGAGGGCGCGTGGGCGCTCCTGCGCCCGGAGACGGAAGGTTCGCTCGAGGTGCTTCGCCGCAGCGGCGCCGTCGTCGGGGCTGCGCGCGCCTTGAAGACCGCGCTGCCCGACGCCGACCTTCACGCGCTGCGCTGGACCGCGCGGTGAGCGCGCGGTGAGCGCGCGGTCCTAGGCGAGTCCCAGTTTGGCCGCCAGCCCGATCCGCTGCAGCTTCCCCGTGGCGCCGACCGGAATCTCCTTCACGATCAGGATCTTCCGCGGGACCTTGAAGTCGGCGAGCCTGACGGCGGCAAACTGCCGCAACTCGCGTTCGTCGGCCACGTGGCCTTCGCGAAGCACGATCGCCGCCGCGACGTCCTCGCCGAGCATGTCGTGCGGCACGGCGAACGTCACGCACTGGTGCACGGCCGGGTGCTCCATGATGATCTCGTCCACCTCGCGCGGCGAGATCTTCTCGCCACCCCGGTTGATGATCTCCTTGAGGCGCCCCACGATCGACAGGTAGCCCTCGGCGTCCATCGTGCCGACGTCGCCGGTGCGGAACCAGCCGTCGACGAACCCCGTTTCGTTCGCGGCCGGATTGTTCTCATATGCGGCCATGACATTGCCGCCGCGAATGACGATCTCGCCCTTCGAGCCGCTCGGGACCGAGCGTCCGCCCTCGTCCACCACGCGGATCTCGGGGCCGGCCGGCAGGCCGACCGTTCCAGGCTTTCTGGCAGCCGGCGGCAGGGGATTGCTAGCCATCTGGTGCGCCGCCTCGGTCATGCCGTACGCCTCGACCAACCGCGCCCTGAACACGCGCTCGAGCTCGGCGAGCACCGTGGGCGGCAGCGCAGACGACGACGAACGGATGAATCGCAGCCGGCTCGCCGCGACGACCTCGGCGTTCTTCGATGCGCGCAGGAGGATCGCCTGGTGCATCGTCGGAACCGCCGTGTACCAGGTGGGATTCACCTCGCCGAGCCAGGCGAAGAACTTGAGTGCGTTGAATCCCGGCGTGCAGCACACGGCCCCGCCGGCGCTGAGCGGCGCGAGCAACGCCGCCATGAGGCCGTGGATGTGGAACAGCGGCATCACGCACAGCCCGACGTCGTGCTTCGTGAGCGAGAGCGTGCGCCGGATGTTGTGCGCCGACGCGCACACGTTTCGTTGCGAGAGCGGGACGATCTTCGGCCGCGACGTGGTGCCGGACGTGTGCAGCACGAGCGCGATATCGTCGGGCGAGGCCATGCGTGGCGGGCGCGGTTGCGCGGCGCTTGCCGGCATCGTCTCGGGAAAATCGAGCGTAAAGTTCCCCGCGCCGCGGCCGGGATGCGCGACGAGCCGCGCGATCGGCACGCCGAGCTTCATCGCGACGGCTGCGGCGGGCGTCTCCTTCCCGGCGGCGATGACGAGCAGCTTCGCCCGCAGGTCGGTGAGATAGAACTCGTACTCGTCCGCGCGATACGACGGGTTGAGCGGAGCCGCCGTCGCGCCGGCCCCGATGGCCAGAAAGGCCGCGGCCATCTCGGGTCCGTTGTCGAGGACGATCGCCACGCGATCGCCGGCGCCGATCCCGCGCGCATTGAGCGCCGCGACCGTGCTCGCGACCTGCGCGCGCAGCGCGCCATACGTGAGCGGCACGCCACCCGGTGCCGTGAGCGCCGTATCGTCGTCCGCGCCCGCCTCTATCACCTGCGCGATGGTCTGCGCTGTATCACTCATGAACATGTCCTCGAATCCGTTGAGTAGTCCCTTCGATCCTCCATCTTCCAGCTTCCGTCTTCCGTCTTCCGTCTTCCGTCTTCCGTCTTCCGTCTTCCGTCTTCCAGCTAGTTCGCCTTCAGTATCGTCTCCCCGAGCAGCCGTGTACACGCATACACCGCATCGATGTGCGGCGTCGGCGTCTTCGTGAGCCTTCCCAGCTCGGCGACGGCGCCTACCAGCGCCTCGATCTCGAGCGGCCGCGCGCGTTCGACGTCCTGCAGCATCGACGTCTTGTGCGCGCCGACCCGCTCCGCGCCGGCAATGCGTCGCTCGATCCCCACACGCATCGCGATCCCCAGCTTCGTTGCGATCGCCTCCGCCTCGGTCATCATCTGCACGCACAGCTCGCGGGTGGGCGGAAAACGAAGAAGATCCTGGAGCGTGGCGCGCGTGAGCGCGCTGATCGGGTTGAAGGCGAGATTTCCGATCAGCTTCAGCCAGATCTCGGCGCGGAGGTCGTCCGAGATGGGCGCCTTGAATCCAGCCGCGATGAAGCGGGCCGCGATGGCCTCGATTCGCGGCGTGGTGGATCCGTCGAGTTCGCCGAGCGTGAAGCGTTTCCCCTCCACCACCTTTACGACGCCCGGCGACTCGAGCACGGCCGCGGGATACACCACGGTTCCGATGATCCGCGCGGGATCCACGGCGCGGGCGATCGACCCGTCCGGGTCCGCGGCGAGCACCGGCGTGCCGTCGAACGGGCCGCCGTGACGCTGGAAATACCACCACGGAATCCCGTTCTGCATGGTCACGATGCTGGTGCCTGCGTCGCAGAGATGGTGCAGGTCACCTGCGACGGCCGCCACCTGGTGCGCCTTCACGGTCAGCAGGACCGTGTCGTGCGGCCCGGCCTCGCTCATCTTGCTGAACGCGCGCACGTTCTTCGCGATCACCTCGCGGCTGCCCTCCGTGACGACCCTCATTCCGCCGGAGCGGATCGCCTCGAGGTTCGCGCCGCGCGCGATGAAGGTGACCTCGTCGCCCGCGGCCGAGAGCAGCGCGCCGACGTACCCGCCGATCGAGCCGGCGCCGACGACCGCGATCCTCACGCGGCCACCACCGGTGCCGCGCCCGCCGCGAGGGCGTCGAGGTCGTCGGTCCCCTTCATGCGATTTCTCATCGGCTTCAGCACGACCAGCGCCATCGCGGCGGCGACGAAATTCATCGTTCCCGCCGCGAGGAACACGATGCGCCATCCGCCGCCCGACCCGGCGATCACGCTGCTCAGCGGGACCAGCAGTGCGGCCGTGCCCTTGGCCGTGTAGAGAAAGCCCGCGTTCGCCGTCGCGAACTTCCTGCCGTAGGTGTCGGCGCACGTGACCGGGAAGAGGCTGTAGATCTCCCCCCATGCGAAGAACACCAGCGCGCTCAGCAGCACGAATGCAACCGGGTGCCGTCCGTACTGATTGAGCGCGAGAATTCCCGCGCCCTCGAGCACGAACGCGATGAACATCGTGTTCTCGCGTCCGAGGTAGTCGGAGATCCACCCGAACACCGGCCGGGCGATGCCATTGAGCGCCCGGTCGAGCGAGAGTGCGAACGGCAGCGTGGCGAGCGTGAGGCCGAGAATCGAGGCGGGAACGTCGGCGATGCCGAAGTCCTTTGCGATCGGCGCGAGCTGCGCCGTGGCGAGGAGCCCGCCCGTCGCCATCAGCGTGAACATCACGTACATCACCCAGAAGACCGGCGTCTTGAGCATCTCCACCGGAGAGTATTCGCGCAGCGTCGTCTTCTGCTGCCGACGCCCCGGCGCGGGCGCCGGCTTGAACGTGGCGCCGGGCGCGCGCAGGAACCACGCCAGTGCGAACACCACCACCCCCTGTCCGATGCCGTACCGGATGAAGGTCGCCTCGTAGCCGCTCGCCTTGATCATGGCCGCGATCGGAATCACCGTGAGCGCGGATCCGCCGCCGAACCCCATCGCCGTCAACCCGGCCGCGAGGCCTCGGCGATCGGGGAACCACTTGAGCGCGTTGCCGACGCACGTGCCGTACACCGCGCCGCCGCCGATGCCGCCCACGGCTGCCGCGACATAGAGCATTGTGAGCGAGCTCGCGTATGCGTCGAGCACCCAGCTCGCGGCCACCAGGAACGACGCGCCGAGCACCACGATGCGCGGACCGTACTTGTCGACGAACCATCCCTCGATGGGGATCAGCCAGGTCTCCACGAGCACGAAGATCGTGAAGGCCACCTGGATGGCTGGCTTGGCCCAGCCGTGCTTGTCGGCGATCGGATTGACGAACAGCGTCCAACCGTACTGGAGGTTCGCGATCATCGACATGCAGACGATGCCGACGACCAGTTGCCACCACCGGCCGCCGCGAGGCGGCACGGCGGTCACCGCCCGGGCTGTCACGATATCGCTCATCAGGCCGCTGTTTCTCCAGGGTGCGGGCGCGCCGGTGTGGGGTCTTCAGGGCACACCAATATATAGTTCCGTCATGGATTCCCGCTCCGGTTTCGCTCCAGTTCATATCGTCGGCGGCGGTCTCGCCGGCAGCGAAGCCGCGTGGCAGCTCGCGGTGCGCGGCCATCAGGTCATCCTGCACGAGATGCGCCCCGTGAAGACCACCGAAGCGCACAAGACCGACCGCCTCGCCGAACTCGTGTGCTCCAACACCTTCAAGAGCACCGAAGTCACGAACGCGCACGGTCTCCTCAAGGCGGAGATGCGCCTCCTCGGTTCGGTCGTGCTGCAGTCCGCGGACGAAGCGCGCGTCCCCGCCGGCACGGCGCTCGCGGTGGACCGGGACCTTTTTTCGGCCGGCGTGCACGACCGGCTCATGGCGCATCCGGGGGTGACCGTCGAGCGCGGCGAGCAAACGGAGTTGCCCTCGCCTGGAATCGTCGCCACGGGTCCGCTCACGAGCGATGCGCTCGCCGCCGAGATTGCTCGGTCCCTTTCAATTGCAACGCTCGCGTTCTACGACGCCATCGCGCCGATCGTCTCGATCGAGTCCGTCGACACCGCCATCGCCTTCCGCGCGTCGCGCTACGACAAGGAGACGATGGCCGGCGAGGAGAACGCGTACCTGAATTGCGCGATGAGCCGCGAGCAGTACGAGTCCTTCATCGACGCGCTCGCGGCGGCGGACCAGTTCACGGCGCACGAGTTCGACAAGGTGCCGTACTTCGAGGGATGCATGCCGGTGGAGGAGATGGCGCGGCGGGGGCGGGAATCGCTGCGCTTCGGTCCGTTGAAGCCCGTGGGGATCGAGGACCCGACGACGGGTCGCAGGCCGTACGCGGTGGTGCAGCTCCGGCGCGAGGACCGCGCGGGACGCATGTGGAACCTCGTCGGATTCCAGACACGCCTGCGGATTCCCGAGCAGCAGCGCGTGTTCCGAACGATCCCCGGGCTCGAGAACGCGGAGTTCCTGCGATTCGGCTCGATCCACCGGAACTCGTACGTGAACTCACCCGCGTCGCTGACGCCGCACCTCTCGCTGCGCGCCGATCCGCTCGTGCTCTTCGCCGGCCAATTGACCGGCGTCGAGGGATACACCGAGAGTACGGCGACCGGGCTCCTCGCCGCGATCAATCTCGACCGGATGTTGCGCGGTGCCGCTCCCGTTCTGCCGCCGCCCACCACGATGATCGGGGCGCTCTATCGCTACCTGAGCGAAGCCGATCCAGCCCACTTTCAGCCCATGAACGCGAACTTCGGGCTGCTGGAGGAGTTGGAGGTCGTGCCGCGCGACAAGGGTCAGAAGCGACAGCAGTACGCTGCCCGTGCGCTCGAGGACATGCGCGCGTGGATCGCCGCGAACGCGTTGGCCGGGGCGCCGGCGGCGGAGTAACTTGCATACGGTTCACCAATTCGTCGTCGTTCACCAGAGGAGGGGCTACATGAAACGTCTTGCGATCATGCTCGTCGCTTGCTCCACGGTTGCCTTGGCGCAGTCCCCTGAGACGGGGAAGGCCGAGTTGAAGGACGCCCAGGGAAAATCGGTCGGACAGGTGACGTTGACCGAGACGGCTCACGGCGTCCTGATTCACGCGACGCTGACGGGCGTTCCCGTCGGTGCGCACGCGTTCCACGTGCACGCGACCGGGTCGTGCGTGCCACCGTTCACGTCCGCCGGCGGCCACTTCAACCCCGGCACGATGCAGCACGGCATGATGAACCCGATGGGGATGCACGCGGGTGACATGCCGAACGTGCAGGTCCCCGCCGACGGCAATCTCGTATTCGACGTGTTGAATTCCGCCGTGACGCTGAAGGCCGGCGCGAACAGTCTGTTCAAGGATGGCGGCACCGCGCTCGTGTTGCACGGAGGCGCCGACGACTACAAGAGCGATCCGGCGGGCAGCGCGGGGCCGCGCATCGCGTGCGGCGTGGTCACGCACTGAGCCATCTCCACGTCGGCAGCCCGCGTGCGTCCGGAGCCATCCGGGTGCGCGCGGCGGTGAGCCCGTGACGAGCCTCTGGAGGGCATGATGCAGGTTGGGATGATCGGCCTGGGCCGCATGGGCGCGAACATGGTACGTCGCCTCATGCGCGGCGGACACGAGTGCGTGGCGCACGACGTGACCGAATCGGCGGTGCGCGCGATCGCCGCCGAGGGCGCCACCGGAGCTGCGACGCTCGACGATTTCGTGTCGAAGGTGCGGAGGCCGCGCACTGTCTGGCTCATGGTTCCGGCCGCGGTCGTCGATGCCACGCTCGACGCGCTGCTCCCGCTGCTCGACACCGGCGACGTCGTGATCGATGGCGGCAACTCGTACTATCGCGACGACGTCGTGCGCGCGGCGCGGCTGGCGGCGCGCGGCGTCCACTACGTGGATTGTGGCACCAGCGGCGGCGTGATGGGTCTCGACCGCGGTTACTGCCTCATGATCGGCGGCGAACCGCAGGTCGTTTCGCGGCTCGATCCGGTGTTTGCCACGCTCGCACCGGGCGCCGGCACGATTCCCCGAACCCCGGGCCGCGACAAGCTCGGCGGCACCAGCGAGCGTGGCTACCTGCACTGCGGACCGAGCGGAGCCGGCCACTTCGTGAAGATGGTGCACAACGGCATCGAATACGGCATGATGGCGGCGTATGCGGAGGGACTCAACATCCTCCGCAACGCGAACGTCGGGCAGGCGAGCCGGACCGCCGACGCCGAGACCACGCCGCTCCGCAATCCCGAGTTCTACCGGTACGAGCTCGATCTCGCGGGCGTGACGGAGGTCTGGCGGCGGGGAAGCGTCATTGCGTCCTGGCTGCTGGACCTCACCGCGTCGGCGCTGGCGGCCGATCCGTCGCTCGAGCACTTCGCCGGCCGTGTCTCGGATTCCGGCGAAGGCCGCTGGACGCTCGACGCCGCGATCGACGAGGGCGTGCCCGCAAACGTGCTCGCCGCCGCGCTGTTCGAACGGTTCAGCTCGCGCGGCGATGCCGATTTCCAGAACCGCGTCCTCTCCGCGATGCGCTTCGAGTTCGGCGGCCACGTCGAGAAGGGCGCGTGAGCGGTACGCGCTCCGACGCGCTCGTGTTCTTCGGCGCGACGGGTGACCTCGCGCGCAAGAAGATCTACGCGGCGTTGCTGGCGCTCTCCCGTCGCGGCCGGCTCGACATGCCGGTGATCGGCCTCGCGCACTCGGGATGGACGGTCGAGCTCCTTCGCGACCGCATCCGCGAAGAATTGCGGCAGCGTCCCGGCACCGACGCGTTCGCGCTCGAACGGCTGCTGGCCCGCCTCTCCTACGTCGACGGCGACTACCGCGACGCCGCGACATTCGCCGAGCTTCGCAAGGCCCTTGGCGCGGCCGGTCGTCCGCTCCACTACCTCGCAATTCCGCCCGACGCGTTCGCCGCGGTGGCCGAGGGACTCGGGCAGTCGGGGTGCGCGGCGGGTGCACGCATCGTCGTCGAGAAGCCGTTCGGACGCGATCTTGCCTCGGCGCGTGCGCTGAACGATACGCTGCATCGCGAGTTCGACGAGTCGAGCATCTACCGCATCGACCATTTCCTCGGCAAGGAAGCGGTGCAGAACCTCCTCGTGTTTCGTTTCGCGAACACCTTCCTCGAGCCCGTGTGGAACAACCGATTCGTCGAGAACGTCCAGATCACGATGGCCGAGAGCTTCGGCGTCGAGGGGCGCGGGAGGTTCTACGAGGAGGCGGGGACCATTCGCGACGTGATACAGAACCACCTGTTGCTGGTGCTCGGCCTGCTCACGATGGAAGCGCCGGTTCCCGGGAGCGCCACCGCGGTGAACGAGGAGCAGGTGAAGCTGTTGAAGTCCGTCCTACCGCTGCGTCCCGGCGACGTGGTGCGCGGCCAGTGCCGCAGCTATCTCGACGAGAAGGACGTCGCGCCCGGTTCGACCGTCGAGACCTACGCGGCGGTGCGGCTGCGCATCGACTCGCCCCGATGGCAGGGCGTGCCGTTCCTCATTCGCGCGGGGAAGTATCTGGCGGCCACCGCGTGCGAAGTCATCGTCACGTTCAAGCGGCCCGTGATGTTCGCGGACGGCGGCGCGTCGAACTTCGTGCGCCTCCGGCTCAGCCCCGACGTGCTCATCACCATCGGCGCGCAGGTGAAGCGCGCGGGCGAAGCGATGGTCAGCGAGCCGGCGGAGTTCACGGTGGTGCATCATCCTGACGGCGACGAGATGGACGCCTACGAGCGGCTGCTCGGCGACGCGCTGAATGGCGATCCGATGCTCTTCGCGCGCGAGGACTGCGTGGAGGCGGCGTGGGAAGTCGTCGATGCGGTGCTCGGCGACGTCACGCCGGTGCACTCGTACGAACATCAGACCTGGGGCCCGGCCGAAGCGGAGGCGCTCGCCGGCGACGTCGGCGGTTGGCGCAACCCGCCGGCGTGACGGACCACGGGAGCCAGGCATCGATGATGCAATCCGCCGCGCGCGGCGTCCTCACGATCAACGGCGGATCGTCGAGCATCAAGTGCGCGATATTCCGTCCCGGAGAACCGCCGAAGCGGGTGCTGCATGAGACCGGGGGGTGTGAGGCCGCGTCGTCGCTGCTCCACCGGCTCGAAGGACGGCCGGAGTTCTCGACCGTCGGCGCGGTCGGCCATCGCGTGGTGCACGGCATGCGCCACGTGGAACCCCAACTGATCACCGACGCGCTGCTCGACGACCTTCGCTCGATGAGCACGATCGTTCCCGAGCACCTTCCGGAGGAGCTCGCCTTCATCGAGGAGATTCACGAACGGCATCCGTCGTTGCCGCAGGTCGCCTGCTTCGACACGGCGTTCCACAGCGGCATGCCGCGGGTCGCGAAGCTGATCGCGGTTCCGCGTCGGCTCGACGCGGTGGGTGTGCAGCGGTACGGATTCCACGGCCTCTCGTATGCGTTCCTCATGGAGGAGCTCGCGCGCACCGCCGGCGCCGGCGCGGCGCACGGCCGCGTGATTCTCGCGCACCTTGGCAACGGCGCGAGCCTCGCCGCGGTCCGCGACGGAAAGAGCGTGGACACGAGCATGGGCTTCACGCCGGCGTCGGGGCTCGTGATGGGCACGCGCACCGGGGACGTGGATCCCGGGCTCGTCGCCTTCCTGGCGCGAACAGAGCGGATGACCGCGGAGGAGTTCGAGCGGATGGCGAGCCACGAATCGGGACTGCTCGGCGTGTCGGAGACGAGTTGCGACATGCGCGCGCTGCTGGAACGGGAGGCGACCGACGTGCGCGCGGCGGAGGCGATTGGTCTCTTTTGCTATCAGGCGAAGAAATGGGTGGGCGCGTTCGCCGCGTCGCTCGGTGGCCTCGACACGCTCGTGTTCTCCGGAGGGATCGGCGAGAACGCGTCGGCGATCCGCTCGCGCATCTGCGAGGGGCTTGGATTCCTCGGCGTCCAGCTCGATGCGGAGGCGAATCGCCGGAACGAGGCGGTGATTTCGATGACCGCCGGGCGCGTCACCGTCCGGGTCATTCGTACCGACGAGGAAATGATGATTGCGCGCTCCGTGTATCGCGTGCTCGGGGAGCCGCGATGAAGGCGCTCGCAGGTCATCGGTGGATGGGCGCTCGTCGATGAGTCCGCTCGACGTGCGTCCCGGCGACGATGATCCGGCCATGCTCGCCGCCGCCGCGCGTGCGCTCGAACTCGTCGCGGACGGTGCGCTCGTCGGGCTTGGATCCGGTCGCACTGCATCGCTGTTCGTCCGGTTGCTCGGCGCGCGCGTGCGCGACGGACTTCGCGTGACCGGCGTGCCGGCCTCCGGTGCGACGGCGGAACTCGCGCGCGAAGCGGGAATTCCGCTCGCGCCGCTGTCCGAGGACGGGCTGCTCGACATCACCGTTGATGGCGCAGACGAAGTGGCGCCCAACCTGGATCTCATCAAGGGCCACGGTGGGGCGCTCGTGCGCGAACGCGTCATCGCCGCCGCGTCGAAGCGGCAGGTCATCCTCGTCGGCGAAGGGAAGCTCGTGCGGCTGCTGGGCGAACGGTTCGCGTTGCCGGTCGAGGTGATCCCGTTCGCGGCGGGACCGGTCATGCGGGCGATCAAGGCCGCCGGGCTGCATCCCCGCGTGAGATTGGACGAGATGACCGGCAGCGAATTCCTGAACGAGAACGGAAACATCACGCTCGGCTGCGCGTTCGCCGCGCCGCTCGCCGACGCGCACGCGGCGCGCGCACTCGAGGCAACGTTGCGCGCGATTCCTGGCGTCGTCGACACCGGCCTCTTTCTCGGCACCGCGGAACGCGTGCTGGTGGGACACGCCGATGGACGAGTGGACACGATGGTGCGCGATGGAGCCGTGCGATGATTCCGGCCGTTCGCTCCGACCTGGAAGTCCATGCAGGTACCGCTCAACTGGCCATCGCGGCCGCCGAACATTTCATCGCGGCGGCGACGGTGGCTGTCCGGGCTACCGGACGGTTCACCGTGGCGCTATCCGGCGGCTCAACGCCGGGCCCCCTGTTCGCTACGCTTGCCGCCGCGGCGTATGCAGCTCGCGTTCCGTGGCCGGCTGTCGACGTGTTCTGGAGCGATGAGCGTTGCGTTTCACCGGACGACATCGAGAGCAATTACGGCATGGCGCGCGAACTGCTGCTCGCCCGCGTGCCGGTGCCGGAGGCCAACGTCCATCGCATTCGCGGCGAGGACGACCCTCCGGCCGCAGCCGCGCAGTACGAGCGCGACCTGCGCGGCGCGTTCGGGACGCCAAGCGGTCCTCCGCTCGGCACACCCGGCAAGCGGTTCGACCTGGTGCTGCTTGGACTCGGCGCCAACGGCCACACGGCGTCGCTCTTTCCGCACCTCCAGGCCGTGCGCGAACGGACGAAATGGGTGATGGCGGAACGAATTGGAGTGCAGGCTCAGTGGAGGATCACGCTGACTCCGCCGATCCTGAACCAGGCGGCCGAGATTCTGTTTCTGGTTTCGGGACGGGAGAAGGCGGCGGCCCTGCGGCGCGTGTTGTGCGACGCGCGTGACACGGACGAACTCCCCGCACAGTCGATCGCACCGGAGGCGGGCCGAGTGCGATGGCTGGTGGATGTCGCGGCGGCGGCGGATCTTCCCTCTCCGTGACCGAGACGAATCCTCGATGATGTCCCGGCACGCCAATCGCGAGCGGGTGGTGTTCCTGCTCGACGTGGACAACACCCTGCTCGACAATGATCGCATCATCGCGGACCTGCGCGAAGCGCTCACGCGCGAGTTCGGCGTCGAGAAGGAGCTCCGGTATTGGTCGATCTTCGAGGAGCACCGCCGCGAGCTCGGCTATGCCGATTATCTCGGGACGCTGCAGCGTTTCCGGTTGGAGGATCCGCACGATCCGAGCCTCCTCGCGATTTCCTCGATGCTCGTCAACTATCCATTCGGGGAGCGCCTCTTCCCCGGCGCATTCGACGTCATCAAGCACCTCGGGCAGTGGGGTACCACGGTCATCCTCACCGACGGCGACGTGGTGTTCCAGCCGCTGAAGATCGAACGCTCGGGACTGGCGGAGGCGGTCGGCGGCCGGGTGCTGCTCTACGTGCACAAGGAACAGGAGCTCGCCGAAGTCGAGCACCGCTTTCCCGCCGACTCATATGTGCTCGTGGACGACAAGATCCGTATTCTCACCGACGTCAAGGCCATCTGGGGGGCGCGCGTGACGACCGTGTTCCCGAAGCAGGGCCACTACGCGAACGATGCGGACGTCGCAACGTATCCGAAGCCCGACTTCGCCATCGACCACATCGCCGACCTGCTGGAGCACAATCCGCCTCCGGGAGTCGTCAGCCTGAGAGGAGCATGAGGAACGAACGATGAACGAGAAGACGGCAGAGCTCACGGCGCGCCCATCATGGAAGGCGCTGCAGTCGCACCGGGACGAACATCGAGGGGTGCACCTGCGCGACCTGTTCGCCAACGATGCGCATCGCGGCGACCGCCTCGCGTGCGAAGCCGCCGGGCTTTACGTCGACTATTCGAAGCAGCGCGTGATGGACGAGACGCTCCGGCTGCTCCGGACGCTCGCGGCCGAATGCGGCCTGCGCGAGCGGATCGACGCGATGTTCCGTGGCGACCGGATCAACACGTCGGAGCGGCGCCCCGTGCTGCACGTCGCCCTCCGCGCTCCGGCCGGAAGCTCCCTCACGCTCGACGGCAAGAACGTCGTGCCTCAGGTGCAGGCCGTGCTCGCCCGCATGGAGGAGTTCACGCGGCGCGTTCGCTCCGGCGCCTGGACGGGCCACACCGGCAAGCGTATCCGCACGGTCGTCAACGTCGGCATCGGCGGCTCCGACCTCGGCCCGGTCATGGCGTACGAGGCGCTGCGCTGGTACAGCGATCGCACACTCGCGTTTCGATTCGTGTCGAACGTGGACGGAACGGATTTCGTCGAGGCCACACGCGACCTTGACGCAGCCGAGACGCTGTTCGTCATCTCGTCCAAGACGTTCACGACGCTGGAAACGATGACCAACGCCCAGAGTGCCCGTGCGTGGTGCGTGGCAGGGCTAGGCGACACGGCCGTGGCGAAGCATTTCGTGGCCGTGTCCACGAACGCGGAGGGCGTCGCGCGGTTCGGCATCGACACGGCGAACATGTTCGGCTTCTGGGACTGGGTCGGCGGCCGCTACTCGATGGACTCGGCAATCGGCCTTTCGACCATGCTCGCGATCGGGCCCGACCATTTCCGCGCGATGCTGCGCGGGTTCCACGAGATGGACGAGCACTTCCGCACTGCGCCGTTCGAGCGCAACCTGCCGGTGCTCATGGGGCTGCTCGGCGTGTGGAACGTGAACTTCCTCGGCGCCCGCACGGTCGCGGTGCTGCCGTACGACCAGTATCTCAAGCGATTCCCGGCCTACTTGCAACAGCTCACGATGGAGTCCAACGGCAAGCACGTCACCCTGGACGGCTCGGCCGTGGACTACCAGACCGGCCCGGTGTACTGGGGCGAGCCCGGCACCAACGGGCAGCATTCGTTCTATCAGCTGATCCACCAGGGCACACAGGTGATTCCCTGCGACTTCATCGCGTTCCGCAGGCCGCTGAACGCGCTCGGCCGGCATCACGACCTGCTGATGGCGAACGTCTTCGCGCAGACGGAAGCGCTCGCGTTCGGCAAGACGGCGGAGCAGGTGAAGTCCGAAGGGACGCCCGAGTGGCTCGTGCCGCACCGCGTGTTCGCCGGAAACAGGCCGACGACGACGATCCTCGCCGACCAGCTCACTCCCGCCACGCTCGGCGCGCTCGTCGCGCTCTACGAGCACAGCGTGTTCACGCAGGGCGCGATCTGGGGCGTCGATTCGTTCGACCAGTGGGGCGTGGAGCTCGGGAAGGCCCTCGCCCAGCGCATCATCGGCGAGCTCGAGGGTCCTCCGGGTGCTCCCCTCGCGCACGACAGCTCGACCAACGCGCTGATCGGGCGCTATCGCGCCTCGAGCTGATCGCGCTTTCGCTTGATTCCGGGCCACAGCTCGGTCTGCGGAATCTCGCCCTCGAGCTCGGCGCGCACTCGCGCGGCGATGTCCTCGGCCGCGCCCGCAGGATCGGTGACGAGGTCGTACTCGCGGACGTCGAGCCTGATGAGCGGACACTTCCTGAATCCCGCGATCCATCGCTCGTAGCGCGCGTGCAGGTTCGAGAAGTACTCGGGATCCGCGTCCCGCTCGCGGGGGCGCCCGCGCGTCGCGATGCGCGCGAGAATCACCTCGAGCGGGCCGTGAAGGTACAGCATGAGGCGCGGCGGCCGCGCGGCCGGCGCGTAGAGCAGCTCGGCGTACAGCTGCTGGTACAGTTGCCAGTCGTCCACGCTCATGTACCCCTGCTCGTACAGCCCACGCGCGAACACCTCGGAATCCTCGTACCAGGTCCGGTCGAGCACCCAGCTTCCGCCCATGGAGCGCATGCGGCGCATCGTCGCGAAGCGCGTCGCGAGGAAATGAAGCTGCAGGTGCATCCCGCACGAGCGCATCGCCTCCGGCCCGCCGCCGTAGAAGCGTTCGAGCCACGGGTTCGCATCGTCCACGCTCTCGAGTGCGAGCTGCAGTCCGAAGCGCGACGCCAGCGCGTGCGCGAGCGTCGTCTTCCCCGAACCGATCATGCCGGCAACGCCGAGAATCATGAGGGGTAAACTACGCGTTCGCGCGCTACCTTCCATGGGATGCCACCGGCCAGTGGGCAACGGACTCCCGCGGATCGCCCGCCGCTCGTCACGGTGTTCCTGACGCACCTCGCGCGCGAGCGCGACGTGTCGCCGAACACCGTGAAGGCGTACTCGCGCGACCTCGACGAGTTCTGCGACTTCCTCGGGCCGTATTACGGCATCGAGCAGGTCGATTGGGGCAAGGTGGACCGCCTTGCGATGCGGTCGTTCCTCGCCCATCTCACCCGTCGCGGCCTGGCCAAGCGGAGCATCGCGCGCACGCTCTCAGCCGTGCGGACGTTCTATGCATTTCTGCACCGCAACGACGTCGTGGAAGTGAATCCCGCGCGATCCGTCGGTTCGCCGAAGACGGAGAAGTACCTGCCGGGATACCTTGACCGTTCGCAGGTCGAGACGCTCTTCCAGGCGGCGGCCACGCGCGCGGGTGGGGGGCGCTATGCCGACGTGCGCAACCTCGCCATCCTCGAGCTGTTCTATTCAGCCGGGCTGCGCCTGAGCGAACTGCGCGGCATCAACCGTCCCGATCTCGACCTGCTCGCGGGGCTCGTGAAGGTGCGCGGGAAGGGAAGGAAGGAGCGCATCGTGCCGGTCGGCCAGCACGCGCAGCGCGCGCTACGAAACTATGAGCGCTCGCGCGACGAGCTGTGCCGCACCCTCGGGATTGCCGCCGATCGCACCGCGTGCTTCCTGAGCAATCGCGGGAAGCGGATGAGCGTCAAGAGCATCCAGAACGCCGTCGTGGGCTGGCTCAAGCAGGTGGACGAGGGCGCCGGCCTGTCGACACACTCGTTGCGCCACACCTTCGCGACGCACCTGCTCGACGCGGGCGCCGACCTTCGTGCCGTGCAGGAACTGC
>OCZT010001834.1_pt1 | contig 22036 bp, 19 predicted proteins | sample 1539031 | NCBI WGS metagenome assembly OCZT01 (sample SAMEA3539308, study PRJEB22396) | soil metagenome | biome: tundra; feature: field; material: soil | place: USA | collected 2010-05 | depth 0.15 m | reverse complement strand
CGCACGTGGCAAGTGGAGCAGGCGCAGACGCCGCCGCAGGCGTGATCGAGAAAGACGCCGTGGTTCTCCGCCACGTCGAGAAAGGACATCGGCTTGCCATGATGCTCGTAGGGCATGGTTCCGAACTCGAACTCGACGGTCTTGCCCTCGGGCAAAAAGGTGACGCGCACCAGCTTTTCGGCGGGAATGTTTTTTCCGATTGCCTCGCTCATATAATTCCGTTCCTCAGCGCTAACTCGCTGACTTGCTGACCCGCTTCATTTAAACTCCGCCGGCGCCATGGCATGCGGCGCGGTGACGGCCTCGGCCAGTTCCTCGCCGGCTGTGTTCATGGTCTTGCCACGCAGGGCGCTGGAGACGGCGGCCTCCATCATCAATTCCGCAAAGCGGCGCGTGGCGTGGTCGAGAATCAATGTTGCTTCGCGGATTGCGGCTGAATTCTCGCTCAGTTTTACTTTGTTCAGGTAGTCGCTGGCCAGCTTGATGGCTGCCTGCTCGTCGCCGGTTAGTTGCATCCACGCCGGATTTTCCGGCGCACGCTCCACCGCTGCCAGAATCGTTTCGGCCTCATTGCGAGCTTCAATTAACAATCGCTTGGCAAAGTCCGCTTCAGCGTTGTCAAAGGAATCCAGAATCATGCTCTCGACCTGTTCGTCGGTCAAGCCATAGGTCGGCTTCACTTCAATCTGCGCTTCCGTTCCGCTGCGCTGCTCGCGCGCCGTCACCTGCAAGATGCCGTCGGCGTCGATGAGAAACTTGACCTCGATGCGCGGCAATCCGGCGCTCATCGGCGGAATGCCTTTGAGATCAAACCGCGCCAGGGAGCGGCAATCGGCGGCCAGTTCGCGCTCTCCCTGGACGACGTGAATGGCGACGTTGGTCTGTCCATCCACGCCAGTAGTGAAGTGCTCGGTGGCCGAGGCGGGAATGGTCGAATTGCGCTGGATAATCCTTGCGACAGTACCGCCTAGTGCCTCAATGCCCAGCGAGAGAGGGGTCACGTCGAGCAGCAGCATTTCTTCTGTTGATTTGGATGCGCCGGAGAGAATGGCGGCTTGCACCGCCGCGCCCAGCGCGACGACCTCGTCGGGATTGAGTTCCGTGTGAGGGCGTTTGCCGCGAGCGGTGAGGTGGAAGAGTTCATCGACGAGTTGGCGCACCGCGGGGATGCGCGTGGAACCGCCAACAAGCACCACTTCATCAATCTGCTCGGGAGTAATGCCGGCATCGGCGAGCGCCTGTTTGCAAGGGCCGGATGCGCGCTTGAGCACCGGCTCGATCAGCATCTCGAATACTTCGCGGGGGATTTCTCTCTGGTAGCGGTCGCCATTGGGAAGCTCGATGTCGAAGTGTGCAATCGGTTCGGTGGAAAGCTGTATCTTGATCTCGATGGCGGCCTTGCGCACGGCTTGCACCGCGCCCGGATGCTGCCGCAGATCCACGCCATGCTCGGCGTGAATCTCGTTGAGCGCGATGGCCAGCAGCAGGTTGTCGATGTCGTCGCCGCCCAGGTGCGTGTCGCCGTTGGTGGACTGCACCTCGAAGATGCCGTCACGCAGCTTGAGAATCGAAATGTCAAATGTGCCGCCACCCAGATCGTAAACGGCAATCGTCCCCGCATTGGCGCGATCGAGCCCGTAGGCAAGAGCCGCCGCAGTCGGCTCGTTGACCAGCCGAAGCACTTCAAGCCCGGCCATGCGCCCTGCATCTTTTGTGGCCTGGCGCTGCGCGTCGTTGAAGTAGGCCGGCACGGTGATGACCGCCTGCGTCACCGGCGCCGAGAAGTAGCGCTCGGCGTTGCGCTTGAGCTGGCGCAGGATGTAAGCGGAAATTTCCGGCGGCGTGAAGCGCAGCTCGCCCAACTGAATGCGCGGAACTTCGCCGGCTTCTGCGTCCCCGGCCAGGCGGAAGGGAAACAGCTTCAGCTCCTCTTGAATCTCTTTGAGGTCGCGGCCCATCAGCCGCTTGACGGAGTAGATCACCCGCTCCGGCGTCTGGATCAGCGCCTTGCGCGCGCTGTTGCCCACGGTGACGGTGGGACGATAGCCATCGGCAGGGATAGGGACTGGAATGGGATCGAGCGCCACCACCGACGGCACCAGATTCGATCCGTCGACGCCAGGAATCACCACCGGCGTATTGCCCTCCATGTATGCGACCAGGGAGTTGGTGGTTCCCAGATCAATTCCGACTACGCGTCCTTCCGCCATGCTGTTCTTTCAAGCTCCCAAAACTTCGTTCACGTCGCGGACCAGATTGCTGAGGTAGCGCCGACGGTCGAGCAGGGCCACCATTCTTTTTTGCGACGCTTGCCGCGTGGCAACGTTTCCCAAATCCCAGGCCTGCCACTGAACGCGCAAATCCTCATCCACTGCTTCCAGCAGGACATCGAATTTTCTCTTTGCCTGCTCCAGGCTAATTTGCAGCTCTGAATCTGCTTCGCCTGTGGCGCGTGCCGCGCGCATCTCTTCCAACTGCATGTTCAGCTCGAAGACCTCTTCCAGCAGATCGGCGGGTGCTCCCGCGCTTTTACCTTTTTGGCGATCATCCTCGGCGCGAAGTTCCGCACCGAGCAGCTTGAGCAGGTATTCGGTGCGGCGCAGCGGATCTTTGAGAGTGCGATAGGCGTCGTTGAGCAGCGCCGTGTCGGCCAGGCTCCACTGCTTTTCGTTGTCTAGGGCACGGGCAAAGCGGTCGGGATGCAACCTGCGGCTGAGGCGATGAAACTCGTGCTCCAGCGCGGGCAAGTCAAGATTGAGCTTCGGCTCCAGGCCGAAGACAGAAAAATAATCGCCGCCGGGTGGAGGCTGAATCTTGCTGCAATGCGGGCAAAACAGCGTGGAATCGTTGTGGCCAATGGAACACGACCAACAGGCTATAGGAACCGCGGAATCGAGAACTTTGAACATGGTTTCACTCTTACGAAACTCAAGCTACTACGAGAACGACGAACCGCAGCCGCAGGAGCGCGTGGAGTTCGGGTTGATGAAGTTGAATCCCTGGCGCATCAGCGTCTCTTCATAGTCCAGCGTCATGCCGTGCAGGTAGACGAACGACTTGGGATCGACGAAGACTCTCACACCATCAAATTCATAAATGCGGTCGCGCTCGCGGGGCTTCGAGTCGAACTTGATGGAATACGAAAGCCCCGAGCATCCGCCGCCGATCACGCCCAGGCGCAGTCCGCCCTCTGTGGGCGAGATGCCTTCCTTGGCCAGGGCCGCGCGAATGCGCTTAATCGCTTTTTCCGTCACCTGCAATTCCGCCTGCGCCACATGCGGTGGAGCCAACTGCGGCTGCGCCGCTTGTGATTCTAGCGAAGGTGAAGTACCAATTGTCACGACGTTCGACATAATCGCCTCTTCGTTACAGCGTCGCCGCGGCAGTAACGGCCTCAGCCGTCTCCGTAGCGCCGTTCTTCTTCTTCCAGTCGCCGATAGCCGCGCGAATCGCATCCTCGGCCAGCACCGAACAGTGAATCTTCACCGGAGGCAGTGAAAGCTCCTTCACGATATCAGTGTTCTTGATGCCCAGCGCATCGTCAACAGTCCGGCCCTTGATCCATTCGGTGGCCAACGAAGAACTGGCAATCGCCGAGCCGCAGCCAAAGGTCTTGAACTTGGCCTCTTCGATGACCTGCGTCTCCGGGTTCACGCGGATTTGCAGCCGCATCACGTCGCCGCACTCCGGCGCGCCCACCAGGCCAGTGCCGACTTCCGTCGATGCCTTGTCCAGTTGGCCCACGTTGCGCGGATTGTTGTAGTGGTCAATCACCTTGTCGCTGTATGCCATGTCATTGCTCCTTTGCGGGGGGAAGCCGCGGTGTTCAGCTATCAGCTATCAGCTTTCAGCTTGTTCGTGCCCGCTTCGGCCTTTGGCTGAAAGCTAAGAGCTGAAGGCTGAAAGCTGCTTCTTAATGCGCGGCCCACTGAATCTTGGTCAAATCGATGCCGTCCTGCACCATCTCGTAGAGCGGTGAAAGCTTGCGCAGGTGCTTGACAACTTCGATGACCTTGTCGGCCACGTAATCCACCTCGGCCTGGGTGTTAAAGCGGCCCAGCCCAAATCGTATGGAGCTGTGCGCCACATCGTCGCCCAGTCCCAGCGCCTTCAAAACATACGATGGCTCCAGCGTGGCCGAGGTGCAGGCCGAGCCGCTGGAAACCGCAATGTCGTTGATGCCCATCAGCAGCGACTCGCCCTCGACGTAGACGAAGCTCATGTTCAAATTGCCGGGCAGGTGATGTTCCATTGAGCCGTTGACGTGAACGTAGTCCAGATTGGCTTCGAGTTTCTCCTTGAGCCGGTCGCGCAAGCCGGATAAAAACTTCGCTTCCGTAGCCATCTCCTGCTGCGCAATCTCGCATGCCTTGCCCAGGCCGACAATGCCGGGGACGTTCAGCGTGCCCGACCTCATGCCGCGCTCGTGTCCGCCGCCGTCAATCTGCGCCGCGATCTGCACGCGCGGATTACGCCGCCGCACGTAAAGCGCGCCTACGCCCTTGGGCCCGTAAATTTTGTGGCCGCTCAGCGAGAGCACATCGATGTTGTCGGCGATCACGTTTATCGGAACCTTGCCCACCGCCTGCACCGCGTCAGTGTGGAAGAGCACACCCTTCTCGTGACAGAGCTGGCCGATTTCCGCGATTGGCTGAAGCACGCCGATCTCGTTGTTGGCCGCCATGATCGTGACCAGGATGGTTTTGTCGTCGATGGCCCGCCGTAAATCGTCCATGTCAATCAGCCCGTCTGCCTTGACCGGGAGATACGTGATGCGGTAACCATGCTTCTCCAGCCGCTTGCAGGTATCCAGCACCGCCTTGTGCTCAGTCACTTGCGTGATGATATGGTTGCCGCGCTCGCGATACATCTCGGCGATGCCCTTGATGGCGAGATTGTTGCTCTCCGTGGCGCCGCTGGTGAAGATGATCTCCTTGGCCGTGGCGCCGATCAGCCGCGCAATCTGCTCGCGCGCTGTCTCGACGGCCTGCTCCGCCTCCCATCCAAAGGAATGGTTGCGGCTGGCTGCGTTGCCAAATTTGGTGGTGAAATAGGGCATCATCGCTTCCAGAACGCGCGGGTCCACCGGGCTGGTGGCGTGATTATCCATATAGATCGGCAAAGTTACGCCCTTTGGCACTTCTACCTGACTGGCAAATGAACTCATTTTGATCTCCATCCTTATTGATGCTCTTCCGCGCCCTGCTCAGCAAAGCCCGGAGGGGAAAGCTAGTTCTTACCGCGTCAATGCAACCAACCCACTGGTCTCTTGTGCTCTCGCAGCGGGTTGCTCGTGTTCCGCCAGATCCTGAATGCTGATGCTCTTCAGGACTCCGGCAATGGTCTCGTTTACCCGCGCCAGCGGCTCCTTGATGGTGCAGTTCGAACCCAGTTCGCAGCCGGTCTTGCCCTTGGTGCAGGAGGTGATAAAAAACGGCCCGTCGATGGACAAAATGACCTCGTAAGCCGAAATCGAGCGCGCCTCCCTGGCCAGCGCGTAGCCGCCGTTCATGCCGGCGGACGAGCGCAGCAGCCCGGATTTGGTCAATCGTTGCAGGATTTTGGCCAGCAGTTGCGCCGGAATACCGTAGGCATCAGCCACGTCCTTCGCACTCAGTGCAGCGGTTTCCGGGTGCTCGGCGAGGAACTTGAGCGCCATCAGGCCGTAATCCGCTTTTTTGGTCAGCTTGAGCATTGAATATCCGACTTCTTCAGTCCGTATTCAGTATACGACCATTTCTGTCGGAATTACAAGCCCCCTCCGGTATTGCCATCTTTTAGCGTGACAAATGTCACGTCATCGCAGCTATACTGGTTCATCGTTCACAGAGGATTGTAGGACCTCGAAAACGAAACGTTCCCCCGTTTATCCCCGGGCAAGGAACCGGCGGCAAGCCGGTGCACTCCGAAGTTGCAGGTTTGACCTTGCGTAACTTGCTTAAAATCCTAGACTTCGGGAGGATTTTGAGCTTACTGGGAGATTGCAATGAAACGCTCTTCTTCGTGGTTGATTCTGGTTGCCATGCTGTTTACGGTCTCGGTTCTGGCCGCAGCCAATTGCTGGCGGACCAAAAAAATCAACAAAAATCGGTTTCCAAATAGGGGAAAATGCCGATACAATCTGACGAAAGAGCAGTTTATTCCACCGAACCCACAACCAATGGCAACAGCCTGCAAACACCCTAAAGTACGCATCGTTTCCCGGCACGATGACACCGAATTTGTCGAGTGCCAGGATTGTGGCGAGGTCTTTGACTCCGAAGAATTTCGCGACATGGAGATTGAAGAGACCGCCGAAACAGAACCCGGTCTGGAAGTATCCTGACGCCGTTCTTCGTTCCCTGGCTCACCAAGGAGCGAACGATGATACGCGCCAGCCCGGGCGGCTGGAGAAGCGTGGGAACTCGGTCTACCTACTTGACGATGGGTCCGTTGGCGCCGTTGCCATTGGCGCCCACCCGCCTGACCGCAATCCAGGAGTAATGCAGCCCCGAAGCAATGGCGAGCGCCATGGTGGCCCAGAGCGCCCATTGCTTGAAGATCTCCACCCCGCGGACTGCGACGTGATGATCCAGTAACATGGCTTGAAACAGCACGGCAGCCACCGCGGCTATCTGCGCCAGGGTGCTGCCTTTGCCGAAGATGCTGGGGCGGAACTCCCGCCTGCCCGTGGTCGCATAGAGAATCGCCGCCACCACCAGGATTCCTACATCCCGGCCCAGGACCATCGCCGTCACATGCGCTGGAATCATATCCTTATAGGTGAGCACCAGAAAGAGCGTGCTGAGCAGCAGCTTGTCGGCCACCGGGTCAAGATACTGGCCCAGCATGGTGTACTGCTTCAGGAGGCGAGCCAGCAAGCCGTCCAGCAAGTCGGTGAGTCCGGCAGCCACGAAGAGGCCAAAACTCAGTGCGTAGTGGTTGTCCAGGATGGCGGACACCAGAAACGGCGCCAGGCAGATGCGCGACAGCGTGAGCAGGTTGGGAGCGGTGCGGAATCGGTGCAGTCGTTCACTGGCAGCGTCTGGCATAAAGGTTCCAGGACAACAAACAACGATAGTACAGCATGGCGGGCGTTGCCTGCCTGACTTTTCCCGCCGCCCGGTTCCTGATAGACTACCTGAAGTTGCATTGCAGGCGCGTAGCTCAGTTGGTTAGAGCGCTTCCTTGACACGGAAGAGGTCGCTGGTTCGAATCCAGTCGTGCCTACCATATTTATCAATGACTTACATGAAAGGCATGGAATTTCTCGCCTGGTTAACATCGCCTGTCTCCGTTTTTGCTATCAGCCATAATCGACGGCGTGCGTCCCGGCAGTTATTCCTACCTCCGATCCTCCCAAGAGGATGCAAGCGCGAGCCTTGCCCCTATGACAATCTAGGAGTCTGGAGGAGTTTGCCCATTATGCCGTTCGAGAATCCTGCCGTAATTGACGAATCGCAAGACCTTCACGCATGGGAGGCGGGTGGAGCCGATTCCGCAGAGGCGCTTACCGCCTGGGTCGGAGCGCATCTGACAGCGCATGAGACGGCGTTGGCCGCGCTACTGGCCGTTGAGGGCGAACGCACACCGGAAAACTCTCTACGCCTTTACGATGCAGCCATCGAGCAGCTCAGCCTGGCCGGCGCGCAAGCCGGCATACTGAACTCCGTGGCTGCTGACAAGGCAGTGCGCGACCAGGCGCAGTTGGAAGCGCAGCGGGTGGCACAGGCCGCCAGCGCCCTGAGCCTGAATCGGGCCGTCTACGAAGCTCTTGCGGCTATCGATCTGGGCGATTCGAGCGCGGCTACAAAGCACTACGTCGAGCGCACGCTGCTCAGCTACCGGCTGGCCGGCGTGGACAAGGACCAGGCCACGCGTGATCGCCTGCAAAGCTTGCACAATAAGGCGACGCAGCTCTCCCTCAAATTCAGCCGTAACATTCAGGAGGGCGCGAAGACCGTTGAGGCCACGCCCGCCGAGTTGGACGGCCTGCCCGCCGACTACCTTGCGCGACACCAGCCGGACGCCGAAGGCCGCGTCACGCTCACCACCGACCAGCCCGATATGCAGCCGGTGATGACCTTTGCCGCGAATGCCGCGCTGCGCGAACGGATGTTCCTGGCCTACAACACCCGCGCCTACCCGGCTAACCAACAAATCCTTCTGGACCTGCTGGCCACGCGCCAGGAGATTGCCGATGTGCTCGGCTTCCGCAGTTGGGCCGATCTGGCCACTGCCGACCAGATGATGACTTCGGCTGCCAACGCGCGCGCGTTTCTGGCCAAGCTCAACGAGGCCAGCCTGGAGGGAGCGCGCCGCGAGTACGAACTGATTCTCAAATTCACCCGCAAGCGCCGGCCGGAGTTGGCGGCCATCGACATCGCCAGCCGCGGCTACTGGTACGAGCAGTTCCGCCGCTCCGCCTTCGACTTCGATTCGCAGTCCGTGCGTCCTTACTTTCCCTACGCGCAGGTGGAGGCGGGCGTGCTGGGGACGGCGGCGAAACTTTTCAAAATTGAATTTCATCGCTCGACTGCGCCGGCATGGCATCCGGAAGTCTCGGTCTTCGAGGTCTTCGATGGCGGGCAAAATGTGGGCCGCTTCTATCTGGACATGCACCCCCGCGAGGGCAAAGACAACTGGTTTTCCGCCGCGCCAGTGGTCACCGGTGTGCGCGGGCGCGCTCTGCCCGAGGCCGCGCTCATCTGCAACTTCCCTGGCGGACCACCCCAGCTGCATGGACCCGCCGCTGGGGACCCCGGCGGCGACGACAACGATCCCGGATTGCTGCAATACTCCGATGTCGTCACCTTTTTCCACGAGTTCGGCCACCTGATGCACGCCATCCTGGGCGGCCAGACTGAGTGGGCGGGCATCAGCGGCTTTGCCACCGAGGGCGACTTCATCGAGGTGCCTTCGCAGATGCTGGAAGAATTCTTCCGCGACGAAAAGCTGCTCCAGGCATTCGCGAAGCATTATCAAACCGGCGAAACGCTCCCCTCCGAGACCATCAAAAAAATGAAGCTGGCCGGAGCCTTCGGCCGCGCCGACTGGGTTCGTTCGCAGCTCTACTACACCACGCTCTCGCTTGACCTGCACGACCGCAATCCGGCGGGCCTGGATCTGGACCTCACCATCAGGCAGCTCTACCAAAGCCTGCAACCATGGACGTGGCTGGAAGGCAACCGCATGTACGCCAGCTTTGGCCATCTCACCGGCTACTCGTCGAACTACTATACCTATGCTTTTGATAAGGTCATCGCACTGGACTTCTTTGACCAGTTCGATCCCGCCGACCTGCTGGGTTGCGATGCCGGCAGCCGCTACCGCAAATTGGTGCTCGAACAGGGAGGGTCAAAGCCGGGCCGCCAGATGGTCCGCGACTTCCTGGGCCGCGATGAAGAATCTTCTGCGTTCAGTAAGTGGCTCAATGAGGAGTTTGAAGGCGGGTTCATGGTCGCCTCGGCAGTATGAACAACGCGCGGCTCACGTGAAACGCACAGGCTTTGCGGAATGTGAGCAGATGCAGGAAAGATCGCAAGTTGAAGCAATGAATGGTATATTGTTTCGTGGCCATGAAAACAAAATGAGAATTTCATTCTTGTTTTTCATGATCCGCTCGCGCAAATTACATAACCACTGAGGCTGGTAATGATTCGCAATTTTCTCCTGCCTGGACCTGCCGCGCATATTGCCAGGCTTCCAGAGCCTCAGATAAAAAAGTTGTACCCAAAACTGCGCTGGCAGATTCTGGAATCTACATTTATTGGTTACGCCACATTTTATCTGGTCAGAAACAATCTTCCGGTTGTTTCCAAGGAGATGGGACAGGCGCTCCACTACTCGAAAGGACAAATCGGCGACATACTGGCGATATCGGTTTTCGTCTACGGCCTGGGCAGATTTTTTATGGGTTCTCTGTCGGATCGGAGCAACCCGCGTTACTTTATGCCGATCGGATTGCTGCTTACCGCCTTTTGCAACTTTGCTTTTGCAACCGCCAGCAGTTATCCGATGCATCTGGCTCTCTGGACAATGAATGGGTTGGCGCAAAGCATGGGATGGGCTCCATGCGGCCGCTCCATAAGCCATTGGTATAGCATCCGCGAGCGGGGAACGGTTTTTGCATTCTGGAACCTCGCTCAGAACGTAGGCGGCGGACTGGTGGGAATTATTGCTGCCTTCTGCGCCGCGCGGCTCGGCTGGCGCTCGGCATTTTATGTCCCCGGCGTATTGGCGCTACTCTGCGCGTTGTATCTTGTTTTGAGGCTGAGGGACACGCCTCAGTCGGTGGGACTTCCGTCGATTGAGGAATATCATAACGATTATCCGAAAGGCGGCAGCAGCGACAGCGAAAAGGAGCTGGGAACTCGCGAGTTATTCGTCCATTACATCCTGAAGAATCGTTACTTATGGATTTTTGCCGGCGCAAATTTCTTTGCCTATGTCGCCAGATACGCCATGCTCGACTGGGGGCCGACTTATCTGAAAGAAGTTAAGCACGCCAGCTTGGGCGAGGGAGGAATCGGCACGGCAGTTTTAGAGTCTTCTGCAATGCTGAGTACTGTCCTGGTAGGCTGGCTATCCGATAAGCTGGGCGGACGTCGCGGAATGATCTGCCTGCTCTGCATGATTCCAGTCTTTCTTGCCTTCATTGGCATTATTTATAGCCCCAACAATAAGTTATGGATGGACATGGCCTTATTCGGAATTATCGGTTTCTTTGTCTATCCGGCTGTCATGTTGCTGGGCATTTGCTCGTTGGATGCCACCTCGAAAAAAGCGGTGGGCACCGCGAATGGTTTTATTTCGATCTTTGGCTCCCTGGGACGCATGGCCGAGAGTAAAGGCATAGGTACTCTTGTGGAACGATATAACTGGGATGTTGCGCTCTACGCGATAGCGATATCAACTTTTCTGGGAATTGTTCTGCTTGCGTTCACCTGGAAGCTTTCACCAGGAGCGGCAGAGGCCCGGCGAGTGGCCAGGCACTCGCTGTAGTAAGGACAAAGTGAAAAGAAGATTTCAAATACGCGAGATTGGAGGTTGAGAGTTGAGCAATTCAAATTCAGCCGTCACGCGAAGAAAATTTCTACAGGGGGCAGCCCTGCTCGCGGCTCCTGTTTCACTTTACTCCCAAATTCCTCAGAACACCTTCGAGCAGCATCAACAAGCGCTCCGGGAGTGGTATGAAAGAAAAGCGCTTCGTCTTGCCGGTGTCCGCACGAAGGACGCAGAGACGTTGCGCGACCTTCTGGCCGAATCTCCTGTCTTATACCCGCCGTGGACCGGACGCCTGGACGAGTACGACAGCGAGACTTTCGGTCCGCTGTTGGCAGTCAGCGACGAGGGCGACAACGCGCAGAGCATCGCTCATGCGACCTACGCGTCAGCCAAGGCGCGTGCGCTGCATAACGCCAACGCAACCTCGCTCGGTGTGATGATAGACGGCGAGCGCATGGTCAGCGCGGGCGAAGGGCCGATTGGACCGGAAGAATACGCAAAACTGATTGCGGCAGCCTTCGGGCGCACCCTTTGCTCCACGAATGTCGGAGTCAGAGTCAATGCCCGCCTCTACCGGCTCTTTCCGGAGTTTTCGATAGCCGATGCTGCTGTAGGCGAAGAAAAGTGGCTGGCAGGAATTTTTGCGGCGTTTCGTCCGTTCCTGAAAACTCCTGACAGTATTCCCCGGCCGCTCACTGTCCGGCTTATCGTGCAGCCGGAAGATTCGCTTGAGACGGTCCGGAAGCTGGTTGCGAAACTAGAGGCTGGACGCGGTCAGGGACTTCTCGGTTCCTCTTCGGTCCACCATCTCTCTCTGCTATCGATTTGCGCTGGCGTAATCCGCTCGGGTGCGGAGACGGAGGAGATCAAGCGTCTGCTTGAAATCGCAGCGCAGACTGGCATTGCAGAGGTCGCGATTGACGGAGAGCTGCTCTTTGGCGCGCGTCAGCGCATGAGTGTCGAGTCTCTGCTCAATATTCTGGAAGTAAGCGCGCTGCGCGATTTGTTCGCCGCCGCCCGGCAGCGGAAAGTCCGGCTCGTCTACCGGTATCAAGTGGATACCGATTCGGCTGCGCGGACGATTTGGACCGGCCTGCACACCACGCGTTCCTATGGATTCACGGCGGGCAAGTACGGGCTTGTGCCGCTGACCCTCGATGAGCAGGAGAGAGTGGTCAGACTCATCAGCCGCTGGACGAAGGGATGGACAGCAATTCCAGCTTTTTATCTCGACACGCCTCTGGTGACGCACGAAGACATCTTCGATGAGTCGCGGTGCATGGACGGAGCGCTTTTGTGGATGGAGAAGGTGCGCGGGGCGGGCGCGAAGCTGGCGCTTTTCGACTGCCCCGACCGGATCGCCGAGCGTCATTTGATCCGCGATGAGCGAGATGCGGAAGCCAAAGGAATTTTGTCGCTGGAAAAAATTGCCGCATTGGAGCAGCGTGGCCGTGAGCTTGGACTGAAACTGATGTGGTCCGGCGGAATTACTGCGCGTCAGGCGTATTCTCTCGGCGCACAGGGCGTATTCGCTGTCTTCTCGACCGGTGCAGCCTCGCGCCGGGTGGCCGTGCACGGTAGTTTTGTGGACGATCCGGAGCTGGCCAGCGAAAGCGAACCGACAGAGATTGGCGTGCGCCGCGTCCATGCCGCCATTCAGGGTGGTTTTCTCGCCAAGACTTTGAGTGACTGCGACAAAGAGTTGGCGGAGCAAGTGCGCGACCGCAGCCTGCGCCTTCTCCAAGCAATCGACGCGCAGAGCCCGGCTGAAGGAGCCCTGGCAGAACTTGACGAAGCAATGCTGCGCGGCTGGGCCCTGCACTGGGCGGGGAAAAAGCCGGCATAGAAATCATCTTCTTACGCCGACGACTCCATTTTTCTGCGTGCGCCGAGCTGGGCAGCAACCTCAACCAGGGATTCATCGCATCCGCGCGCGGCCGCCATTTGCATCCCTCCGGCAGCGCAGGGAAGGGTAACCACCGGCACTCCCGCCATGCTGAATGGAGTGGTGTAGCGCAGGAGCCGGACGCGCGTCTTGCTGTGATCCGCTCCGGCACCCAGGCGCGCGACAGGAGTGGCAGGCATCAGTAGCAAACCATGCGCCGCAAAAAGCGAGTCCATGCGGGCCGTGAACTCTGCGTGGCGTTTGCGCAATGCGGAGATTTCCGCGGGTGTGATGCGCGCGCCCCACTCCAGCCGCTCGCGAAGGCCCGGTTCATAGAGGTCAAAGTGGCCTGCATGGATGCGTGCTGCCTCCCATGCCTGAATGGGCGCATAAATCTCGAAGGCCTCATCCCACCACTTCGCATCAATTTTGACAGCGCGCAATCCAAGAGCTTCCAGCTCGGAGATGGCGGCGTGAAGGCTGGCAAGAATCTCCGCTTCGCAGTCGTGGAAGAAGCTTTCATCGGGAACGGCAAAACGCGTGAAGGCATGAGGCGATGCCGTATGCGCGGGCGCAAAGAAGCCGGCTAGCGGCGGCGCATCTTGCAGATCGCGAAAGATCCATCCCATGGTGTCAAAGGATTGCGCCAGGTGCGCGCCGCCTTGCCAGTTGCCGCGGCCCAGCGAGGCGCGATACCCGGCCAGTCCGCACAGCGCGGCTGGCGCTCGGATGGACCCGCCGGTGTCTGTGCCCAGCGCGGCTACGGCCGAACGCTCCAGCACGCTGGCCGCCGCGCCCGAGGACGAGCCGCCCGTCAGCGCGCCTTCGTTGCCCGGCTGAAGGCAATCGCCAAAGTCGGGATTTTCGCCGGTGATGCCGTAAGCCAGTGGGTGCAGGTGGGTCTTGCCGATGATGACCGCGCCGGCTGCGCGCAGCCTTTCCACCAGCCAGGAATCCTGCGCGGCGAAACCAGAGAGTTCGCGATACGCTCGCACGCCGCAACTGGTGGGCGCGCCGGCCAGGTCAAAGCAATCCTTCACCGAGATGGGCAGCCCCCACAGCGCGCCGCGGCCATCGCCGAAGGGACCACCTTCACCGCGCGGCATCGCTTCTGCGCGCGCCGCTTCCGCCAGCGTCCATGCCGGATTCTGCCACAGGTAGGTATTGCGGCTTTGATTCCCGTTGGCGCGGGCCAGAGCCATTTCGGCCAGATCAACGGGCCGTACCGCTTCAGCGGCAAGAGCTTCACGCAACCCGCGGATCATCCAGGAGGCATCGGTCATAGTGAGATTCTAGGGCAAGAGTGAGCAGGTATGCGTCTTGCATGCCTGTTTCGGCGGCGACTTGACGGCGCTGGAGAGCATCGCAGCGCAGGTTCGTCTCAACGTGTCATAAGAATGTAACGAGCAATCCGGGCAAGATGCGTCTTCTCTCTAAGATATTGATTCTAAATGGCGTCCCCGACGGGATTTGAACCCGTGTTATCGCCGTGAAAGGGCTTTTCAAGCCACATTGTAAGGTTCGCAATAGTTCGGTTAAGTTATGCAGATACATGTATTTACATAGAGTTAAAGGTGTGTACTAATTCGTAATAGTTATGGAGTGTTTTTGGGGTCTATCGTCACAATAGCGTCACAGAGAGAATATTTATGTGTTGGTCACTCTGAAATGGTCAACACAGCCTGGCACCCTCTGCAATAGCTCCGCCTCCGACTATGATAAGCTGGGCAACCGAGAGGGGGTAGCCGATGATATTTGGTTTGCCAACGGCAGTTGCGGGATCCATCATCGCGGCAGTCATTGCTGGAATCATATCTTTGCTAGGACTGATCATCAGTAAAGAAACCAAGGTTTCTGAGTTTCGACAAGCATGGATAGATTCCCTCAGGGCTGAGGTCGCTGCAGTCATCACACATGCTCAGGCCGTTCATGGCGCATATTTGGCGAAATTCATAGACAAACCAACCCTATGGCAGAATGTACGCGAGGATTTCGTTGGCCTCAACGAAGCATGGGCCAAGGTCAAGCTACGCCTGAACCCTAGGGAGCCAAAATCGACCGACATCCTTAGCGCGTTGGAGGAACACGAGAGCGTCTTCCAGCCCGATAAGGATCAACCCGACAAAGAGCCCGCCTTCGAGAATCTAGACGCCGCCGAGAAAAAGCTCCTGGCGGCCACGAAGATTGTTCTGAGGGAGGAATGGCGACGCGTTAAATGGGGAGAGCCCATGTATAGAGGGGCTACTTTGTTTGCGGGAGTCCTTGTAATTGTGGGTTTTCTCCTCTTGTGGAAATCGTTCGGATACTCACTAGGAAGTTCAAATCTCTATCATGTCGTCGAGCGAACTGACATCTATGTGGATAAAGAGGGGCGGGCGGCATCTGATCAGTCGTTCGATCATGATGTAGTACATCTTGTACTCGATCACTCCAATCACAAGATTTATGCCGAATGCGACCTCAGCACGCTCAACAAGCTTGACCCAAACGCGAGCTGCGGTCTGAGGCCCCTCAGAGACTATGAATGCGTGGTGGGCAGAGATGACATGATGAAGGCCCCCTCGCCGCTAAGTGACTTGGTCTGCAAAGATGCGGATGAACGCACGGTTTACCTGTATGTGAGTAAACAAGAGTAGATTTTGCAGGCGGAACATCAACGGCCTCCTATGGGTCATCCAGATATCCAGCATCAACCAAACACCCAAGGCACAAAGGCGCCCTTTGTGCCGATCCAAATTCTGCTGGTCCTAAATGAGCGCATTGGACTGTCAGCAACAACTTACCCCACGACTGGCGTTGGCGACCCGTCGAAATTACATATTGACTGCGCGAATACTCTGCCGCCATAAACCATTGAAAACAAATGAATGCGGGCGTATTGTATTCCAGAAGCCTGTATAAGGGAGATTCGATCTATGAGAAAGAAAACTGGCCTAGTTTCCCAGCATCTTGAAGGGATAAAGTTCAGTGCGCTCGAAGATTACCAGCAGATCATTCGCAACTACATTCGCAAGCAGGAAGGCGTATATGCGCTGTATAAGAAAGGCCGGCTCTACTATGTGGGGCTGGCCAGCGATCTCAAGTGGCGACTAAGCGCGCACTTGAAAGATAGGCATAAGGAACAGTGGGATACTTTCAGCGTCTATCTTACGGTCAACAATCAGTACTTGAAAGAGCTGGAGTCGCTCATGTTACGGGTGATCCGGCCGATGCCAAAAGGCAATAAGCAATTGGGAAAATTCCCAATTTCCCAGAATCTCCTTCGCCAATTCAAGAGGGATATTAAGGAGAATCAAAAGAAGAGATTAAGGGAGCTGATCGGACTTCCTCCGAAACAGCTCAAGCGGGGCCGGGATCAAGTAGATGGTCTCTTGGCGGAGTACGTCCAACGCGCTGGAAAGAGCCTTCGACTTCGAGCTGTTTACAAGGGAAAGATGTATCGGGCGTTTGCACCGAAGGATGGTACCGTTAGGTACAAGAACCGTAAGTATATGTCTCCATCAGCAGCTGGGAAAGCAGTGATTCAAAGGGCATGTAACGGATGGTCATTCTGGCGTTATGAGCGTGCGCCTGGGAAATGGGTGCGATTGTCCACTTTACGCAGTAATTGAGTAGGTGGTTGTCAATTCACATCTTTCGCCAATGCGCTCATCGAAACTTGACGGGCGTAATCCAAGGTTTCGGGAGAATCAACGTCAAACCGAATCCCGCAATGCGGTTGATTCCGTGGAGCCCGCCGGGGCAAGCGAGAGCACGGTGTCCAGTCGCTTTGCCGCGTCAAGCAGGAACGGCTGCGAGAGGTGGGCATACCTGTCGGTCATTCGCGGGTCTGAGTGACCAAGGAGCTTTTGCAGGGTGTGAAGGTCCACGCCGTTCTGCCGCAGAATACTCGCGTAGTGGTGTCGAAGATCGTGGAGGCTGAAGTCTTCGACGCCCGCTGCCTTGCACGCACGGATGAACGCGACGGTCACCTGAGCCGGAGTGACGCCGGGAAATAGCAGTCCTCTGTTCTTGTGCGTGCTGGCGCCCATCGACGTAAGAACATGCATGACCAGATCGTTGATGAACGCGGGGCGTTCCTTGCCGCTCTTCGTATGCCTCAGCCGAATCTCACGCCGGGGGATCGACACATCTTCCCACCGGACGCGCAGCATCTCGCCCCGCCTGGTGCCCGTGCTCACCAGCAGCCCAACGATGGGCCGCAACCATTCAGGGCAGGCTTCGAGCACCTTGCCCAACTCTTCGGCTGTCAGATACCGAACGCGGCCCTCCGGCGCTTTGGGAACTGGCGCGCGGTGCGCCGGATTGGTCACAATCATTTCCTTTTCGATTGCGATGTTAAGCAGGCGCTTGAGTACGTTCATCTCTTTGATGATTGAGCCGTCGCCCACCTTGCCCACGCGGGAGTCGATGTACTCGGCCACGTCCTTGCGTCGAATGGCTGCCAGCCGCACCGCTCCGAAGAACGGCTTCAAGTGACCTTCTACAACGCCCCGTTGCCGCTCGAATTCAGTCTTTGACACCTTGCCCCTTACAACTGCGGACGAAATGCGCCGCTTCTGATAATCGAGAAACTCATCGGCGAAGCTGGCGAATGTGGCTTCGCTTAGCAGCGGCTTCCCAAACTTGATGGCCTCTTCGACCTTCAGGCGCTCCGCTGCGAGCGCCTCCTTTGCTTGTTGCAACGTGGGTACTTTGAAACGGCGACGAATACGCCGCCCATCGGCGGCGGTCCAACTTCCCCAGTACCCCGGCGCGTCCGGCCGCGTGTAAATTCCATCACGGCGATGTGCTTGCTTCTTAGCCATTGTGATTCCTCCGTTGTGCGTTCTTGGTTTGTAGAGCTTCAATCTCCGGCGGGAGCTTCAGACCGCTGCCCGCTTCGGTCTTCTCATCGTTGACCCAACGATGCAGAGATTTCGCCTGTCTGTTGTACCCGTGCTTTTTCAGATAGGAGACGGTCCACGCCTCCCATGTTTGCTTGCGCTTCTTCTGTACATAAGCGGCCAACGCATCGCGCGACAATCGCAGCAGCTCATCGTGCAGATCGTCGTTGCGTTTTTGATTCGCAGCGAGCGCGGTCGTGTATGACCCACAAAGGCGGGAGCAGTATTTCGCTCGGTGGCGTGTCTTTTTCAAAAAGTATTTGCCGCACGTTGGGCACGGGCCGCAAAGTTTTTCGCATTCAGGATGCAGAACCAGTTGTCTGAAGAGGCGCAACGCAACGTCTGCCGGGTTCGGGTCAGCCGCGATTCCACCAGCGGGGAAGGGCGTTGCGAACAAGAGCCCACTATCGGTGATCGTATAAGTGCAAACGCCGGACGCAAGCAACAGGTGAGACTTTGCAGCCTCTATCGTGCGGCACATCCTACGCATGTTTGGCCCCGAGTCAAGCCACGCATCGACCCACCAGCACAATTCAGCCAGCATCGCCTGGTCAAATGCTGCTAGCTTGCGCCGCTTGTTCAGCAACTCACATACGAAACTCGGCGCGTCGAACTCAGGCAGCGGCGAAGATGATCTAAAAGCCATACATTTATTATAGCACATATTGGCTTATATGCTTTTTTATATGCTTTTCAGAGCGCGCATTTTGTGTTCTGCTTTACCTGTGGAGGAAAATCCAATGCCCTCAAAAGTGACAAAGGCCACGCGGCGCACAAAGGCCGCACCTGCCGCTCGGCGGCCAAGCCCCGCGCCTGTTCCCGCAGCGCCTTGTGGCGCGCCGTCGAAACTCTTGACCGTTCAGGATTGTGCTGCGCTTACCGGAGAGTCGCCCTGGACCTGGCGTGCTCGCGCATATTCTGGGCGCTGCGAATCGGTCAAAATGCGCGGCCCGAAAAGTCGTCTGCTTATTCCCGAGAGCGAAGTTTATCGGCTGATTCAGGAAGGCACGCGCCCCCGCGTCGTTGCCGCATAACACAAGGCGGCGCCCCACTAGACCGCGCGTGGAGATTTTTCATGAGAGATGCCTTTAGAAAACAGATCGCCGCGTTGAAGTTCAAACCAAAGCGCAAGCTGGTGCTGATCCCCAAAAAAGCCCCTGTCACATCGGGCCTACCGCCCGAGATTCTAGCCTTCGCCGAGCAGAACTTCAAACTGTTCCCGGTGAAGGTCCGCGACAAAACTCCCCTTATCAAAGGATGGCCGTCGCTTGCTACGAACGAAGTCGCCCAGCTTGAGAAGTGGGCGCGGCAATTCCCCAACTGCAACTGGGGCGCAAAGACTGGCGACGGTATCGTGGTGCTCGACGTTGATGGGCTTGCCGGCCGCATGGCCATCCGCGCATGGGAGGCGGTAGGGCTGCGATTGCCAAGTACGCGCATACACTCGACCGGCAAAGGACAGCATCTGCTCTTCACCACGGCCGCCCCCGTCCGCAACAGCGCGGGCAAGCTGGCCCCTGGCCTCGATGTGCGCGGCGAAGTCGGTTACATCGTAATGCCGCCGTCCGTACACCCGAGCGGCGCGCCCTACAAGACCACGAACGGCGCACCACTAGCGAACCTGCCCGACTGGCTGCGCAAGAAGATGCTGGCTCCCGCATCGAGCGCGAAGGCTGCGGCTGGCGTGATTCCCCAAGGGCAGCGTGACAACGCGCTGACAAGCGCGGCAGGTACTCTCCGTCGTGCCGGCAGGACGCAAGCGGAAATTGAATCCGCGCTGACGGCGCTGAACGCCGAGCAGTGCAAACCGCCGAAGAGCGAAGAGGATGTAGCTCGAATCTCCGCGAGCGTTGGGCGCTATCCGATACCTGACGGTGTTCAGGCTGCGCTTAATGGTCCACGCCCCAAAGTGCTGCTTCCCGGAGACGATCGTTTGCTGTCGGACTTTGCCGCTGAGTTAGGCGGCCATCTGGCGGATAAGCCGATCTTCGTTCATGCAGGTGAAGTCGTTACCCTGCATGGCTGCGCTCTGCGTCCAGTCACAGCACAGATCCTCCGAACCCTGGTTGAGGGCCATCTGGTGTGCATCAAGCAGCGCCGCACCAATAAGGTCACGGTCGATGTGGGCTCGACCATGGCGGAGGCCGACTCGCGCGGCGTGCTGGCATCCGAGCAGTTCAGGGGTAAGCTGCGCCGCTTGCAGCGCATCAACTCGTGCCGCCTGCCGGTGTTCCGCTCTAACGGTCATCTTGAGCTGCTGCCGGAAGGCTTCGACGCCGCAACGGGAACCCTGACCGTCAGTGATGTGAACTATGCGGAGGATATGCCGCTCAGCACCGCCGTCGATACGATTACCGATTTGTTCAGTGAGTTCCATTATGCCGATGGTGAGCGGAGCCGCGCTGTCGCAATCGCTTCGTTGGTGAGCCTGTACAGTGCGCAACTGCTGCCGGAAGGGACTCTTCGCCCGGTATTCATTGCAACTAAAAATGCGGAAGGGGCGGGCGCATCCACCATTGCGGCCTGCGCGATTGTTCCAGTTATCGGGCAGATGCCGTCGGGCAGCAAACCGGCCGATGATGACGAGATGCGGAAACTTCTACTCGCCACAGTCCGTGAGGGCCGGGCCGTTTTGTTGTTGGACAATATCAAAGGTCGAATCGACTCGGCAGCATTGGAGAACTTCGTCTCAGCCGTCAACTATCACGGGCGCGTTCTTGGAGCCAGTGAGACACTAACCGTCCCCAACCTGGTTACGGTTTTTTGCACCGCGAACGGCGCGTCCACCTCCCCGGACATGCGCCGACGCAGTCTGCGGATCTGGTTGCATCTCGATGTGGAGCGTGCTGAGGATCGCCAGTTTGTACGGCCACTCAGCGAACCCGTTCTGCAATCCATGCGCCCGCAGATTCTTGCCGCCTGCTGGACCATGGTGCGGCACTGGTGCGCGCAAGGGCGCCCCGCTCCACGGCGAGGGAGTTCATCGTTCCCCGAATGGTCTCAGATGATTGGCGGCATTGTCCAGGCTGCGGGCTTTGGTTGCGCTCTGGAAACACCAGTGAGTGAGACCGAGGTCTTCGACGAAGACGGCGGTGCGATGCGCGTGCTGGTTGCGGCGATGCGGCCGGACAAGCGGTACACCTTCCAAGAGATCGTCACTATCTGCCAACACGAGGAGATTTTCACGAACCTGACGGGCGCAGCGATGACGAACACCACACGCACAACACTGTCCCGCGTGCTCGGACGCTACGATGACCGAATCGTTGGAGACCGCAGATTTGCCACGCAGGGCAAGGGGCACCAGCGAAAATACCGGGCGGAGGCGGCGAACTCGACAAGCACGATGACACGATCGAGCACGATGTTCCCCCCCGAGATTATAAAAACACATGTTTCTACACATAGGGTGAAACATCGTGTTTCATCGTGTCATCGTGCTTCTGGCCTCTCCATCGCCAAACCATCACTGGCCACCCCCAAATTCACCCGTGCAGGGCGCGCCAACATCAGCCGCGGCGAAAGGAGCAACACACCATGAAAATCCGAACACTCGCTGACATCAATCGCGCTCACCGCCGCGCCTTCCGGCAGAAGTCGGAAGGTACACCTGGCAAAACCCGTGACGGCCTCGTTCGCTCGTTTCTGGCGAGGCACGTGGGCGGCGTGTTTGCCCTAAAGACGAACTGGTACGGTTTCAATCGGCTGGCCACAACGAAACACGGAAGGGGAATATGACTGAATCTCAGACACCAAAAAAGGGCAGCGAGGACCGCGCGCCGTTGCCGCCAACAAAGTTTTTTAGTACACGCGCTGCACTCGACAACCTGGCCGACAGTTTTCGCAGTGGTCGGCCAACCGCAACCAAACCACGAAAAGGAGAACCGCCCAATGAGAAATGAAGAGGAAAAATCAGACTACCCGGATGGTGTGTTTCTCGATAGCGCCGATTTAACTTCGCCTCTCAACCGCACCCCTACCGCCGCGTCGCAAACCACGAGTGCGGCAACCATCCCCACGCGCGCTGCATCGTCACCACAATCAACTTTGGTTGAGACCCGAGATCCTGCCGCAAGCGCGGCGGCCGTACCAGTAGCGGCCGCACCGCGTCAGGCGACGCCCGAATACCGCGCACCTAACGTGGAGCGCGCAGACAAAGACGTGGAAGTTTACGACATTGGCGACGCCGGCCGATTCTCAAACATTGTCGAAGAGTAATCACGTACCTCTCACAGATTCTCGAAAGGACATCAGCATGGCAATCAAAAAACAGAATGAG
>OCZT010001833.1_pt1 | contig 22046 bp, 16 predicted proteins | sample 1539031 | NCBI WGS metagenome assembly OCZT01 (sample SAMEA3539308, study PRJEB22396) | soil metagenome | biome: tundra; feature: field; material: soil | place: USA | collected 2010-05 | depth 0.15 m | reverse complement strand
ACTTATTATTGATCAGGTCGGGATCGTTCATGTAAGGACCGATCGTCACAGGGTGTTTAGGATCGAGCGAAGTGATCGGAGCTGTGAAAGGCCCGACAAAACTTTTGACCTTGTCCGCGGCCAGCACCTCGCAGCGGCGTTTCTGGTGGCTGGTAAAGAACCCGTCGTAAACAACGATCACCGGCAGCCGCACTTTTTCATGTTCCCCGATTCGAGGTGCAACAATGTTCATGTCATATACGGCCTGCGGATCTTTGGCCATTAGAATGATCCAACCGACATTGAGTGCAAAATAAAGATCCGAATGATCACAGCGAATATTGAGTGGCCCGTTGATCGCCCGCGCCGCCAGATTCAGAACCATTGGAAAACGCGTGCCTGATTGGACCGGAAGTTGTTCGAGCGAGTACAAAAGCCCCTGGGAACTCGTGGCGTTCAAAACGCGGCCACCGCCGGTCGATGCCCCGTAGCAGATCCCAGCTGCGCTGTGCTCACCATCGGCCGGCACCATCACGATATCGTGTTTACCGCTAGCCTTCATTTTGCTCAAGATCTCGGCTACCTCTGTCGAAGGCGTGATCGGATAGTAGCCCATCAAGTGATAATTGATCTGCGAGGCCGCCAGGGCCGCCAGCTCATTTCCACCCATGAAGACCACTTCTTGCGCTGTTTTTGTTGCCACACTCATTAGACTTGCTCCCGCCACAGATCAACCTGTTCTTGTTCCACCCAGCTTGCTTCTCTTTCTTTGGTCAACGCCCCGGACGGACACGATTCAACGCATCGCAAACAACCCTTGCAAAACCGGTAGTCGATCCCTAATAACTGGGCCGCGCGCTCGGCCGTGGCGCCATTGCCGGAAATTTCTTTATTTTCTTCCCATACCAGGCAATAATCCGGGCACACGAAATCGCAAACGCCGCAGTCAGTGCAAAGCGCGTGATCAAGGCGTGGCGCAAATCCCTGTCGCGAAGCCGAAAGATTGTTGGTAATGCTGTTGCCCGCGGTCAAGATCGCCCCGCCGATCGGGGCTGTCAGATATCCCCAGCGCGGAGCAGGTGTGGAACCCTCGGCTGCCGGTATGTCCGGCCCTTCCGTAATAGTGCGTTCGAGCGTCTCGTTATAGCCTCTCCAGTAGGTTTTTACGTTTGATAGCCCAAGTTTCGCTGAGCGACGCCCGAAATGCTCGGAAAGCATCTCTGCGAAATCCTTGGCATCGATCAATGGGCAGGCCTTGGCAACGGCGCCCAGTATCGCGCTGTTGATCCTGGTCTTCTCCTCGACCGCGATCGTCATCGCGTCGACAAAAAATACCCGGCATTTGGGAAGCTTAAGATCATTCTTGGCCGGCGCGTTGAGGATCAGGACGCCATCCGCTTTTAGTCCGGCCAGTGTCGCCGGCCGTCCCAAAAGCGCCTCGTGAAAGACAGCAAGCACATCCGGCTCGGTTACGGGGCTGCTGACACGGATGGGTGTCGACATATCCGCCACGCGGATAAACGAACGCACCGGCGTGCCCTTCTTTTCTGAACCATACGAGGAGAATTGCGAAACGTTCAAGCCCTGGCGAAGCGCCAGCGATTCCGCGAGAAGTTGCCCGGCAAGATTGGCTCCTAATCCGCCAATGGATTCAAAACGAAATTCTAGAGAAGCTTCAGTCATGCGTCGCCTTAACCCTTTCTCATCGGGTCAGTCAATACACTACATCGAGGCCGGCGGCCCGGAAGTGATATATGTCACGATGTTTCGGATATTTCTCCGGAAGAGGCTGTGAGACGTGGCTGGCTTCGATGCCGACTCGTTTCTGCGCGTGTACTGATGTAATATACAAACAGAGACAGTAAGACGAAGATCGGACCCACCAACCTTATAAATGCCACGCGAGCATAAGGAGGGAAACCATGCTTCGATCGAACGATCCTTTACTCCTGGACACTATACGCCATCACGCGATCCCGTTGCGTCCGGATGCAATGCCCGATTACGATCTGCTGATGCGGTTCATCGGCGAGGCGAGGTTTGTCCTCATCGGTGAAGCTTCGCACGGCACACACCAGTTCTATCGTGAACGTGCCCAAATAACAAAAAGACTTATTCAGGAAAAGGGGTTTTCGGCAGTCGCCGTCGAGGCTGATTTTCCGGATGCCTATCGTATCAACCGCTATGTCCGCAGCGATGGAACCGATGAAGATGCGATCGACTCCCTTGCCGGCTTCGAGCGGTTTCCCGCGTGGATGTGGCGCAATGCAGACGTCCTTGATTTTGTAGGTTGGCTGCGTGCATATAACGACGATCTGCAGCCAAACGTGGCAAAGACCGGCTTTTACGGCCTCGACCTCTACAGCCTGCACACATCGATCGGTGCTGTTCTCAATTATCTTCAAAAGATCGATCCCGCCGGTGCAACCCGTGCCCGCGAGCGTTACTCGTGTTTTGATCATTTTGGCGAGGACACGCAGGCCTACGGCTATGCAACAAGCTTCGGCATTTCAAAATCGTGCGAGGACGAAGTTGTAGATCAATTAGTGGAGTTGCATAAACGAGCGTCAGAGCTTGCCAATCTGGACGGCCGTGTCGCAAGAGACGATTTCTTTTTTGCAGAACAAAATGCGCGGCTTATAAAGAATGCCGAGAAATATTATCGGACGATGTATCGCAGCGATGTATCGTCGTGGAATCTTCGCGACCGTCATATGGTCGAGACGCTTATGTCTCTCGATAAGCATCTGTCGAATGGCGGCAAACCGGCAAAGATCGTGGTCTGGGAACATAATTCTCATCTCGGCGACGCGCGTGCGACCGAGATGGGCGTGCGCGGCGAACTAAATGTCGGCCAGCTTGTTCGCGATATCTATCGCGAAGAGGCGAAACTGATCGGATTTACCACGAATTATGGAACGGTTACCGCTGCGACAGACTGGGGAGGACCGGCGGAACGTAAACGTGTACGTCCCGGACTAAAGGGCAGCGTTGAAGATCTGTTTCACCAGATCGAGCACGAGCGATTTATGCTTTTATTTGAGCCCGGGGCCAAACTAAGCCGCGCCTTCCAGGATGATCTGCTCGAGCGTGCGATCGGCGTCATCTATCGACCGGAAACAGAGCGGCAAAGTCACTATTTCACGACGCGGCTTTCGGAACAATTCGATGCCGTCATTCATATCGACGAAACCAGAGCGGTCGAACCGCTGGAACGCACGGCCGAATGGGAAGCGGGCGAGGTGATGGAAACATTTCCATTCGGAGTTTAGATACAAGGAGGTAGGTATATGCCGAAACTGAGAGAAGAAGCCCAAATCGATGTGCCGCAGGCAGAGCAGCGGTACAGCACGTTCAAAAACGAACAATACCCCCACGAGATCCTTTGTGGTTCCTGCAGCACCGTTATTTATGTCGATGACGCAACGTATGAAAGCTTTCATCGTGCGGTAGCTCACGATCCTGATAACCAGATCTTGTGCGACAACTGTCTCAACGAATATGAAGAGGAAGCTCATGCAGCACCATAGAGACTTTCTAGAGACTCTCACACGGCAACGATAGCGTACCAAACTTCGGGGTTGATGGGCGGGAACGCGAAATCAATGAAGGCAATGATCTTACAGACGCCGTCGCCCGTCGATATGCGACCGCTCGAACTGGCTGATATCCCTAAGCCTGCGCCCGGTAACGACGAGATTCTGATAAAAGTCACGGCTTGCGGCATCTGCCGGACAGACCTTCATATTGTCGAAGGCGAGCTTGCCGTTCGACGGTCACCGGTTATCCCAGGTCACCAGATCGTCGGCCGCGTTGCAGAGATCGGTGGTGGTGTAGAAGGTTTCGAGATCGGCCAACGTGTTGGTGTCGCCTGGCTTAACCGGACATGCGGGATATGCCGATACTGCACGCGCGGCGACGAGAACCTTTGCGAGAATGCCGAATTCACTGGCTGGACGCGCGACGGCGGTTATGCCGAGTATGTTACTGCTCCGGCCGCATTCACCTATCCGCTGCCCGACGGTTTCTCTGACATTCAGGCTGCACCGCTTCTTTGCGCGGGGATCATTGGCTACCGGGCGCTCAAATTAACAAATATAGAGAATTGGAACGACGCGAAGCTCGGCATTTACGGTTTTGGGGCCGCCGGGCATGTTTGTATCCAGATCGCGCGTTTCAGGGGAGCGCGCGTTTTTGTATCCACGCGAGATCGCGAGCGCCATCAAAGTCTGGCACTGGAACTCGGTGCCGAGTGGGTCGGCAATACATTTGACTCACCGCCCGAGAAACTCGATGCCGCGATCGTCTTTGCACCGGCAGGCGAGATCGTTCCCGCCGCTCTCGGGGCATTGGACAAAGGCGGAACACTTGTTCTCGGTGGTATTCACATGAGCCCGATCCCGCAGTTTGAATACGATTTGATATATGGCGAGCGCGTTATAAGAAGCGTGGCGAATAACACACGCGAGGATGGTCGCGAGTTTCTTGCCGAGGCGGCGCGGATCCCCGTTAAGACATCTGTTCAAACCTTTCCGCTGGATGATGCAAATGACGCTCTTATCGCCTTGAAAACAGACGCGATACGCGGAGCCGGTGTTCTCCTAGTTAGCGAAGAAACTCAATGAAGCACAAAATCACCCGCGAACAGCACGAATCGCTCAAATAATAGCTAAATTTGTTTATTCGTCTCTATTCGCGTGATTCGCGGGCAACATTCGCCTAAAATCAAATTCGATATGAATTTCGGCTTCATCATCGACAACCGAAAGTGTATCGGTTGTCACGCCTGCACTGTTGCCTGCAAGGCCGAGCACGAGGTGCCAGTGGGCGTAAATCGAACATGGGTCAAATACATCGAGAAAGGCACCTTTCCCGATACGCGGCGGCTGTTTTCGGTTATGCGGTGTAATCACTGCGCCGACGCACCATGTGTTGAGATCTGCCCCGTCACCGCGCTCTTCACGAGAAAGGACGGGATCGTCGATTTTGACGACCGCCGTTGCATCGGCTGCAAGGCATGTACACAGGCCTGCCCATACGACGCGTTGTACATGCACCCGGACGAGCATACCGCGGCGAAATGTAATTACTGTTCGCATCGAACTGACATCGGATTAGAGCCCGCGTGCGTGAATGTCTGTCCCGAGCACGCGATCATTTCGGGCGACATGGACAATCCGCAGACCGAGATCTCTAAATTGCTCGCGATGGAAACCGTGTCGGTGCGGAAACCCGAGAAGGGAACCAGGCCAAAGCTCTTTTATATCGACGGCGACAAGGCGTCGCTCGATCCGACCGGCGCAAATCCTGACACCGACTATATGTGGAGTAGCCAATCCTCAGGTGTCGGGCATTACGCGAAATTTGCCGAGGAGCGAAAACGCGTCACTGCCGACCAGTCTGTTCCAAACGCTCTTTACCAGATCGAACCGCGCAAAAACAACGACGCCCGCCGCGTTTACGACGCACCCGGCAAGGGTGTGCTGTGGGGATGGGAGGTTTCGGCCTATGTCTGGACAAAAGCGATCTCAGCAGGAGCTTTTCTTGTACCGTTCCTGTTTCTAAAGCTCTTTTCCGGTCGGGCGACGGACACGGTTCAGTATTTGGGAGCCGGTGCAGCGCTCGTTTTTCTTGGGATCACCGGATTTCTGCTGACAAAGGATCTTGGACGGCCGGAGCGATTTCTCTATGTGTTGCTTCGTCCCCAGTGGCGATCATGGCTAGTCCGCGGGGCGTACATCATAACGCTTTACGGTTTGGATCTATCATTGTGGTGGGTTGCTAAGCTGCTTAAATGGAATGCGGCATTGCCGGTCATTGAATGGATCGGTGTTGTTCTCGCGGTTCTCACCGCGGTTTACACAGCATTTCTTTTCGCCCAGGCGAAAGGCCGCGATTTTTGGCAGAGTCCGATGCTCGGACTTCATATGATCGTTCATGCCGTTATGGCGGGAACTGCAGTTTTTGCGGTTGCCGGGTCTTATTTCGGCGAGAATTGGGTAGGCATTGCGATTCTTAGATACGTCATCGCCGTTTCATTGATGGTCAGCCTGTTGATCCTATCTTTAGAGATCTGGACGACACATACGACTGACGACGCACGGGCAACGATCGAGTTAGTTACGGATGGTCGCTTTAACACGGCCTTTTGGGTTGGCATGGTGACGATCGGGAACCTTGTCCCGCTGATGTTTGTGATGTTAGGGCCAGCCGCCGCGATCGCACCGGCGGGTGTTTTGATCTTGATCGGTCTCGGGTTTGCCGAGCACATCTGGGTACGAGCGCCGCAGATGATACCGTTGAGCTGATTCTTGACTGGGGCGTAGGCGTCCCGCCTGCGACGCCGCAAAAGCGGCGTGGAACGTTTGGCCATACGGGCGTAAAGTAAGCGCGACAAACTTTGGCGGTAGCGGCGTCTTCGCGTTAAAAAGCAACGCTCATGCAAGCGGGACGCTTGCGCTCCAGTCCGTTGAATAGTTTGCAGTCCGTTGAATATGGCTATGCATAAACCATCATTTATCGAAGCTCTCGCCGAAAAGCTTCATCTCATCCCGAACCTCCACGGCGTAGAGGACGATCTACTGCCGCCGATCGTCGAACCCGGCGAGTTGACCGACTACCCGCCGCCGGAGCAATGGGACGACTGGACCGAATACGAGGCCACAAGCGGTCAGCGGCGCGAAAAGCGTAACTACATGATCATCCCGACGACCTGCTTCAACTGCGAAGCTGGCTGCGGGCTTCTGAGTTATGTCGATAAAGAGACATTAAAGATCCGGAAGTTCGAAGGTAATCCATATCACCCCGGCAGCCGTGGGCGAAACTGTGCTAAGGGGCCGGCGACGATCAATCAAATAAACGATACTGACAGGATCCTATATCCACTTAAGCGAAAGGGCCCAAGGGGCGGCGGCGAATGGGAACGCGTGACGTGGGACGAAGTGCTCGACGACATCGCGGCAAAGATCCGCGCCGCGTTAATCGAAGATCGCCGCAACGAGGTGGTATATCATGTCGGCCGCCCCGGGCACGAAGGCTTTATGGACCGCATTCTGCAGGCGTGGGGTGTCGACGGTCATAACAGCCACACGAATATATGCTCGTCGGGTGCACGTTTCGGATATGCCATCTGGCAAGGTGCCGATCGCCCGTCACCGGATCATGGAAATGCCCAGTTCATTTTATTGATCTCGGCCCATCTCGAATCTGGCCATTATTTCAACCCGCACGCCCAGCGGATCATTGAGGGAATGATGAAGGGCGCGAAACTCGCCGTGATGGATATGCGGCTCTCGAACACGGCGTCGATGTCCGATTACTGGATGCCGACCTATCCCGGCAGCGAGGCCGCCGTCTTGCTCGCGATGGCCAACATCATTATCAGCGAGCGTCTGTACAACGAGAAGTTCCTGCGGGACTGGGTCAACTGGCGCGATTCGCTGAATGAACTGAACCCGGGCCTTGAGCAGACGTTTGAAAACTTCATCGCCGAGCTCGAAAAACTCTACGCCGAATACACACCCGAGTTTGCCGAGGCCGAAAGCGGCGTCTCGGCGGCGATGATCGCGGACGTTGCGCGACAGATCGGCCGAGCAGGTTCGCGGTTTTCGGCGCACAATTGGCGTTCGGCCGGCAGTGGCAACCTCGGCGGCTGGGCCGTCGCACGCTGCCTGCATTTCCTAAACGTCTTAACGGGCAGCGTCGGCACGGTTGGCGGAACATCGCCCTCGGCCTGGAACAAATTCAAACCGGCGGGTTTTAGCACGCCGCCCGCACAGAAGTTTTGGAACGAGCTGCATTACCCGCTCGAATACCCGCTCTCGCATTACGAGATGAGCTTCCTGCTGCCGCACTTCCTGAAAGAGGGAAGAGGGAAGCTGGCCGTATATTTCACGCGGGTTTTCAACCCCGTCTGGACGTACCCCGATGGTTTTACTTGGATCGAAGCTTTGAGCGATGAGAGCAAGGTGGGACTGCACGCCGCACTGACGCCGACGTGGAATGAAACAGCGTATTTTGCCGATTACGTCCTCCCGATGGGTATGGCAAGCGAACGCCACGACCTGACGAGCTATGAAACGCATTCGGGGATGTGGATATCATTTCGCCAGCCGGTTCTTCGCGAAGCGGCGCGAAAGATGGGCCGCGAAACCACCTATACATACGAGACAAATCCCGGTGAGGTGTGGGAAGAGGATGAGTTTTGGTTTGAACTCTCGTGGCGTATCGACCCAGACGGCGATCTTGGCATAAGGCAGCACTTTATTTCGCCGTACCGTCCGGGCGAAAAGATCGCAATCGATGAGTATTACCGTTACATTTTTGAGAACACAAAGGGCTTGCCCGAGGCCGCAGCGAAAGAAGATCTGAGCCCGCTCGATTACATGCGCAAATACGGCGCTTTTGAGGTCGAACAGTCGGTCTACAACAAGCAATTCGACCTTGTTAAAGAAGACCAACTAGCCGACGCAGAAACGGACGCGACCCGCGGCGAGATCCGCAAAGCTGGAAAGGTTATCGCGGCTATAGTCGACGGCAAGGCTCGCACGGGTTTTAATACTCCGTCTCGCCGGCAAGAGCTTTTCTCTAAAACCACCTCTGAATGGGGCTGGCCCGAATACTCGCTGCCGACCTATGTAAAAAGTCACATACACCAGGACGAACTTGCTGAGAACGAGATGGTGTTGGTCCCAACATTTCGCCTGCCGACGCTGATCCACACGCGTTCGGGCAACGCCAAATGGCTTGCCGAGATATCAAACCGCAATCCTCTGTGGATGAGCGCGGCGGACGGGAAAAGGCTTGAGATAGAAACGGGTGATCTGTTACGGATCTCGACCGAGATCGGCCATTTCGTCAATCGTGCCTGGGTGACGGAAGGAATGCGTCCGGCAGTTGTCGCGTGTTCGCATCACATTGGCCGCTGGCGTCGCGAGCAGGACGCAAAAGGGAACCGGTGGATGACAAACCAGGTCGCCATCGATGAACTCGAGCCCGGCAAATGGCGGATGCGCGTCGTCGAGGGTATAGGAGCTTACAAGAGCGACGACCCCGATTCTTCACGCATCTTCTGGACCGACGGGGGTGTCCATCAAAACATCACTTTTCCGGTCCATCCCGATCCGATCTCCGGCATGCACTGCTGGCACCAAAAGGTAACGGTCGAACACGCCCATCCCGACGACGAATACGGCGATGTTTTTGTAGACACCGACAAATCGTTCGCCGTCTACAAAAAGTGGCTCGCCATGACACGCCCGGCACCGGGTCCCAACGGCCTAAGACGCCCGCTCTGGCTCGCCCGCCCGCTCAGACCCGCGGAAGAGATGTTTTATGTGAACACTAAGAGTTAAAACCAGGGGATCGCGATGGCATGAATTATCTCTTGAGCCCTATATGCACGGCGGTGAGGCTATTGCGTCGCCGAAATCTGCGTTATGACCTTTGGTGGCTACGCCACCGGTCGGCGACGAAGCCGCTATATATTTGTACGAGGTCACGGCGGGGTGAACGTCGCCGCAGTGCTATGCGGCAAGCCGAAACAGATAGCCGAGTCTGAGGGTGACGACTCATGACATGGATTGGAGGGTCACTTTAATTCCACTCGCCCTGCATCGTAAAGGCCGCCCAGTAGTACGGTGATTGCCATTTTGACTGCTGAAACATCTCAGTCTGGGCTTTGCGGAGCGCCGCGGCGGGCGTCAGGTTTTCTTTTAGCACTCCGCGATAGAACCGCTGCATCAGTTCGGCAGTGGCCTTATCATTCACATTCCACAGGCTGACCACGACACGACGTGCTCCGGCGTACATAAAGCCGCGAGTCAATCCAACGAGTCCCTCGCCTCTTATGTCTTTGCCAAGACCGGTCTGGCAGGCGCTGAGCACAACCATCTCCGCCGGCAAGTTGAGATTGTAGATATCGTGTGTTCGAAGAAAGCCATCCTGAGGATTTCCATCCTGATCTACAAGAGAGAGAACGATAGCCGAGAGATCGGGACGCTCGCTGTCGAGATATCCGTGAGTGGCAAAATGAACATAGCGGTATCGCCCCAGTTCTGCGGACATAGCGGTCGCACGATTAGCTTTGAAATCAAGGGCCTTGAAATTTGGCGATTGCGGGGCAACGGCGAGGATCTGTTCGCCCTCCTGCCGGGTAAAGAGCAGTCGTTGAATCGAACGGCCGCCTGAGCCTTCGGCGATATGCTCGAGAATCCTCGTGCCTGCATCTATTTTTGAATCTCGTTTCTGAGACCCTATTGTTTCACCGGGCTTCAACCGGGGGTCGTCCGTTGAAAACACGGGGTCCGCGATCACGGCCACCGCGTTTATTCCTTTCTGTCGTCCAGCAAGGGTTTGTCTTTGAACCGCCAACGAAGATACCGATGGTAGAGTGATAATTTCATGGTCCGCAAGCAGCGGCCTGTATTTTCCAGCAATGTGAGACGCGTTCAATTGAGCAGGAACCGGTGGCAAGATAGAGAATGGTACGTACTGCAGGGCATCATCTGCGACAATCACCAGTCGCTTGGTCCCGAGATCGGGAGCCGCAGGCGAAAGTACAATCCGGCTAAGATCCTCAGCGGCACCTGTGAGCTGCGATTCGGCTCCGACTAATCGCTCCTGCCGCTGTGCCGCCGTCTCGTTCGGCTTGTAGACGGTTCGTGCGGTTAACAGCTCATACACCTTTCGCGCGCTTTGTTGTATCTCGCGGCGCCCCGGCAGCTCGTAGCTTTTCAGCTCAGATCGGCTTACCGTCCACAGATAGCTGTGGTTATCGCCAATCGAGTACTCAAGCAATAACGTATTTGGATCGAGCTGCTTTTGGATCTCTTGCAAAGTTAGAGGTTTTGGTTGGGTCAGTGCGGCGTACGCTGGACTGGCCGCTTTTATCGAGGATTGCACTTGTTGATATTCGATCTCAAGTGAATTGATCTCGCGGTCAAGCGTGTCGATCTCATTCTTACTACCCTTTTGAGCTCGCAGTTGTATCTGACGCGCGGCCTTTGCGTTAAGTTTCTCTCCCAGGTCTTTTTCCTTTTCGATAAGAGCGGCGTCAACACCCCGACGGATATCGACATGACTTTCGCTTAGCAGTTCTAAGAGGCTCCGGGCCCGGGCTCGTTCGCTCAACTGAAGCGCCTTGGCATCAAAACCCGCTGCCGGGTTCTCTCGGTGGACCCGCATCAACAGATCGATATATAGCTCATAGGCACCGTGCTGCGACGCGAAATATGAAGATCGCGACTGTTGAGCACCCGCACTCGAGCGCACGGCTTCTATGAGCGAAAGTGCTTTTTCAAGATCCTGCTGAGCATCGCTCAGTTTACCCAGGCCGCCTTCAGCATGTGCGATCCCCTCAAGCATCCTGGCTTCATTCTGGCGGTCCCCAATATTCTGAAAGATAGAAAGAGCCTGATTGTAGAAATCGATCGACTTTTGAGCGTCGCCCATCAGATCGTAAACATGCCCGATATTGCCCAGCGAGTAAGCCTCCGTTCGTGGACTTGAGGCGGCCCGGTGGAGAACGAGAGCCTGCTGATGATAGTCAAGAGCTTTTGTCAGTTGACCGAGAGATGCATACGCGATGCCGATCTGGTCGAGCGTAACGGCCTCACCACGTTTATCGCCGACTGCCGAGCGCAGCGGTATGGCCAGGTTGTAATTCGCGAGAGCCTGGTCTGACTTACCCGTCGTGTTGTATACGTATCCGATCGTCGTTAAAGTGTCGGCTTCGCCGGCCTTGTCTTTGACGACACGTCGCAAGACAAGTGCCTGTTGCAGCATATCTAATGCTGCGTCGGGTTCGCCCAACCCGGCATACGCGGATCCGATGTTGTGCAAAGTTATTGCTTCCTGACGTTGACTGGCGTTGGCTCTATAGAGGGTAAGCGCCTGGTTGTAATACTCGATCGATCTCTGCCATTCAGAAAGGTCGCTATAGATCTTTCCAATATTGTTAAGAATTGAGCCTTCGGTGGTTTGGTTTTTGCTTTCGCGTACGGGCGGCAGAGCTTGCTGATAATAAGCCAACGCTCCGAGGGGATCGCCGAGTATGTCGGACATACCGCCAAGAAAGTTTAGCGCCGACGCTTCCCCAAGAGGATCCTTGACGGAGCGGAAAAGCGGCAGGGTCTGATTTGCGTAGTCGTATGCCTTCCTGAATTCGCCGGATTCTGCATTCAAAAGCCCGATCATATATATGATCCACGCTTGACGGTATTCATTTCCAACCGTCTTGAAATAATCCAGTGCTTGCTGATATTTCTCAAGTGCCTGTACGCGGCTAGCCGCTGTACGCTGGGGGCGCAGCTTCATTTGCGCCTCGTTGAACGCTCTCTCGGCCGCAACGTATTCTCGGTCTGCGTCGGTTGGCTCTCGCAGGCTGAGAAGGTTTATTTTATAACGCCCAGCAGGTGCGGTTTTACTAGGAAAGCTCACCTCAACGCGATATTCCCCCGGTGTTTCCGCTATCGCCGCTATCTCTTCGGGTCCGTAACGGCCATTTGGTCCATCGATCGCGATCCATGCCTGGCCGTCGGGTTTTTTTAGGTTAACTACAACATCGATACCTTCCTGAAGCACCGACAGATGCAAAAACTGACCCGTTACAACCTGAATCTTATACAAATCAGTTTGACCGCCGGACATGTCTCGTTCGATCTCCTTTCCAGGTTGTAATGTCGTTACGTCCGTCGCCGGAGGTTGCGCATGCGCACATACCAGCATCATTCCCATTGAAATGAACAGGGAACTGCAGATACTGTTTACCGAGTATTTCTTGTTACATTTCATACTTCTGAAATTTCGCATGTATACCGCCAGCAAAAGTGCGTCAGGTGCTCTCATATGACGGAGATGCACCCGAACACTTTGGAACGACAGGCAATCCGTAAAACGCTCGGGCTAAACTTGACCTACTCAAACGAACGTCTAATCGCCATCAGAGCCGTCGTCGCAATCTTCCGAATCATTTTCAAAATCATCGTCCGGTTCGGGTGTCACGGTTGCGGTCCAGGGGTCTTCACCACCCTCAATTCCACTGCTGTTTGCGGATCCACTGTATCCAGTTCCAGCGGCACTGGCAACGACAGGGTACCTTCTATTACTCCCGGCGAAGTGAACCGTAAATGCCAGGTTCGTGGACGAATTCCCCGTGTTATTCACTGTTCCTGCACCTGCGGTGTTGCTTGTGTAGCTGCTAACATTACCGTTCGCAGCTTCCATCGTGCCGTTCAGAATGCTAATGGCTGTACAGCTTGTGTTATACGTTCCCATGATAAATGTCTCCTTTTTTCTCTTAAGCTAAATTCGATTTATAAATACCCAAAGTTCCCGGAGGGTATGAATTTTACACTTTGGATGACTCACGATCGCCGGCTTCAGCCGAGGCGAAGTACTTATCGAGGTCGTCTTCGGATATATCGTCCTCTAATATTGGTGTAGCGGTCGCGGTCCAAGGTTCGTCGTTCAAACTTCCCTGATCATCCTTAGCGGTTCCGTCAAATCCAGAACCCTTTGCATCGGCGCGGATAAGATAGGGACGAACAACACCCGGGAATCTCACGACGCAGTTAAGGGCCTTTGACCCGCCCGCGACATTCAGCGGTGACCCCAGCCCCCTTTTGGTGCTGTAATAGCCTGTGATGCGGTCGCCTGCGGTCATCATTATTCCGATGAGGTCGTCAAATCCTGAATCTGTCGTGTAAATTGCCATTTGTGTGCCTCCTATTTAGTTAGTTTTGTTCAATCCACCAGAAAAACGCGATGGATCTATAAGCCCGGCTTTCGATCTGCTTTGGACGATTGCGAGCCAATTGTCAACGGGATCGTTAAAAGCAGCGGTTGATTAGGTTTTGCCAGGACCCGGTATATCGTTTGCGGTGGCGAATCGTCCTGGGTTAACGGTCCCTGGCCCATCGCGGCCGCTTTTTCCGCCTTACTCATTGCCACTCCGGCACCGCTCTCCAATTCCAGTTGCTGCGTCATCGCACCCCATTGTTTTTCATAAGAATTGAACTGCCTGGCAGAGATCTTCGATGCGGTTCGTCCGATCGTAACATCCGAAAGAGGTTTATCCGAGACGATCACGGTCAACGCCTCTCCGTCATGATCGGCCCGACTTCTTTTGAGCGTGTAATAAGAGGGTTTATCCTCGGCGGAGGGGATCTCAACGACCTTCCCGGCACTCACCTTATTGTCCCCACCATTTAAGTCCAATGCCGGAAAGATCAGGTACGGCTCTCCGAACGTCTTATCCGCATAGACTTCACGGTCAAAAACATAGAGATAACCCGCGCGCGGCGATTCGATCGACAACTGTACACGTGAACCTTCCGTCAGCGGAGCTCCCGCGGTAACACGTTCCGGTGTCCATTCCTGTTCATGAACAAGCTGTCTGACTTCCTCGTCGTCAGTTTTCTTTGAGGGACGTAGTCGCCATACCGTTACTCCGACAACCGCAGAGTCGTTTATCGTGTCATTAGAAAATGACGACGGTTTCTTTCCTACTGTTTTGTAACGAACTATGGGCTGTGTCCTTCTGACCTGTTTTTTTCCTACCGGGCGTTTATGCATAAATGCCGTGTCCCAGAGGTCTCTTGTCGTATCGTCAGATTGCTGCGAATAGGCGATCGCGGGAAATAGCCCCAGCAACGCGATAAGAACGTATCGTTTAAACATTGATTGCCCCCAAATGAATAAAACCACTCGATCTCAGTGGTGCTCTAGTTTGATCGTGTGCGTGACTATACCAGTGTTTCCTGTAATGTGCGACTCTTTTTTATCGTCGTCCCGGTTCACGGTTGGTTTGTTCGACTGGCTGTTCTGCAATAGCGAGTCGATCGTTTTATTGAGCTCGGTATCCTTAATTCGCCCCTTGTCCTGCGGGTTGGCAAAATGTTTGGCAGATTCTAGATCGGGTACCGCGTTTTCCGACCAGACGAGCCAAACAAGCTCGGTCCCTTCTTTTGCGTCGAGCTCGAACCAGCTTTGCTGCGGGATCTGTATTTCCTGCCCAACATTCAAAAGGGAGGCCCCATTATTTGTCGTCGGCGAAGGGAATAGTATGTTGTACGCCTTCTCCCCCGAAACAGATGCCGGACCCTGATTCAAGATATAGAGATAACCCGTTTGCGGACTCTTTATATTGAGTCTCACGCGGTCCCTGTTTCCGAAAAGCATCTCGCCCGATAGTGTAAAAGGGTCCTTATAATGACCTTCGGCGTATCTTTGGACGGTCAGCGAATAGGTCAACATTCGCGATGCGCTTGTCTCGCCGTTGTTTGGAACCGCTGGCGGCGCAGCGGTGACGGGTGGCTGAGCAGACGAATTCGAAGTCCTGGTTTGCCAAACATAGAGGCCGACCGCCCCGAAGATCACGAGTGCAATGCCAGCTACAGCCATGGTCAGCCGGTTATTGCTTAAGCGATCACGGCTTGCCGGCGCAATTGCGTTTTTGGTAGTCGCCGCGGGAATGATGCGCGTCGTGTTTTCCTTGCGTCCTACACCTGCCTTGTCTTTTCCTGATCGTGGATCTCGCGACCGTTCGAGTTCGGCTTCAAATTCTAAACGGCTTTTTAGCGATCTGAGGTCTGCGACCATGTCCTCTATGCCCTGATAACGGTCATCGGTGTTTTTAGCCAGAGCCTTATCGATAATGCGATCAAGTTCGGCGGGAGCACCTTGCATGAAATCCTCCAGCATGGGTATGGGTTTATTTAATATCGCGACCATTACATCCGTTTGGGTAGGTCCCGTAAACGGTAAATGGGCTGTCAGCATTTCAAAAACGATCACGCCCAGGCTCCAGATGTCGGTTCGTCTATCCACTTTTACACCACGGGCCTGTTCGGGCGACATGTATGCGACCGTTCCCATGACCAGTCCGGGTTCGGTCTTATAGAGCGTTTTGGCCTCGGTGCCTGATTCCGATTCCGTGCCAGTGGGCATGGTTAGCTTTGCCAAACCGAAGTCGAGCACCTTAACGATCCCATCACGCCTGATCATTATGTTTTCAGGCTTTATGTCGCGATGGACAATGCCCGCCTCGTGTGCGGCGGCGAGCGCGGATGCGATCTGTACGGTCGTATCCAGCGTTTCTGATATCGAAAGACCGCCCTCCGACATTTTTTGACGCAAGGTCACGCCGTCAACGAATTCCGTGACGATATAGCTCGAGCCATTTTCGGTACCGAACCCGTGGATGGTCAGTATATTCGGATGGTTTAGTGCAGACGACGCCCGGGCTTCCTGTTTGAATCGCTTTAGCCGGTCGCCGTGTTCGACGATGTCCGGCGGCAAGATCTTTAACGCAACATTGCGATTGAGCAAAGAATCCTCGGCGAGATAAACTTCACCCATTCCGCCTACACCCAAAAGCCTTCTTATTTTGTAATGCCCGATGTCGCGTCCGATCAGGGTTGGTCGTATGTCTTCGTCCGAAAACATTTCGGCCGCGATCGCATCCGGGGAACTGTCAATAAAGCTTTCGGAAATTTGATCGTAGACGAGCAAAGACTCCACTTCTCGACGCAAGTTTTCATCATCGCCGCACTGCTGTCTGACAAATGCCTCTCTTTCGACGGGACCACTGTCCGCGGCCCGGTGATAGATCTCTTCTATTTGTTGTAGTCGAGCGGCGTTCATTCTAGAAAGTTGATATCGCGATCATGTCTATAGTCAGCAGAATCATCCCTACTAACTAACTAAACGAGATCGGCACTCGAAAAGGAACATCTCGTCTCAAAGATTTGTTTATTTTTGCGCTGCGGCCGCCAACTCACGCAAGAGCCAGTTGCGGGCAAAGCGCCAGTCGCGCTTGACGGTTTCCGTTGATACGTCTAAAACCTCGGCCATTTCCTCGTTGGTCAATCCGCCGAAAAACTTTAGTTCCACGACGCTCCCCTTTCGCGGATCAAGGACCTCGAGCGTTCTTAATGCCTCATCGAGCGCGACGAGTTCCTCCGTTGGGCCATTCGAAATGGCTATATTCTCGTCCAATGGCACTCTTTCCTGCCCGCCGCCGTGTCTTTCGCTTCGCTTCGAACGCGCATAATCAACCAGCGTGTGCCGCATTGCCTTGGCCGCGACCCCAAAGAAATGCGCCCTGTTCTGCCAATCTTGCTCACCTTTACCGGCAAGCTTCAGGTAAGCTTCGTGGATCAATTCAGTAGTTTGAATTGTATGGTTCGAGGGCTGCCGTCGCATGTAGTTCCGTGCCATGCGACGGAGCTCGTCATAGACGAGCGGCATCAACCGTTCCAAAGCAAGTTTGTCGCCTTTGCTCCAATCGTTCAGCAACAGCGTAATTTGTTCCGAATCGCCGTTTACCATTTAATGTTTTCGGTGAAATCACAAGATTATAGATCAGAAAGCCGGATTAGAAGAAATTATTTGCGCCGGCGGCACTATGATCTCTGCCCCAAGGCTCAGACCGGCGGAAGAAATGTTTTACATCCGCGGATCCGAAGGTAATATCTCTTATCATCCGGCCTCGCTCGTCGACCCTCTACACACTCAACGATCCCGTCCGTTTTCAAACCAAAAACGGTTCGTTTTGTCACAAAACGGGCCAATTTTTTCATAATATGGTCCCATGTTGTCAGATTATGGTCCCATGTTGTCAGATTATGGTCCCATGTTGTCAGATTATGGTCCCACTTTGCCAGATTATGGGACCATGTTGTCAGATTATGGGACCATGTTGGCAGGTAGTGAGCGCATGCCGAAGACACTATCCTCCTTATTTCCAGCGATTTACACCCGTGCGGCAACAGCACGACCGGCCATGTATCAGCGGTTCTATCGACCTCGCAGATTTGCGTAACGTCACGACCAAACCAAACTTCGACCAATCGACCGCCGGGGGATATCGACCGCGGATCCGTGAAGGCAAACGCAGCTTGCCCTAAAGTATTCGTTTTGATCGCATGTCGATCGACTGTGAGAAATTCGCACGTCTCGCGAACAACCTCACGCTTCGCCGTTTTACCCGTTCCGCGTAAATTATAGTCACTTAACAGTTTACCGGCTTGCGAATTTTGGCACTAAGCTTGCGCGCTAATTAAGTAGAGGACTGTAAATATCGCGAGAAATCATGGAGAACCATGGACGATGTTATCGCGAACCGGTGGCAAAAATGGCCGAATTAGACGCTTGTATGAAGAAATCTGAAAAGAGCGAAGGCCTGCTAGGAGGAACTAAGATGACCACACAAACAACCGAGACGGTCAATAAAAACGGCCGCATCATGGAAACACTGGAAACTGCAGGAAAATACGCCGTCGCCGCGATGGATATCGAGATGTTAAAGAAGCGGATCGAGAACACCGTCGATGACGTGGTAATCGATGCACAACGAATGGCAAAACGGGGACGCTATGCGATGGAGGATGCGATAGACGACGCGGCCTACCGTATCAAGAAGGACCCGCTCCGCATTACCGGATACTTTTTTGGTGCCGGGCTCGGTCTCGGCGTCCTGACGGGTTGGCTGTTGACGCGTCGGACGAATAACCTGTCGCAGTAGCAACGGCAGTAGCAGCGGCAGGAGCAGTGGCAGAAGAAGAAGAGAGGAAAAGATGACCAAAACTGAAGAAAATCTACAAAAGGCGATAGCCGGTGAGGCTAAAGCAAGACTCGAATACATGGCATTTGCCATGAAGGCGATGGAGGAAGGCTATCCTGAATTCGCCCAATTGTTTATGGAAGCTGCCGGCGCCGAGACTATCCACGGCATAGGGCATATGAAAGCGGCCGGCGAAGTCCGTTCGACATATGACAACCTGAACGATTCCGCCAATGGCGAGGATTACGAGATCGAGGAAATGTATCCGCGCTTTATCCGCGAAGCCGAAGCCGATTCACGTGCCGATGCGGCGGCAAGCTTTCGTCTGGCCGTAGAACGCGAACATCATCACCGTGACATGTTCAAACAGGCTTTTGAGAATTTTCAGGCGAAAGTTAGTACGGCGAAGTCGGCTTAGAAAGAGAGATAGCTGGCGGCGATCGGGGTGTTGCAGTTTATTTTAACGGTTCCAATACAACGTTCGCTGTTGCCAATTCAAGAAGCCAACCAACGTGGCTGCTGATCGCCATAAAAGCGACAGCCTCCGATTAGCTGGCGTCTTGATATCATTGTACTGACTGTCGGGTACATAGAATCGGGAGTTTCAATTATGCGAGCTGTTAGATATCTCGGCGCAGGCCGACCGGCCGAGATTATTGACGTTCCGAAACCCATCCCGGGTCCCGGACAGGTACTGATAAAGATCGGCGGGGCAGGCGTATGCCATTCAGACCTGATGTTGATGGAGCAGGACTTGGGGATCAAGCCCCCGTTCACGCTCGGTCACGAAAACGCGGGATGGGTCGCCGAGTTGGGAGCCGGCATCGCGACTCTTAAGGAGGGCGACGCAGTCGCTGTTTACGGTCCTTGGGGCTGCGGTCATTGCCACGCTTGCGAGCTGTCGATGGAAAACTACTGTGAGAACTGGGCTACGATACCCGGCTACGGCGGCGGCCTCGGTTTCGATGGCGGAATGGCCGAGTATATGCTGGTTCCCGCTGCCCGGCTACTGGTTTCGATCGGGACCATGGACCCCGCGAAAGCCGCGCCTCTCGCCGATGCCGGCCTTACACCGTATCATGCCATCAAACGCGCCTTGCCGGCTCTGAATCCCGAGTCGACGGTCGTCGTGATGGGTATCGGCGGTCTTGGGCATATGGCGATACAACTCTTGCGGGTGCTTGCTCCCGTGCAGATCGTCGCTACCGACGTGGACGACAGGAAACTGGAACAGGCGCTGAAGATCGGCGCCGACGAGGCTGTCAACAATCGCGACGTTGATGCGGCAGCCGAGCGGATACACAAAATAGCCGGACCCGGTGGTGCAAAGTTGGTGCTCGACTGTGTAGGCGTGCAGTCGACGATGGATCTCGGCGCAAGGCTGCTCGGCCGAAACTGTATCTGGACGATCGTTGGATTAGGCGGCGGGCATCATGACTTCCACCAGGGCAGCGCCCCCTACGGCTGCACTGTAAGCATTCCGTATTGGGGATCGCGAGTCGAGTTGATGGAAGTCATTGCGATGGCGCTCGACGGACAGATCCACGCGGAAACGACCGAGTATCCGCTTGAGCAGGCCCTCCAGGTTTATTCCAAATTGAAAGCCGGCGAGATCATCGGACGCGCTGTTCTTAAACCTGAGAACGAATAACACTCACCACGAATGTTCCAATTTGCCCGGGTAACGCCGGGCAACTAATTTATCCATTGCTTGCGATGCCGTCATGTAAAGGACCGCGCTCCCGGCGCCGGACCCTTCAATGTCCTAAATTGTCGGAACTTAGTCATGGCGGTCGAAACCTATTTTCCATAATCTAACCCTATGTTGGGGAATATTCAGTTTGAGTCATCCGCACTCCCACGGGATTCTCGCGGGCGATGATTATTACTTTCAAGCACAAAGGAGTACAGCATGAACGACAACACCGAAACTACAAAAGATGGATTGAGCCGGAGGAGTTTCATCAAAGGGAGTGCACAGGCCGCCATCGCAGCCAGTTATCTCCTGGCTTTGGAACGAAGTGGGATGGCGAGTTAACGTTTACTATAGTGCCGTGAAATCTACAAGGCGCGCTTTTTAGCGTAGGACAAGATCAAGATATCGAAAAATGTAATTGTTGACCCCCGGGCCGACTTGGTACAATCCGTGATAACGATCTTCTTCAAAGGGGGGCTTAACCAATGCGCCTGGAAAACAAAGTCGCGCTCATCACGGGAGCCAGCAGCGGTATAGGCAAGGCTATAGCCACACGCTTCGCCGCCGAGGGGGCACATGTCGCGGTTAATTACCGGCCGGGGAGTCCCGCCGACAAAGAAGCGGCTAGGGCCGAAGCTGCCTCGTTCGGACCGACTTCAAAGGCCTTGACCGCAGATGTGTCCAAACGGGAAGATGTGGAACGGATGATGGCGGAGATCATCGCAGAATTCGGCCGTATTGATATTGCCGTCAATAATGCGGGCATTGAGATCAAAAAACCGTTCCTCGAAGTCACCGATGATGAGTGGAACAAAGTTTTAGCTGTCAACTTGTTTGGTTCCTTTCTGGTTAGCCAGGTTGCTGCACGACAAATGGTAAGGCAGGGACCGGGCGGTAAACTCATCTATATCTCGTCGGTCCACGAAGACATTCCGTTTCCGGAATACACTGCTTACTGTGCCTCAAAAGGCGGCGTTCGAATGATGATGCGGAATCTGGCGATGGAACTTGCGCCCTATAAGATCAACGTCAACAACATTGCTCCCGGCGCGATCGCTACGCCGATCAACCAGGCGGTACTTGACGATCCCACGGCTATGAAGAATGCGATCAGCGAAATTCCATGGGGCCGCTTTGGTAAACCCGAGGAGGTTGCCTCGGTAGCCGTGTTCCTCGCCAGCGATGAAGCTGATTACGTCACCGGAAGCACCTATTATGTCGACGGCGGTCTGACCCAGCAAGTAACTCTTTATTAGGTCAGTTGGGGATAACATGTTATCCGCAGAAAAGTTCTGATGAGCACTAGATTCTTCGAAGCGCTGATATAACAACTCACCCCTATTGGTGATCGGCATCAGGCTGACGGTAGCGTCGTTCTACACCGTGAAGATTTAATGCGTTTTCAAGCTTGCCGTTATTGTCATTCCAAGGACCGAGAAACGTCAGGACATTGTCCTTCACGATGAACTCGCCACAGGCAATATTTTCTTTGACCCTCACATCCTCGATGACCTTCCAGAGTTCTTGGTCGGATATGTACAAAACAAACGGAGTTGGTAGCTGAGCGATTCTATTCCATGCGATCGTCATGGATCCATCACGGTCTATCTTTAATATCTTGATCGCGACAGTGGTATCGTTTTTTTCCAGCGCAATAACTCTAAGAAGGTATGTATCTCCTGCCGAAGGGCGCACATACCTGTTAAACTCCAACATCCCTCCGGAAACCCCCTTGTAAAATCGTGAACCTTCACCGGTGAGTTCCTTTCGGTATTTTGGCAGCTTGTACGATAGAACAAACTGAAC
>OCZT010001832.1_pt1 | contig 22050 bp, 17 predicted proteins | sample 1539031 | NCBI WGS metagenome assembly OCZT01 (sample SAMEA3539308, study PRJEB22396) | soil metagenome | biome: tundra; feature: field; material: soil | place: USA | collected 2010-05 | depth 0.15 m | reverse complement strand
GCCCAACCTCTCCTGCTCCCCCGTGCTCCCCCCTGAATATCTTTCTATTAAAGACGATTCCTCCTCCAACGCCTGTTCCAAGAGTGATCATTACAAAAGAATCTATATTTTTCCCTGCTCCAAAGATCATTTCACCTATCGCGGCTGCATTGGCATCATTATCTACGTGCACTTTTGTATGAAATTCTTTTTTAATAATCATACCAAGATTTATTTTCTTCCAACCGGGAAAATTAGGGGGATTTTCAACAATTCCTTTTTTAACAGATACTGTACCAGGCGATCCGATTCCAATACCATAGAGCTTAAATTTATTTTTATGGAGCAGAATATTTATGCCATATTTAATCTGTGCAATAACACTTTCAGGACCATCCTCGGCTTTGGTCTCCACAGCCGTTTTCTTAATGATTTTCCCCTTTAGGGAGACAATACCAAGTTTAACAGAAGTACCTCCAAGGTCAACTCCGATTGCGTATTTTTCTGTATTAGCCATAATTATTTTATAATTATATTGAATTACTTAGAATATTCATAACTAATAATTTTGATTTCCTGAGGATAAGAGATATTTCCTATTGGAGAAGAAACAGTAGGTTTGGCATACAGAGCAAGATTTGATGAATTACCACCACCAGATCCGCCGAGGTTCATAGCCAGATTTATTATATCCTGATAATTTTTATCCTTGAAAAATTTATAAAGATCGACAGTAATCTGAATTGGTATTACTGCTGCTTCACCAGTTCCGGGGACAGAAAAAGGAGATCCGATATCTCCAATGACTGTTTCCTTATTATCGATCATCAAACGCCATGGGAATGAAACTATAGTAGCATTAGTTTTTTGATAACCACCTATTCCATCATTAGGGTTAAGGGCATTAACGTTGAGAGTAAAAGTAGCGGGCATTGTACCGTTTGTAAAAGACGCAGTTAATTTTAGCACTTCCAAGGCACCAAAATCATTTATGCTTTTTTTGTGAGTGAGGTTTATACCTCCAAGGGTAAAATTATTAACAACACCAAGCTTAAACTTCAACCTGGAAATGTTTATCATTGTCTGGTAAACGCTACAACTTAAATTGCTTAATGCAAAGAGTAAAAACACGGGGAGTAACAGTTTTAGACTTCTCATATATACAACTTTAAAATTGTTAATTATTTACTTTTGATTCTTTGATTTTCCCAATAATTATTTCAGCAACTTTTAAAGCTCTTAAGCCATCTTCACCATTAACAATAGGATTTTTCCCTGCAATTACAGAGTTAACAAAAAGCTCCATCTCATATTTCAATGCATTAACTTCTTTTATTTCGGGCTGTTCATAGATAACTCTTTTTTTCTTATCCCCCACTCCCATTTCTCCGAATGATATGGCAGGAGTAAGCAACTGCTGATCAGCAGGCACCAAACGATAGACTTCTGCCACTCCAGCAATAAAATCCAGGGAAATATAGTTATCTTTCTGAAATAATCTCATCTTACGCATTTTTTTCTGGGAAATTCTACTAGCAGTAACGTTAGCTACAGCTCCATTTACAAACTGTATGCGGGCATTTGCAATATCTATATTGTCCGAGACTACGGCAACACCGCTAGCGTCGATATTTGCGACTTCACTTTTCACTAAGCTTAAAATTATATCTATATCATGAATCATTAGATCAAGTACAACCGCAACATCGGTTCCACGCGGGTTAAACTGGGCAAGGCGGTCAGATTGTATAAACATTGGCTGAATGATATACTCCTCTACAGCTAACAGCGCAGGATTAAATCTTTCAATATGTCCCACCTGTATAATAAGATTTTTATCTGCAGCTGTTTTTACCAGTTTTTCACCTTCGGAAATCAGAGAAGTAATCGGTTTTTCAATAAATATATGTTTATTGTTTTCCAGACATTTTTCAGCTACCTGGAAATGTGCGCTAGTAGTAACAGCTATTGAAACAGCATCAACATTTTCCAGCATTTCACTTAAACTGCCGAACGCCCTAACATTATATTCCTTAGACACATGAGCCAGATGATCCGGGTTTGAATCATATATTCCAACCAGCTCACATTTTGAGATTTGCTGAAACATTTTAGTATGTAGTTTACCTAAATGCCCTGTTCCAACAATTCCTATGGTTAATTTTTCCATATATTATTTACTTGTTAATTTTTGATATGCAATTATTCTATCGAAACCACCAAAATCAGGATCCTGATAAAAGATGAAGATATGGTAAATATTTTCCGTTTCCCAGAAATTTCCTTCAAGCTGCACCCAATCCTGATTTTTAATTTCACCATTAATAAAATCAGCTGTTACATATTGGTAATCGAAGATTCCTCTTTTGAGTTCAATTGTTTTGTTATATAATCCCTCATTATTTGTCATTTGGTAAGCCGGAAGAATTTGCCAATTGTTGAATGCACCTGTTAAATAGATATCACCATAGAAATTATCTGCAGGCCGGAAAGAAAAGGTTACATTCAAATAATCAGCATAATCATTGTTATAGTTTGTCAATTCTTCCCCTCCATTCAGGTCTTTTCTGCCAAACTTATCGAAGCGGGGGTATTCAATTCCATCGAATTGGGCTCTTACATTTCCAGAGGGAAACTTATTAGTATTCCTCAGATCGGTTTGTCTATATTCATTTCCCGGTCTAATATCTCTTATCATAAAAGTAAATGCTCTATTCCCATCCCAATAGAACTGGCGTATATTCGTATTGAAAGATCTGTCAACAATATAGGGATTAAATATTTTTTGGTTCTCGACTATTTCCATACAGGATACGTTTACCGGGAAGAGTTTATCGGGAAGGTTAAATTTGGTTTCTATATTAAAAATTCTACCAAGTTCCAAGGGATAATATGTTTTATCTTCAAGCAATTCTTTTTTCAGATTAACATTAAGTTCAATTTCCGGAAAAACGACATAAAACTGACCTGAAGCATAGACAATAGATGTATCCAGGGCATCGGTTACATAGAATATATATTTACCTGAATAGGGGAAAGTGACGTATCCTTTCTGATCAGGGAAAATTCCCTTGTAATGGTACGTTGCATATTGAACAGAAGTCGGCAAGTTGGAAAAGTCAATATTATACGAGACATTCTGCCCGTAATTGGAAAGGAACACATTATTCATGGGTTTCCAGTTCCTGTCACAAAAGCGGAAGACAATATCAAGATCAGGCACAAACTTTGTGTCAAGGTCAAACTCTATTACAAGTCCGGATAGGTTATCATTTCCAGATATAATAACCGGAAGAGAAGTTTCATCACCAAAAGGATAATATCTTAAACTTTTAATTTTAATCTGAGAATAAGAGTTACTTACAAGAATTGCCAACAGGAATATGAAGATAAAACATTTTTTCACAATATTAGTAATCTATTAGAAATTAAAAATTTCCGCACATATACTCGACTGAAAAGGAATCAATTATTACCTTACAATAGTTTTTCAATTTTCTTTTTAAAATTATCAATATCGGAACATAAATAATACTTTAACAGGAACTGAGCGGCATCGGATAATTCACCGGCATTTTTATAGTTTATATATCCAGTGGCTATTATATTGTTAACCAGTTCTGTGGAATTGCAATTTTTAATACTTGAATCAAAATAATCGTCAAGATAATCAACAACAGACTCGTTTTCAGAAAGGAACAGATCATATATTTTATCATTTATAAGAGCAATTCCGTTTTCGCCATATTGCCAGATATTTAAAGGCAGGGAGATATCCACCTTCCCTAGGTTCAATTCATTAAAACCAGGAATACCAGCAATTATTACATTTCCTTTTACCTCGTCCGAATAAAAGACATAGGGTTCATGGAAACCTGATCTGATAGAATCTATACAATAAAATGTATCGATCGTATTGTAGATGAATATTGTATAATCTTTTTTCTGATCCAGAATTTTGTAGTCGATCAGGATATATTCATCCATTCCATCACTATCCATATCGGCAGTAGTGAAGGCAGGGTTTTCAAATTTCTGATTAAATAGCAGATTACCTTCATTTGAATAAACCTGAAGCAAATTATCTTTTAATTTAACTGAAAAAAGGTCAAATTCTACGTTGGTTGAATCTACACTGGTTGAATCTTTCTGGGGGAATAAATCCGTTACAGAAAATATCAAGAATAGGTATAGAAAATACTTCATAATCTAATTAAAATGATTTATAAATATAGAGAAAATCTATGATATTCCCTGAAAATGAGGATATATAGGGGGATATCAACGTAACTTTAAGAAGGGGTTTTCAGTTTTTTCAGTGCCTATTTTGCTATTCTCGCCGTGACCAGGATATATTATTACATCATCGGGCAGGGCAAAAAGTTTGATTGTAATTGAGTCAATTAAGGTATCATAATTTCCATCCCAGAGATCTGTTCTTCCGATACTACCTTTAAATAAAACATCGCCGGTTACACATATGGCATCATCTTTCAGATAAATACAATATTCACCAGCGGTATGTCCAGGGGTATAAATAAAATTCAGTTTCTTATCACCGAGATATAAAACAAGATCTTCGGTAATTAAATTATCATGAGGAGGAGGAGTTTTTAATTTGAGGTTAAAGGTGGAGGCCTGGTTTTGGGCATCATGAAGTAAAGGCAAGTCATGCTCCGGCACAAGAAAAAGAGGTTTGTAAGTGTTTTTTATAAATGCACAGCCCATGATATGATCGATATGGCAATGAGTGCAAAGGAGATATTTGACCTTCAGGTTATTTAGGGAAATAAAATTTTCAAGGTTTTTTTCTTCAAGTTCAATATAGCAACCAGGATCGATCACAGCACATTCTTTAGTGATTTCGTCCCAGATCAGATAAGTATTTACCTGAAAGGGACCGAACATAAATTTCTTAATCATTAGCATTTATTCCTTATCTGAAATTCTTTTTAATTCTTGCCTGGAGTTTTTTAGTATAGGAATTATAATTATCCTTTATTTCTTCCAGCGAGTCACCGCCGAATTTAATAAGGAAATATTTAGCGAGGCTCCAGGCGAGCATAGATTCAGCGATGACAGCACAGGCTGGGACAGCAGTAAAATCACTTCTTTCCCTTCTTGATTCAACCTGACGCATGGTATGGAGATCGACACTGATGAGAGGATTCATAAGAGTAGCGATAGGTTTCATAGAACCTCTAACGATTATAGGGAGACCGGTAGAAATTCCACCTTCTATGCCTCCGGCCATATTAGTTTTTCTTGAGAGGATATTATCTTTAATAATAATTTCGTCATGATTTTCTGAGCCGAAGAGGTCGGAACTAATGAACCCGCCGCCGATTTCGACTCCTTTAACAGCGTTGATGGACATTATGGAATGAGCAATTTCTGCATTTAATTTAAGGTCGTATTGTGTAAAACTACCCAGACCAACCGGAACACCTGTGGCAACGGCAATGAAAGTACCGCCGAGAGTATCTCCCTGTTTTTTAGCTTTCTTAATTTTATTTATAATCTTTGCTTCCTGGGTTTTATCGAGTACGCGGACGTCACTTTTATCTGCCTGCTGTGCAAGGGACCAAGCATTGAACTTTTTAGTCAGATTATTATTGAGAAGATCCACAAAGAAATCGTTTTCGTGATAAATTCCGCCAAGACTTTCAACATAACTTCCGACAAAGATTCCAAATTCTTCAAGAAATCTTCTGGCAACGGAACCGGCAGCTACTCTTGCGGCTGTTTCGCGGGCGCTACTTCTTTCAATTGAGTTCCTGATATCATCAAGGTTAAATTTGGAGATGCCTGTAAGATCTGCATGCCCGGGACGAGGGATAGAAATCTTTTCCACATTTTTATTTTTAGTTTCATGATCCATTCTCTCTGTCCAGTTTTCCCAATCGCTATTTCTGATTATGAAGGAAAGAGGAGAGCCCAAAGTCTTACCAAACCGAACGCCCGATAATATGTCAACCGCATCAGTTTCGATTTTCATTCTTAATCCCCTACCGTAGCCGACCTGACGTCTTTTGAGGTGAGAATTTATATAATCTTTTGCAATTTTAAGGTTTGAAGGAAAACCATCAACAATAATTGTTAAAGCTTTACCGTGAGACTCACCAGCAGTTAAAAATCTTATCATTTAAATCTCATATGTTTCTACAAATATAAAGAAAAATTCTTTACGGTACTTTTGTCTTGATACAAAAGTACCCAAAAAATCAAGGCTGCAATTAAAATACTATAAATTTACTTTCACTACGCTGCGGGAAATGCAACTCGTTACACTCAAACAGCATTTCCCACTGCCGCTCCGTTCCAGCAAATTTATTTAACGTATTTTAATTGATGCCAGGTAATACGAACCAAATAAGAACATTGAATCAGTGTGAATCATGAATGAGAACTGTTACTGCCAGGAAACGCGCATCAAATGCGCTCGATATGCGCTCGTTTCAGTACGCGAAGGAAGATATTTTGTAAAAAAAAGGCTGAACTTATTCAGGACAGCCTTTTTACGACAACTATTCTATTTATACTTAATTAGGGACTTCAATTCCGACAAACCTGCTATTTCCTTTGCCATCCTGTATTTTCAGGAGGACAGCAGAGCCCTTTTTAGTATCAATAACTGATTTGAGGTCATTGACATTATGGATCTTTTTTCTATCTGCTTCAACGATGAGAAGACCTTTCTGGAGGTTTTCATCTTCAGCTTTACTAAATTGTTTAACCTCAGAAATAACAACGCCATTTTCGACATTATAATCTTTTTTATCCTGAGACGATAGATTCTTAACTGTAAGACCTAATTTGTCAAAAGTAAAATAACCGGAATTAGATTCTTTATCCCTGGAATCATCTTCTTTATTGGCTACAGGTTCATTCTTTGCATTAAGATCCCTTGCTTTTAAAGTAACGGACCTTTCCAGTTCCTTACCATCTCTGAAAATAGTTAATTTTACAGTAGTTCCAGCTGATCTTCCGGCAATATATCCCTGCAATTCATTAGGGGCGTTAACTTCCTTACCGTCAACTTTGAGGATAATATCACCTTCTTTAACATCAGCTTTTGATGCGGAGCCACCTTCAACGATACCCTGGACAATTATTCCTCTTGGTCTGTTCAGTCCAACGGATTTAGCGATAGCATCGGTAACTTCACCAATGTTTACGCCGATATAGCCTCTGCTAACTTTACCGTTAGCCATTAAATCTTTAGCAACGCTTTTAACAAGATTTATGGGGATGGCAAAACCGTAACCTATATAAGTCCCGGTTCTTGAAGCTGCAATTGCGGAGTTTACTCCGATTACCGAGCCCGACAGATCGACCAATGCACCGCCGGAGTTGCCTGGATTTATAACTGCATCAGTCTGAATAAAATTCTCAACACCGTAGGGATCTTTTATTAAGCCAAGCTGTCCCCTACCGAGGGAGCTTACAATTCCAGCCGTAACGGTAGAAGATAAAGCGAGGGGATTTCCGATTGCCATCACCCACTGTCCTACTTTCAATTCATCTGAGTTGCCGAGGTAAGCGACGGGGAGGCCTTTGGCATCAACCTTAATTACAGCGAGATCAGTTAAAGGATCGGTACCCATTACTTTAGCATCAAATGTACGTCTATCGTTCAAAGTGACCGATACTTTAGATGAATTTTCAACTACGTGATTATTTGTAAGAATATAACCATCTTCAGTAATAATTATTCCGCTGCCAGATCCTCTTTGTTCCTGGGGCATATCTTTAAATGGAAAGAAAAACATATCACTATGGGGATCATCTCCGCTTTTTTCTGAAACAACCGAAACCTGTACAATTGTGGGGGTAACTTTTTCAGCAACTTCAATAAAGGCTTTGCTGAAAGCAGTAGCATCCGCATCAAGATTAACAGGGGGAGCTGCCGCGCCCAACCTTATATCAGCATAACCGGGTCTAACCAAACCATATCCGGAAACCAATATAGCACCAAAGATAATTCCGACTGCTAACAATGCAAATGCACCGATTAACTTTTTGGATCTCATATTTTTATTTCTCCTTAAACATATTCAATGATTGTAATCCCTTAAAATCTGAAACATGGTACTTCAAATAGTTCTCAAGAAAAGTGACAGCACCATTTATGATAGCCGGGTTAACAACCCCGGGGCTTTCATTTTTCTTTAGACAATTAAAATAATGAAAAAGTTCCGGATTTATGGTGATATTTTCGAGATAATTGGTTTCTAGCTGAAACTCATAACCCAATTCTTTAAGAAAGAATAAGAAGAACCTCCCGAAAGAAACAGCAGGATTTTCTTTCCCTTCCCCTATTAACTCCAGAATCCTGATAATACCAGAGAAGAGCTTTTTATTGACTTCGTGCTCAACGGAAAGGTTTTTAACTAGTTCAATGACAGAATGGGCATATTTAAGTTTATCGAGATCATCTTTGATTTTAGGGAAATGGGCTTTTATATCAGCGCTTGAGAGAATTTGCAGGTCACGGGATGGATTATTATAGAAAATTACTTCAAGGTAATTGATGGGGTCGACAATAAGGCTAAGTTTGGATTTAGGATTTCTTCCTCCCTTCAACATAGCGGATAATTTCCCATATTCTTTGGTAAAGAGGGTGACTATGCTGCTGCTATCGCCATAGTTCAATTTGCTCAGAACTACAGCCTCAGTCTTAATTATTTTGCTCATCTAAGAAAATTATACGGGAAGAAGAAGATGTCTTCTTCAGTAATAATTCCTTTTATAAGATGGGAGGGGGTGACATCGAAAGCGGGAGAATAGGCATCATAATGATCAGGAGCGATCTGATGACCAGAGGGATTCAGGATTTCTTTTTTATCACGGAATTCTATATTTATATCTTCACCCGTCAGGATACTGCGATCGATACTTGTTGATGGAGCTGCAATATAGAAAGGGATATCGTGGAAATTGCAGAGAATGGCCAGACTATAAGTGCCTATTTTATTAGCAGCATCGCCGTTGAGAGCGATACGGTCGGCACCTGTTATTACAAGATCGACCTTGTGATCTTTCATAAGAGAGGCAGCCATAGAATCACTCAATACAGAAAATGGGATACCGGAATGTTCAAGTTCGAATGCAGTTAATCTCAATCCCTGGAAAAGAGGGCGTGTTTCATCTGCATAAACAAAATTGACAAGTCCCTTTTCGAAACCAGTTTGTATTACACTAAAAGCAGTTCCTGCGCCACCGGTAGCAAGTTTACCTGTATTACAATGTGTAAGGACATTAGATTTCTTTTGAAAAATTCTTAATCCATTCTCACCGATTTTTCTACAGTGTTCGATATCTTCATTATGAATTTGTATTGCTTTGGCGAGCAAAGCCTGGTAAATATTTTCCGAGTTCTTTTGAGCTTCATAAACTGATTTTATTAAATCAAGTGCGGAAAAAAGGTTCACAGCTGTAGGGCGTGTGCGTGCGAGTCTATCATAAGCATTATTAAAGGCAGTGTCATTATTTTCATTGCGGGATTTTTTTAATGAAAGTGCAAGGGCATAGGCGGCAGCAATTCCAATTAATGGTGCACCTCTAACCTCAAGGCGTTCGATAGCAAGAGCTATTCTTTCATACTCATCAGTCCGGACATAAACTTCCTCAAGGGGAAGCTTAGTCTGGTCAAGGAAAATAAACTCATCATTTTCAAATTTGGCGGAGAAATAATCAGACTTTTTCATCAAATCTGGACAGCTTAAGAAATTCTCTGAATCTATCTTGTATTCTTAAAAAAGAGAGTTGTTCGAGGCCGCCAGTACTAAATTGTTCCACACAAAAGGAAGCCATCGCACTACCGTATATTACCGCACATTTCATATTTTCTGAACTGAGATCACGGGTTCTATGGAGATAACCAATAAATCCTCCGGCAAAAGTATCTCCTGCACCAGTAGGATCATTGATCAATTCCATTGGATAAGCGGGGGCGGAAAAGACTGTATCTTCCGTAAACAAGAGGGCGCCATGTTCACCTTTTTTGATGATAAGAATTTTGGGACCCATTTCTCTTATCATTTTAGCAGCTTTAACAAGGTTAGGTTCATTGGCTAAGAGACGGGCTTCGGAATCGTTTATGATTAATACGGAGACTCTTTTAAGGAGTTTAATCAATTCATTTCTTCTTCCTTCGATCCAATAATTCATAGTATCGCAGACTACAAACTGAGGGTCGACCATTTGGTCGAGGACTTTTATCTGAAGGACAGGATCTATATTGCCCAAGCAGACAAATTTAGCTTCCCTGAATTTCTCCGGTATTACCGGATCGAAATTTTCAAATACATTCAATTCTGTGAGCAATGTATCGCGCACATTGAGATCGTAGTGGTATTTACCTGACCACCGGAATGTTTTGCCGGGAACTATCTGCAAACCTTCCAGATCGATTTCATGCTTTGCAAGAAGATCGATATATTTTTTAGGGAAGTCCTCACCAACGGTGCCGACAAGATAAACCGGACTGGCGAAATAGCTGGAGGCTAAGGAAATGTATGTAGCAGATCCTCCTAAAGCATCTTCAACTTTATCAAAGGGCGTGGCTACTGAGTCCAGTGCCACCGAGCCAACGACTAATAAACCCAAGGTATGTTCCTCATTTTATTTATTATGATTGAAAGTAAAAATAGTGAAAAACAGATACTAAAGTATAGCAACTGTTTATAAATTTAATTTTATGTTCTTTTCTTAACATAAAAAAAGAACCAAAAGAAATATGGCATTAAATACGAGCCAAATAAGAACAGCTAATTATTTGAGGCCCTTTAAATAAGGAGATCAGAGTTTTATTTCTGTAAATTTAAGGAAGGACATTTGATTTGTGAAGTATTCTTTTATTATATCGACCGATCTTCTTTGACCTTCCCATGCAAGAAATGTTTTTGCTTCTTCTGAATTTACCCATTTGAATTCTGAGTGTTCAGCAGATATTAAAACATTATCACTTTTGACCTCAGCTGCAAAGACCGGTATAACAGTTATAGAGTCTTCATCGGGAGAATAAAAGGAATTTACATTGGGGGCAACCCAAAACCGGGAGGGTTTTAGTCCTGTTTCTTCTTGCAATTCTCTTAAAGCTGTTTGGACGGCGGTTTCTCCTTTTTCAACATGTCCCGATACCATCTGCCACAGACCCGGATAGATCTTGTGGGCAGATCTTTTAAGAAGTAGAAATTGCAGTTCATTATTCTTTATCCTGAACAGATGCAATTCCACTAAATCAGATTTAATTTTCATATTAATCCTTAGAAATATGCTCTAACTTCAGCTTTTGCAGTATGGATTGCCCTACTTTGACCCTGGAGCCGGCCGTCATAACTTACAGTGGACTGCAGATTTGAAGAAAGCCGGTAATCAAAATTCAATCTCCAGAAATAATTCTTCCCTATTTGGTTTGCACCTAATAATTCAAAAGGCACAACAGTGGTATTATCAATATTTCCTAATAATTCATCGCGTTCAAGTTCAATTCTAAGTCTGCCGTTCCCGGCAATGGATAAATTAAACCGAAGAAGCTGGGAGTTCAAATTTATTACAGTTGGTTTTACAGGATATACATCGGTGCTTGTTCCCGCTTTTATTTTAAAACCAACTTCGATACTCTTCTCGGGGCGATAAGAAAAATCGGAAGTAATATTATTATCTGTAATTGTCCTTATCCTATTGGATGAAGGAGGGGCGTTATTAAAATCGTTAGTGGTTACCACATCAGTCTGGTTTGAAATTTCCTGTACCATTTTAAAATTTATTCTTAAGCTCCTTTCCCGATAATAGGCTTGTTCTATACCTTCGCTAAACTGGTCAAGGCTTTTCTTCTGCATAAATCTTAACCTGAAGTTAAGGTCCTGTTCTTTTTCAAAAAGAAAGACATCCTGTTGGATCATATTAGAGCCCCTGATAGTTTTATCCGGATTCTGGAAAGCGGAGAAATGGAGCAAGTAGATTTTCTTATAATCCTCCTCCTGGCTATTCTCTTCAACTCTCCAATCAGTTTCAGTGGAAAATATTCTTGCGAATTTTTCTATAAAGCTTTTTCCATCGAACATATCATAAAAGTTTATTTTCCATTTGGAGCTGGTTTTGAGGTCAATAATAGGATAAAGCTGATCAGTTGGGACAGTTATAAGGATATAATCGCCATCATATATGGTTGGTTCAAATTCATTTTCATCGGCAATACCATTGTTATTAAGATCACCGAGGTATTTATAATTTCCCTGTCCCTGAGGAACTTTAACAAATACCTTCTGTAGCTTTGCTGTTCTTTGTGTTGACACTTCATAATAATAATCACCGAGAATAGGTTTCCAGAAATTAAATCTTGACTGAGATTTAATAAGGATTGCTTCATTATTCAAAAGTCCAGTCTGTTTAAACACATCAGTATATTTTTTGTTACTTAACGTTACGTTTAAGCTTGACTGAAATTCTTTAATACCATTATAATTCAGATCATAATTCTGGGACATAGTATTAGCCTGATCAAGCATGACACCGTTAAGGGGGGCAAAATCATTTCTATATGAGTATCTGGCAGAAAAATTAAGTCCCTTAAAATCAATCAACTTAATGAATGGATCAATTTCGAAATACTTAAGGCTAGTGGAATATAATGAATCGTTAGAAGCAAATTCATCTTTACGGTTCTCAGCAAGAAAATCAATCCCCGGTTTTATTTTGCCAAACAGATAAGAAGCTGATCCTTTTTGTCTAAGCCAGTAAGACTTCATGGATTGATCTTCGGATGACACATAATCCAGATTATAGCTTATATTATAGTCTTTATCTGCGAGAATAGCAGAATTATTAAACCTGTTTGAAGTAAATAATCCTCTTTGAACAAATCCGTAGGAAGAATTTATGTTTAATTGGTTTACCGGAATGAGATTGAGACCAATTTCCCTAAGCTCCTCATTTTCAGCGGCAGAGGTCTCCGATATATTATAATTCCTATTAAATTCGATTTCATCTACCCTATCCGCTGAAGAAAATTTATCCTGAACAAAGCGGTCTTTATAAGAAAACCCAATCTTACCCAGACTGATATTTCCTATATCAATCTTCCTGGGATCAAGTTTAAAGAAAATATTCCTTGCGTAACCATAATCTTTATCTTTGTCCAAAGTTGAAAAAGTATTCTTATTCCATAGGCTTCCGGCATATTCAAGACTTAGGGACACACCATCCCAGGGAGTAAGATCAAGGACAACATTACCGACCTGTTTCAATTCAGGCATAGGGAGGTAAATAACCGGAGCATAATTCCCCTGATTTATTCCGACAAAACTATAATTGCCCAAACTTTGTTTAATGTAGTCCCCCTGCCCTTCACCGATATAGCTAAAAGAGACATTATACAAAGCAGTAGGATCACCCGGTTTATAAACATAGAATGTATCCGGGAAAGAATTTATAGTAGTATCCACCTGAGCATAAATACCATGTATTACTCCAAGGGAATCGGGGAGAGCCAATGAAACGCCAGATTTGCTTGCTTTATTCCTATCATTACCAGCTGCGGCTAATATTTTTTTATCATCGTCAGAGAGAGTAACATCTATGGGAGAATTCTGATCATCTCCTTCCCTACTATACTGAACCTTAAGGGAGACCTTATTATTAAGAAATGCGGTTTGGACACCAGCCCCAAAAAAGTTTCTGGTGAACTGTCTATCGGTATATTCAAAATCAACAGTTATTCTGCTGGCAACAGTAATTAAGCGTTTAGTAGTAAAAGTAATCTGACCAATGGAATATTCAATCGTATAGTCATTATTCTCGCCTCTTTTCATTTCGATTCCATCGAGGTAGACTTTCTCGGTTCCCGCAATAATAATCATATTGGGTTCATTATTGCGACCCGATAATCCATACGGCCCCTGGACACCATCCTGACCATTAAACTGGTTAGTATTAAATTTTCCTCTGGAACTGGCAACGGAGAAATAGGCGTCAGAGCCACCGTAATTGAATTCGCCTTCAAGTCCCTGGAGTTTTCTGTCAATTAACCCGAATTCCCCGAATTTTTTCTTAAGCTCGAAATCGCCGAAAGTACCAGTAGCGTTAGGATGTTTCACCTGAATGAATACTTTGTCAAGTTCATCCAGACGTTCGGTATTTCCTTCAGGTTGAATTGGAGTATTCTCATCAGTAAGGGCAGCAACTATTTCAATTTCATCAGAAAGCTTTCCAGAAAGTTGTAGGCGTAGCCCACTGTTAAGAGTAAAATCTTTAGTTGTTCCAACAGTAAAACCTCTTACAAGGGTACCGCTCTTTTCCATTCCGGCACCGAAGATTGATTCAGCAGTAAACCCTCCGGACTCATTTTTTGCAACTCTAATTGTATCCTTAAACCTTTCGTCATATTTGACCTCGATACTTCTTTTTTTATATTCTTTTTTCAGGGAAAGATCCATTGACTGATAAGTTATAAACAGAGTGTCAAAAATAGAATAAGGAAGAGAATCAACAAGTGAAAAAGCGCCTTTTTCATAAGTAATCTTATAATCCCCTTTTTTTAATATTTTTCCCCGAAGTGTAATGGTTTCCGAACCAGGTAAAATAGTAACACGATTTATCAAATAAACATTGTCAAAATTAATAAGGATTGTATCAGTAACCACCTTGTAAAAATATTTTACCTGGGCATGGGAATTATGCTCAAGCAAAACAAAAAGAGTAAGCAAGAGAAAATATCTGAATTTCAATTAAAGAAGATTGTTTTAATAATAAATTTAAATTTACATACTCCTTTTATCAAGTCTATAACCTTTTTTTCCCCCTTCAGGAATTTCCCTATTTTTCTTCTTAAATAGGAAGCGGAAAAAGGTAATTTTCTTAACCTAATTTATTCGATAGTATTAAAACAAGGAAGGATAAAAAATCAAAGAGGGAAACCAACGTTTAGCTGAATGACAGCATTAAAACCACCTTTGTCAATAAAATTTTTCATTTCAGTACTTGAGGATTCATTAACTGTAAGATAAGTACCATTATCCTGCTTAACCATGTCAATTTTCAGATAGGTATACCCGGCAAACCCCTCGAGGCTAACATAATGACCAATAATTGCAAGAATAAATCCAGTTCCAACAGTGTAACCAAGCACCTGTTTATCTGTTTTATAAGTATTTACAATAGTCACTGCCCCGGGATTATTAGTTGTATTAGTAAACTGGGCAGAATTAAAAAGAAGTGAGGCATCGATTACCTTCCAGCTTAATGAATAAGTAAGTGAAGTTCCCAAGTCAAAACCAAATCCCCAGCTTCTGAGGTTAAAATCGAAACTCGTATTGTAAGTACTACCATAAGAAGAAACTACAGAAGCATCATTTTCTTCTCCAAGGTACTGGTAGAATCCTTTAGCAGTTAAAATTAACCCTTTAAGATCAGCGCGGAAGAAATTGATGCCTACCCTATACCCTGAACTTTTCCCGAAGTTCTGCATAGCCCCCTGTAAAGAATCTTTTCTTATAAGGTTAAAAGTTTGTACATAGGTATTCAAGCCAGTAGGTTTGTAAATCTGGTAACTATAACCAGCATATCCGCCGACAAGTCCCAAACAGCCGAAGCCAAAGCTTTGGGCTCTTAGGCTAACACCAGAAAGCATTACAATGATTGACAGACAAGTCAAAACCCAACTTTTGAACATACAACTCCAATACCTAACAGTTATAACTTAAGAAATTAAAGACTAAAAAGGAATTGCCAAATTAAACCGGTTCTATCGGAAGATCAAACAATACCCAATAGGTATAATTATTTAGCTAATTTTCTGTTTATGCATTGAACCCAGTTCAAGACCTATCCCGGCCTGCGATTTTCTTAACAGAAAGGCGAATATCAGACCGAAGAAACCGAGGGAAGAAAAGATCCACATTCCCAGATTATATCCACCTGGATTTGAAGCACTTGCCTTACCAATATCATTTGCAAATCCGATTAACAAATTAAAACCAAAGAGACCGATATTCTGAATCATAGTCATCAAGCCGTATGCAGTGCCAAGTTTCGCATTGTCCACAATTAAAGAAACCGAGGGCCACATTACAGCGGGAACAAGAGAAAAAGCAATCCCCATCATGCCCATTGGCAAAAGAAGATATTTAGGAATTGCGGCATGTATATCAAAGAAATTAATATTTATATTGAGGAAATCGCCGGAGCCGATTATATCGGGACGTCCGAACTTATAAGCCATCATTAAATAAACCGGAATAATGAGGAGAGAACCGAACATCATAAGAAGTGATCTTTTACCTATTTTATCTGAAAGCAGGCCGAATAAAGGAGTAAACACCATTGCTGCCAAGGTAAGCATACTGGAGAGGTTACCACCAACCTCTCTTGTAGTTCCATGTGCTTCCTGGAAAAACTTAATAGCAAATGTCTGAAAAGGGAACATTGCAGAATAAAAAACAACACATAAGGCAGTAATATACCAGAATGGTTTTCCGAATTTTAATACTTCCCTAAGAATAACCTTATCCTGCGCCCCTTCTTTAGGAAGAGAATATATTTTTGATGCATATGCATCCATAAAATAATAAACGATAATACAGAGAATAGCAAAACCTCCAGCATAGACAGTTATTAACAGTGGGGACTGCCAATATGAATATAATGATTTTCCCCAAGTTGGAGAATTCAGGGCCATAAAGGAGCCTAATCTTGCTACACTAAGATTTAATCCGAAAGCAAAAGAAAGTTCTTTGCCTTTAAACCACCTAGCAATAATTGTTGTTATAGCAACTATCATGGATTCAGCGCCAAGACCGAAAATCAACCTTCCAGTAGCCATAAGCCACAAAGTACTGTTAAAAGCAGTAACCACTGCCCCAAGGGTTATAAGCAAAGTAAATATAAAGACAGATTTCCTTGTCCCTATCTTATCAATTATCAATCCTCCAACCAGTACCATAATAATGTTTGGGAAACTGTAAATAGCATTGAGGAGACCTATTTCTGAATCAGAAAATTTAAGCTGTTTGGTTAAAAGATCGGCAAGAGGGCTAATGCTATCATAAATATAGTAATTGCCAAACATGGCAAGGCTGATGAGGATTAAGACTAACCATCGATATATAGCAGAAGGTTGTTTAACGAGAGTAGCATCCATAGTATTATTTTTAATTTGATCAATAATGATGGGCCGAAACAGGAGAAACAATACTCCTGCTTCGACCTTTTAATTAATTATTTCTGGGGAACATTCTTCAGAATATTAGTTAATAAATCCCAGAATTTAGGAATGGATTCGATTTCCATTTTTTCATCAGGGGAATGAACACCAAACAAGGTAGGACCGAAGGAAATCATATCCATATCAGGATATTTTTCACTTATAATTCCGCATTCCAAACCAGCATGAATCGCTTTAACCTCGGGTTCCTTATTAAATAGCTGTGTATATGTGTTTTTTGCAACACTAAGAATTTCAGAATTAACATTAGGTTTCCAACCCGGATATCCATCAGCTACTTCCGATTTTGCACCTGCAAGATTAAATACTGAATGGACCATATCAACAACATCCAATATTTCAGACGCCACAGAACTTCTTTGTGAAGTAACCACAGTAATATATTTTTCATCTGTAGTAATGGTTGCGAGATTAGTAGAAGTTTCAGTTAATCCAGGTATATCGTAAGACATTTTGATTACGCCGTGGGGCACTCCATATAAGGCAGAGAGAAGATTTTTTTGGGTATCCTTATCGATCATAAACTTGGGTAATGCCTTTGCAACCAGACCTACAAAAAGACCGGGTTCTGAAGTTGAATTTTCTCCTTTTACAATATCATTAAATTTCTTAGCAAATTTTTTGAATTTATTCTCATCTTCTTTAGGAACGAGAATGACAGCAAAAGCTTCTCTTGGTATTGCATTATGCTTATTTCCACCTTCGATGCGGGAGAGACGGATTTTGTTTTCACTACTATAATTGGCCAATAACCTAGTGAGGATTTTAATAGCGTTTCCTCTTCCCTGATGAATTTCCAAACCGGAATGTCCACCTAATAAGCCGCTAATCTTTACCTCAAAAGCACTATATTTTCCGGAAGCTTTATCAGCTTCATATTTGAATTTACTAACGGTAGTTTTTCCACCCGCACAACCGATATAAATAGTACCTTCTTCTTCTGAGTCAAGGTTAAGTAAAATATCGGCTTTAAGAGTATTGGATTTGAGACCGGCAGCACCAGTAAGACCAGTTTCTTCATCTAAAGTAAAGAGGCATTCAATAGGTCCATGCTGAAGATCTTTATCTTCCAGCACAGCCAATGAAGCTGCAACGCCGATACCATTATCAGCACCTAAAGTTGTACCTTTAGCCTTCACCCATCCATTATCTATATAGGGATAGATAGGCTCATTATCAAAATCATGGGTAACATCACTATTCTTCTCACAGACCATATCAAGATGCCCCTGAAGAACAATAGTTTTCCTGTTTTCATATCCAGGAGAGGCAGGTTTCTTAATGATAACATTTCCGAATTTGTCACGAAAGGTTTCAAGATTATTTCTTTTGCCAACGGAAAAGACATATTCTGCAATTTTTTCTTCTTTTTTGGAAGGTCTTGGATGTTTACATATTTCCTCAAAATGCTCCCAAATAAGAGTTGGTTTCAGATGTCCCAAAATTTTACCCATAAATAACTCCTTTTATTTTTTAATTTCATTAAATGATACAAATTTATAATTATATAGCTGCGTCAGAAATTTTGTCAATCTTTCCTCTATAGGTTCTATTCTTTCACCGAATTTTTGTCTTAGACAAGTTAAAATATCCAACACTTTTTTCTTACCATCAATTTCCAACCATACTTCTGATCCGAATTCATCAAACTTTGTTTTCACAAAGGGAGATTTGAGTATAGGAGAAAGGGTTTTAACAAGTATCTTATTAGTAAATCTTGGAATCAGAACAGATACCTTTCCATTTTCCTCCATGACATGATCAAACAGGCGATCAGGAGTTAATTGAAGATAGTTAATATCGAATAATTCTTTTTTCTTCTTATTGAACAAAATCACTCCGGAATAAAAATAAAATGGCAGACATTAAGTCTACCATTTATATAAATAAATTAAAATGCTGCAGAGGGAGGAGCAGGTTCATCCGGACTACCTGCATTCTTTAAAGGAACACGAACCAAGACAAAGCCTATTACTATAAATACTACTAAACTTACCAGGAATGAAGGTTCCACAAAAATTATCGGAGTTTTCCATTTCAAGATGACCAGAAAGGCAAACAGGAGCCCTATCAGGGCTTCTCCTGCAATTAACCCTGACGCAAGCAGAACTCCATTGTTCTCACTCCTAATCTTCTGGGCTTCATTGAAATTCTTTTTAGCTGCTCTTTTATCCAGGAGTCCCTTTATTAATCCACCTATAAAAATAGCAAAAGATGTTTCAAGAGGCAGGTACATCCCAACACAAACAAGCATCGGACTTTTTACTTTTAATAAAATCAAACCTATTGCCATCAGGATACCGACAATTATGAGGGGCCATGCCATATCTCCTCCGACAATACCTTTTGCGAGTATTGCCATTAAACTTGCCTGCGGGGCTGGATAAGATTTTCCTCCCAAGCCATTTTCGCCAAGAATGAATTTACCACCTGTTGCAAGAATATCACCCTGGTGTAAAATTAACAATGGAAAGAACATGACTGCAGCCGCGAGTACAATTCCGAACATATCTCCTACCTGCATCTTCCAGGGAGTTCCGCCAAGAATATGTCCAACTTTAAGATCCTGAAGCATTTCACCTGCAACAGCTGCACCAACGCAGATAACCGCCGCAACACCTAAAACGGTTGCAATTCCAGCAATTCCTTTTACACCTAAGGCAACCATTAAGATAGCGGCTATAATTAAAGTGGAGATAGTTAGCCCGCTAATCGGATTATTACTTGAACCAATCAATCCAACCAAATAGCCAGAAACAGCCGCAAAAAAGAATCCTGCAATTACCATCACGACGGTAGCAACAACAGCAGCAGCCACATCCTGAGCAAAATAATTATATATAAAAAATGTTGCAATAGAAGCGACCAGAATTCCAATGAAGACCCATTTGAAGTTCAAATCCTTATCTGTTCTGATTACAGCGACAGAATCTTCAGTAGCAGCTTTTTTTACATCTCCAATAGCCCTTGAAAGTCCAGCACCAAGACTTTTGCGCATTCTATATAAAGTGAAAGCGGCACTCATTAACATACCACCAATAGCAATGGGTCTTACAATTGTTCGCCATACCTGATAGGCTAAATCTATCCAAGTATCATTAGTAATATTAGTAACACCATTTTGCTGTAGAGAAGAGATCATCTCCGGACCGATAAAATATAAGAGCAGAGGGACAAATAATCCCCATGCTAACAAACCACCAGAAAAGTTTAAGGCAGATAGGCTAGGGCCGATAATATAACCTACACCCATGTATGCAGGACTAACTCCAGGAGTAGTTAACAGGGCACCACCTCCAGCATTAACAGAAGAGCCTCCTGCAAACGTAATTTTCTTTTGAGTGAATGCAATAAATTTTTCCCAGCTTGCTGCAAAGAACTGGATTTGTTTTAAGATCTGCACTAAAGCCCCTAAACCCATCGCCCAGAACAAAAATTTTGCTCCACTTTTGCCACTTCTGCCAGCTTTATGAATTTCTGAAGCAGCAACTGATTCGGGAAAAGGCAATTCCTTATCTTCAACCATTACCCTACGTAGAATAGTAACAAATAATATTCCGATAAATCCACCAACTAACATAATAGCTGTTGCTTCGAAGTAATGCTGAACAGTAAAGAAATCCTGCCAAACACCTGCAATCAGAAACGCAGGAATAGTAAATATAGCACCCGCAGCAACTGCTTCTCCAATAGAACCAACAGTACGTGCAAAATTTTCTTCAAGTATAGATCCCTTGAAAATTCTCAGAATAGCCATACCAATTACTGCAGCAGGATAAGTAGCGGCTATAGTCATTCCTGCCTTTAGGCCAAGATATGCATTAGCTGCACCAAGAACCACACACATAACGAGACCGATTATCAGAGCCCGTATGGTAAATTCAGGCATATCGGAATTCGGAGAAACGAAAGGAACGAAGGGTTTTTGTTCTGCCATAAAGATCTCCTTCAGGATGAAATATTAAATAAGGGATTGAAAAACTACTTAATTAAAATTATTGTTCAAATATAAAAAGTATTTTTTGAATTGTTCAATTTATTTTTTTGATAATATGCTTTTTATAGGCATTTTAAGCACAAATGAAATTAAAAGAAAAACTCGAAATTCATTATAGAGCATTTGATAAATCCCAGATTTCCCCTGACCCGTTGGAGTTACTGCATATTTTTGAATCTGATCTGAACAAGGAAGCTTTAGGATTAATTTCTTCCATTTTTGCTTATGGGAATATCAGACAGATTATAAAAAGCCAGGAGAGGATACTAATGGCTACCTGTTATGATCCACATAAATTTATTCTTAATCTAAATCACGATGGTGAAAATAAATTAAAGTTAATAACACACCGATTTTATACTGGAAATGACACTGTACAGCTATTCAGAACACTAAATCATATTTATAATGAGTATGGATCTATAAAAAATTATTTTCTCCGGTATTATAATCCAAACGACAAGAACCTGAGAAATACTATTGAAGGATTTTCAAACTCTTTAATTGATTACTTAGGGAAGAAAAATTCATTAACACACGGGACAAGATTCATGTTCCCTTTACCTTCGGCAGGAAGCGCATGTAAAAGAATGAACCTATTTCTCAGGTGGATGGTCAGAAAGGATGAACTCGATTTTGGAATATGGAATGAGATATCCCCTGCTAAATTGGTAATACCAGTAGATACACATATAGCAAGAATATGCAAGGAATTGAAATTAACGCGGCTAGGGAATGTAAGCTGGAAGATGGCAGAAGAAATAACCGACAACCTCAGGAAATTTGATGCTAATGACCCGGTGAAATACGATTTTGCAATTTGTCATATTGGAATGAGAAAGATGAA
>OCZT010001830.1_pt1 | contig 22058 bp, 14 predicted proteins | sample 1539031 | NCBI WGS metagenome assembly OCZT01 (sample SAMEA3539308, study PRJEB22396) | soil metagenome | biome: tundra; feature: field; material: soil | place: USA | collected 2010-05 | depth 0.15 m | reverse complement strand
GTGGGCGAGCGTGCATAGGGCGGACACCGGCGAGTCGCTGATGACCGAGACCGGCAGCGCATCGAACGCGCCGCGGTCGAGCCGCATTACCCGCAGTCCCGTACCCAGTTCCGCGGCCAGCCGGGGATCGATGCCGTCGTACAGGCAGCCGTCCGGTGTCCGAACCAGGACCCGCGACCTGTCCGGCCGGGCGGGCTCGCTCAGCAGCGCAACGTAGTTAGACATCCGCGGGAACTCGCGGATCGTGTGCCACGGGAACCCGCTGCCGCCGGAGTCCGGGCGCACGAACGCCCACCGGCGATCCCCCTCCAGCCCAGACCAGGAAATGCCGGCGCAGGCGAGAGCCTCTCCCGCCATCGATTTCACCGGGTAACGCCAGAGCCCGCTCACGATTCCCGCCCGCCCATGACCGCGGCCGCCCGCGCGTGGTTCCACCGTCCGCCTCCTCGGAGGCGCCCTTGCGGAGACCACGCCCGAGCGTGGCGGGCAAGGCCCGTCGCAGCGCCTCTCGAGCGGTACCTCAAGAATATCTTCTGCGCCTGCCGGATAAGGCCGGCGGACCGGAGACCAGGGGCCACCGTCGCCGTGCTCACCTTCCGTACGCGCTCCCCCGGGCAGCGAAGCTACTTCTCAAGCCAGGCCGGCAAAGTCATCCGCTGACCATTGCGAACCGGGTTCAGACGTCCCATCCCGTGCCTGCCGCCCGCATGGGCAGTGCACTGATCCCGCCCTGCATCAGCCTGGCCGGGAACGAAATGCGAACGGCGAGAGCCCTGCACATGACGACGTTCAGCCCCACATGAACGAGCTATGACAATCGTGCCCGATTCGGCGCGATCTGGGTGTCTGCGGGCACGCCGGTAATCGCTCAGAGCCAGACAGGGCTCTTACGCCGAATTGGCCCGGATCTCCGCCAAGCTCCTGGCGCCTGGCCTAACCTGAGCCCTGGCGTGCCCCGGGGCGTTTGGTTCCCCGCATGGCTCCCGAATACAAAATATAAATTCGAAATATATACTTTGATCTGCACCCCGAGCAGGGCTCGAACCTGCGGCCTACTGCTTAGGAGGCATCCGCCAGCTAGGCAGCCGAAGAACTGTCCCTGCGCTCTCCACCTGGCCGAATCGACGACCGGTCATGCCAAAAGTAGTGCGCACTCGCGCAACATGGTGATGCTTGCCTGTGCATACTCGTGCGTCATTGGCACGCGATCAACGCCGCACCCATCAATAAGGAAGCTCCCCACTTCCAGGCCCCCGGCCGGCATGATGACCTGGCCGGCCAGCGGCCCTGCGCGGGTTCCCGGCCGGGAACGGTGGCCGGCGGCGTTGTTAATTGCTCACGAAGACCCCGCCCGACCTGGAGCCGCCTGGCCGTGAGCATCCGGTCAGTTGCCGCCGGTGCCAGCGCAACAGCGTGTCCGGCCAGTCGGCTCATCTGCAGTGGCCTGGGGAGAAGCCGGGCAAGCCCGGCGAGCACTGCCCGGTCGGCCCAGTCAAGCCTGGGCTTCGGGCGCTGCCGCCGCAGAACCGCCACTTCCTGCCGGAGCACCAGCAGCTCGCTGTCAGGAGTGACTGGGTGAGGGCTTGGCCGTGCGGCCGTGCCCGCCATGACGGCCGGGCAGGCCCGGTCCGGGCAGGTTGGGCGTGGCCGATGCCGTCCTGAGCAGGGCGGGAAGCGTCTTGAGCGCGTGGGCGAACGCGGCCTTATACTGCCGGACCCCGGCGCTGAGTGCCTGCTGGTTGGCGCTGACGAACTGCTGCTCGTAGTTTGCCTGGACGGCGAAGTAGATCCCGGCCAGGTCGCTGGTCAGCGTGCAGTCCGCGTCGGCCACGGCCGATGCGATCTGTGTCTTGTTCTGCGCGGCGGTCGGTGCGGCGGGCGGGTGCCCTGGGGTTGCCGTGAGTCCGAGGGCGTCTTGTGCCTGCGACCAGAACGCTTCCGCATCGGGGGAGCTGAACCCGTTCTTGGCCATGCAGGCCGACCAGTTCCTGTCTGCCTTCTTGAACTCGCCGTCCTGGACCACGTCGGTGCTGATGTAGTTGTTCAGCGTCTCGATGATGGACATGGAGTGAGCGAACTGGGCGTTGTTGAAGTTCTCCAGGATGTTGAAGCACTTGCCCGCGGCCGCTTGCGCCCCCGTGGGCAGGTTGCCGAACGGCGACCCGGGCTGAGCAGCGCCAGGACCGTGCCCGCCGCCTCCCGGTCCGCCGGTTCCGGCCAGGAATCCTTCCTGAGCCGCCAGTGAGGTCCCTACGTAGCCCCATGGCCCGTACGCCTGCGGGAAGCCCAGGCCGCGGTTGGTACGTGCCGGGTACGGCGCGTCAGCGGCGTACTGCCCATAGCCCGCGTCGTTCATGCACGCGGTGTGCAGGGCGTCATAAGTGTCGCCGGGTGCCAGCCCGTCGTTGTCGGCGGCGCCCAGGGCGGCGTAGGGCGTGAACACCTCTGACGACATGGCCGCCGTGACGGAGGCAGGGGCGGGCGGCCTGCCGACGGCGGGCGTTGTCACTGTCGCGGCGGGTCCCTTGGGCGGACCGGCCGTGCAGGCGGTGAGGACCGCGCAGCAGATCAGGAGACACCAGCCGGTGCGGATGCGCATCATTGTTCCTTTCCAGGCGTCCCTTGGCATCGGGCGTGCCGCGGTTCACGCGTGCCGTAGTGCCGCCAGTGGGCTCGTCCGTGCCGCACGCAGCGCCGGATACGCGCCAGCGAGCAGGCCGACGACGCTGCCGATCAGCGGGGCGGGCAAGGTGTAGACCGGGTTCAGCACGGCGGTCCAGTTCTGGGCGGCGGCGAAGATCACCACGATCCCGACGCCGATGCAGGTGCCGATCAGCCCACCGAGCGTGCCAAGCGCCGTCGATTCCGCGAGGAACTGCGCGGCGATGTGCCGGGGCCGGGCACCGACGGCGCGCCGCACGCCGATCTCCCCGGTGCGCTCCAGCACGGCGACCAGCGTCGTGTTCGCTATCCCCACCGCCCCGATCAGCAGGCTGATCAGCGCGAGAATCAGGAACAGGCCGGCCAGGTCGCCGTTCACCTCGCCCTGCAGCTTCAGCGGGTTGGGCGGCGGCGTCACAACCAGCCGGTGCGGATCGGTCGGCAGTTCGGCGGCAGCGATCTCCCGTGACACCGCCTCCGCGGCGCCGGTCCTGGTGGCGATGACCATCTGGGCTTCTTCTTGGGTCCCGATGCCCGGCTCTGGGTTGCCGTAGTCCGCCAGGGCCGTGTTCTCCGGGATCAGCATCGCGCTGCCGCCACTGACCACGCGCTGCGCGGAGCTGTAGATGCCGACGACGGTGTAGGCGATCCCGTTGACGAATACGGCGGGGTGGCTGGGCAGGCGAGCAGGGGAGATGCCGAGCGCGGAGGCCGTCGATGTGTCGATCATCGCCACGTGCTGCGCGGTGTCGTTCTCATACGGGCTCAGTGGCGAGCCCGCGACCATCGCCGGGACCATCGCCTTCACCGCCCCGGGCGAGGCAGCCAGCAGGTTGACCGTCTGGGAAGCCTCGCCCGACAGCGCGAGCGAGGCGCTGAAGTTCGTCCCTTGAGGGAGCGCGACCGGCCACCAGACTCCCGCGGCGACCACCCCCTTGATGTGGTCCGCTATCGCGTCCGCATCGGCCGGGAAACCGATCGGCGGATTGGTGCCGGGTGGCGCGACATCGTTGGCGGGGCCGTTGTCCGCCACCGTGACCGTGGTGTCCTCAAGCACCGAGAACTGACGTGAGATCTGGCCTGCTCCCGTAGCGGTGAGGCCGAGCACGGCGACGAACGCACCCACGCCGAGGACGGTGCCGAGCATGGTCAGCCCGGCCCGGCCCGGCCGCTGCACGATTCCCGCGACTGCCTCGGCCGCTGTGTCCCGGACGGTCAGCCGGGGCAACAGCAGGCCAGCGCCCGGCCTAGGCATGACTGGTCCCGATCCGCTCGGACAGTATCCCGTCACTGATGGTCACGGTCCGGCCCGCGTGGGCCGCCACTCCCACGTCGTGCGTGATGATCACGATCGTGAGGCCGCCGGAGTTGAGCTGGTCGAGCAGTTCCATGAGCGAGGCGGCGTTCCGCGAGTCCAGATTTCCCGTCGGCTCGTCGCACAGCAGCAGGCGCGGCTGGTTGACCAGTGCCCGCGCGATCGCGACCCGCTGGCACTCCCCGCCGGACAGCGTGGTAGGGAGCGCGTCGAGCCGGTGCCCCAGCCCGACCGCGCTGAGGGCATCGACCGCCGCTTGGAGCCGGGTGCTTCGCGATGTCTGGTTGTAAAGCTCCGCGAGCAGCACGTTCTCCAGCGCCGTGCGGTAGGCCAGCAGGTGGAAGGCCTGGAAGACGATCCCGATCCGCCTGCCGCGCAGCGCCGACCGATCCCGGTCGGGCAATTTGCTCGTGTCCAGACCGTCCAGCAGATAGCTCCCGGAGGTGGGGGAGTCGAGTAGCCCGAGCAGGTGCAGCAGCGTGGATTTGCCCGAGCCGGACGGCCCGGTCACCGCGACGTAGTCGCCCGCCTTGATCACCAGATCGGTTGGGTGCAACGCATGGACCGGCGGCGGGCCGGGGTAGGTTCGGGCGAGTCTGTGCAGTTCGATCACGGGCGCGGTCATCAGCCGCTCACCACCACGCTGCCGCCGGCCACGAGCTTGCCCGCCTTCACCGGGGTCACCTGAACATAGCCGTTCTCGGAGATGCCTGGCGTGACCGGGACCTGGGTCTGCTTGCCATCCGCACCGGCCACGGTGATGTAGCTGGTGCCGGACCCGGTCGTGACGATCGCGGCGACCGGCACGGTGAGCACCGGCCCCTCGGTCCGCCCGGTCTCCACGGTGACCAGGACGTTCTCGCCATTCAGTGCCGCAGGCAGCGGTTTGGACGGGGTCACGGTCAGCGGGATGAACGGCGTGCCCTCCGGGTTCGCAGCGCTGCCGGAATTGCTCGAGCCGGACGTGCCGGTGGACCCCGAACCGGTGGACGACTCCGCGGAGCTCACCGAGGCGGCACTGCCCCCGACGTTCACAATCGCTCCTATCGGCGTTACCGTCGTCGCCGTCCCCACGTCGGCGATGGTCCCGGCGGCGTGGATGCCGGTCACCTCATCAAAGATCTTCACCTTCAGGCCAGTCTTGACCTGCGCGGCGTAAGCAGGCGGCAGTTCGCCGGCCAGCGCCAGTGACCCGCGCGCCGCGAGCTCAAGGAACGGCTGGCCGGGCTGCTGGCCCTTGACGCCGTTCACCGCGACCACCTTCGCGGGCAGCGACGGCAGGAAGATCACGTCCGGCATCGGCACGCCGCCTGTTGCCGGCGGGGTGTAGCCAAGGTGCTCGTAGTACAGGGACACCGCTTCCTGAGCCGCCGCGCCGAAGAACCCAGGCGTATCGCCGCCGGAGTAGTACCCGAGCGAGGCAAGGGCCTTCTGCAGTTCAGCCACGTCGGGACCGCTCTCACCAGGCGTTATGTCCCGCCATGCGGGCACCCGGCCGGCGAGTGCGAACAGCGGCTCGCCATCTATCTCAGCGAGCTGCTCGCCGTCGGAGATCGTCTTGCCGGCCGCCACGTCCAGCTTCGATATGTACACGGTCCCCGACGAGCCGCCGGCCGCGGATCCGGTACCCGGCGCTGCCGCATCCGCTTCCGGGGCGGATGGGTATACGTCGTACTGCGTCGCCGGGTACACCACGCCGCGCATCTCGACCGACGAGGTAAGGATCTGGGAGACAACCTTCGCCGTGGTCACCGTCGGTGGCGGCGCTGCAGTATCCGCCGCGATCTGCTGCGGCGACTTCACGAACGAGGAGCCAATCAGCCCGCCGATGGCCAGCAGGGCCGCCCCGCCACCCACCCCGAACAGGACGCGGCGGCGGCGGGCGAGCCGAGATCCGCGTACCGCCTGCCGGCCGCCGTCGCTGGGAGTGCTCTCCGTTGCCGGCGAGCCAAGCTGTGTCACGCGACCCTCCTATACTTCGCTTCCACCAGGGATTTAGAAGAAGCTGGAAGACGCCTAAACCCCGGCATGAGTCACACCTTCTCGCGGGCGCCTTAGGCCTGTGCATGATTCATGTGTGAGTTTGATGTCAAAAACCAGCCACGCGGGCACTCCGCCGACCAAGGCTCTGACGCCGGATTGGTCCGGATCCGCTTAACTGCACTCCGAGCAGTGCACTCCGAGCAGGCCTCGAACGCGCGGCCCGCTGCTGAGGAGGCACGATCCAGGCATGGCGGATGTCCACGCGGGTCCAGGCTGTTCACGGCACTGGCTGCCCGCGAGTGTGTCCACTCCCGGGCGGCCGATTGCGCCCGACCGGTGCTGCTACGACAGGACTGCGGGTCGTCGCGAGCAGCGCCGCACGGCTCCGGCACCTTTACCAGCGGAAAGGACAGCCATCATGCCGCTGAAGATTCATGACGTCTGGATATCCCGGCCCATCGTTCAGCAGGAATGGGAGCAGGCCGAAACGCGACCATGTCGCGTGCCGAGATCCAGAGCGCATACCACCAGGTCATAAATCCTGGGGTCAATACATCCAGGGCAATCTGATAAGGCCGGAGCTTATCGAGCCAGCGTCCGCCGAGAGAGCGAGGTTATCCGCCGGCTGGTGTGCACTCGCCTGGATATGGCCGGCGCTACCGTGCCCCGACGCTGCGGCACCGAGACCGCCCAGCACGAGAGCTAGAACGAGAATCCCGCGCCTTGCCCAGGCACGAACCGTCCCCGTCGAGGGTTCACGGGGAGCGCTGAGCACCGATCCGCTGGTCCGCATGATGACGTGCCGTAACGACCTATAAGCCTTCATTGGGAAGATCCCCTCATCGGTAACTTCGGAAGCAGAGCCTTCAGGAGGGAGAAATTACACCAGGATCCATCTCAGGATGTGACATTCGGATCGATCCGGGTGACATCCTGCCAGGCGTGCTTGGCATCGTCCGCGGCACACAGGAGTCGTGCCGCGACGGGCCAGTCGCCCGCACCGTCACCCGGATCTGCCGCTGCGACCTGCTCGTCGTCGACGATATCGGGGGTCCCCAGCAGGCCGAGCATGACGCCGCCGAAGCGTTCTACTTGCTCATCGACCTGGCAGGCTCGCTGGTCGTGGTCACGGCTCAAAAATCCGTCAACTGACCGATGTCTCCGCCTGAAACTTGCAGCAGTATTTGTCGTGCAATTACCGGCACGATCCAGCGTCAGCAGTTTGATCGGATCTCTTGGGCCGGAGGTACAGCGTGCCAAGATCAGTCCACTGGTGGCGACGACGGAGAAAGGCGAGACCGTTGGACGTTGTCCGGCTGCGGGAAAGCTTCGCCCATGTCGCGATGCACGGTGACGAGTTACCGCTGTTCTTCTACTCCGACCTGTTCATCAAGCATCCTGAGGTGCGGGACCTGTTCCCAGTCTCGATGGCAGCGCAGCGCGGCCACCTCGTCGATGCGCTGGTGAAGATCGTTTCCCAGGTCGACAGCGTTAATGATCTGACCGCGTTCCTTCAGGGCCTGGGCCGTGATCATCGGAAGTTTGGCGCTGTCGCCGAGCACTATGACGCCGTGGGCGCCAGTCTGCTAGCGACCTTAGAACATTTTTCCGGGCCGGCCTGGACACCGAAGCTCGCCGCCGACTGGAAGGCGGCCTACGAGCTCATCGGCTCCGTCATGACCGCGGCGGCGCGCGCGGACGAAGAACTGCGGCCGCCCTGGTGGCGGGGCACGGTCGTGTCCTACGAGCGGCGGGCGTTCGATGTCTCCGTCCTATTCGTCCGGCCAGAGCCGCGGATGGGCTACCTGCCGGGGCAGTCCGTGGCGATCGAGTCCCCGAGCCGCCCGAAGCTGTGGCGCTACTACTCCATGGCGAACGCTCCGCGTAGCGACGGGCTCCTGGAGTTCCATATCCGGCTGATCGACGGCGGCGCGGTGAGCATGGCACTTACCAGCAGTTCGATCGCTGACACCGAACTCAGGCTGGGACCTCCCGTCGGGGCACTCACGCTGAGTGAGCCCGTCTCCGGCCGGGACATCTTGCTAGTGGCGGGAAGTACCGGACTGGCCCCGCTGAAAGCCATCCTCGATCAGGTGACGGCTCTGCCGCAGCCGCCGAGGGTGCACCTGTTCTTCGGCGCCCGGACTGCGGACGGACTATATGACCTGGACAGCCTGGAGAAGATGGCCGCCCAGCACCCGTGGCTGACCGTCACGCCAGCCGTGTCAGCCGATTCTAAGTTCGCCGGCGAGACCGGCAGCCTCCCGGATGTGGTGGCCCGGCACGGCGATTGGTCAGGACATGACGCCTACCTGGCCGGCCCGACCGAGATGGTCCAGGAAACTGTCGACCGGCTGGCTTCAGCTGGCATGGCGAAGGATCAGATACATATCGAGGATTTCGGGTGGAGCGAGCCTTGACAACAGCATGGTTCAACGATGAGGGCAGGCTGACTCCCGAGGAGCTGCAGGCCGTAACGTTTCCTATGTCGCGGCTGGGACGGCGTGGCTACGAGGAGGAGCCCGTCCAGGGATTCTTGAGCATGGTGCACGCCGAGTTCGTGCGCCTGGTGAATGAGCGGGCGTCCCTGTGGCAGGACGTTCAGCGGCTGCGCCGGCGGATAATTGCCGGAGAGACCGACGGTGATCCGCATGCGGTGCTATTCGGCAAGGAAGATGCGCACATACACGCGGTGCGGATATTGTCCACCGCGCAAGTCACCGCCGACCGGTACGTGGCTGATGCCCAGGCTTACAGCAGCCGGGTCACCGAGGAGGCCAGGCTGCGCCGCGATGACATCATGCGAGAGGCCCAGCAGCACTCGGACATGCTTCTGGAAGAAGCTCATGCCAGGGCCCGCGAGGCGGCGGTTTCCGCGCTGAACGTCGCGGCGCCGCCGCAGACCGACCGCGAGCGGCGAGCCGCGCAGGCCGAACTGGCGTATCTGCGTACCTACAGCGACGTCTACCGGGCGCACTTGCGGGCATACACCGAGGGCATCCTGCGCGGTATCGAGGAGTGGGAGCTCAAGGAAGCAGCATCCGTCCAGGAAGCAGCATCGGTCCAGGAAGCGGCCTCACTCCAGGAAGCAGCACGGGGGCACACTAATCGCCGGAGCATCGGTCACTGATGGCGGCGCGGCATCAGCCAGGGCTCGCGCCGGCGCCTTATCGTGACCGCCAGCGGCCCGGCTATCAGCGTCGGCCTGGCTTACCATCGCGGAAGCCAGGGCGACTTCAGCATGGCTGGCACCGGGTGGCGGTAGAAGTTGGGCGCCTGGTCGAAATCCTGGTAAGTCCGGTGGAACACCGGGGTCGCGGAAGAGGCGGCGGGCGGCACGATCCAGGTCCAGTCGGCCGGGCACGACCGGCCCTGCCGCTCTTCCCGCTCCATGTGCTGGAGAAAGCGGGCCGACTCGGTGTGATGATCGGAGATCGTGACCCCGGCAGCGGTGAACGAATGCAGGACCGCGAGGTTCAGCTCGGTCATTGCCTTGTCTTTCCACAAGTTCCGGTCGCTGGCCGTGGACAGGCCCATGTGCCTGGCGATCACCGGCAGCTGGTCGTACCGGCCAGTGTCGCCGAGATCCCGGGACCCGATCTCCGTGCCCATGTACCAGCCGTTGAATGGCGCGGCGGGGTAACAGACACCGCCGACGTCCAGGTACATGTCGCTGATCACCGGCACGGAGTACCACCGCAGCCCGAGGTCGGCGAACCAGCCGAACTCCGGATGTCCGATGATCACCTCGAGTACCGCGTCGGCGGGCAGTTCGTGCAGTGTGAGGGGCGCGCCGGCCTCCTGCACAACCAGCGGCAGCAGGTCGAACCGGCCGGCCGGCCGGCCGCCCCGCTGGCCGCCTGGCCAGCCGAGATAGCGGGCAAGGCGGGTGACATCGGTGTTCGCCGGGTCACCGATGACGGCGCTGTCGGCGGTGTGGTAACCCGCGTACCGGGCCAGCTGCGAGTTGAGGATCCGCGGCCCTGGCCGGCCCGGCGTGTCCGGCGCGAACACAGTGATCAACGGCCGGATCCGGCCGCCGTTCGTTGCCTCCCGCAGGTGCGTGATCGACTCGGCGGCGATGTCCGGTGCCGCGGTGACCTCGCGCCGGTCGCGCACCCGCAGGCTCCGCCAGTACAGTCGCCCGATGCAGCGCGAGCTGTTCCGCCAGGCGACACGCGCGCCGAACTCCAGCTCCTCCGGAGTGTGCCGGTAGGTGCCCGTTGTCTCGATCTCGCGGCGGACCTGCCGGAGCCGCCTGTCGGGCGGCCCCGCGCGGTTCTCGGCGTGGAACAGCATGATGAACCGCTCGGCGCTGACCCACAGGCTGTCAAGGGCGAACGAGTCATCGCCCGCCAGGGACCGCCCGGCAGGAGGCACGTCCAGGTCGGCGGCGAATCCGGTATCGGCTTCGTATGCCACCGGGCAGGCCTGGAAAGACGGGACCAGGCAGGGCTGCTCGCCTGGCTCCTGGGCCTGGGTGCGGGCACGTGACCGGTCGCGGCCAGGAATGCGCCAGCGAGAATCCGGCAGGATTCGACCTTGGCTCAGACCCACGGAGACCTCCTCGGGTAGTGCAGCTCAGCGCTCGGTGGCTGGCGGCCAGCGACTTCCTCCGCCGGGAACTGCTGCTTAAGCGTGCGCTGCCAGCCCGGACGTCCGTATTGCACTCGCCTTGACGCCTACCTTGCATCCCAGGTCACGCAAGCCGGATGCACGCTGCGGGCATGGCCGCGGGGGTCGGATGCCCCTGCGCATGTTCCCCGGCAGCCGGCTGGGCGCAGGCCAGCCGGATACTCCCGCGCCGGGTACGGAACCCGGTGCCCAGGCGGCCAGCGGCTGCGCGCTGGGCTAGGAGATGCGGCGGTCCGAGGCGGGGCTCATGGTCTCTATGCGTATCCGCGCCGACTCTGCCTCTGGCACGCCGAGCCGCTCGAAGATGTCCAGGGCCTGCCTGAAAACGATCCGCGCAGCATAGGGCTGCTGCGTGTTGAGCGTCGATTCTGCGATTCCTTCGAGGATTTTGGCCTCCTCGTAAGGATCGCCGATCTCCCTGGCCAGCCGGAGAGCGGTGTGGTAATGATCAAATGCCTCGCCGTGCTGGCCGGATCCGCGACGCACGTCGGCTATCCTGCGAATTGCGATCACCTGCTGGGACAGATTCCCGATATCCTCGGCGATCGATCGCGCCTTCTGGTGATAAATGAGCGCCTCGTCATAGCACTCCGCGCTTTGGTAAATGGCGCCAATGTCATTGAGCACGTCGGCCTCGTTCGGGAGATCCCCGATATCGCGGTATATGGCGAGTGCCCGCCGGCAGGCGGCAAGACCTTCCTCGTAACTGCCCTTATAATGGTGAATGCCCCCGATATTATGGTACAGAATCGCCTCGTTTTGCGCTCCGCCTATTTCGCTAAATATTTCCAGTGATTTCTGGTAGCCTTCGAGCGCGTCTCTATGATAACCGCAATACAGTTGCATCCTGCCTAGATTGTTGAGGGTCTTCGCCTCACCGCGCCTGTCGCCGACGTCACGGTAGAGTGAAAGGGCCTCCCAGAGATGATCCATCGCGTCGGGATAGTGCCCAAGGTGCCAGCAGGCGATCCCGGAGTGACTCAATGTATTGGCCACGCCATGCCGGTCCGCGGCGTCGTGGTACAGAAGCCTTGCCTCGTGGAAATAGGCGAGGGCCTCACGGGAACGTGCTGCACGCTGGTGGGCCATGCCGATCTGGTCGAGGGCTTCGGCCTCGCCCCGCCGGTCGGCCAGCGACCGGCAGATTACGGCGGCGTCCTCAGCCAGGGAAAGTGCCGCCTCGTGGCGGCCCGTCTGCTGGCTTACCACGCTGAGCTCCAGTGATGCCTGCGCGATCCTGGCAGGATCGGCGAGGTCACGGCAGGCCTGCAGAGCCAGTGCGTGGGACGTGATTGCCTCGTCCCAGTACGCCTTGATCTCCACGAAGTCGGCAAGCACGTGGGTGAGATCGGCGCACTTCCGCTTCCATTCGTGCCTGCACGCGTGTTGCGCGGCCCGCAGGATGTTGCGCCATTCCGATTCCAGCCAGCCTGCCGCGTCTTCCTGCGTGCCTAATGCTGGGCTTACGGCTGGTAGATGGGTGACCGACACGGGCATCCGGCGCCGGAACGGATAAAGTACCCGATCAGCCTTATCGGCCGTGTGCAGATAGTAGTCAAGCAGCCTGGCGACTGCCTGTCGCTGCTCAGGTTCGGGGTCCTCACGCGCGGCGCGCACGGCCGCGTATCCGCGGATAAGGTCGTGGAAACGGAACTGATCGGCTGGGGCTCGTGCCAGCAGGTGATGATCGAGCAGAGCAGCGAGGGCCTTTTCTGCTTCGGCGAGGGTGCAGCCGCCCAGGGCTGCCGCAGCCTGCAGGCTAAAATTAGCGCACGGGTTCATGCCCAGCAGCCGGAAGAACCGCTGGTGGTCGGGTTCCAGCGCACGGTAGGACAGGTCGAAGGCAGGCATCGCCTCCGGGCTTGCTGCGGCTGCGCCGCCAAGCTGAGCGGGCGACTGCGACAGTTCCTCGATCAGGCCGGCGAGTGTAGGCGGGCGGTCTTGCGCGAGCCTGCCGGCGGTGAGCTGGATTGCGAGCGGCAAGCGCCCGCACAGTCCCACGGCCGTGGCGACCTTATCTTTGTCTTTGTCCTGTGCCCCGTCTTGCCCCGCGATCCGCCGGAACAGCGTGATCGCGTCGTCGACGGACAGCACGTCGAGGTTCAGCGTGCGGGCGCCCGCAAGGTCTGGCAGCCTGCGCCGGGTGGTGATCAAGATCAGGCACCGGCCGCCTGCCACCGGCAGGAGCGGGCGGATCTGGTCAAGCCGGGCAGCGTCGTCGAGAATCACCACGGCGCGACGGCGGCTCAGCTGGGCCTGCCACAGCGCGGCACGCTCGCCGATAGCGTCAGGTATCTGCGTGGCCGGCACGATGAGCATCCGGAGCAGGCGGTGCAGTGCCTCAGCTAGGTCGACCGAGGGGCGCCCGGGGTCGTGGGTATGAAAGTCGAGGTAGAGCATTCCGTCCGGGTACTGCCCGGAGACAATGCGGGCGGCGCGGACCGCCAGCGCAGTCTTGCCCACGCCAGGCATGCCCTCGATCACGCTAACCCGGGAGGTGCCGCCGTGCTCCCCGGTGAGCATCCCGAGTTCCTCGCTGCGGCCCACGAATTCCGCCGCCTCGGGCGGAAGGGTGTCTGGCCGTGGCACCCGGCCTAGACGTTGGCCGGCGGTCCTTACAGCAAGCTGGGGGTCGCGGCGCAGGATGCGCTGATGGAGTTCGGAGATCATTGGCCCCGGTTCTGTGCCCTGCTCGTCGATAAGGCGGCTGCGGGTTTCCCGGTAGAGGCCAAGTGCGTCACCCGGCCTGCCGTTCCAGTAGAGAGCCGCCATCTGGTGAGCGATGAATGCCTCATCCAGCGGATACTGGGCCAGCAGGTGGTGAAGTTCCCCTACCAGGTCGGCATGCCGGCCAAGCTCCAGCTCGCACTCGACGCGGTGCAGGATGGCCGCCCGGCGCTCCTCTTCGAGACTGTCACGCATCCGCGCCACCCAGTCGCCGCGGATCCCTGCCAGCGCCTGGCCGCGCCAGAGCCCATCCGCCTCGCGCAGCAGCGAGGCCGCGTGATCGTAGTCGCGGCTTGCAGCCAGCGCGTCCGCTTGCCGGCGCAATCGGCGGAACTGATGCAAGTCGACCGCCTCAGGATCGACCTCGAGCACGTAGCCTCTCGCTCGCCCCACCAGCCGTGCGCTATCGCCCAGAGCCTGCCGGAGTGACGCTCGAAGCCGGGCGATGTAGACGGAGAGACTCTCCCGGGCCTTTGGCGGAGGCCGGGTATCCCACAGCCTGTCAATGAGGGCTTCCGCCGGCACTATCGTGCGCGGCGTCAGCAACAGGATGGCCAGGACACACCGCGCCCTGGCCGGCCCAAGATCACACTGCCGCCCGGCCGACCAGAGCTCAATCGGCCCGAGCGCCCGGAATTCCATGATCACCTTGCATTTTCTACCGCCTGTGGCCAAGCTCGCAGCTAGTGCTTGAAGGAGATGTACGGAACATTCGCCGCGTTAATACCCGCTGTGGGCAGTTCTCACTCGAATCCTGAAAGAATTACCCGAGTGAGGAACTGATCACGCTCCTTCGGTTTTTGCGGGTGATGCAATGAAATTTGCACCGCAGGTCTCATGATTCCGCTGGCCCGCGCCGCGATGCCGCACGGAATAGCGTATTTCCTTATAACTGGGGCTGAAGATGGCCGGTAATGGTGAGCGATAACCTGTGCTGCACAGGCTGACGCGACACGACTAGTGACGTGACCGTTATTACAGGGTCCGGGGAGGCTCCCGGTAAAGAAGTGGCGCCTGGACCCTTATCTCCGGAATTCCATGCCATGTCTTTCTACCTGCCGCATGCGGCTTTCGCGTTCCCAGGGGTCGCCGCAGGCGATGTCAGGACGCGGGACATGAGCGCCAGGCAAGTCTGCCCCGAAGGCCCGCGATCCTGACATGGCCTGTTGAGCCAAGCTCCCGCTGGACTCAGCCGTGCGACGAGAGCGAGTGCCCTCAGCGCTCTGACGGGGCCTTCGCCTGAACTCTGATCGACGACTAGCCCGAGCGGGACGCTACGGCAGTTTGCCCGCGGCGGTCATATTTTAACCGAAACTATCGAATTCTCCGTTTCGCGCTCCTCCGAGGAATGCGCGCCATTCACCCGATGTAAATCGGAGAACCGGGCCTTCGCGGTCCTTACTGTCGCGAACACCGATCTCGCCATCAGGCAGGCTTGCCACCTCGACGCAGTTGCTATTGGAGAAACTCAGGGAGCTCTTGATCCAGGTTGAATCTGAACCGGGCCTTCCCGGACGGCCCTCGAGCGCAGGTCTTCCCATGTCCTTACCTCACTAAATATCGGGTGATTATGACCTAGACCTAGCCACTACGTATAGTAGCGTAGTGGCTACTCAGGGTATCTGCTGCGGAACCGCCGAGGTTGCGTTCATGGATGTGATGTTGGTGTTCCCGCTGGCTGGCGCGGCGTCGTGATATGCCTCGCCCGCGCAGGGGCTAAGAACGAGATGCGCCGCCACATCGGCCTGGACATCCTCAGCCGCTGCCGCCTCAGCCCTGCCGGGCCAGCTCGCCCGAGGAGGGGCCCCTTTACCGCCGTTACTGCCTAAGGTCCGAGCCGGGAATCACGCGGTGCCGTCTTCACTGCCCACCCCGCGGAACGTAGTCCCTGACCAACGCGACTCAGCGGTCTCGAGTATGAGCGCTCTAGACGACGCCGGGTCCAGCGCCGCACCGACAAGAATCTGGAATGCGAGCCTATGCAAGTAGGTCTCCCTCTCGCCTTCCACGGAGAAGTCGTTTTTCAAATGTTCAGTGCTTACCACATCTTTTATCATCGCATCATTTTCTGGCCCAAAGCGGAAGATAACAAATGACTCCCCGAAGACCGCGTGCTGCGCGTTAAGGGGAAGGATCTGCAGCGTTACGTTTGGCCGGTCAGCCTCATATACAAGCCGCTGAAGCTGGTCATACATCACCAGCTCATCGCCGATCCGGCGCTTCAGGATTGACTCGTCGAGCACGACTGAGAGCTGAAACACTGGTTCGCGGGTCAGCACCTGCTGGCGTTGCATCCGGACCTTGACCAGCCGCTCGATCATGCCTGGCGCGATCGGCTCGACCTGGTTGTAGCCACTGATTATATGCCTAGCATAAGCTTCTGTCTGTAAAAGACCAGCTACAACCTCAACGTGCCATATCGCGATCGAGCTTGCCTCATGCTCGAGTCCGATGAACTGCTGATAGTCGGCGGAAAGGATATCTGTGAATTCTTCCCACCATCCCTTCCGAGTCGCATCCTCGGCGAGCGAGATGAGGAGCGCGCGACGGGATCCGGTGATCTCGTAGTAGTCGAGCAGCCTCTCGACTTCCCGCGGCTTCAAGCCGGTCCTGGCCAGCTCGTACCTGCTGATCTTGGAAGGCGACCATCTCAACGCTGCGGCGACGGCATCTCCGCTCTTGCCCTTACTCTCCCTGATCTCGCGCAGCTCCGCGGCAAGCCGACGGCGCCGTACCGTGGGGCTTCCTGGCATGGACATCCGGCGTACCTCCCTCCTCGGTGCATCGCGAGCGGGACCCAGTGTGACAGTCACGGAGATTTTACATAAAAGCGACAATGAACTTCCATTGCACCTCACACTGAGATCCAGCGTGACCGAACCTCGGCACTCGCCAGCGCGGGCGAAGCGCAGGAGGAGGCATCGATGGAACTACTGCGGCCGGCCGCCCCTGATTCCAGCGGACGCAGGTCAGCGGATCCGACACCATGCAGCTGCGGTCGGCAGCTGAGTTCCCAGGACGCCAGGATGCGCGGGGTGGGAGCGCATCGCAGCAGCCGGCCGGCAGGCAGGCACTGGGCGGGATCATGTCGCCGCAGAGGAGCAGCATCAGCCCGCCGCGCTGTCAGGGGAGAGGGCTGCCCGGCGGCACCGGAGGCGCGCCGGCCAGCAGATGGCCAGTTGCCGCCAGTACGCCTGACTTTTCGACGCCGTGCCAGCCGCCTGCCCTGCCAGGTACACCTGGCCGGGCTTCCAGCCAGCTAACCGCGGTGACCGGGCCTAACCGCTGGGGCTGCCCGGCTGAGCGGGTTGTCCAGGGCCGGACGGGGCGATATCACCCGGAGCCCGCTGCCTGTCGGCCTCGGCCGCTGACCGTGGCATAGCGCGGGAAACGGGCCGCAGTTCCTCACGGGTGGCGCCTGCCGTATCTGCGTCACCGTTAGCTGTCCGTAATGTTAGTTCAAATATGATAATAGGTGTCCGGGTGCCCGGAAGCGGCAGCCACCTGCACGTGGACGCTGGGCGCGTGCCCGGCCGCGACGGCCATTGCCGAGCCAGACAAGGCCGAGCCGGCTACGCCGAGCGCAAGGATAGCGGGAATTATGAGAGCTCGCCTGATACGCATGATTCCTCCATGGCGATGCTCGAGGTCAGCGGCCTGTTGCACGGCCCTGCCAGCCTGCACGGCGTATTTGCCGTCCTGTGAGGTTATTTCCCAGGAGGCAGTTATTTATGCGCCTCAGATAACCTTTTCTTGGCTTTATTGAATAATGATACTTGCCAATACATATTGCGGTAAATATTCTCATCTTCGTGCAGGGAAACATCCGCGTGCCCGTGCGCTGAAAGGTCTTGAGAAACTTGCAGTGCACGGTTCGGCAAAGCTGGCAATGCCATTGCTAGCTCGAAGGCTAAGCTGACTAATGACTTATCCTGAAAACGCCGCTTGTGTCCATAATGTTCTAGTAGTAAAATCCGGTCCGTGCCCACCGCCACCCTGGCCGGAGCGCTAGTCGGCCGCGACAGCGAGACCGCGATGCTGGTCAGCTTGGTGACAGAGGTGGCCGCGGGGCGCGGGAGTTCGGTGCTGATTGAGGGCGAGCCGGGAATCGGCAAGTCCGCGCTCGTGCGAGCGGCGCTGGCCGATGCGGCAGATGCCGGCTGTCAGGTGTTCTGGGGCGCCGGCGACGAGCTGGGCCAGGCATTACCGCTGCTGCCGCTGCTGGAGGGCTTACGCGTACGCGAGCCCTCTGCCAATCCCCGGCGAAACACGATCGTGCGGCTCTTGCGCGGCGAGGTCGCCGCTGATCGCGGCGAGGATGTGTCGGCTGTGCTGGCGGAGCAGTTGCTGGCGCTCATCGCCGAGCAGTGCGCCGTGCAGCCGACAATCCTGGTCATCGACGATCTGCAATGGGCAGATCAGGCCAGCGTCACGCTGTGGGGGCGGCTGGCAAGGTCGGTGCGGCAGGTGCCGCTGCTGCTGGTCGGGATGATGCGTCCGGTACCACTGCGGAATGACTTACTGGCGCTGCGGCGGGCAGTGGGCGATGCAGCGCGCCTCCAGCTCACCGGGCTCACCGAGGCAGCGGTGGCCGAGCTGGTAGCAGCCCTGGCCGGCGGCAAGCCTGACGACAAACTGCTGCGGCTCGCCGACGGCGCAGCGGGCAACCCGCTCTACGTCACTGAGCTGGTCGCTGCGCTGGCTCGCAGCTCCAGCTTGACTATTACCGATGCGGGAGCCGTCGAGCTGACGAGCGGTCCCGCGCCAAGCTCCCTGTCGGCGGCGATCGCGGACCGCCTTGGCTTCGTTTCCGGGTCGGTACGTGAGGTACTACGGGCGGCGGCGCTGCTCGGCGTGGATTTTGCCGTGCCGGACCTGGCGACAGTTCTCGGTCGCGGCGTGGCGGACTTGGTCCCCGCCGTTGACGAGGCGTGCGCCGCCGGCGTGCTGGCCGAGTCCGGTAACGGTCTCGGGTTCCGGCATCCGATGATCCGTGCGGCGCTGTACGACGAGATGCCGGTGCCGGTGCGCGCCGCCTGGCACCGCGATGCCGGACGCGCCCTCGCTAAGGCCGGCGCGCCGGCTGACCGGGTTGCCCGCCAGCTGCTGGGGGCGGTTAGCGGACCTGGCGGTACCTCCGAGCCGATGGACGAGTGGATACTGCGCTGGCTGGCCCGCACCGCAGAGCTACTGGTCGGCCAGGCGCCTCGGGCCGCGGCAGGACTCCTCCGCCAGGCCGTCACGAGTTGCCCGGCCGGCTCGACCCAGCATGACAGTCTCGTGGGCCGGCTCGCTGACGCTCTCTTCCGGGTGGGCGATGCGGCCGGGGCTGAGGAGGTGGCGAACCAAGCACTGGCGCATGCCGTCGAGCCCGATCTGCTCGTTGACCTGCACTGGACGCTAGCGCAGTGCCGCATGAAGGCCGGCCGATCCGCGGAGTCCCTGGCCACGCTGAACCGGGCATTGGCCGCCCCAGGGATCTCGGCCCGGCACCGGGCCCGGCTGCTCGCGCTCACCGCACGAACGCACAGCATTCTCGGCGAGGTCGAAAAGGCCGGCCGGGTCGCCTCAGATGCGCTCGAGGCGGCGTCCGAGGCTGGTGACAACTGGGCGATGGGCTGGGCATTGCACGTGCTGACCATCGTGACGGCAGTGCAGGGGCAGACGACTGACGCGCTGACGCTGTTCGACCGGGCGCTGACCGTGACCCAGGCCGATCCAGCACTGACCGACCTGCGGCTGCTGCTGCAGATCAACAAGGCCATCACACTGGGCGGCCTCGACCGGTACGAGGAGGCTTTCGCCACGGCCCGGCAGGCCCAGCACCTCGCGGACCGGGTCGGCACGGTAGTCCGGCTGGCTCAGGCGCACGGCGCCCTAGGCCAGCTACTTTTCGACACGGGGCGGTGGGACGACGCGATGGCCGAGGTAGAAGTCCTGCACGACGACCTGAAGGAGCCCGGTGCCGCCTGCAGCGATCACGGCATCGCCGCCGTGATCTGCTTCCATCGCGGCCAGATCACCGCGGCGCGCAGCCACCTCGCTGCCGCCATCCCGCACGCGACCCGGATCGGAAGCCGGGTTGTCGGCCCGCTCGCGCTCGCCCGCAGCCTGGACTTTGAGCAGGCCGGCGCGCTACCGGAGGCGCTGGCCATGCTGACAGCCGGGTTCGCCGACAATAAGGAAGAACTCGACGAGATCGAGAACCTATTTGCTGACGCCGTCCGCCTCGCCACGAAGACCGGCGACCTCAGCACCGCGAAGGCCGTCGCTGACCATGCCGCGGCCGTCGCCGCTGAATCGCAGATCCCCCACCGGCAGGCGAACGCCCTCTACTGCCATGGCCTGCTGGACCATGATGCCGTCCGGCTGCTGGCGGCCGCGGAGCGTTATGCCGACGCCAGCCGGCCACTGCTCAGCGCGAAGGCGCTGGAGGCGGCGGCCGGAGACTTCATTTGCACCGGCGACCGCGACCAGGCACGGGCCGCATTCACTAGGGCCGTGGAAATCTATACGTCGCTTGGTGCCGCCACGGACGTCGCGCGGCTACTGACCAGGTTCCGCGCTCATGGCATCCGCCGAGGCCCGCACGCTAAGCACCGGCAGGCGCGGAGCGGCTGGGACAGCCTCACGCCGGCCGAGACAAGGATCGCCGCGCTGGTGGAGGGGGGATTGTCCAATCCAGAGATCGCCGCCAGGCTTTTCCTGTCCCGGCGGACCGTAGCGACCCACGTCTCCCACATCCTGAAGAAACTCGACGTCCATTCGCGTACAGACATCGCCCGCGAGGCAGCATTGCGCACCATCACGTCGAAGTGATCGCGGTGCGGGGATGGGCTGGCCGCGCAGGGCGTGTCAGGTGAAACCGCCTGGAGCTCACGAATTACCGGACATAATTGCGATCCCCCCTGCGGGCTGCGGTCGTCGCCCTCGACAGGATCGGCCTGGAACGCGAGCATGAAGTACACCGCCTTGCCCGCAGGGGTCCGGTAAAAACCCCAGTCAGTCGACATGCTGGCGACCAGCATCAGGCCCCGTCCAGTCTCCGCGTCGGCTGGCGCATCCGCCAGCACTGGCACGGACCACGACGTGTCGTGGACATCGACGCGTAACTGGCCGCAGGCACAACTGATGACGAGCATGACCGTCTCGCCCGCCTCATGCCTTATGGCATTGGTCACCAATTCGCTGGTGAGCACCACCGCGGCGGTCGGGTCGACGGGGATATCCCAGGCGTAGATGGCCGCCCGGACCTGGCTGCGGGCTTCGGCCGGGGCGGCCGGTCCTGCGGTTAGCGAGATGCTGCGCGGACATTGAACGGTTGCGCGGATCGGCGCCATCGTGTCCATCTGGTTTCCTTGCCGGGCCGGTTTGAGCCGGTCCGGGAGAGCGCAAGTCACCCTGCGCGGCCAGTCCGGGGGTGTCCCAGCAAACTGTTTACGCTGGATCTTCCCGGCAATTTCACTACAAATACTTCTGCAAGTTGCATAGAAAGACATCGGTCAGGTGACCGATCTTTGAAGCCGCGGCTATGGCCAACGAGCCTGCGCGAACCTGACGGCTGAGCCGCTCGAATAGTAAATTGAGCTTCTGACCTGCGTATTCGCGGCATGCCTGGAGCGGTGATGGTCCGCTAGCCGGGCGCTGCTCAAGATCGTCTACATGGGTAGTTCGCCGGAAACGCGGCCTGGCTGTCCTGGCGTTCCGCGGCGACCGGGTGCGGGACGGTGAGCTGATCGTGCTCCGCCACGGGAACGCGGTACTACGCCGCCACTTCGGCAGGTGCTCTACGAGCCGACCGATAGGTCTGGTTCGCCGCGTTGGCTGATGATCTCAGCCAGCCGGGGACCTGACGCCGGATCGGCCCGGATCCCCGCCATGCTGAGGCGCCTGATCTAGCCTGAGCCGTGGCCCGTGCCCAGAGTGTTTGGCTCCCCGCATGACTCCCGAATGTAGAGTATGAATTCGAACTTTATACATTGATCTGCACCTCGAGCAGGACTCGAACCTGTGGCCCACTGACCGGAAACAACCACCGCATGGAGGGCAGCACTCAGCTACCCCCGGCGGGTTGGCCGGCGGGGTAGTGCCTGAGCTGGGTGCAATACGGTGAGTGCTGGTGACGGCTCCGGCAGTGACGGGTAGCGGCCTGATTACGTTTTGTGGCGCAGTTCAGGGTGGTTCAGGCGGCTTGCTGAGCGGGGGTGAGGGTGACCTTCATGCCGGGGTTGAGCCGTCCGGGCTCGCGGATCCTGGAACGGGTCTGGCGCCGGGGATCGCGGCGGCTGTAGTAGCCGGAGCCCAGCTCGGTGAAGCGGGCGCCGGGATCGCTGATGAGGACGCAGGCGATCTCGCAGATGACCCGGGATACCGCGACGATGGCTTTCTGCTTGCCGCGGCGCCTGGCTATCCGCCGGTACTGCTCGCCGAGGCGGGTACCGGTCCTGGCCGCCGCCATCACGGCCTGGCCGGGCGCACCGCGCAGGTACGGGTTGCCCTTGCCGGTGCGGCCTGGCCGGGCGCTGGCGCCGGACTGGATGGTACGCGAGGTCAGGCGGGCCCGCGCGGCGGCGTGGCCGGGGCCGGGGAACACTGACATGCCGGTGCCGGGCCCGGCGATGAGGACCCGGGCGTTGCGCACGCCGGCCCCGGTGACCTCATCAAGGCGTCCCGCCAGGCCAAGGACGGGCGTGCCGTCGCTGGCGCATCCGGGCGAGTGCCCGCCGCCGGTCAGCCC